>Ga0074046_10002167_pt1 | contig 17139 bp, 12 predicted proteins | sample BogForMeECP23OM3_FD_94441 | JGI IMG/M metagenome (GOLD analysis project Ga0074046, IMG submission 94441) | Bog forest soil microbial communities from Calvert Island, British Columbia, Canada - Bog Forest MetaG ECP23OM3 | ecosystem: Environmental > Terrestrial > Soil > Wetlands ...
CGCAACTTCGATGGCCCCATGGTGGTTGGCGCGGTCACCGCTGCCAGCGACGCCGAACGGGCCGGTCTGCAAACTGGTGATACGATCCTCGCCATCAACGGCAATTCGCCGGGAGAAGAATTTCCCGAGGAGGCGACCGGGCTCGCCGCCGGAGATACGATCACGGTTAAAGTGCGCAGCCGAGGAAGGGAGCGCGAATTGAAATGGAAGGTGGGCGCTCGCGAGGAGATCACATACGAACTCAAAGATATGGACAAAGTGAGCGCGGAGCAGGAGGCACGTCGCACTGCGTGGCTAAAGGGAGAGGCGCAGGCAGTGCCGGCCTCACACTAAGCTCCGGTTTACGCTCGAGGCGTATCGACTCATGATCCGCACTATCTCTATGCTCGTCTTCTGGGGGCTGGCCGCACCCGTGGCGGCTCTGATCGGCTTCCCTTGGACGTTTATCACCGGCGATATTCGCCTGCTGTATCGCATGTTCATGGTCGGCGCGTGGAATGGCGTGCGCCTCACCGGCGTTCGAGTCCAAACCGTCGGACTCGACACTCTGGATCCTGCCCGCACCTACATCTTCATGTCGAACCATGTTTCGAATTTAGATCCGCCCATCACGGTTCCCCTGATTCCGAGGCGCACCTCGGTCATGGTGAAGACAGAGCTATTTGCTTTTCCCATTCTCGGGAAGGCCATGCGTATGGGGTCGCTCGTCCCCGTCGACCGCGGTAACCGTGATGCCGGTATCGAGTCCGTGCGCGCAGCCAAGCAAGTCGTACAGCAAGGCCTCAACATGACCATCTACGTCGAGGGCAAGCGTTCCTTCGACGGCAAGCTGCTGCCTTTTAAAAAAGGACCGTTCTATCTCGCGATGGAGTGCGGAGTGCCCGTAGTTCCCATTACCATTACGGGCACGCACGCGATAATGCCGAAAGGAAGGTTCGCCATCAAGCCTGGTATGGTGACCGTGAACTTTCACCCACCAATTGAACCTCAAGATTTCGGTAGCCGCGAGTGTTTGATGCAGAAAGTGCGAGCGGTAATCGAAAGCGGATTGCCGGAACAATGCCGCGAAAACGCCGCAGTCACGAAGCTTGCAGCATCTCACGAAAAATAGCAGCTATAACTCCGCGGATTGCTTCTGATCATTCTTTCTGTGTCTTCGCTCGCAGCGCCCTCGCCATCTCCGGCAACTTCGAGAGCAGCGCAGAGTACTTCAGCCACAATTTGTGATCGACGGCAGGAGCGCCACTCACCAGCGCGCCAGTAGCAACGTCGTGAGCCACACCGCTCTGCGGCGTCACAATCGCATCGTCTCCAACTTTACAGTGTCCAACCACTCCGACCTGTCCCGTTAAGATCACCCGCTTACCAATTTCTGTCGAACCCGCAAGACCCACCTGCGAGCACAGCAGCGCATCCTCACCGACCTGCGATCCGTGCCCGACCTGAACCAGGTTGTCAATCTTAACCCCGCGTCCAACGTGAGTTTCTCCCACGCTCGCGCGATCGATGCAGGAATTTGCCTGCACCTCCACGTCATCTTCGATCACCACCGGCGCGGGCTGTGGAATCTTGTGCCAATGCGCGTCGGGAGCCTTCGCAAAACCGAAGCCGTCGGATCCAATCACGACTCCATTCTGCAGCAGGACGTTGTTGCCGATGCGACAATTCTCCCGCACAACCGCATGGGCGTGCGCGAAGAAATTATCTCCAATCCTCACCCCACGATAGATGACCACGTGCGCCAGCAACACCGCCTCGTCGCCGATTTCCGCATTCTCGTCGACCACCACATAAGGACCCAGATGCGCATTCCGCCCAATCTTCGCGGAGGCGTGTACAAGAGCCGTCGGATGCACTCCCGGCGCGTATCGTAGCGGCCGATGAAACAGTTCCAGCGCGAGCGCGAACGCGAGATAGGGATTCTTGGCCCGCAGCATCGGCGCTGCAATAGTTAAAGGGAAGTCCTCGGCGACGATTACAGCAGAAGCCTTGGTTGATCGTGCCGCTGCCGCGTATTTTGGATTGGAGACGAACGTTAGTTCGCCCGCTCTCGCCTGCTCGATGCCGCTAAGGCCGCTGATCTCGGTGTCAGGAGAGCCATTCTCGAGCCGCGCCTTGAGCGCGGACGCAATCTTTGAAAGTTTCATGGTCAGTGGATTATGCCGCGAGTAAATCGTACACCAGCTACGCGAACGACTCGTCGCTGCGCAAGCGCAGATTCTCACTCTTCAAACAACGTCACCTGTCGCTGATCCTCTACCGCGCCGCGTCTCGGCCGGCGCGTGGCCCCGATTACGGCCAGCACCGTCAGCGACTCCAGTGCAGTGCGTGGAACGAAGATGCGCTGGGTGTTCGAACGCTGATCGGGAGGATTAATCAGAAAACCTTCGGGCGTCGTCTGGGTAAGATCGGCAGGCATGAGGCCTTCGAGGATTTCATTATCCTTGAAGCGCAGCCGTACCCACAGCCCTTCGGATCGTGGACGCGATGTGAAAGTCTTGCGGGTCAGCGATTCCGAATCGCCGAACTCCCGCACGAAATACACGCCCTTGATCTCCCGCAGGTCCATCGCTACCACATTCCCCGCAGTATTCAGCAACTCGAGTTTGCCTTCATGCACAAATTGCTCAGGCGACACGTAGCCCGAGACCGAATCCCGGTCCATCTTCCGGACGATGACTTTCTTGTGAGTTGAGGGCATCGAGTAGCGGGCTTCAGGTCGGCTGCGGGCTTCGGCCAGGAGACTCCTGCTAAGCCTGCTAGCGGAAAGCCCGAAGTCCGCCTCGTGATTCTCGCACTATTTGGCGAGAAATCGCGGGAATCGACGTTGGCAGTAGCCAAATTGTAAACGTTGTGTTATTCCTTTAAGTTGCCTTAGTGCGACTCAAGTCTTCATAAGTGTTTTGTATTGAACGGCTTGTACATGGCCCAGAGTCCAAGTGGAGGGCTTTGGCCTCGACAGGCTGTGGAAATCGTGTGGAAAAAGTGCCGGCGTAGGCGCGATCGCGCTCGGAATTTGCGCCCGGGAGTCGCCTCGCTGGTTTGTGTTAGATCGTTCGAAGACGAATGGCTGATTACATTTACACCATGGAAATCCGGTTGACGCCGGATCAGATGAAGGGCGTCAATCTGGTGCAAGAAGTAGCCCGTACGGCGGGTATCACCCTCTATCTTACCGGTGGCGCAATCCGCGACATTATCAGCGGCTTCACCATCCGCGACCTCGATTTCACCGTCCAGGGCAATCCCCTCAAGCTGCAGAAGGATTTTGAACGTGCGGGCGCGCAAATCGCCGGCCACGAGGAAGATGTCCGCACCCTTTTTCTGGTGTTGCCCGGCAACGTCCGCGCCGAGATCGGCATGGCCCGTACCGAGCACTACGAAAAAGTAGGCAAGCCTCCGGTCATCACCCCCGCCAGCATTCAGGAAGACCTGCGCCGCCGCGATTTCACTGTCAATGCCATGGCCCTCTCGTTGAACGATGGATCGCGTGGCCTCCTGCTCGATCCCTTCAACGGCGTGGCCGATATCGAAGCGAAAGTACTGCGCGTCCTGCACAATTATTCCTTCGTCGAGGATCCCTCGCGTCTGATTCGCGCCACCCGCTTTGCCGCGCGCTTCCACTGGCCGCTCGAGGAGCGTACTCAGCAGCGCTACGACTCCGCCAAAGAAAATAAATACATCGAGCACATTTCCAAGAGTGCAATCGGACACGAAATCGCTCAACTGGCCCACGAAGACGACCCGCTGGCCGTGGTGCGCGCTCTGGAAAAAGAAGAATTCCTGAAGGTGCTGCACCCGCACTGGACGGTCGCCAAGGTCGATACCAACGGCCTTAGCCAGTTGATGAAGACGCGCCAGCAAATTGTGGATCTGGGTTACACCGTCGACCCTTCGGCCGCCGTGATGCATTTCCTGACCGCGCACCTCTCCGAGAAGGATGTCTCCGATCTGCGGCGTCAGATTCCCCGCAAAGATCTAGTTGAAGCGTGGCGCGATATCGAGGATCACGCCAAAGACCTGGCAAAACGCCTGATGGGCAAGGAAGCGGCAACCCCTTCGCGAACCTGGAATCTACTCTCCTCCGCTCGCCCCGAGATGGTTCTGTTTCTCGCCGTCACCGCGAAGCAGCAGGCAGTCGCCCAGAAGATCAAGAATTTCTTCACCAAATGGCGCGACGTCCAAAAGCGAATTCCTCTGCCCGAGATGACGGAGTTACTGATCACTCCGCAGTTGCCGGAATACCCCAAGCTTGCCCGCGACGTATTCATGCTCCTGCTCGATGGCAAGCTCCGTTCGCGGACGGAGACCCTCAAATTTCTCAAGCCGTTCGCTCCGCCACCACCACCGCCTCCGCCTCCGCCCAGGCGTGGTCGCGGGCCGAAAGCAGCCGCAGCAGCCGCGCCCACTGCAGAAATTCCGGGTAAGCCGGTAAAAGGCACCGGTAAGAAAACAGCAGCGGCGGCAACGGCCATTGCCCCGCCCACTCCGCCTGCGGCGCCCAAGGCGAAACCAGAACCGCCCAAGCCCGCACCCAAGGCAAAGCCGGCGAAGCCCGCGCACAAACCCGCGAAGCTCGCCACCAAAGCCCCTGTTGCCCGGCATTCCGCCAAGAAAGCGCCGGCAAAAAAGGCTAAAAGCAAGAAACGTTAGGAGTTCCGCGCGTCGCAATTTGTCGCTCTGGCGATCTCAAATCAGGCATATAATGTGGCTGTGCGGCGCCTCATTGCAGTTGCGGCGTTCCTGATACTGGCGGCGTCAGTGCCGCTCGTGGCTCAGCACGGTGGTGGCGGCCATGCGTCGGGAGGTGGGCATGGCGGATTCTCCTCGCACGGCGGCTTTGGCGGCGGACACTCCTTCAGCGGCGTGCATTCTGGCTCAGGCTTCGCGCCACGCGGTTCATCCTCTTTCCGTTCACCTCTCGCTTCCCGTGGATTGAACTCACGCGGCTTCAACCGTTTTAACGGTCAGCGATTCCGCAACTACGGCTTCAGAAATTGCTACGGGTACGGCTGCGGCTACGGCTATGGCTACGGATATCCCTATTACGGGTGGGGAGTTGATCCTTACTGGTGGTGGGATGGTTCGTCCTACGATCAGGATCAGGAAGAGCAGACTGGTTTGGCGAATGAGATGAACCAGCAAAGCCTGTACGAGCAAAGAATGCGCCAGCAAGCCGACCCGTATGTATATGCCCGCTCGGCCCCTCCACAGCCCCGCCAATCAGAGCGTACGGAAGCGGTCGAGCCCACGGTTTTAATTTTCCGCGATCAGCATCAGCAGGAGATTCAGAACTACGCCATCGTTGGCCAGACCGTGTGGGTGTTTGCTCCGCAACATACCCAAAAGGTTCCGCTCTCTGACCTCGACATTCCCGCCACGACCAAAGCCAACGACCAGCGCGGCGTAAGTTTCCGCCTGCCGGGGGCGGGCGAAGGGCAGTAGAGGTTCTTACCGCAGTCCTTTCACTGACGGTTCAAGAAGTTAATGGGCTTGCTGTGCACTCATCGCGACATGAAGCTGTCTTCGGTTTCCGGGCTGATCCTGTTTGTACTCTGCATTTCCTTGATGCAACGCGCCCGGGCCCAGGTAACCGTAGGGTTCGAGGAGCCACACAACCCATTAATCATGAACCTCCCGGGTAAGGCAACAGCACTGCAGATCGACCTCCTCCACCTGAAACTCGAGCAAAACCAACTGGACGAAAGCGCCACGCGCAGAAGACTACAGGCGTCGGATGCGCATGGGTGGGTGTTCTCCGCCTTCGTGTACCCGCTCGAAAAAAAGCAGACCGCCGCGGAACTGAGCGAAGAAGCTTTCGGAGGGCTTCGGAAGGCAGCGCGGGATAGGGGATTCAAAATCGAAGCAATGAAAACCTTCGAACGCGGAGATTTCTCAATGCGCGAGTATGTAATCCCCGAGTTCCGCAGTCAACCGGTACATCAAAAAAATATATTTGGCTACGCGGTCAGCGGAGACATGGGCGTTGATTATCACATTTCCAAGATCTCCTATTCAGCCGCCGACGACAAATTCGTCGAGCTGCTGATCAACGGCCTGCGCCTCATTCCGGACTACAAACCTGACAGCGCGACGGAATTCGGCTACGGAAGCATTTTCTATCTGCGCCAGGATTGGAAAAAAGCGTCCGCACATTATGAAACGTCTTTGCAACTCGAAAGGCAGAAACGTACGCTGAGCCCGGCGCAATGGAATGTGTTGGTGGACAATCTGGGAATGGCCTATGCCATGTCCGGTGAGTTATCTAAAGCAAAGGCGACCTTCGAGTACGGGGCACAAGAGAACCCTACTTATCCGATGTTTCGTTACAATCTGGCTTGTGCGGATGCGGAATTGGGCGACCTTGATGGAGCGCTCGGCCAGTTAAAATTGGCCTTTCAATTTAAGTCCTACTCTAATCCCGGCGAGGGGATCCCTGACCCCTCCAAAGATGATTCCTTTAAACGATATTTGAGCGATCCAAGATTTGCCAAGCAGGCAAAGGAGCTTTGTGCAAATAGTGTCCGAACAACGGGCGGATGGATTTGCCAATAAGCCCGTCGAGGCGGAGTCTTGCACAAGCTCGATGAACTGGGCGGAAAACTTAACCTCCACAGGCTGTGAATAACTCTTTCCTTGCTCCTTTTCCCTTTCCCGCTAGAATGGCTGCAATTCCCGTAAAATTGAATTGAGCCCATGTCCCAATTCGTTCACCTGCATCTCCATACTGATTACTCACTACTCGATGGCGCTTGCGACGTCGATAAACTCTGCCAACGGGTGAGCGAACTTGGCATGCCCGCCGTTGCCATGACCGACCATGGCAACATCTTTGGCGCGGTGCATTTCGTTAACGCCGCCCATAAGTACGGCGTTAAGCCCATCATCGGCTGCGAGCTCTACATCTGCAAAAAAGACGATCACAACATCGTGCGCACACCGCCCGATGGCGACACCTACAACCATCTCCTCGTGTTGGCGCAAAACGAAGAAGGCTACCGCAACCTCGTAAAGATCACCTCTGAAGCCTCGCTGCACGGTTTTTACTACAAGCCACGCGTGAGCAAGAATTTCCTGGCCGAACATTCCCGCGGCCTGATCGGCCTCTCCGGATGCCTGAAAGGCGAAGTCGCCGAGCGCCTCACAGAAGGGAAGTACGACGCCGCCCTCGCCGCAGCCGGAACCTATCGCGATATTTTCGGCAAAGAAAATTTCTATCTCGAAATTCAGGATCAAGGCTTGGCAATGGAACACAAAATCCATCCCGGCCTGTTCCAACTCGAGAAAGATCTCGGCCTGCCTCTCGTTGCGACCAACGACAGTCACTATCTCTGCGAAGACGACGCCCACGCGCAAGACGTCATGCTCTGCATTCAGACCGGCAAGTCGATTCACGACACTGCGCGCATGAAGTTCGATGGCACCCAGTTCTTCGTCAAGAATCATGATGAGATGTACCGCGTCTTCAAAGACTCGCCCGAGGTTGTGTCACGCACGCTCGATATCGCCGAACGCTGCAGCCTGCGCCTCGAAAAAGTCGCGACGCCATTTCCGCAATTCGATGTCCCGCCCGGCTACACCATCGACAGTTACTTTGAGCATGTATCCCGCGAAGGCTTCGCGCGGCGTCTCGCTGCGCTGCGCCCCTTGCACGAGCAAGGCAAGCTCAAGCACTCGATTACCGACTACGAGCAGCGCCTCGAGCGCGAACTCGCCATCATCCAGCAGATGAAGTTTCCCGGATATTTCCTGATCGTCTGGGATTTCATCCGCTACGCGAAGGAGCACGACATTCCCGTCGGCCCGGGCCGCGGGTCGGCGGCCGGATCGCTCGTCTCCTATGCTCTCGGCATCACCGATATCGACCCGCTGCAGCACGAGTTGCTCTTCGAGCGCTTCCTGAATCCTGAGCGTGTCTCCATGCCCGATATCGATATCGATTTCTGCATGAACCGCCGCGGCGAAGTCATCAACTACGTCACGCAAAAATACGGTCGCGACAACGTGGCCCAAATCATCACCTTCGGCACCATGGCCGCCAAGGCTGCCATCAAGGACGTCGGCCGCGCCATGGACATCCCCTATGCCGATGTCGATCGCATCGCCAAGATGGTCCCAACGCAGCTCAACATCACGCTCGATCAGGCGATTGAAGATTCTCCGCAGCTGCGCGAGGCCATGGAAAAAGACGGCCAGATTCGCGAACTGATGCAGACCGCGAAGAAGCTCGAAGGCATGGTTCGCAACTCCGGCGTGCACGCGGCCGGCGTTGTTATCTCGCCCAAGCCTCTTACCGAGCTGGTTCCGCTGCACAAGACCAAGAACGACGAAATTGTCACCGCCTTCGACATGGTCGCCATCGAAAAGATGGGCCTGCTGAAGATGGACTTCCTCGGCCTCACGACGCTGACGATTCTCACCGATGCGCTGAAGCTCATCGTGCAAACTCGCGGCACGCCGATCACTCTCGAAACTGTCCCGCTGGACGACGCGGAAACCTATGAAAAAGTTTTTCACAAGGGATTAACTTCCGGCGTCTTCCAGTTTGAATCGCACGGCATGCGCGACGTGTTGCGCAAGTACCAACCGGATTCCATCGAAGATCTCACCGCCCTCAATGCACTCTATCGCCCCGGCCCGATCCAGGGAGGCATGATCGATGATTTCATCGATCGCAAGCACGGCCGCAAAAAAGTTGAATACGAATTGCCGGAGCTGAAAGAAATTCTTCAGGAGACGCTCGGCGTCATCGTCTATCAGGAACAGGTGATGCAGATCGCCAACCGCCTCGCCGGTTACTCCCTCGGCGAAGCCGATCTGCTGCGCCGCGCCATGGGCAAGAAAAAAGCCGAGGAGATGGCCCAGCAGCGCGAGCGCTTCGTGGAGGGCGCGGCCCAGCGCAAGTTCCCGCCCAAGAAGATCGAAAAGATTTTCGATCTCATGGCTCAGTTCGCCGGATACGGCTTCAACAAATCGCACTCCGCCGCTTACGCTCTGCTCGCTTATCACACCGCGTACTTGAAGACGCACTATCCCGTCGAGTTCATGGCCGCTTTGCTGACTTCCGTCACCGGCAGCACCGACGACGTCGTGAAGTACATCAACGAATGCCGCGAGATGGGAATTTCCGTCGAAGCTCCGGACATCAACGTCTCCGACGCGAACTTCACGCCGCATGGAGAAGCGATCCGCTTCGGCCTTGCCGCAGTGAAAAATGTCGGCGGCAACGCGATCGAATCGATCGTCGCCGCTCGCAAGAAACTCGGCCAGTTCAAATCCATCTACGAATTCTGCGAAAACGTCGACCTGCGCCTGCTCAACAAGCGTGTACTGGAATCGCTCATCAAAAGCGGTGCCATGGATTCTCTCGGCCGCCGCGCGCAATTGATGACAGTGCTCGATCGCGCTATGGAGCGCGCCCAGAAAGCGCAGCGTGACGCGGAATCCGGCCAGCACGGCCTGTTTGGCGTCTTCGAACAGGAGGCGTCCGCCGTCGACAACGACAAGCTTCCCAATATTCCTGACTGGGACGAGCAGGCTCGCCTCGCTGCAGAAAAAGAAATCCTGGGATTTTTCATCAGCGGTCATCCCCTTGAAAAATACAAGGACAAGCTGCAGGATCTACAAGCGCTCACCATCCTCGAAATCGGCGCGATGACTAAATCCACCGGCAAGGACGAGACCATCGCCACCGCCGGAATCATCGGCAACGTCCGCGTGCTCAAGTCCAAACGCGGAGACTTCTATGCGCAGGCCACGCTCGAGGATATGTCCGGCTCCATCGATATGATCGTCTTTCCCGAAGCCTACAAACGCCTCGGCGACAAAGTGAAGCTCGAGGTCCCCGTGCTGGTGCGCGCCGGCATACGCATCGAAGAAGGCGCGAATCCTAAGATAACCGCCGCGGAAATCATGCCGCTGGAGGACGCGAAGGTTCCTCTTCCGCGCGCGCTTCGCATTCGTATTCCGCTCGAAACCGCAGCCGAATCCACGGTGGACGATCTCCACGCCCTTTTCAGCGAGCGCAAAGGCGAAGCCCGGGTATTGTTCGACGTGGAACGCGCTGGAGATTTTATGGTGGTCATGGAAGCGGAAGGCTATAATGTCCTGCCAGATCGCAACTTCATCGCGCGCGTGGAGCAATTATGCGGGCGCGGTAGTGTGCGGGTGATTTCTTAGCTTGATCTCCTTGAAGACGATCGGCTGACCTTGATGGAAGCAAACGATAAAGCGCAGCAGGAATTGGATCAGATCGAGCGCGAGGTGGCGCTTCTCGAGGCCAGCACCGGACAGAACGATGAAACTCACCGCCAGCTGGCCCTGCTTCAGGAGCGCGTCCATACCCTGAGGGAAGAGATGAAGACGCCCCAGACCGCTTGGCAGAAAACTGAACTGGCCCGCCATCCGCAGCGTCCGCAGACCCTCGACTATATCGAGCGCGTGTTCACCGACTTCAGCGAAATTCACGGCGACCGCACCTTTGGCGACGACGCCGCCATCATTTGTGGCATGGCTCGCTTCCATGGCGAAGAAGTTCTCATCGTCGGTACCCAGAAGGGCCGTGACATGAAGCAGCGCGTCTACCGCAACTTCGGCACGCCCCATCCCGAGGGTTACCGTAAGGCTCTGCGTGTGATGCAGGTCGCGGAAAAATATCGCCGGCCCATTTTTACGCTCGTCGATACCGACGGTGCCTATCCCGGCATTCACGCCGAGGAGCGCGGACAGGCTGAGGCCATTGCGCACAACTTGCGCGAAATGGCTCGTCTCGAAGTTCCTATCATCGCGACCGTGATTGGCGTTGGCGGCAGCGGCGGAGCGTTGGCCATTGCCGTCGCTGACCGCGTCCTCATGATGGAAAACTCGATCTACTCGGTGATCTCTCCCGAAGGCTGCGCCGCCATCATGTGGCGCGATGCCACAAAGAAAGAGTTAGCTGCCGAAGCCATGCGCATCACCGCCACCGATCTCAGTGAACTGGGCTGTATCGACGATATCGTTCCAGAACCTGAAGGCGGCGCGCATCGCGACTACGAAGCCGCCGCCAACCTGCTCGATGTCAGCCTGCAGAAACACCTCTCCGAACTGAAGAAACTATCCCCGGACGAATTACTCGTGTCACGATATAATAAGTTTCGCAACATGGCCCAGTTCTTCAAAACCGCGTCCTGAGCCCGGAGAAATCTCTGTTTCTCGTTCTCAACCAGATTCCCCCCGGCTCCAGGCGGGCGATTTGGCGTGCTGGGAGCGCGCCCTCGCCGTATAATCATCTGTTCCCCTCAACTAGAACCCGGGCGGACCACTCCGCCCCTTATCAATAAGGAAGGTGTTGGGATGGCCACTACGGATGTTGCGCCCCAAGGTGCGGGCGGGCAGTTAGGGCGCAAGCGCATCGTCAATGACATGAGCATTCAGGTCGCCACTGTGAATGGCTCAGGTTCCCAGAGTTCCAATACAGTTCTGTTACGCGCCATCTTCCAGATGGGTGTGCCAATTTCGGGCAAGAATCTTTTCCCTTCGAACATCGCTGGCCTTCCTACCTGGTATACCATCCGCGCCAATAAAGAGGGCTACATTGGCCGCAAGAAGGAAATCGATTTTCTCGTCGCGATGAACGCCGAGACCGCCCAGGACGACGTCATGTCCCTGGATCCCGGCGCCTCCGTGCTCTACGACGAGCCGCTCGCGTTGGACAAGCTGCGCAACGATCTGATTTTCTACTCCGTTCCCTACGACAAAATTGTGGCCACGGTTTGTCCGGAAGCCAAGCTGCGCAAGCTGGTTAAGAACATGGTCTACGTCGGCGTGGTCGCCGGCCTGCTCGAAATCGAGATGGGCGAGGTGGAGAGGGCCATTCGCAAGCAGTTCGCGAAGAAAGTGAAAGCCGCCAACCTGAACCTGGCCGCGGCCCAGGCTGGATTCGACTACGCCAAGGCCAGCCTGCAGAAACGTGGTGCGTTCTATATCGAGCGCATGGACAAGACCGCCGGCAAGATCATCATCGACGGCAACTCCGCCGCGGCTCTCGGCTGCATGTTTGCCGGATGCACCGTGGTCACCTGGTATCCCATCACGCCCTCGTCTTCGTTGGTCGAGACCATGATCGAATACATGAAGGAGTACCGCATCGGCCCCGACGGCAAAGCCACCTTCGCCATCGTTCAGGCCGAAGATGAGCTGGCCGCCATCGGCATGGTCATCGGCGCTGGCTGGGCAGGCGCCCGCAGCATGACCGCGACCGCCGGCCCTGGCATTTCGCTGATGTCAGAATTTTCCGGCTTGGCCTACTACGCGGAAATCCCCGGCGTCATCTGGGACATCCAGCGCGTCGGCCCTTCCACCGGACTGCCCACGCGCACTTCCCAAGGCGATATTCTTTCCACCGCTTTTCTATCCCACGGCGATACCAAGCACATCATGCTGATTCCTTCCTCAGTCGCGGAGTGCTTCAGCATGGCGTCGGACGCTTTCAATCTCGCCGAGCAATTCCAGACGCTGGTCTTCGTCATGTCCGATCTCGATCTCGGCATGAATAACTGGATGTCCGATCCCTTCGAATATCCCACGACTCCGATCAAGCGCGGCAAAGTGCTCACGAAGGAAGAATTAGATAAGCTCGGCGGCTTCGCTCGCTACAAAGATTTAGATGGCGACGGTGTGGGCTACCGCACTCTGCCCGGAACCGACCATCCCGCTGCTGCCTACTTCACGCGGGGAAGCGGTCACAACGACAAATCCAACTACAGCGAACGCCCCGACGATTACGAAAACAATATGGAGCGCCTCAACCGCAAATTCGAAACCGCGCGCTCCTTCGTTCCTCGTCCCGAAATTCTCAAAGGCGCGAACGCAAAAATCGGAATCATCGCCTACGGAACCTCACATTGGGGCATCATCGAAAGCCGCGATCAGCTCCGCACCGAGTACGCGATCGAAACCGATTATCTCCGCCTGCGGGCTTATCCGTTCACCCGTGAGGTGCACGAATTCATCGAGCATCACGATCGCGTCTACGTTGTCGAACAGAACCGCGACGCCCAGATGCTCAGCCTGCTCAAACTCGATCTCAAACCGGAGCTCACTACACGGCTGCGCAGCATCAGCCATCTCGACGGCCTTCCGCTCGATGCCCGCTCCGTCACCGACGAACTCAGCACCATGGAGGGTAAGTAAATGGCGACCACGCCCAGCGCAGAACCGAAAACCAACCACATTGGCCTGAGTGTCCTCGACTACAAGGGCGGCAAAACCACGCTGTGCGCCGGTTGCGGCCACAACGCCATCTCCGAGCGCATCATCGAAGCCATGTACGACATGGGCGTGAAGCCCGAGCGCGTCGTGAAATTAAGCGGAATTGGATGCTCCTCCAAGAGTCCCGCTTACTTCATGAACCGCTCCCACAGCTTCAACTCCGTGCACGGACGTATGCCTTCCGTCGCTTCCGGCGCGCTGCTGGCCAATCGCAATCTGATCGCCCTCGGCGTCAGCGGCGATGGCGACACCGCTTCCATCGGCATCGGCCAGTTCGTTCACCTCATGCGCCGCAATCTTCCTCTCATCTACATCATCGAAGACAACGGCGTCTATGGCTTGACCAAAGGCCAATTTTCCGCGACCGCCGATCTCGGCTCGAAATTGAAGTCAGGCGTGATCAACGACCTTCCTCCGATCGACACTTGCGGCTTAGCCATCGAACTCGGCGCAACCTTCGTCGGTCGCTCGTTCTCCGGCGACAAGCGCCAGCTGAGCACCATGCTGAAGGCCGCCATCGCCCACCACGGCACGGTGATGCTCGACGTCGTTTCGCCTTGCGTCACCTTCAACGACCATGAAGGCTCAACTAAATCCTATAAGTACGTAAAGGATCACGACGAAGCCTTGCAGGAGTTGAGTTTTGTTCCTCACTTCGAGGAGATCGACGTGGAGTACGATCCCGGAACCACCGCCAACGTCACCATGCACGACGGTTCCAGCCTGCGCCTGCGAAAGCTCGAAGAAGATTACGACCCGACCGACCGGATCGCCGCCATGACTCGCCTCAGCGAAGCTCACGATAAAGGCGAAGTCTTGACCGGTGTCTTTTACGTAAACACGAAGGCGCCCAGCTTCCTCGAAATGCTGAATATGGTCGATCAGCCGCTGGCCACGCTCCCGGAATCGATGACGCGTCCAGGCAGGGAAGCCCTCGAAGCCGCAATGGAAGAATTGCGCTAGAAGTCTCGGGAAGGGCACGGCTTCAGCCGTGCCACCCGCAGCTTAAGAAGACGGGGCTTTAGCCCCTGAGGTTCGGTCTGTTGATCCTTAGTGCTTTGTGTGGAGGGAGTCTTACCTCCTACTTCTCGCTCCCCGGCTGCAGCCCAAGTCCCGCCCCATAATACTCCGCTAGCGCGTGCCTCTCGTCGTCCGTCAGCAACTCGGAAATCGTCCGCATCGGCATGTTGATGTCATTTTCGCGGCTCCCATTCGCAAATGCTTCCAGCTGGCTCAGAACATAATCGGCATTCTGGTTCATGAGAGAGGGCACTCCCGGACGGTAAGCCACCGGACCGTGGCAGGCCTGGCACGGCGGAATTCCGCGCTCACCGTCGCCAAATGCAATCAGATGCGAGGCGATTGCCGCATGTTTAGCCTCCTCAGGCATGGACTGCGGAAAACTCCGGTTGTCCTGTGGATCGGCGAACGCCGGCAGCTTCGAGTAATAGGCCACAACATCCGCTACGTCCCGCACCGAGAGTGAATCCGCAATCGGCCTCATCGCTCGCGACACTCGTTTGTGACTGCGGAAATCTTGCAGCTCCTTCCAGATGGCCAGCTTGTCTAACCCCGCCAGGTTGGGCGTGGCAGCCTCAGCACTGAATCCCTCCGAACCATGGCAATGCTCGCACCGCTTGGCCAGCAGCATTCCCCGAAAAGCATCTCCTGAGGAAGCTGCGGCGACCGTCTCCGGTGTCCAGGACACGTTCGAGGGGATGCGCTCCGGCCCGCTATCGCTCGCCAGCAAGACCAGTGAGCTTGCCATCAAAATACCAGCCACTCGCCAAACCAGGCTCGAACCACCCCTCCAGTGTGATCTACTCCGCCGCACAGTTCCCCCTTTCTCCCGGCTGCAAGGCAGGGAACTGCTCCCGCGGCACAACCTTCACCTCGGATCGCATGGCGTAATGTCCCGCCCCGCAGAATTCGTGGCACATCGTCTTATATTCGCCTGGAGCGGAAAACTGAAGCCGCGCCTCGCTGATCGTCCCCGGCAAAACCTTGACGTCGTAGTCTGTGCCGTTGATGGCAAGCGCGTGCACCGCATCGGCGCTCGTGATCCGAAGATGCACCGGAGCTCCCGCCGGAACCAGAATGCAGTGCGGGACAAACAAATATTGCTGGGCGATCATGCGCACCGTAACCGAGCCGTCGCCATCCTGCTGGGTTCCAAGATTACTCTCAACAAACTCACCCGCGAGATGTAGCGACAACGGATCCACTTCTCGCGAGCCAGCAAAATAATGCAGGAGGGGCACGTCAATCTGGTTGTAGCGCATGGCCGGGATGAGACAGAGGACCAGCACCGTCAGCACAAACGTTCGCAGCTTTCGCCAGTTCACAGGTCGCTCGAGCGAGGCATTTTATACCATCGTCATAAGGATGCACAGAATCGGCGCACGGCAACAAGCATTCGCTAATTTAGGGTAGTCCGATCGGGGTATGTAGTTCTCAATCTTGATGCTTAAGCGGGTGCCCCACCCTTGTCGCGTTCTTCGCGACAGGGTGGGGATTTTGACTTCCTTTCCTGTCTCTCACTCCTTGAAGGACTCACGCCGCTTAACTCACTACTCCAACTCCTTCAGCACCGCGCTACAGCGCTCGCACACCGTCGGATACTCTTTGTCCTCGCCGACGTGGATCGAATAATTCCAGCACCGCTCGCACTTCAATCCGTCCGCCTTCTTCACCTCGACGTGCACACCCCCTGTGCCATTGCCCGAACCCTGTGTAAGACTTACAGCTGAGACAACGAACAGATAGCGCAACTGATCTTGATAGCGTTGCAGCAGCGAATACCCTGGTTGAGACGCTGCGATGACCAGCTGCGCATCCAGTGGTTTGCCGATCATTTTATTGTTGCGGGCAGTATCCAGCGCCTTCATCACGTCGTCGCGAATCGCTAACAGAGCAGTCCAGTCCTGCCGCTGCGCGGGATCATCAGCCGCCACCCCTTCGCCCAGCAACTCCTTGGCAGACGGAAATAGCGTTAAGTGAACGCTCTCCAGTCGATCCGGGAGCTTGGGCAAATATCCCCAAACCTCCTCTGCAGTAAATGTCGTAATAGGCGCAAGCAATCGGGTTAAAGCCTCTCCGATGCGCCAGATTGCCGTCTGCGCCGACCGTCGAGCCTGCGACTTCGGCGCAGAGACATACAGCCGATCCTTCAGCACATCGAAATAAAATGCGCTAAGTTCCGTCACGCAGTAATAATTCACCCGGTGATAGATTCGGTGGAAAGTGAATTCGTCGTACCACCGCTTCACATCTTCGACCAACACAGTGGTTAGACGAAGCATGTACTGGTCGATGTTTTCCAGCTTGTCAAACGAGAGAGCGTCGGCTTGCGGATTGAAGTCATAAAGATTGCTGAGCACGAAGCGAAATAGATTGTTCCGGATCGTCCGATAAGTTTCCCCCACCCTCTGCATCAGCTGCTCCGACCCCACCACGTCTTCCCGGAAGTCCACCGACGCCACCCACAGCCGCACCACTTCCGCGCCCAGTCGATCCGAAATATCTACCGGATCCACGTCGTTTCCTCGCGACTTCGACATGGCCTGGCCCTTTTCATCCAGCGTCCATCCCGGCGTGACCACGCCTTTGTAAGGTGGTGTCCCGTGAGTGCCCATGGCACACAACAGCGAAGACTGAAACCATCCCCGGTATTGGTCTCCGCCTTCCAGATAAAGATCAGACGGCCAGGGATACGTCGGCTCATCGTCGATCAGCGCGAGATAGCTCGCGCCCGATTCCAGCCAAACATCAAAAATGTCGGTTTCCTTTTCGAACTTGTCGCCGCGGCAGTGCGGACACTTCGTTCCCGCGGGAAGAATCGTGTCGGACTCGGACGTAAACCACGCATCCGCTCCCGATCGCGCAAAC
>Ga0074046_10002170_pt1 | contig 17122 bp, 10 predicted proteins | sample BogForMeECP23OM3_FD_94441 | JGI IMG/M metagenome (GOLD analysis project Ga0074046, IMG submission 94441) | Bog forest soil microbial communities from Calvert Island, British Columbia, Canada - Bog Forest MetaG ECP23OM3 | ecosystem: Environmental > Terrestrial > Soil > Wetlands ...
ATTTTCACGGTCAACTAGACGCCCGTACGAAGCGCAAAGGAGCAAGACGAACATGAAGCTCTCTTCCAAGCATTTCTTCCTGATCTTGGTCCTATTGACTCGTGTTGCATCAGCTCAGTCATCTCAGGTCGCAACCGGTACACCCGCTTTCGGCAGTTTCGGCGGTGGGCCTTTTGACACCGTCAACCTCGGCAATCTGAACGTGCACTTCGTCATTCCCGTGGTGAACAAGGCCGGGCGCGGCATGTCGTTTTCCTACAACTTGACCTATGACAGTTCGATTTGGGAGCCCGTTACGTCGAACGGCACTACGAGCTGGACGAATGTCACGGACACCGACTGGGGGTGGACCACCTCCCTTCCGCGCGTCGGCCATGCGAGTGACAAGCTAGTGTCGTTTCAACAAGTAGGGACTTGCTCAAGCGGCGTGGTGCACAACATTCCCGTATTTAGAAGTACTTATGGCTGGGTCTATTACGACGGTTTTGGAACTGGGCATTGGTTTCCAGGTGAGTCATGGGTGCAAAGTGGAAATCCTGGAGGCGCTTGCACCCCCTATGAATACGGGGGTTTCACGGCCACCGCCTCGGACAATTCCGGTTACACCATCACCGTCGTGAATGGGCTGACGGTTACCGCACTCACTGCGGCCAATGGGGCCAAGATTAACCCTGCCTCCGGAGCGATGAGTCTTCAGGATGCGAACGGAAACGAGATAACATCAACCACCTCGTCAGGCACGACGACCTATACAGACACGCTCGGACAGACCGCTCTGACAGTTTCAGGGAGCGGTACGCCTGCGAGCCCGACCACCTTTACGTACACGGCTCCCTCAGGAGCGAGTGCACCCTACACGATGAACTACACACAGTACACCGTGCAGACTGCTTTCGGAGTCAGCAACATAACGGAATACGGCCCGCTCAGTAATCCGCTCGTCAGCAGCATTGAACTGCCCGACGGAAGCAAATACCTATTTACTTACGAGGCAACTCCCGGCTCGTGCACTCCGCTGTCGGGCACTACGAGCTGTGTGACTGGGAGAATTGCCTCAGTCACTCTGCCCACGGGCGGGGAAATTACATATACATACAGCGGTGGCAACAACGGAATCGAGAGTGACGGCAGCACCGCTGGCCTTGCTCGCACCCTTACACCTGGAGGAGAATGGCAATACTCGCGAGCGCCTCAGGGATCAACATTGCCCGGGCCGGGGTCGCAATGGATCAACACCGTTGTAGACCCAAACGGTAACAACACCGTCATCAATTTTTCTGAAGACAGCGCTACGAACAGCGGCACGACTACTGCGACGTATAACCTGTACGAGACTCAGCGGCAAGTATACCAAGGGAACGTTTCGACGAATTCCTGCTCCAGCACCGTTACGAACAATTGCCTGCAGTTAACGACTATCAGGTGCTACAACGGCAGCTACGGTGGCGGCTTCCAGGGGCCTTGCCCCACCGCTGCCGTCAGCTCGCCGATTTCGCAAACTGACGCTTATAGTGAGCTTCCGAACAATAGCACGCGCCTGTCAGAGGTGTTGTACAACGGCAACGGTTTGGTTTCCGATGACAAGGAATACAACTACGGAGTCACGTTGGGCTCCAGGCCTTCTTCGACATACCTTGTACGCGAAACCGCTGTTGCGTATGCGAGCCTAGGCAATAACATCTACAACAAGCCGTCGTCTGTGAAGGCCTACGACTGGACCAGTGGCTCACAAGTGACTTTGGCATCTTCGACATACACCTATGACCAAGGAACACCTACGGCCACATCGGGCACGCCGCAGCACATATCAATCACGGGCTCGCGCGGGAACCTGACTACAGCCACCACCTCAACTAGCAGTTCCGCGTCGCTTTCGAGGACATACACCTACTACGACACTGGCAACCCGTATGTTGCAACGGACGTAAACAACGCGCAAACGACCTACGTGTACGGCTCGGGCTCGGCCTCGTGCGGAAACTCGTTTGTCACGACCATCAATGAACCGTTGAGTCTCTCCCGCTCCATAACATGGAATTGCACGGGCGGCGTCCCAACTAAAGTAACCGACGAGAACGGCAATAATTTCACATCGAATTACACCGATCCAGATTTCTGGCGGCCCGCGAACATTTACGACCAGGAGAACAACGAAACAACGATCAGCTATATTGGCGAAACGGCGGTGGAAGCCGCGCTGCAGAACTTCAACAGCGGCAACTCAGCTTCCGATTCGCGAACCACCCTGGATGGTTTCGGGCGGCCTATTCTGAGCCAGCGCTTGCAGGCTCCGGGCACGACGAATTACGATACCGCAGAAACGGACTACAACAACGTGGGACAGCCTACTCGGTCTACAATGCCATTTAGCGCGCCGGCGGGTACGACCAACTCCTCTGCTCCGGGCATTAACGCAACGTATGATGCACTAGGGCGCGTGCTTACAACCCAAGACGCGGACGGCAGAGCGACTTCCTACACTTACACGAACAATGACGTGCTGCAAACCGTGAGTGGCACGCAAACATTTAAAAAGCAGCTTGAATACGACGGGTTAGGAAGACTGACTTCTGTCTGCGAAATATCGTCCACGCTGCCCTTAATTGGAACCTGCGGTCAATCGAACACGCAGACTGGGTTGTGGACCAAATACACTTATGATGCCCTCGGCCATCTCCTCACGGTCACGCAAAATGCGCAGGCTGCGTCGGGCAGCCAGCAGAATCGCTCTTTCGTCTATGACTGGATGGGTCGCATGACTTCCGAATCGAATCCGGAAACGGGTAACAGCGGAGCGAACGGCACCATCACCTATACATGGGATTCGATTAAGCCATGTGGCGATGGCACGAATCATGTTTTTGCCGGTGATCTGGTGCAGAAGAAAGACAATGCTGGAAATCTCACGTGTTATTCATACGATGGCTTGCATCGAATCCTGTCGGAGGGTAACAGCAGCGTCACCAACACGACTGTCCGGAAGTTCAGTTATGACTCAGAGAATTCCTACCCCACCGGTATAAGCGTAAACAACGGCAAGACGCACATGGTGGAAGCCACAACGTTCAACACTTCGAACCTCAGCGCTTTTGTTACGGATGAGTTCTTCAGCTATTCTCCACGCGGTGAGCTGACTGACGTTTACGAGGCTACGCCGCACTCCGGGTCAGGGGTTTACTATCACACGACAGCCGCCTACTGGCCGACAGGTGCGCTGCAGTCATTGAGTGGTATTCCAAGTGTGCCGACAATCTATTACGGGGCCAATGGGGCCGGACTCGATGGAGAAGGACGATACACGCAGGTAACCGCAGCCTCCGGGACAAATCCCGTCACAAGCATTACCTACTCAACGAGCAGCACGACCAACCCCCTGGGCGCGCTGACCGCAGTCACATTTGGCTCGGCGGACAGCGACAGCTTTACCTACGACCCCAATACCGGACGCATGTCGACCTACACCTTCAGCGTGAACGGGCAGACCGATACGGGTACACTGAACTGGAATTCAAACGGCACGCTGCAGACGTTGGCGATTGTCGATAACATCACCGGCACCAATGACACACAAACGTGCAGTTACCAGTACGATGATGTGCAACGAGTTTCGTCTTCAACCTGCGGATCAATCTGGACGCAGAATTTCAGCTACGATTCCTTCGGCAACATTACGAAAAGCGGCAGTTTGACGTTCTTGCCAACCTATTCACCAACCACGAATCAGTTCACGACACTCCCCCTCGTGAGCCCCCAGTACGATGCGAACGGCAACTTGTTGACCGACAATCTGAACAGCTACACTTGGGACCCGTTCTGGGGCAATATGCTCACTGTCAACAACGGGTCTGCAGTTGTGACCGCGACCTACGACGCACTGGGGCGGATGGTTGAAAATAACGCAGGCGGCACGTGGACGGAATTCGTCTATGGACCAACCGACGCAAAACTCGCTAAGGTCAATGGAACGACTTTGATCAAGGCTTACGTTGCACTACCGGGCGGAGCCAAAGCCATTTACAATTCGTCGGGCACGCTCGCGTACTATCGCCACTCGGATTGGCTAGGCACTTCGCGGCTGACTTCGACACAGGCGCGGGCATTGTATTCTAGTACCGCCTACGCGCCATTCGGAGAGCAGTACGCGACTTCGGGCACCGCGGATGCATCGTTTACTGGGCAGGATCAGGACACCCTGAGCAGTTTGTATGACTTTCTGGCCCGACGCCAAAGTCCCAGCCAAGGCCGCTGGATCTCGCCTGATCCGTTCGGACTCGGCGCGGTAAACTTGGCTAACCCGCAGTCGTGGAACCGCTATGCCTATGTCAACAATAATCCCTTGTCAAACGTCGATCCTTTGGGATTGATTGTGCAAGGGTGCTGGCCCGATTGCGGCGACGACGACGGTGGTGGTGGTAGTGGTGGAGGCGGCGGCCCCGTGGGCGGAGAACCGGGTTGTCCGGTTATGATTGATGGGATATGTCAACCTGGCCCTCAAAACCCAAATCTGCCTGGTACAACTGGCGGCGGAGGCGGTCCGGGCGCTCCCAACAAGTTGCAGCTACTAATGGGGCTCTTGAATCCAGATTGCAATGCCATGTACGGCGGGCTTACCAATGCGGTTCGAGACTTGGCTGCGACGCAGTACACAAGCCTGAGTTCTTTCACTCCCACGGATGCAAATGGACAACTCGCACTCGCGAATGCGCAAGCGGCCTTTGCGAACTCTTCGCCAGATGCCGCATACACTCAGTACTTCAATAATGACGACCCGCAAAATCCGCCATCGAGTACGACTTCCTTAGCTATCACGTTCCTACAGCCGTCGTTTTATCAACTTAGTCCCGCCGATCAGTTGGGAATTCTCTACCATGAGTTGAAACATGCTGCCGGTTACGGTCCCGAAATCGATCCTGCCCCGGACGCCACTCAAGACCAGGTCAACACTTGGGATACGAACGAATTGCAAACCAACGAACAGAACTGTTCTCCACAGCAAGTCCCAACGCAGGCTTCCCAGGTCGATGGTGTGATTCAGTGAGAGTTTTTTTCCGAAGGAGGATGATTATTATGTGGATCATCTCTGCGAGAGTCAGCAGACTACTTTTGCTGCTGTGGTGTACCGTGCTCTTAGACTCTCGTTGGCTGTTCGGGCAGTGCTCATTGCCTATTGACGAGACGGCTGCACCAAAGGCGGTCGTCGAGGTCTCTCTCGACAAAGAGACAGTTCAGGTAGGCGAAACTCCCCTGATTACGTTCCGAATTAAGAATGACGGCTCTGTGCCATTCTATGTCCCAAAGACGATCGAAGATTTTGATTTTCATGGAGGATTTCAGACGCTTGTGACGGGGCCTCCAGACGCCAAAGCGAAGTCAACGGGCGGTGCGATCGACCATTTTCATTACACTGACATTGCGAAGGAAATTGAGGAATCGTGGATTTTGTTATGGCCGTGCGACTTCTATGGTGGAACCAGACGACTTGCCACCGTTCCAATGTCTCCCGGAACTTACAGCGTTGTCGCGCGGCGGAATCCGCCGAGGCTCGCCAACGACTTAAGAGAAAAGTTGCGCGTTACTCTCAAGTTTCCCGTGCTACTGGATATCGTTGAGTCCCAGCCAGTTCGCCTACGTATCAAGGAATAGATCTGGAATCGCTACAGCCATCGTCCGCTAAACAATCCGCTGCTAGTCTGATCGATCCAAGCGGCAAGGCTGAACGTGACGCCTGATTAGATAACCGTGTTGGCTTCAGGCTGGCTTCGCGATACGGCCTCTTGCTCGCTACTGACCGCCATGTGATCGAACCCCACTCTGCAACAAATTCTGGTATCGAAGCCAAGCGCAAAGCGCGTGCTGCATGTAGTCGATTCGGATCTCGGATGAGCCGAGAGCTCTGGTAGCGAAGGCCCCCGGCATACCGCCGGAATAAGGGCCCGAGCCGATCTGCATCCGCAGCAGGAATGCGATGCCCCGGCCTACTGTTGCCTCAATCTTCGTTCGTATCTCGGCCCGCAATTCATCTTTCGGCAGAAATTCCATGGCGGTGAGCAGCCCCTCAAGGCGGGTAGCGGCGGGCGCGGTCCTACCTTCCGGATCGAACGCGCCAGCTATACCCACCGCAGCCGAGCCTCTAAATTGCTCTCGTAGAATTGAATTGCACACTTGAATGGCGTGCTGGATCAGTTCCTCGCGTGAGGCCCCTGGACACGAGATATGGTCACAATAGGGAAAGAGTTTGGCAGTTGCGATCAGCGCCCAGTGGTCGGCGGGAACCGTCGACAGCGCGGCACGGCTCTTGGCTAGAAAGGACAGCGCCTTGCCAGCGGCAACGAGCCATTCGCGGGAGTGATCGGCCTCGTAGAGCGCGACGAACGCCAAAGCCGCTTCGCCGGGATAATACAGGCTCTCCCAGTCCTCGACTGGCCCACTCTCTGCTCGATACTTATTGATGAAACTGCCATCGTCCTTTTGCAGAAATAGCAAGAACCGTCCGAGCGCTTGTAATTCTTCAAGTGGGACTGCTTTCGGGTCGACATGCCTCACTTCAGCCAGCGCCACCAGACCGAGGCCGGTCGCTCCCAAATCAGCGTCCTGGTGGTGAGACTTGGATTGTTCGGCCACCGGCTCCGACCAAACGACCAACTGGCCTGGATGCACTCCAGGCCCGATAAAGTTTTGGCGAAGAAATGCGGCCGCGCGAACCATTGCGTCCACCGCTTGCGGGTCCGGCTGGGCGTGGTTCAGCATCGCAAGCGCGTAGATTGCCCCCGCGTGCCGCACGATGTTATACGAATTGCTTTTCTTCCCGGTGTGGATATCGATTTCGTATACAAATTTGCCGTCCGGGCCACAGGCGCGCTCCAGATAGCCGCCGGAAATCTCAATGGCGTGGTTGATCTGGGCGAGAGTGGGCAACGAAGCGTCAGGAACGCCACCGGCGGAGCCTACGCGTTGCTCGGAGCCGTGCAGTGGCGTTGGAACTGCGCCGACTACCAAGAGAAGAAAAAGCAATTCGCAACATGATCGAATCAATCGGCTAGCGCTTTCCAGGCTCGCCCGCTTAGCCGGTTGTCCGTAATACGCTTTGACCATGATTTAACTTTCGCTGTACAACTTTCCAACTTTATACCTAATTGGACTCAGCGTGAGGAAATGGGCATTGGCAGCGAAGAAAAGGATCATTGCAACTTGAAGACCCCAGTCCCAGCTCCATGGGCCGTAGGAGTCGACACAAAACACGCACCTACCAAGAAATCACAATGTAATGTGGAATCACGCGACAATCACACTGCAACGAAAACCTGCAATCCGTTTTGCAATCCGTTTATCTTTTTACCACTGCTTTCCGTGTACTCAGGTGCCATCCGTGGTCCTGCATGTTGTTGAATTTACGTTTTCATGCGGATTCGAATCCCTCCCTCTCCGCCAGCTTCACAATCTACAGGGGTTACGAAATATTTCGCTAGCGTTTGTCCTACGAGACATAATCGACTCGCTTTCCCAGTATTAGCGGCTGTAGGTAGAACAGGGGAACCGAGATGGCAAACCGAGTCGCGTGGCTCAGCAAACGAGTAAAGATCAGCGGACAGTGGTTGGTCCGCAAACCCATCGTCAAGCCGACGGGCTTCGTCACCAAGAAAGTCGAACACAACGGGCAATCCGTCGATGCTCCAGGCACCTTCGTGCTGGAGTGGTACGAGGCCGGCAAACGGCAGCGCAAACCGCTCTCCGACTCCACCGGCGAGGCCCAGGACGCTCTCCGCAAGAAACTCCAGACGCTGGAGGCTCGGGCACACGGCCTGACCGTGGTCGAGGACAAAGGCGCGAAAGGCAAGGTTTCCTTGGAAGCGGCAGTCCGCGAATACCTCGAAGAAGTGAAACTCAACCGAGCGCACAAGACGCACCTTGCCTACAAGCGTGCGCTGGGAATGCTGGTGTCCGCCAATCCCGGCTGCGACTTCGTGCAGGATTTGGAGCGCAGGAACCTCATGGTCAATTTCATCCGAGCGATGAAGGAAGCGGGACTGGGCGACCGGACGCAGAACAACTTGTTCGGAGCCATCGTGACCTTCCTCCACGCGCAGAACCATCCGGTCGTGACACGCAAGGATGCACCGGACTACACCGAGACTGAAATTGAAACGTACTCCACCGAGGAGTTGGGCCAACTGTTCGGAGCCTGCACTCCGGCTGAGCGTCTGGTGTTCCAGTTCTTCCTGGGCACTGGATGCCGAGAACGGGAAGTGATGTTCGCTACCTGGAAGGATGTGGACCTGACGGCTGGCACTTTCACGGTGAAGGCGAAACCGTCGATGGGGTTCAAACCGAAGGATTCGGAGGAGCGCACCATCCCGATTCCTTCGAGCCTGGTGGGTGACCTGAAAGCGTGGAAGGCGATGCACCCGAAGTCGCTCCTGCTCTTCCCCAACGGGCAGAATCAGCCAAACGGCCACCTACTCCGGGATCTCAAGAACGTCGCCCTGCGTGGCGGGTTGAACTGCGGGCATTGCGAGTCAACCGACGAAGGTAAGAAGGTCACTTGTAGGACGCACGCGGTCTGTGAGCAGTTCTATCTCCATAAATTCCGCCACACGTTCGCGTGCATGCACCTGCTGGCTGGCGTGGACGTGCGGACGGTACAACTCTGGCTCGGGCACTCGGACCTGGAGACGACCAGTTGCTACCTAAAGGCCATCAGCGGGAAGCAGAAGGGCGTGCGCGAAAAAGTGGACGCGACGTTCGCTGGGATCGCGATGAAGCCGATGCGGCAGAGCGAAGTGGCGACGATCCAGTGATAAAGTCCGACTCGGGCGACAAGGGCGCAAATACTCAGAGCCGAGTTCGAACGGCTGAGCAGCTAAAAACTAAGAGCTAGACTTTCGATCTTACAGGCGCAAGAAAAGTCGGCTCAAAGCGATGGGGGGATAGGAGGTAGAGCGATTTGAAACCGGTCTCGTTACCGATGAGTAAACAGTTTGGGCCACGCGGAGGTTGTGTTGGGGTCAGGCCGGGGCGCGCGCGCTAGCTGACAAGAGCGGGGCGGGAATGCGCGGGAGTAGGAGCGCTACCATGAAGGTGTTAGTAGCCCTACTGCTTTTCACTGCGCAACGCTTGTAAACGGACTTGCGCCAAGGAATAGGATGAACCAGGGACTTGGAACGCCTTTTCCGGCTTTGTTACCCGCTCATAATTGGCAATAGCTGCATCGCGTTGTCCGTACTGTTCCGCGATACGACCGAAGGCATACCAGTAGTCGGGGTTCGGTTCGTCTAGATTCATCAGGTCCATCGCCTGTACAAGCACTTCGCGCGCCTCTTTGGTCCTTCCAACCTCAGCGTAGAGGCAAGCTAATGTGTGCAAGATGCTAGGAGAGTTGTTGCTCAACTGAGCGCCTTTGAGAGCGTCGTCCACATCAGCGGCGTCGACCTTCCCGGTGAAGAGTGCGGTCCAGGCAATTCCGTTCAGATCTTGTGGTTCAGCTCTTCCTGAGGTGGCAATATCTTGGCCAAGAGCATGCGCCTTGATGTGATCTCCGCTGACCGTTGCGTTATAAACCAGTGCCCGCATAGCAGCCAAATCGCCAGGAATACGTTTCAGTCGTTCTGCAGCGAGTCTGTCAGCTTCTTCGAATCGACCCAATGCTCGCAAGTCGAACGACTGGCCAAGAAACATCCGTTCTGACTCGGGGTATTGTCGGGCTAGATCCGAGCAAACGGCAAGAGCTTTGTCGTACTCATCCAGCTTACTGTAACCGTAAAACAAGGCGAGTGCGATGTTCACCTTTTCTGCGTCGTTGCGAGCGGAGTTCCTGGCTGTTTCTAGGATGGCCAAACCCTGCGCTGCCGTCGATTTGGATTCCGTCAAAATCGAGGCAGCTGCTAGCTTCATTGTGGCGGTATCGGCATCTCTTCCCTTAGTCCAAAAGCGTGGAAAGGGCGCACCCGACAGAGGGTCATCGCCACCCGCGAGATGCAAATCCTCCCGCAGCCAGTCAAGGAGCACGCGAGCCCCGGTGACATTGTTGGCGGTTATGCGGTCCAGAACTTCCAAACCAATAGCAGCGGGGATTGGGGAAGTGGCCAACACCTTGTAGTGGCCGTCTTCCTTGACGACGTACACGGCACTCTTGTAGCTTGCGGAGCCCCACAGCAAGACCTTGTATCCCGTCGCATCATCTCCCTGCGCCCTGGGTTGAGCCCTTGTAAGGGAGATATCTACTCCGATGTCTGCAATCTGACCTTTGCGGGCTTTGTCGCTCCGTGTGGCTTTGTCTTCTTTGACAGACTGCTCCAGCACATCCTGAGTGGCCAAGCCTGTTTTACCGTTGCGGCTGCTCATGGAGCGCAACTGGTCGAGGGTCTGATCGGGATCCTCTATCAGCAGTTGAAAACGCAAAGCTGCACCACCCGGATCGTCGGAGAAGACCATCTGCTCGTGAGGTTGGGTTTTGCGATAAAGGGCAGCGAAGGCGGCCGTGTCGGATGCGTCATTTCCCGACGCTCCCGCGTCTTCGAAATCGGCGGCAAGGGAATACTTTCGGAGATTCACCAGCATCTCTCCCGTCGTTTTGGCAATTTGCTTAAATTGTTCTTCCCCGCCTGTGCGCTTCTTGGCCTCAGCGAGGCCAGCTTCGGAACCGTTGAGGACGGCTTCACATGCGACAATCAACGCGGTCGGCTGAGGATTCAAGGTCTTAGCGTTTTTCTCAGCCTCGGAGAATTCCCCGGCATATAACAGCGCATAGGCAAGGTTGTTCTGGAGACTTAGTTCCGCAAGCTTCTCGACGGTGAGCTTACGGTACTCGGTGACAGCACCCTTCAGTTTAGCCCCTGAGCCATAACGCACTCCCCAGCGGTTGTATTCCAGCAGAATACCGAGGTTTCCGATCGTTGCTTTGTCATTGGGATCGAGCTTTTCGGCGGCTCGAAAGGCGGCTTCCGCTCCGGCGTAGTCGCTGCCGGGACGAAACTTGCGTCCCACCGAGTCGTATTCCAGGATGTCGGCGAGCGTCTTTTCGGCCAATGCCGAAGTCGGGTCGAGTTTGACCGCGGCCTGTGCCTCTGCCCGGGCTGCCTCGCCGAGTCCCGCGCTGAGCAGGACTTCCGCAATCTGCAAATGGTGAACCGGCTCTTTGGGGTGAACCGCGATCAGTTCACGATAGGCCTGCAGAGCTTCTCGCACCTTGCCTTGGCTGACGAGCGTTTGGCCGATGGGCTCAAAATAAATGAGAATGGGCTCCCCGGCCATGAGTTGTACCACCTTGTTGCGTAAATCCGCAGCTTCGGAAATTGTTAGCCGTCCCTTCACCGTGTCAAATCGCAGGGTGGCGCGAACCATACCTTCCTTGTCAGCGGCAAACTCTTCGGTGAGAGTACAAGGCCCAAGTGCGAGCTGCGCGTTCGCGGGAAGAGACTTGGGTTTGAAGCCTGCCGGAGGCACGATGGAATAATCCCACTCGGTGACAAACGCCTGCGGCAGTTGGTAGTCGGCGATGCGTTTCTTCTTGGGTTTTTCACCGCCGGCCTTATCCGCCTTGGCATCCTCTTCCTTTTCACGTTGTCGAAGGTCAGGTGGCAGACGGCTGAACAAGCCTTCGAAGCGGATAGCAGCCGCAGCAATGTTGAGATCGGTAGCGCCACGCTTGGCGCGATCGCTCTCCAAGACCAATTCGAACTGTTTCGAAAGGTCGGTGGGATCGGAACGATCGATCCGATCGAGCTTCTCGGCTAGGTACTGCGATTTAACGTAGTCTGTCAGTTCCTCATGGACAGCTTGGTTTTCTTTGTCGGCGTAGGACCGCCGGTACGCCGACTCGCTGCTTCCGTGAGGCTGTGAGGTTTCTATGATTCGAGCCGGACCATTTTCCGCGAGATAGACTTCCCGCTTCTCTATCAGCGCGTTGTCTGCCGACGAAGCCACGGGTGTGCGCACCAGAGAATCGGCGCCCGCGCGCGCGATGAGCGCAAGACGCCCCTGATCGCCGTTTGGAATTTCGCCCAACCTGGCATATTCGTCGGTGGCGTCGATCCAGAGGTCAGGATTGCCGGGAACATAAACAATGGCGTGATCAAACATCCCCACACCGGGAAGGTCCGGCGCGACATCTTCACGGCTCCCCGCGTTGAGAAGTGCAACATATGCGGGTATATTCGCGACGCGCAACATCGCCACCAGCAACGAAGATTTGTCTTTGCAGTCGCCATACTTTCGGGCCAGAGTTTCGCTGGGCAGATGCGGCACCAGGGCAGATTCGCCAAACTCGACTCCGGTATAGCGAACTTCCCGATCCAGGTATGCGAAGATGGCGGCTGCTTTCTCGTCACGAGAACCTTTCCCCGCGACTAACTTGCCGACCAGAGATTTCAGGTCCGCACCCGATATTTGTTTATCGACGACCTTTCCGTATTCTTCGGCGACTTGGTGCCACGCATTGCCGGTAGAAAAGGTGATGCTGGGATAGGCAGGAATATCGCTGGGCAGTTCGGTTTCAACATCGTCGATCGCACCTATCGCGCCGTAGTCAAAAGAGATGCGCACGCGACCCTCGACTTCGTTTCGCTCTGGCTTCAGATCAGGAAGTAAATGGATATCGTAATGAAGCGGAAGAGCGGCAGGGGCATCCAGTGTTAGGCGGGTATGTTGCACCGCCACGGATGAACCCATGTAGAAGCGCTCAACGGTACCGGCACCAAAAAGAGGTGCGCTGTCGGTGGAGATCTGTTCTTCTTCGACCAGCGACCCCGGTGCAACGGCAGGAAGAGGAGCTCTCATCACGCGTCGATCGCTGAATGTATGATCCGCGCTCTCTTTCGCCGGGCTATCCGTGACCGTCTTTCCATCAAGAGTATGAACCACTCCGTCTGGAGTGATCACTCGTGCCCGCAAAGCAGGGCGTTCTTCATGCCAGGGCTCCCAGTAGGAAGAGATATCGTCCCAGCCCTCCGCTCCTTTCTGCGTAATGATCTTGTAAAGAAAATACCGCGAATGGACGGCCCGTCCTGCGGTGTCGAAGACCACAGTTTCCTCGTCGTCGAGAAAAAGGACATCGGCCCCCGCGGCAGGAGCGACTTGCGACACCCGCTGATACAAGGCCGCCGTATCGGGTGAAAAGTGCGTCTCTTCTGGTTCGCTGCCACTAGCTGCGAAAGGTGAAACAAGAGCTGTGCACAGTAGAAGCACCTTAACCGCCAAGCTTAGTGCTAACCACTTATATGGAAAAAACACAATGGCATACCTCAGACGACTGAAAACACGAATAAAAAGGTAACTCGTTAAGCAGCGAGCCGCAAGGACCAGAATCACAGAGGAATGCTTGGTCGGCCCTGCAGGTCCACATTTCATGCATCTCGTGTGCTAATGGGTTATACCCGCTAAGCTCGCCAGCGCCAGCCAGTGCCGTGGATGCGGGCGGTAGCCTTCGCGAATCCTACCAGCGTACCAGCGTGATACACCGATCCGTGATCGAATGGCGGATGTTGAAAAACCCGCGAGCAGCGGTTGGACTCTTTGTGAGAAGACTTCACTCGTAAGCCAACCTGGTTGTTGCGTTGCGTCCCATAGCGAGCATGCCCGTGCGTGCCGTCGACGGGAGGCCAGCACCCAACTATACCTCCGCATGCCCGCGCGAGCCGCGTTGATTTCCAGGACTCCAGAATTTGCGTGTCAAACCGCTCCCGCTCGGGACAAGATTCCTCGCTCCCCCAATCACTCAATAGGAGAACGCGATGAAGAAGCAAGCACCGAGCGATGCAAAGAAGCGGGCAGCGAATGATGTGGAGAAGGACGAGACACCGAAGGCAGCGGCAGCGAAAGCTCCGAAGGCTGAGAAGCCAGCAGAGAAATACACCATCGGCCAGACCGATACGGTCAAGCGCGGCCTGCTGAAGGAGTTCTGCGATTTCGTCCGAAAGAAGGGCGTCGTCACTCTGGAACAACTCGTGGCTGAGTTCGCAGGTCGAACCATCGACAAGCATCCTGTAAACGCAGCGAGGGTGAGCCGGTATGTCGGCTACGCAAAAGCGCACGGACATATAAAAGTGGTGAAGAACGGCGGTGCGAAGTGAAGTTTGACCCTGGGCAGATCGTTGCGACGCCAGGAGCACTTGCAGCATTCGAAGCCAGCGGTGAGGAGCCGCTGGCATTTTTATTGCGACATCTCGATGGTGACTGGGGCGAACTCTCGCCAGAGGACATCGCTGAAAACGAGCTGTCCTTGCGCGAGGGATTTCGTCTGCTGTCTGCTTACTCGCTTCGAGATGGCACCACGATCTGGGTCATCACCGAGAGCGATCGCAGCGCGACCACCATCTTGCTGCCGGAAGAATACTGAACTCTGTTTTACGGCGTCACGCCGTACGGGCGTTCAAATGATCAGCTTTGGTGCTTCTTCCAGGACGTCAGTCCTGAATCCGCCTAACCATTCGCTGTTGGGACGCGCCAGGAGTCGCGCGTGGCGATACGCCCAGTCAGTGTACAGAACCGTCGCTGCACGGTACCAACCGCCGTGTCGCTCCAAAGTAAGCGCGAGATCGGGACGCTTAGGATCTCGTAAGTACAACGGGAGCAAAAGCTGAATGCGACCATGATAGAACTGCGGAACAGCCATGCGATAGCTTCGCTGCGCAAGGCGAATGCTATGCTTCATGGCACCTTCCAAAGCGTTGCGAGTTGCAAGTGGAATTGGCTGCGCATCAACCGCAGCCTCCGCAGCCTCAACTTCTTCCTCATCATGTTCACCAAGATCGGTGGGCACGCCGTTCTTGTCAACCTTCCCGCCTAATTCCTCTGGAAAGCGGTTTAGGTTATCTTTGACAATGTGATCGAGATTTAACTGCACCTGTAGTTTCGGATCGAAAATCAGTTCCTTCGGATCGTTCCAGTATTCGACGAGACGCGGAAATTCCATGAAGTCCGTGAGCATTTTATCGCCTGCACGAGCCCAGGATTTGAGCCACCACTTCTTGTTTGCAGGCGAGATCGGCTGTGCCCGATCATAGTCATCGGAGATCGTAAAGAAAGCGAAAATTTCTTCTTGGCCAGGAGTCAAGAGACCAGTGTTGAAGCAGGCGATCTGATCAGCTTCAACGATCTTTTGCTGATCGAAGCTTCGAACAAAGGTGTACTTGATGTAGCTGTCAAGCACCGGTAGCGGTGATCGTGCTGGTGCATGTAGGTAGATCCAGCGTTCTGGCTCAGCCATTTCGGCGAGCGTCTTCAGCCGGTCATCCCAATCAGCAACCTTTGCGAAATCGAATATGCGAGGCATGTTAGTCGTCAGTATAGCTTGCCCAACAATCCCAGGCCACCTTTCGCGGGTGGCCTTTCTCCTACCATCCGCACACGTAGGAACGTTTATAGGCTCCCCGAGCCTCCAGTCCCAGCCCGTGGCCTGACCTTTTTCTACGTAGAGCGTGTCGTTTACATACCGACTGGCGGAGGAGTTCCATCGAGCAACGTAGCGGCTTGTGCAGCGGAAAGGGGAGCGGGCGAAGGCAGTGCTCCGTTCAGGATGGCGAAGTGAACCAAACTCAGACGTGTGTGAACTCCATGCTCGCGGAAGAGCACGCGGATGTAATTTTTGACGCTCTGAACTTTGAGTCGGAGCAGTATCGCGATTTTTCTATTAGAGTGGCCTTCTCCGAGCAGTCCTAAGATTTCGTCTTTTCTCCTCTGATTTCTCTGGGGGTTCTGGGGCTTTCCGCAGGTTGGACATCTCATATCTCCCTAATACTGTGTTGCTTAGTCAGTGGGTACTTTCCCGAACTTCCGTATGAGGCTGTCGTCAGATTCGCCGTGTCCAGCCGATCTACAGGAGACATGATCCATCTCGTCGTCGACTGACGACCGGAAACGGAGACACAAAATGGCAAACCAAAGCAAACTTCAAACCGCAACCTTCGTGGTAATATCGACCGACAACCTCAAGCGTGGGCTCGTCAAGGAAATGGGCGATCTCGCTGTGCGACTGCGAAGAACCAATTTCGCAGATTTCGCCCAGGCGTTCTGCGGACGACAGTTCAACGGTACAAAGGCCACCCTGTATCAACTGCGACGCCACGTGTCGTGGATGAAATCGCACGGCGTCCTCAAAGTTGCTGCGAAGGCGAAAGCTGCCAAGGCAGGTGCGCGATGAAAACTGTCGTCGGCTTCGGTCCCGACCACACGATAACATCGGCAGGCTGATATTCCAGCTCTGTCTCGCAGGCTGGGCAGAATGCCTTAAATCCCTGGAATGTAGCTCTCGCGCTCTCAATCTCCAGTCGATCATGCGTTTCGGCGAGAGTAATCACGAAGCTGCTGTGAGTTTGGGGGTAGCGGGCGCAAAGTCTGGAGCTCGGTTGAGCGTGTTGCATTGCGGACAGCGGACGACTTCAAGAAACGTTGGTGCCTGAGCGCCGATGTGGTACTCCGTCATCGCCTCCTCAGTTTAACCCTGATCTCCCTCTTGACATCATGTCGGGTGCGCGAACGCCAGAGGGGCGAACAGGCAGCGCAAGCTTGTGCAAACGCCTGGTTTCGCCAACAATCTCCCTCGGCCACAGGCAGTATGGGCCGAAATGCCCGCTGATGGCTGCTTTTGCCCCTTGCGAAGGGGAGGGATTAGGCACGTAATGCGCACTGCTTTTGTGCCGGAATCGCCCAACCAAGCAGCAACACTTTGCACATTTCTGGTCGGCACTCAGAGGAGAGAATCATGGCGCAGGGGAAAATTGTGGACCTTTTTCCGTGGCTTCTTCGCGTTACTAGATAGAGGTGAAGTTTGGATCACGAGGATCGAAGACGGCAGGTGAACATCGGTGTTCCTATACCCTGTGCGCCGACCTCAACTACGAACAGGGAGAATGTTATGAGCAAACTGATGAAAGTAACGGTGCTGCTGCCTTCGGCAGTGGGACGGCGGAACATCTTCACCATTGCTACCCTAGCGATCGTTCTGGTCGGAACTTTGCCGATGGCAGCCCAAACCTCTAACGCTCCGAGGGATGTTTCCGCGCCCGCCGTCGTCCACAATACCTGGAGCAGCGGTACTGCGATGCCGGTCGGCGTTTGGGGTTCTTCTGTGGGAGTGATCAAGGGCGAGATATATGTGGTGGGCGGCGGAACGAGTGCCGCCATTGTCGCC
>Ga0074046_10002171_pt1 | contig 17116 bp, 16 predicted proteins | sample BogForMeECP23OM3_FD_94441 | JGI IMG/M metagenome (GOLD analysis project Ga0074046, IMG submission 94441) | Bog forest soil microbial communities from Calvert Island, British Columbia, Canada - Bog Forest MetaG ECP23OM3 | ecosystem: Environmental > Terrestrial > Soil > Wetlands ...
AGCTATCTGGCGCGCCTGGGTCCGGTGCTCTCCCTTCATATGAGTAAGCAGCAAGCGCTCTCCGATTGAAGACGACAGCTCACTCGCTCTCTTCGCAGCACCAACATGGATGGGGTCCACGACTGAAAATAGTTTCTCGATGGCAGCAGTCGTGTGTGCCTGCTCCGTGATCTTGACCTCATTCCCGAGGAATCGGAGGAATGCCCCGACGTCTTCATACGCGAACTGCCTGGTCGTGCCGTCCGGTTGTCTAATACCGATTTGTGGGTCTATGGGGCCAAGGGATGCATGAGGATGCATTACGATTTCATCGGCGCCAAGCGCAAAGAGGGTGGCGGCACTGAACGCCATGAACGGGACTAGAACGCCGACCTTGTCGAAGCGTTCCCTGAAGAGAGACATAATTTTCCATGCAGCGAGTGCATCGCCCCCGGTGCTGTGAACAAGAACGTCAACCGATTTTTCTGTGCCCGAAATAGCATCGATCTGGTCAACAAACTCCCTGACCGTATCACCGGACATTTGTCCCGGAACGCCGGGTCTCGTGCTCGTGGCGTACACAATCAGCGGACGTTTCCGGTATGCCTCAATCGCACTATATCGCTTCTTTCTTTCGCCCAGATCCATAGCTGATATTGTAACTCGTCACCACCATTAGAACTGCCCGAGCCAAGCGTAAAATGGCGGGCGTGGACCCGCTTCCCCAGTGGCGCTCCCTGATGCTGGCAGCGGTCATCCTTGCGGCGTTTCTTGCAGCCGTGAGCTTGAACATGCAGAGATTCCATGGATGGAGTTTCATAATCCTTTGCTTTGCAGCGAGCTTGCTGGGCGGCGTTGGATATCTGTGGGCTCGGGATCGCGTGCTTCCGAGTTGGGAACGCCTGCCGAAGGTGAGGCGCCTCTTCCTGATTGCATTGACGGCTGCGATTGTTCTGGCCGCGCGACTCATCGCAAATCGACACAACCCCAGCGAAGCATTCGCTGACTTGATGGTAGGTGTGGGCGTTCTAGTCGCACTCGCCGTGTTGGGACTATATCGAATCCTGTCCCATCGCTTGGACTCTTCCCATGCGCGCACTTTCAGACGTTAGCCCGAACGAAATCAGCCTCGTTCGAATGCGTGTTTCTCTTCTAACTGGTGCACCGCCGCCGCCATTTCTTGCTCGAAGCGGTCCTGCTGGTTCATTAGTGCGGGCAGCGCGGCTGCGTAGCGGCGGGCCATGGTGAACAAGCCGCGCTGGGCCAGGCTGGCCGCGACTTCGGCAACGTGGTCGGTCGTGGTTTCGAGGTAAAGCGCTTCGGTCGCGTCGCCCAGCCACACATCTCCGCCGACGAGTTTCGTCTGCCAGAAAACTTTGCGCTCGATCAGGCGGGCGATTTCCTCGTCTGTGGCTTTGCCGAACGCCCACTGATTGCGCTTGAAGTCGTAATGGCGGCTGGAGAAATGCAGCGGCACCAGCTTGGCCGATTTCAGAAACTCGATCTGCTTTCGATCTATGTCCTTGCGCAGCGCGTTGATGATCGGCGCCTCGGTATCTTTCTGGTCGAGCGAGGGCAAAACCTCACGCAACGTCACCGAGAGATTGACAGCGACGAGCGCCCGAAGGTTCCCGGAGTTCTCCAGCGTGATTTCGGTGTGCAACACGTCAAAGTCGGCGCCGGACGTGGAATGGCGGAACGGCCATTCGAACTGGAAGGTGAGCGGCAATCCGGTGCGCGTGACGTAGATGGTTTTGGCCGGTGCAGATTGCTCGGACGTCATCCTCGTTGAAAGCCTCGCCGGCGGCGCACACGCACAGGAATACATGCGGTGCGCGGCCTTGGTTCGTTGAAACTTATTCTAACCCGCCGGACAGCCGCCGAGACGGCGGCGCTACCGTGGCGTTAGCGGAGAAAACAAAGTTGCAGCAGGTTCCGTACAGCGGCCGCGCTCAGAAGGCCGAACGCTCCGGCGGTCACAAGCAAGCTGTACCGGGTCTCCAGCAGATCGGCGAACACACCAGCGACAAAAACGAACAGAAAGACCAGCAGAACGAGGTGGAATCCCTGGCCGACGAAATCGGGAGAGGCAATGGCCAAGAGGAACAAAAGTGCGGCAATGGCGAGCGGCGCCGTGTTGCTGAAATAGCGAGTGCGCCCCCAGGCGAAGTATGTTATCAATGCCACGGGCAAGGCCAACATCAAGGCTGGACTGCTGGCAGCGAGCATTCGCAAGGTCTGCGTGTAAGAGGCGGACATGCTGAAGGCTGCCGGTTCGATGTCGATCCAGCGCGCATGCAGAATTCCTTGCCACAGAATGGCGGGCCGGAAGAAGTAAGAGGCGAGCAGCAGCACTGCTCCAACCGCAACTGCTGCGGACCAGATAACAATCACGGCCCGCGGCCGCACCGGTGCTACCCAGAACATAAGCAGCAATGCGACGAGCACCATGAGCGCGAGCGAGAACCGATTTCCCGCTACCAGCGTGAACGATAGTCCGAGCAACAGAATTCGGCGGTAGTTCCACAAAATCACTTCGCGCGGAGCATAAAGCGTGTGCGCCACCGCGATCGCGGTGAATACCGAACCAAACGTGCCCCACACGCCGCCCATCTCGCCGAGATTCGGGGCTCCCGCTACGCTCACGATCATTCCTGGTGAAAAACAATAGAGGGTGAGCGCAATGTATCCGCCTGCATTGCCGTAAAGGCGGCGCGCGACGTACCAGAGCGACCCTCCCAGCATGACGCCGAAAAACAGATATGGCGACGTGGCCCAGAGTTGCCCGAGCGTCGACTCCGTGCGCAAGGCGGCTGGTTTCATCAGGAACGGTGCGGCGCACGTCAAATAGTAGAGTGGGGAGCGGTCCTGGTCATAACCATCGCGCACGCGCAAGTGGCCGGCGTGCCCGGAAGACGGGATGCCCGTTGCGGACTCCGCGCGCAGGGTCTCCGGTGTGCCCGCGATGGCACCCCCTTTCCACTGTTCAAGCCCGTGATAAATGCAAAGGTCATGATTGGAATCGGGAAGCGATCCGTGCACGGTTTCGACGTGAAGGAGCCAGGCGCACTGAAGCAAGAAGACGAGCAGGAGCGTCGCCGCGATGAGCTGAGGCGAACCGATCGGGCCGGGAGCGAGAAATCGGCGTATCAAGGGCAGACCGAGTGTTTTACCATGTCGGAGACCATGATGGATAGCAACCCCATTCCCAGCGGGCAAGAAACAGAGGAGTCGCCTTCCTCAAATCCTCCATCAGCGCCGCCTTCTGCGCCCGCGTTTGCGCGCGCTCGCCGCGAGTCAGTTTTTACACCGCTGCTGGAAATCTTCGAAGGGCCGGAGGGACTTTATCCCTGGGCGCGCTGGCTGATTTACATCGGCATGGGCCTTGTGACGCTGGCGCTGCTTAACTCCGTTTTGTACGGTCTGCGCGCAGATTCCGATTCGTTGTGGTGGAGCATGGCCGCTGAGCTACGTATGATGCTGGCCGCGATTTTGCCTGCTTTTGTCATGGCCCGCATCGAGGGCCGCTCTTTTGGAGATTTTGGATTGCCGGCAAAGGGCGCTTTCGGGCGCAACTTCTGGATTGGCGCGCTCTGGGGCATTGGGTCACTCACGGTTCTGATGCTCGCGTTGCGGGTGACAGGGGTTTTCTCGTTCGGGTCCATTCAGTTGCATGGGATGCGCATCTTCAAGTTCGGTTTGTTCTATGCAGCGTTCTTCTTCGTCGCGGCGTTGTTTGAAGACTTTCTCATGCGCGGGTATTCGCAGTGGGTTTTGGCAAAGAGCATGAACTTCTGGCCGGCCGCCGCCGTTCTGTCGATTCTCTTCGGCGTGATTCATGGCGGGAATCCTGGAGAAGAGAGGATTGGCCTGGTGGCCGTGGTCGCGATCGGCTTCTTTTTCTGCCTGACGCTACGGCGCACAGGAAATCTGTGGTGGGCGATCGGCTTCCACATGGCTTGGGACTGGGGAGAGAGCTACCTGTACTCTGTGCCGGACAGCGGCAACGTGGTGACCGGACATTTGCTGGATTCGTCCCTTCACGGGCCGGTTTGGCTCACGGGTGGCTCGGTTGGGCCGGAGGGAAGTTATCTGGTTTTTGTGGTGATCGGCGCGGCGTGGGTTCTGTTTAGTCGGGTGTACCCGGAGGTGAGGTATGGTGTGCGAGAGGCTGGCCAGTAAGAGACGGCGCGTGGGTTCTTCCATTTGTGTGATCCTGGGGTTCGCTAGCATGATCCATGCACAGAGCCAACCGCAGACTCCCGGCGCTGCCCAGCAAGGTTCACCGGAGAAGGGGACAACGATGACAAAACACGCACGAGGAACGTTTGACGTGAAGGTGGTTCCGCAGAAGCCGGACAACAAACAAGCCGAGACCGCTAACTTGGAGAGGCTATCGCTTGATAAGCAGTTTCACGGCGACCTTGAAGGGACGAGCACTGGCAAGATGCTGGCGTCGAGAGGCGAGGTAAAGGGCTCGGGAGGCTACGTGGCAATGGAGCGCGTGAACGCGACGCTTGCCGGCCGGAAGGGGACTCTTGTGCTGCAACATAGCGGAACCATGACGCACAACACTCCGCAAATGAGCGTCACCGTCGTGCCGGACTCGGGGACGGGAGACCTGGTGGGGATCGCTGGTTCGATGACGATCAAAATCGAAGAGGGGAAACACTTCTACGATTTTGGATACACACTGCCGGAACAACACTAAGACAGTTGGACGATGCCTCGTGGCAATGTTCTGGCCGCCTCAGTTTTCGAGGATCACGTGGGCAAGAGCCTCGTCGGCAGTGTGGGTGAGGGAGAGCGCGATATTCCGGGTGCCGAGTTTGATCGCGATCTCTCCGGCCTGGCCGTGGAACTGCAGGGTCGGGCGCTGTCCTCTGGGACGGACGACTTCGATGTCGCGCCAGCGGACGCCCCGGCTCCAGCCGGTGCCAAGAGCCTTCATGCCCGCTTCCTTGGCGGCGAAGCGGGCGGCGTAGCTTTCAAAGCGGCGGGCCTTCGACTCGCAATAGCGGATTTCTCCTTCGGTGAAAATGCGGCGCAGGAAGCGTTCGCCGTGGCGCTCAATCGATGCGCGGATGCGCGGGACTTCAGCGATATCGACACCAGTGCCGAGGATCATGAGGACATTGTCAACGGGGATTGGGGAGTTGGCAATCTCTAGCGGTCGGTGGCGGGAGCAGGATCAGGGCAGTCGCTCCTGAGGCAGACGGGTAGTTCCGTGAGCTGAGATCGTCCGCGCAGGCGGCTTGGGCACATATGCCGAAACAAGCAGACGCGGCAAGTTGGTTTGGAAGCTTGGCGCAGGACGATGAGTCCAAGGACCGCGTAGGAGGCGATGAGCAGGCAAAGCAAAAGGGGAAGGGCCGACATGTCGTACCGTCTTTCTGGCGCGCCGCTACTATCGCGCCGTAAAGACGTTCGCTCAGTGATCCCCGTCACTCGTCGCTGTGATCATCGTCTGAAAACCGGTTCTGGAAGCGGGATTTCACGCTACCGAGCTCAGAAAGTCTCCGATCACGGAGTCCTGGGCGGGGAAAACCGTGCGCAGGTCGAGCAGGACGCGGGCGTCCTCTACGCGGGCAATGATGGGAGGGTCGGCTTGGCGGAGGCGACGGCAAAGGTCGTCGGCGCTTAGGTCGCGGTGGATGAGGGCGATCAGGCGGGTGGGGAGAACGGCGGTGGGAGCGGCGCCGCCTCCGATGACGGATTCGCCGTCGCAGAGTTCGGCCCTCAATTTCGGTGAACCTGTCGGTAAGCCGCGCTGCTGGCCTCCTTGCGACGTTCGCGAATTGATCCGCGCGGTGAGGACCTCGGCGCGGCTGGCGATTTCATCTTTCGAAAGACGCATCATGCGCAGTATGGGCACCGCGGCGTGGTCGCCTTTTACGTATGCAAGAAGAGTGGCTTCGAGAGCCGCATAAATGAGTTTATCCACGCGCAGAGCGCGGAAGAGCGAGTTCGAGCGGAGGCGGGCGACCAGGCCGGCGCGTCCGGTAATGAGGCCGGACTGCGGACCGCCCAAGAGCTTGTCACCACTATATGTGACGAGGTCAACTCCGGCGCGAAGGCTGTCGAGCACGCCGGGTTCGTTAGCGATCCCGACCGAGCGAAGGTCGAAGAGAGCGCCGCTGCCCAGGTCTTCCATCAAGGGAAGATTGCGGCGGCGGGCGAGTTCGGCTAGCTCGATAAGCGTAGGTTGCTCGGTGAATCCGGTGATGGCAAAGTTCGAGCGATGGACACGCAGCAGAAGGCGTGTGCGGTCGGTAATGGCGCGCTCGTAGTCGTCGACGCGAGTGCGATTGGTGGTGCCGACTTCGCGCAGCGTGGCCTGGGACTTCGACATAACGTCGGGAATGCGGAAGGAGCCACCAATTTCGACGAGTTCGCCACGGGAGACGATGACTTCGCCGCCTTCGGCAAGCGAGTTAAGCGCGAGCAAGACGGCGGCGGCGTTGTTGTTGACGATGATGGTGGCGAGGGCGGAGATTTGGTCGGCTGGACAGCCATGGGTGGCTGTCCCTGCGTGTTCTGCCTGCAGGGGCGGGGCGCCCGTGCCTCCATGTTCCGCGAACAGCTTTTGAAACAGGCGGTCTACGTGAATATCGCGTTTGCCGCGTTCGCCAGTTGCCAGATCGAATTCGAGATTCGAGTAGGCGAGCGCGGTCTGGCGAATGTGGTCGAAAGCCGAGGAGGCGAGCGGGGCGCGTCCGAGGTTGGTGTGTAGGATGACGCCGGTGGCGTTGATGACGGGGCGCAGGGAGTAGCTGAGCGACTGGCGGAGCTGGCGCTCGACGGCGTCGGGTAGTCCGGCGAGAGCCAAGTCGAGAGACTTTTCGTCGAGACGGTCTTTGGCGATTTGCTCACGCAGGCGAGCCAGCACGGCGCGGATAGCATCAGCGAGAGCGGCGTGGCCATCGCGCTCGGCTCGCGACCGGAGTTGGGGATGTTGGAGAAGTTCGTCGGTGGACGGAAGTTTCTGAAACAGCGCAGATGTGGTGGCGGGCATTCACGGCGATTATCCCACAGGTGGCCGCAGACCAAGGGCATTGGCTGCGGAGCTTCGCTCCGCAGGATAGCCGGTGGGGCTGTCCCTACGTGAGCAGTTGCCAAATCTTCTACAGCGTGTGCATGTAGGCGATCAGGTCTTTGATCTGCCGGTCGGTCATGACCTGGCCGAAGCCTTCCATTTTGGCGCGGCCGTTCTTGATGATGTCGGCCATGCGCTCGTCGTTGGCGGGAAGGCCGCTGAGTTCGAGATACTGGCGCTTGAAGACGCCTTTCATGCTGGGGCCTTTCTTGCCGCGGGAGGAGTAGGGTTCGTGGCAGCGGTCGCAGTAGTTATCGTAGAGCTTGCGGCCGGCGGCCTGTTGCGGGTTGAGGCCTAGTTCAGCGTCGGATTTGCGCCGCTCGACATCGCAGGCGGGAAGGGAGAAGAGGGCGAGAGCGGCCATTACCGCGGAGACACGGACGCACGGACAGAAGCCATTAAGAATTCGCATCATATTTGGTAGCGTTCGCACGCGAGCGCTCAAAGGTAGGATAATACGGGCGAGATGAACGTGACGCTCAAACGTGTCTACGATCCGGCTTCCGCGGCGGATGGGGTGCGGGTGCTGGTGGATCGTCTTTGGCCGCGGGGGTTGACGAAAGAAGTGGCGGCGGTGAAACACTGGCTTCGGGATCTGGCGCCGTCGAACGAGCTGCGCAAGTGGTTCCATGCGAATACGGAGGCTTGGGCGCAATTTCGCAGGCGGTATATGAAGGAGCTGGTGAGCCCGAAGGCTTCGGCCGCGGTTGAGAAGCTGTATGAGCTGGCGGGCGGCAAAAAGAAAATTACGCTGCTCTATGCGTCGCGAAATGAGGAGCGCAACAATGCGACGGTGCTCAAAGAATTGCTGGAAGGCGGGCGGAAACCGCCGTCGAGCGCGGGGCGCGCAGCGGCCGTCAGCGTGCGGATCCGGAAGGCAAAGAGGCAGTAGACAGTTCTCAGTTCGAGCCGCACTATAATTTCCCAGTCATGTCGAGTTCCGTCGTCGAGAAGAAGATCGAATCCCTTCGCGAAAAAATCCGGCACCACGAGTATCGCTACTACGTGCTGGACGCCCCCGAAATTACCGACGCGCAATTTGACGCGCTCATGAACGAGCTGAAACGGCTGGAGGCGGAGCATCCTCAGCTCATCATGCCGGACTCGCCTACGCAGCGCGTGGGGGGCAAGCCACGCGAAGGGTTTGTGAAGGCGAAGCATTCGTCTCCGATGCTCTCGCTCGACAACGCTTATAGCGAAGAGGAACTGCACGATTGGGAGCGGCGCGTGCACGAATTGAGCGGGCGCAGTGACGTCGAGTACATGTGCGAGTTGAAGCTCGATGGCATGTCACTGGCGCTCATGTATGGCGGTGGGCAACTGGAGCGCGGCATTACGCGCGGCGATGGCAGCGTGGGTGAGGATGTCACGTTAAACGTGCGGACGGTGCGCTCGGTGCCTTTGTCGGTTTCGAAGGAGAAGTTGAAAAAGGCGGGCATTCCCGCCGATTTCGAAGTGCGCGGCGAAATGCTGATGCCGATCGCCGCGTTCCGCAAGTTGAATGAGGAGCGCGAGCGACAGGGGCTCGCAACGTTTGCGAATCCGCGCAACTTTACCGCCGGGACGGTGCGGCAACTCGAGCCGTCGATCACGGCACAACGCCGGATGGATTATTTCGCTTACATGTTGCTGAAGGATGGTCGCACATATTTCGACCGGCAATCGAAAGCCATGGACGCACTCGAAGCGGCCGGGTTCAAGGTGAATCCCAATCGCAAGCTGGCGAAGAGTCTGGATGAAGTCTGGAAATTTATTCAGAGCTGGGAAGGGAAGCGCGAGTCGCTGCCCTATGAGATTGACGGTATTGTGGTCAAAGTAGACCGGACGGCCTTGCAGGATGAACTGGGATTTACGGGCAAGGCTCCGCGGTGGGCGATTGCGTACAAATACGCGGCGCGCGGGGCTGTGACAAAAGTTGAAGACATCGTTCCGCAGGTGGGTCGCACGGGGAAACTGACACCGGTGGCCTGGCTTGCGCCGGTTCCGATTGGAGGGACGACCGTTTCGCGCGCCACGCTTCACAACATGGACTTCGTCGAGGAGCTAGGCGTGAAGATCGGCGACTGGGTGGAAGTCGAGCGCGGCGGCGACGTGATTCCGAAAGTTGTGAAAGTGGTCGAGGACAAGGAACATCCACGCGGGCACAAGACATTCCACATGCCGGAGCATTGCCCCGTGTGCGGCGGGAATGTGGTGCGGACTGAGGGCGAGGCGGATCACCGCTGCGTGAATGCGAATTGTCCGGCGAAACTGCAGGGGACGATTCTGCACTTTGCCTCGCGGCATGTGATGGATATTGACGGGCTGGGCGAGGCGCTGGTGAATCAACTGACAGAGCGCGGTCTGGTGAAGAACGTCGCCGATCTGTATCGGCTGACGAAGGCCGACCTGCTGAAGCTTGAGCGGATGGGCGACAAGTCGGCGGAGAACGTGCTAGGCGAGATCGAGGCGTCAAAGAAACTGCCGCTGGAGCGCGTGATTTATGGGTTGGGGATCCGGTTTGTGGGCGAGCGCACAGCGCAGTTTCTCGCCGAGCACTTTGGCTCGCTTGACGAAATCAAGAAAGCAAGCGCGGAAGAACTTGAGGAAGTGAACGAAGTCGGCCCGCGCATTGCGGAGAGCATCGTGGAATTCTTCGGCGATGAGCATAATCGCAAGCTAGTCGGCGATCTGCGCAAGGCGGGGCTCACCTTCACGGGGCAGAAGAAAGAGAAAGGCACGAGGCTGGCAGGGAAGACGTTTGTACTGACGGGCACGCTAGCGCGCCACACCCGCGACGAGGCGAAGAAAATGATTGAAGATGCGGGCGGCCGCGTTTCAGGCTCGGTGAGCAAGAAGACGGATTATGTGGTGGCGGGGGCGGACGCGGGATCGAAGCTAGACAAGGCTCGGGAACGAGGGGTTAGTGTGATTGGGGAAGAGGAGTTAGAGGGGCTTTTGGCTTGAGTTGAACTTTGCATCCCCGAAACGAGACAGGCCTCCCCCAGCCAGCTTGCTGAAGATCAATTGCAGGCTCTCGGGCGACTCGCCTGCTTTCCCCTCAATCGAGCACTCGATCACGGCAAGCAACGACGTTGCCACGAATCGTGAAATGATCGTCGGCCGTACATCGGCGCTTACGCTGCCAAGCTGGGCATCCCCGGCACCTAGCGACTGCCTGACACGTTGCTCAATGCATTCCCGCAATATTCTTGGGGCCTTTCCTGCCTCGGAGCCCATGAGAGCTTTGTAGATCCGAGCCGAACCGGTGACGTGCGCGAAAAAGTGTGTGGCGTCCAGTGGGCACGCGTCGCGCGGCGTGGCAATAAGCATAGGCGCGACGATCCTGCGAAACTGCGACATCAGCAAATCGTCTTTCGAAGCATAGTGTGCATAAAACGTGGCTCGCCCGACGCCAGCTTTCCGGGTAATGTCGCTCACGCGGATGTTGCCGTAGGAACGGCGATGAAGAAGTTCAACGAAAGCGGAGTCGAGCTGTTGGCGCGTGCGCAGGACGCGCCGGTCCCGGTTGGCGCGATTCCGATCGAGATCCGAGACAGTTGCAGATTTGTGTTTCGTAGGTCCCATCGTTCAGCTTTTTTTCTTGGCGCGGTGCGACCAGTCTTTATAGCATCGCGGCATGGCGACTTTATCGACAACCGACCCGATTCGAAAGATTCTCGCAGCAGCGCTACTGGTTTTCCCTGGCGTGTTCATGCTCGTTTTCATTATGCACTTTCGCCACTTTGCGGATTTTTTCACCTTCCGCTGGCAGTATGTGCCGAGGGATCCCGCGCGCGTGGTGCCGGCGTTGATTGCGCTGCACAACAACTATCCGCTGATTCATGACCCGCATATGATCGGCTATCTAGCGATGCCCTTTCTGTCATTGTCCGCTTTTGCGTTGTATGTGCTAGGCCGGGGAGCGCGGCCGGTTGCGAGTGCGATCACTTTGATGATCACCGTCAGCGGCACAATCTACATGGGCGGGGTTTTTGGCATGTGGACCGCGTTTTACCGGGGTCTAGGCTTGGTGGATCCCGCGAATCAGGCCGGAGCAATCGCCACATTCACAGCCATGACTACTCCTCAAGGGGCTTTTCTGGTGACTACTTCACTGGCCAAGTTGGTCATGCTCGGCTTGGCGGCGCAGGCTTTCGTTTTGCTGAGAACTGGCGTGGTGCCAACGTGGTCCATTGTGAGTGTTGCATTGGGAGCTTCACTGTTTCTTGCGTTTTGGGACCTTGACAACTGGATGATGATTGGAGCCAGCCTGATTCTGGCTGGTTTTATTCCCATGCGAAAAGCGCTCATCCAGGAAACCGAAGCCCACACGCAGGAAGTCCGGGTAGTTGACTCCGCTGCGGAGGGCTCGGCTTCCTCCCCGTCATTTTAACCACGTCTATTTCTTCGCCGTAGGCGGCAATATGCCATTCAGCCGCAGATACATGGCGGCTTCGGCGTAGTGGTCGGCCCAGCTTCCGGCGAGGATCAAGGCGAATCGGGCGCGCGAAAATTGCTGGCCGCCGAAGCCCTCGGTCATCTCGCCGAGTTTTGAATCGTCCATTTTCGCGAGCGCGTCGCCGCAGAAATCGAAAGACGCCTTAAGCGCGGCAACCAGCTTATCCTTCGCGTCCGTTTCCTTGGCCTCCTCCACCTTGGGCGCGGGGACGGCTGCGGCTTTGCTGCAGAATGAATTGTTCGATTCGATCATGTGTGCGACCAGGTGGCCGAATGTCATCTGGTCGGCAGAGGGCTTGTAGGTGAATTTGTCGGCGGGCATGGCTTCGACGGCGGCGACAGTGTTCTTCTGACGGCCGGGCAGAGTGTCTTTGAGGGCGGTCGCGACTGGGTTTTTGACTTGGGCTGCCGCGGACGCGGCGAGTACGAGTAGAACTAGAGCGGTGTGCATTGGTTTCATGGCCATCCTCCGAGGGTGGGGTTAAGGATAACGCGGGCGAGGGCGCCCGCGCTACACGAGCACCTCAGTACCTTGCCCGCGGTTCGTTGGGTCCGTATCCTTAGAGAATGCACGTGCACTCCGGGCATTCGCACGGCCAGCCGCATGATCATGCTCATGGAGAGCATGGTCACGGCCATTCGCATGGAACGGGGCGAGTGCTACGCATTTCGCTGGGCGTCACGGCGCTGTACATTGCGCTGCTGGTGGTGGCCGGTATTCGTGCGCATTCCCTGGCTCTGCTGTCGGAGGCAGGGCACAATCTATCGGATTTTTTGGCGCTGCTGTTGTCGCTGGCGGCGGTCTATCTGGAATCGCGGCCGCCGAGCCCCACCAAGACCTATGGCTATCGCCGGGCCGGAGTGCTGGCGGCGCTGGTGAATTCGATTTCGCTGGTGGTTGTCTCGTGCTTGATTTTCTATGAGGCAGTTCGGCGGCTGCGGCATCCTGAGCCGGTTGCGGCCGGGCTGATGATTTGGGTAGCGGCGGCGGGCGTGGCGATGAATGGCGCGATTGCGTTGCTGCTGTGGCGTTCCGGGCGCGATGTGAATGTGCGCAGCGCATTGCTGCACGAAGTCGGCGACACAGTTTCGACAGCGGCGGTGATTGTCGGCGGCTGGGCCATTTTGGGGACGGGGCAGTACTGGATTGATCCGGCACTCTCGTTTGGGATTGGCGCGCTGATTCTTTGGTCGAGTTTTGGCATTGTCCGCGAGACGCTGAACATTCTGCTGGAGGGCACGCCGCGCGGAATGAGCCTGGATGAGGTGGAAGCGGCGGTGCGGGCGATCGCCGGCGTTAGCGACGTGCACGATCTGCACGTCTGGAGCATCGGGTCGGAGAACCATGCGCTTTCCGCGCACGTGAAAATTGCCGACATGGCGACTTCGGAGAGCGACGCGATTCTGCGCGCGATTAACGAAAAGTTGGGCCAGGACTTCGGGATTCACCACACGACAATTCAGCTTGAACATGCGGTGTGCGAGACGGCGCACGCCTGCGTGATTCCGGTCGAGGCGGAATACGGTTCCGAAGGGCATTCTCAACCGGAGCACGGCGGGCACGGGCAGTGAGTCGAACGAACGTAGCCCCGCTCCCAGAGAGCCGTCTAAGAGATGCCCTTTGCATTCAGGTGCGCCGAATATTGCTGGTCAGTCTGCTTGATATGATTGGTCAGCCAGTCCTTGAGAAAAGTCACCACAGAGATGGCCTGGCCGGCTGTGGTTGCCTTGAGATCCTGCTCAAATTGTTCCACCTTCTTCACGAAAATACGATGCTGAGCGCGATGCGGACCGAAATCAGGATAGTGTGTCTGATCGAGCAGCTTTTCCTCTGCCGAGAAATGAAATTGCGCATAGTCGCCTAATTCCTTAACGACCTTCTGAACTATCTGGGCGCCCTTCCCCGTCATCATAGCTTCGTGCAGACTGTTGATCAGTGCGAACAACTTCTTGTGATCCTCGTCGCACTTCGCGACTCTCACGCTATAGGACATATCCCACGTTACCAACGGCATTGCCGCCTCCCGGACAGATTTCGTAAACACACAAGGCCAGTAGATGTCTGTCGGGAGTTCTATCGGCAACGCAGGGGAATTCTTCAGCTCCAGGAGATCGCCGTGAAAGGACCGCTGAGGTTCGGTACTGGGTGTTGGAATCACTAGCGGGGCCTTGAAAAACAGGCCGGGAGCCACTCTGATTTGGCGGCGAAATCCGTAGGCAGCGTGGTAACCTATACGCAGGAGTCTTCCTTCCCCGAAGGATCATCTAATCGACATGGCACGTTGGCGGCTCATTTTGCGGTTTTTGGCGGCGGTGCAACTGCTGCCAGCTCTGGAGAGCGGTGAGGAAACGCTCGTCGGAGGGCAGGCGGTGCTGGAGGGCGTCATGATGCGCTCGCCACATGCCTGGGGTATCGCCGTGCGCAAGCCGTCGGGCGAGATTGTGACCCACAGTGAGCCGCTGGAGCGCCCTTCGGAACAGCACAAATGGATGGGTTGGCCGGTGGTGCGCGGCGTCATAACGCTGGGCCACGCCATGAAGCTCGGTTTCCGGGCGCTGAAGTTTTCAGCCAATGCGGCGCTGGAAGAGATCCCGGTAAGCGACAAGGACGGCGAACCGGGGAAGAAGATCGAAATCAGCGGCTGGATGGCGGGCCTGAACATGGCCTTCTCGGTCGCCTTTTTCATCTTCATGTACAAATACCTGCCGCTGCTTGCCACCACAGAATTGAAGCGGGTGAATCCGGTCTTCGGGCAGCAGTTCGTGTTCAACCTAGTGGACGGGCTGATCCGGATCGCGATGTTCCTGCTGTTCGTGTGGGGCGTTTCGTTGTGGAAGTACATCCGGCGTGTGTACGAGTATCACGGAGCGGAGCACAAGACAGTATTTGCCTTCGAGAACGGCGACCCGCTAGAGACGTCGGCGGTGCAGAAGTATTCGACCTACCATCCGCGGTGCGGAACGAGCTTTCTGATGACCGTGATGATCCTCTCGATGTTTGTGTATATGGCGATTCCCGTGCAGACTTTCTGGGCGCGGTTTGGGATTCGCATTGCGCTGCTGCCAGTGATTGCGGGAGTGTCCTATGAGATCATTCGCTATGCGGCCAGGCATCGCGGCTCGCTGTTTGCGCTGATGACGGCCCCCGGCCTGTGGCTGCAGCGGATTACCACCAAGCCCCCGGACGACCGCGAAGTCGAGTGCGCCATTGTGGCGCTCGACGAAGCCATGGTGCTGGAGAAGCAGCACGGCGGAGAGTTAGTAATCGCCTAGAAGTCGTTGGTCGTTCGTCGTTAGTCGCTCGGAGTGCACAACGGGTCCAGCGACAATTCCCATGCATAATCCTCAATGTCACAAACTTACTGGTTGTTGGTCATAGGCCTGCGCAGGTTGGGGGGTAGGCTGGAGCGGGCGGCGATGCGCGATGCCGAATTCAACTTTTCACGACCTGCGGGTCTGGCAGGAAGCGATGAATCTCACCGAGGAAATCTACCGGGTGACGATAGACTTTCCGAAGCACGAATTGTACGGTCTGACGTCGCAGATGCGTCGTGCCGCGGCTTCGGTGCCAAGCAACATAGCCGAAGGCAAGGGACATCGCTCAGATCCCGAGTTTGTACGTTTCCTTTTTCACGCCAGAGGATCCCTATTGGAACTCCAGACCCAACTACTGATAGCCAAGCGGCTACAATACTTGTCAGAGGAAAAGGCAGACAAACTTGTCGGCCGCGGCAATGGCATCGGCCGAGGCTTAAATGCCCTTATTAACAGATTCCGCCCAGCGGCGGCCTAACGACGAACGACTAACGACCAACGACTCATGTTTGAACGACTTGACCAAATCGAAGCGCGCTACGACGAGTTGACCAACGCTCTCGCCTCGCCGGATATCACCAACGACTCTGCGAGATTCCAGAAGACCGCGAAAGCCCACGCCGAAATTGCTACCGTGGTCGAGAGATATCGCGAATACAAAGACCTGACCAGAGGAATTGCGGAAAGCAAGGCCGTGCTCGCAGACGAGAAGGATCCGGAGATGCGCGCCTACGCCGAGGAAGAATTGGCGAAGCTGGAAGGGCGTGTGGGCGGCGTGGAAGAAGAGTTAAAAGTTCTGCTGCTGCCCAAGGATCCGAATGACGAGAAAAACGTCATCCTCGAAATTCGCGCAGGCACGGGCGGCGATGAAGCGACGCTGTTTGTGGCGGAAGTTTTCCGCATGTATAACCGCTACGCCGAAACGCAGAAGTGGAAGGTGGAAGTGCTGTCCACATCGGAGTCGGGGATTGGCGGCCTGAAGGAAGTAATCGCGTTGATCGAGGGCGAGCGCGTGTTTTCGCGGCTGAAATACGAAAGCGGCGTGCACCGCGTGCAGCGTGTGCCCGCCACCGAGCAACAGGGACGCGTGCATACTTCTGCGATCACCGTGGCCGTGCTGCCCGAAGCCGAGGACGTGGACGTCAAGATCGAAGCGAAAGACCTGCGTATCGATACATTCTGCTCTTCGGGGCCGGGCGGACAATCGGTGAATACGACGTATTCGGCGGTGCGCATCACCCACATTCCCACAAATACCGTGGTGAGTTGCCAGGACGAAAAATCGCAGATCAAGAACCGTGAAAAGGGCATGCGCGTGTTGCGCTCGCGGCTGTACGAAATCGAAATGCAAAAGCAGCAGGACGCCCTGGCCAAAGAGCGCAAGCAGATGGTGGGCTCGGGCGACCGCTCAGAAAAGATTCGCACCTACAACTTTCCGCAGAACCGGCTCACCGACCACCGCATCGGCTTCACCATTCACCAGCTCGAGCAGGTGATGGACGGTAAGCTCCAGCCGCTGATTGACGCTCTGATCACGCACTTCCAGGCGGAAAAGCTGAAGCAGGAAACGGCCAGCGTGGTGTGAGGGCGGTCGTCGGTCGCTCGTCGTTGGTCGTTCGCCGGGCGGTATGAGTGTAGTGGTTTGCTCCACTTCAATTTTCCTCGCATCTGTTTTTCTCTGTGTCTCTGTGTCTCTGTGTCTCTGTGTCTCTGTGTCTCCGTGGTGAAATAGGTGACGTGCAACTAAAACAGGCCCTAAATTCAGCAATCGAGCGGCTGACTCGCGAGAGCGTTCCATCTCCGCGGATGAATGCCGAGCTGCTCATCATGTTCACGCTCGAGTGCGACCGGGCCTATCTTTATGCCCATCCGGAGCGGGAACTGACGACCGAGGAAATCTTCCGCTATGACGACGCCATCGCGCGGCGGGCGACCGGCGTTCCGGCGCAGTACATCACCGGACATCAGGAATTCTGGGGCATGGATTTGATCGTGTCGCCCGCCGTGCTGATTCCGCGTCCGGAGACCGAGCATGTGGTGGAAGCGGTGCTGGCACTTGTTAATGGGGCTGGGGCGGAGCAAAAGCAAGATCAAGATCAACGGCCGCGGACAGGAGTGTCCGTGCCACACGAGCGGGGGCGGGCTGCCCCCGCAACCGCCGGCGGGGCGCCGGCGCTACGCATGGTCGATGTCGGCACCGGATCGGGAGCAATTGCGCTGGCGCTGGCGAAGGAGCTGCCTTCCGCCGAGATTCATGCCACCGACATTTCGGCGGAGGCGCTCGAA
>Ga0074046_10002173_pt1 | contig 17105 bp, 17 predicted proteins | sample BogForMeECP23OM3_FD_94441 | JGI IMG/M metagenome (GOLD analysis project Ga0074046, IMG submission 94441) | Bog forest soil microbial communities from Calvert Island, British Columbia, Canada - Bog Forest MetaG ECP23OM3 | ecosystem: Environmental > Terrestrial > Soil > Wetlands ...
CCTGGTCTGCGGCAATCAGAACGCATTCGACGGCCACTTTGAGGCCCACTGCAACAACCCGCCGGAGGGCTTCAGCGATGGCTTCCGTGCGGGACCCGCCGCCGACTTTTGTCGAGCGGGAGAGTGCCCGCTCCAGCCCGGAGAGGGCATGGGTACCCGTCACAATCCTGACCCCCTGCTTTTGCAGGCTTTGGGCAGTCTCATGTGAAAATTCCCACTCCCCGGGTTTTGTAAATCCGACCACATGGGTGACGACTACGAGCTGGAGACCGGACCCCTTCATGGCATCGAAGAAGATCTGCGCGGTCTTACCGGACGTGCTTGCGACAACAATGGTCCTGATATTGAGTTCCTGGGCCCGCTGGATGGAAAAACGCGCAGCATCTGCAGTGTTCTCCTCGCCGGGCCGTTCAAAATAATAGGTTTTTCTCTCAACAAATGTCATGAGTACCTTTTATTAAGCCGGGATGGAAAAACTTTGTCAGATTCTGTTCATACCGATAATTGCGAATTTCATGATAATCAAGTCTGAGGAACCTTCCATGATTACCCTGGCTCTTGCGGGAAAACCCAACTGCGGAAAATCGACATTTTTCAAGGCTGCCACGATGGCAAATGCTGAGATCGCGAATTACCCGTTCACTACCATCAACCCGAACTTCGGTGTCGGGTATGTGCGGACAAAGTGCGCGTGTTCTGACCTGAAAGTAAAATGCAGCCACTGTATTGACGGCTCCCGCTTCGTGCCGGTGAATCTTATCGATGTCGCAGGGCTTGTACCTGATGCGCACAAAGGCAAGGGTCTGGGCAACCAGTTCCTTGACCACCTCCGGCAGGCCGACGCGATCCTCCACATCATCGATGCGAGTGGCGGGACTGACAGCGAAGGAAACCCGGTCGGGGCGGGAAACCATGATCCTGAAGAGGACGTCAAGTTCCTCATCTTTGAGATGACGATGTGGGTGCATGGGATCCTTGAGAAGCACTGGACGAGGATAAGCCGGCAGTCCCAGGGAAAGGGCGCTGCCATCCAGCAGGGGATCGCTGAGACGTTTACCGGCCTTGGGATCACGACTGAAGATGTGCGCGATGTGGAGCTGAAACTGAAGATCGATCTCGTCCATGCATCGGTTGAGGATCTCATCCCCCTGTGCGCGGAGATGGTGAAAATATCAAAACCGATGCTGGTCGTCGGCAACAAGGTCGACGAGGCCCCCGAGGTCCTGCGCACCAGGCTCGCTGCAGCCCGCGTCGTGTTTGCAAGCGCGGCATCCGAACTGGCGTTGCGGAACGCCGCGGCAGCGCACATGATCCTGTACTTGCCTGGAGACGAGGAGTTCAGGATCGCGAACGAAGGGTCCCTCTCCCCGGCTCAGAAAGCCGGCCTTGCAAAGATCGCGGATGTGATGAAACAGGGCAACGGCACCGGTGTACAACAGGCCATCAACCGGGCGGTATTCAACCTGCTCGACATGATTGTCGTCTATCCGGTTGAAGACGAGAACCATTACTGCAACAAACAGGGAGACGTGCTGCCGGATGCTTTCCTGATGAAGAACGGTTCAACGCCCCATGATCTGGCTTTCCAGGTGCATACGGACATAGGAAAGGGATTTCTCTATGCTGTAGATGCCCGGTCCAAGATGAGGATCAAGGAAAACCACGTGCTCCGGAACGGGGATATCATCAAGATCGTGAGTGTGGCAAAGTAAATGCGGCACGGTTGACCGTCTGGTATGACGATTGTCATCTTATTGTCTGACAACGCGGCCGCACTTTTGGAAAATCTCTGATTTTATGCGCTTTTTTACCGGGAAAACCCTCCTTTTTCCACAAAGTTTATCAAGGGATAATGTGAACAGAGGACTTACCGAGAACCAAGACGGCAGGAGGTGGATTCATGGGTGGAGATATCTATCAGGCACAGGTTATCAGGAATTTCTTTGAATGTATCACCGGAACGGATCGGAACCTGACCCGGATCTATATGTGTGTCATGAGCCTTGCCAAACTCCGCATGGAGCCTCCGGAAAAGATGGCTGCCCTGGTCGACCAGTTGCGCAAGAGCAAGATCCAGAAGGAACTCTCTGTTGACATCCTCGATTACATGTGCGATGCTGCAAACCAGCTGGAACTCAGCACGGTCCAGACCGCGTTTGGTGTCAAGGACATCCGGGAAGTGGCACAGGACTTTACCGGCATCAGCATGGACAGCCTGTAACCGGGTTGTCCGTAATCATTTTTTTCTTCCCGGAAAATTTTGGCTCTGTAGAAATCGTTGGTACAATGTTCTGACGCTCTTGGGGGCTACGGCAATCCTTGCCTACGCCCCCGCCGCTAAGGCATCCCCCATAACGCGATAGTCACTCAGAAGGTTAGCTAGAAATTCTTAAGAGAATGGGAGGGGTAATAGACGGGGGTCAAGGGGATGCACCCCTTGGGCTGCCTCCCCCCTCTGGGGGAGAGAGGGGGTCACCCTCATATTCTCTTCAAGTGGTTTACAAAAAATGCACATTGACAGGATTTCTACTGAGCAAAAATTTTTCAAAAAAAAAGGACCCATCCCGGGACCAGATTCATATGCGGTGCAGCGATCAATCGAAACCCATTAGTTTCTTGTAATCCGTGAGGAGTCTTACGATCAGTTTCCGGTGCTCTCCCATGGTTTCTTCATCGTCCGGAGAGGTGAGGAGTGCCACTACGTAAACGAGGATGAGGGCATTGTCCAGTTCAAATGTGCCAGGGTCTTCAACCTTCTCGGCCGGCAGGTCGATAGCTAGGTATCTGCGCTCTTCCGGGGAAAATGCGAATGAGAGATCGGGTATTACCTGGAACCTTGTGCGGTCGTCTGCATTCGCTCTGATTATGGCGAGTGCCTTTTTCAGTGCCGCATTGGGTCCGCTTTCAGGAATCAATGCAATGGCGTGGGTGCATTCCCGGACCGCATTTTCGTAAAGCCCGAATTTGAATGCAAGGAATGCGGATGCGATCTCGTGAGCGGTTGAGGACGGAAAACCCGGGAACTGGAGTCGCAGGCGTTCCAGATAGGCATCAAGAAATTTTTCCATCAGGACAGATCCTCCTGTGAGTGATCTCACCAGAACCTTCTGGACTCTGGTAGTTCCACAGATTCTGAAATCTGGAAATAACCCGAATGCGCCCTGGTTCTGGCGTTCAGATAGTACCTTGGAAGCAGTGTCACATGAACGTATCCTTATGCGTGCGGCCGGATATATTGAACCCCGGGCATCAATGGTTTATAAGAGAATGAAGCACCAATATTCCCGCTATCGGTATGGGTGCAGTAATTTTTTCTGATGTGCACTCCGATGCAGACGCTATCGGGGCACTTGCTTCGTGCATCGGGTCTCCGTTCTTCCGGCAGGAGTTTGGCCCGGTCGATCTCCTTATAAACCTGGGAGACCTCCTTCACCGGGGAAGCCAGCCTCAGGAAACCCTGGAAAAGATCCACACTCTCTCCCAGAAGTACCGGCTCATTTCAATCCTTGGTAACCATGACCACGCATTTCTCCACGGCATCCCGGTGAGCGGCAGTGATGCGGCGAGCACCTATCGCCACGAGCGGCTGCGCGATTCCCCCCTTCTCTCTCTATTCGATGCGATGCCCATGGAATGGGCAGACCGCGGCATGCTCTTTGTCCATGGAGGTCCGCTTGAACTGGGCAACCAAACCCTCAGACTCAAGTGCTGGCAGCGGCTCTCCCACGAGAGCGGTGACTTTTTTACCGGGTACCATTATACGGCGCCGATGGCATTCGAAGCTCTTGAGAAACGGGGCCTTACCCATATGTGCTGCGGGCACCAGCACGAGCATATCTGTTGCAGCAAAACCGCAAATGGTATTGTCCAGAACGAGCTTAAATTCAGACTGTTGAGCGGGGAGATCGAACCGGGCAATATCAGGCTTGAAGCAGCGCGTGTGCCTCTCGACTACCCGGCGCTCTTCCGTGTCGGGGGCTGTCACGGCTATGCACCAGAATTTGCATACACCGATTTCTCTGCATTCTCCTTCATCCGGATTCTGCTCCCGGCATAAATTCCGGGCCTGATACTGTTGCCCTAGACCGTCTTTTATCTTGGATAAAGATCTGGATCTCCACAATTTTTGCCTGGTTTGTGCTCTGCATATAAAATCAAAGGCATTTTTTCCCTTTCTTCGCGATATATTTATATTATGTAACCACAAAGTGGTTATTATGCCTCGTGCAGGCGAGGGACGTTCGATACGAATCGATCCTGAGGTGTATGAGGCGCTTCTCACGCTGAAACGTGGGAATATGACGTTTTCCGACGTCATCGCGCAGATGCTCCGTGAATGCTACGGGTGGTCGGACGAATTTTCGGCCAGCCAGCGTGAGCTTGAGGATTTTATCGAAATCCATCCACGATAATGTCTTTGGCTTCATTACGGATCCTGCAAAAGACCGAATGGTGTCTGATCCAATGAAATTGGTGCTTACCGAAGATATCAACCAAGACCGGCTCAACTGGCTTGTCGAACGAGTGGACGAGATGTTTTCGGAAGAAGATGATGATGAGAACGATACCTTATAACCACAAAATGCCGACCCGTTCCTCTCACGCTGACCCTTGGCAATTAACCTGAAGTTGCACGTTCTCCCCCGCAATCTCTCCAATTTTTATGCGCAGTTCCTCTACAAGTACCGGGATCTTCTCTCCGGTCTTCAGTCTCCAGTCTTCCAGTTCCTTAAGCGACTGTTTCTCTTTTGACAGTCTCGATTCCAGCTGGTGCCGTTCGCGTTCGAGCGAATTCACCCGGATGAGAACAGGGTGTACGGTCAGGGATTCGAGGGCAGCGGCACACGAGTCCTCACGGGCCCTGAGTTCCCTGCACATCATAATCACCTCCTGGCAAAACCGAGAGGTATCGGAAAAAATTGAGTGCTCTTCCTTGTTTTTCAGCACAATTTCCCCGCTGCCGATCATCCGTTCAGCTATCGGGCATGCAGCAGTGAGCAGGGCGGTCAGTTCCTGCGGATCCGGCATGGCATGATCCGAGAGGAGTTCCATGGCATGCCGGAGAGCTGAAACTTCGGGCGGGTGCTTCTGTCTGACCGCAATTTTTTCGGCTTTGCGGAATACATGGGACGCGGTCATGGAGAGAGCGGCATAGGAACGCACCATATCATCGCGTTCTCGTTCCTTGTCTGCAAGCGCGGACCTCAGCCCCGAAATCTCTTTCATCTGTTCATCGGAACAAAGGAGACTTGTCTCGTTCCCGATTTTCGTCAGGCGATCCGTTATCTCAGTAATGCGTCCGATAATGCGCTGCTCTTTTTCAGCTGATTTTACATAATCCGCTTTGAGATCTCTGACTGCATCGTACAATTCCCTCACAATTTTTTCCCTGTCGAGCTCTTTCCGGTACCGCCCGAGGGAATCGGTGAGGCCGTTAATCTCCCGCCCCATCGCATCAATACCGGTTCTGACCGATTTCATTTCATCGGGAAAGACGACCTGGAGATACCTCCCCTGTCCCCGCGTACTGTTCAGGCACCCTTTCACGCATTCGATTGCTGAAGAGTAAAATTCGTTTATTTCGTCCGGTAATTCTTTTGCCAGGGACGCGTTCATTGCCCTGACAAAGAGGGGAAGGGAGTTCTTTGCGATACTTTTGAGTTTCGGGTGAATTTTTGGATCGTGCTCGGCACCGGCGATGCTGTTCACGATGTGCTGCAGCTGTGCTGCTGCGTTCCGGATGTTCTGGACAGGTATTGTTGTTTCGGATTCAAGTGTGGACAGTGCCGACCCCTTGCGGGCATCAAGCCATTCCGGAATAGAGTCAAAAGAGATGAGGGTCGGTTCCTCTTCTTTTCTGCTCAGGATCTTTTTCAGAAAATCACGCATACGATGCACCAGATAGACATTTATGGTCTTGGCGGCTGCCACAAGGACGGTTAATCATTTCGGGCAATCTGGAGGAGCCGTTCTTTTCCTTTGATCTCTCTGAGCACCCGGACGACCGGTTGCGGGACAAGCTCCTCCCATGGTTCACCGGCAAGCATCCGGCGCCGGATCTCGGTTCCGCTCAGGGTCTCGCGCTCATACAATGCAGGTGACTGGACTTTGATGCCCGACTCCCTGAAGAGCTGGATGACGAGGGGATTTGAAGAGTAACAGGTCTCAAACGGCGGGGCCATCGAGCGGACATGGGCCACCCAGAGGGCGTTGCGCTGGATGTCCTCAATCGGGATGACATAGAACGGGCAAGCCAGGGAAGCGAGCGCCCGGGTTATCATCAGGACGCGCTCACCGGCGGTAAATGGGTTGTCAACCTGGTGGGAGAGCTGTGCGCTGCCGATCCCGATGATGATCTCGTCAACTTTTCCTGCGATATGTTCGAGCACGGACTGGTGCCCGTTATGGTAGGGCTGGAACCTCCCGATATAAAATCCCCGTTTCATGGATGCACTCCCATATTTGCGATCCGGGCAGCAAAGGCACCGGCAGTGAACCCGGCGTCGATGTTCACAACGGCTATAACCGAGCACGACTGGAGCATGCTGGCAAGAGCTGCTTTCCCCTCCCCCATGTAACCATAGCCGACACTCACAGGGACACCGATTACCGGCTTGTCGACCAGCCCGGCAACGACAGCCGGCAGGGTCCCCTCCCTCCCCGCGCAGACTACGAAGACGTTGGCTGCAAGTACGGACTTGAGCGCAGGGAACAGGCGGTGGATGCCGGCTGCCCCCACATCATAGGCACTCCGTACCTCACACCCCATCTCTTCAGCAATAATCCTGGCCTCTTCAGCGACCCGGATATCAGAGGTGCCGGCGGTGATGATCGCTACTACCCCCCCGGTCTTCCCGGGTGCCGGCCCGTTTCCCAGAATGAGGACTCCTCCGGTATCGCGATATTCTGCTGCTATGCCCTTCTTCGTTGCAGATTCCCGTACTTGTTCAGCCTGATCACGACTGATGCGCGTGATGATACAGCGCCCCGCTGCCTCCGCATGGCGAATGGCAATCTCTGCGAGATGGGCCGGGTTCTTTCCGTCAGCAAGAACCACTTCGGGCATACCGCAGCGTATGCTCCGCCCGAGGTCAATACAGGCAAAATCCCCGATACGGTCGAGGCGCAGCCCTTCAATGGCCTCGGCCGCCGAATCCAGGGAGATCCCCCCCTCCTTATATTTCCTGAGCAAATCCTGTAACGCCGTATTTGCCTGCATGGTTGTAATAATACAGATATGGAACAGCGTATAATAAGTTAGTTCATTGCCATGTCGTACCTTCTCTATGTTGCCCTGTTCGGGACCGCAGCCACGATCTTTCTCTGGCTGCGGGACGCGCGGATATTCTTCAGGACGGGACTTCCGGGGTACCGCTTGGCCGCTTACTGGGGTGTCGTCTATGGCGCGCTTGCGACCCTTGGTCTTCAGGTAGCATTCTTCGCTCCTGATTTTGAACTCCTCGGGCTCGGTCTTATCCTTGCGGCAATGTACCTTCTTGTCAACCGGGAAAAGGAGAAGATATGGAAAAATGAAGGCACCCTGCAACGGCTTCTTGGCAGTGTGCCGCCCGGAAGGGTGAATAAGAAATAATGTGATGCGAACAGTACAGAATAAGGACTTTACAACCATGCTCCAGAAACCACGAGGCACGAGAGATTTTTTACCGGATGAGATGGAAGCGCGGCGCGCCACGGAATGGCGCATGCGGGAAGTTGCGCGCCGCTGGGGCTACCGGGAAGTCTGTACTCCGGAGTTCGAGGACCTTGAGCTCTTCACCATACGGTCCGGCGAAGGAATTGTTGAAGAGATGTACGTTTTTGAAGACAAAGGAGGTCGCAAGCTTGCCCTGCGCCCGGAGATCACTGCAGCGGTCGTACGCATGTACATCAATGAGGCCAGGGTTGCGCCAAAACCCCTGCGCTGGTGTTATTTCGCCGATTGCTTCAGGTACGAGCGGCCGCAGAAAGGGCGGTACCGCCAGTTCTGGCAGTTTGGCGTTGAACTCATCGGCGCTGATACCGCGGCCGCTGATGCGGAAGTAATCATGCTTGCTGCTGACATGCTGAATGCAACCGGCGTGCGGTACGAGCTGAAAGTCGGTCACCTCTCGTTCATGAAAAATCTTCTTTTGGATCTTGAGCCTCCGGCACAGCGCAGGGTCATGGCGCACCTCGACAAGAAAGATTTCGACGGGCTCAGGGATGCACTCCGGACCATGGAAAAGCCGGATCTCGCGGATTCACTCGTAGCCCTTATCGGAAGCAGGGACCTTGCCGATGCCTTCGAGATTGCAGGGCAGGTTTCAGGGAAAGATCGGATCGAACGGACCATTTCTACTCTCGATGCAGCGGGTGTGAGGTACTCGCTCAACTTCGGGATCGCGAGAGGCCTTGACTATTATACCGGTACTGTTTTTGAAGGGTTTGCCGATAACCTCGGGGCTGAAAACCAGATCCTTGGCGGAGGGACATATCGCCTTGCCCATCTCTTCGGCGGGGACGATACTGCCTCCTGCGGGTTTGCCATAGGTTTTGACCGCGTAATGGTCTCCCTTGGGGAGGTCCGGCAGAAAAAAGATACGGTTATCAGTATCGTCTGCACAGAAGAGGGGCGAAAACGTGCCCTCGAGGTCGCCCGTGCCTTCCGCGACTCCGGTATCCGCACCGAGCTGGACCTTATGGAACGCGGTCTCGGAGCCCAGCTTGCCCATGCCTCGAAATCCGCGGACTTCGCGGTTGTCATCGGGAAGCGTGAAGTGGAATCCGGGGAGGTGACGCTCAAGGATCTGAGGTCCGGTGAGCAGAAGACGATCGGGTTAAAAGCTGCGATTGCCGGGGTGGGTGCGCTTGGCTCTCGCTGACGAGCTCGCCAAACAGCAGCGCAGCATCAGTGTTGCAGAATTTTTTGAGAAGAACAAGCATCTCCTTGGTTTTGACTCTCCCACGCGGGGGGTTATCACCACCATCAAGGAGGCCGTGGACAATGCACTGGACGCCTGTGAAGAGGCACAGGTGCTCCCGGATATTTTCATCAGCATAAAAAAGACCGGTCCCGATATTTTCCGTATTATTGTTGAGGACAACGGGCCTGGTATCATAGCAGCGCAGGTCCCGTATGTGTTTGGCAAACTCCTCTACGGGTCGCGGTTCCACCAGATCCGCCAGACCCGAGGACAGCAGGGTATCGGTATCTCTGCCGCAGTGCTGTATGCGCAGCTGACCAGCGGCCTTCCGACTGTGGTCATATCCCGCACGGGTGCCAAAGAACCGGCCCACCGGTTTGAGATCCAGATCAGGATCGAGACGAACGAGCCGGATATCATCTCCGAGCAGCCCTTTGATTGGGACCGCACTCACGGCACGCGGGTGCAGATCGAGTTCAAGAGTACCATGTCGGCAAAGAAGAAGCTGCTCGAATATCTCCGGTACACATCCGTAGTCAACCCCCATGCCCGGTTCCGGGTCGAACTGGATGACGAATCGTTCACGTTCGAGCGTGTGAGCCAAGAAGTGATTGCCTGCCCGGTGGCAATACAACCGCACCCCCACGGGATCGAGTTTGGCCAGCTCAAGCGGATGGCGGCGGCAAGCGACCAGAAACTGGCTGATTTTCTCGTTGAAAATTTCAGCCGGGTCGGGAAAAAGACGGCGCAGGAGATGGGTGAACGGGCCGGACTCAAAAGTACGGTAAAAGCAAACGGTCTTTCCATGGACGAACTCAAGTCCCTTCTGTCCGCCATGCAGGCAGTCGCCGTCCCCGCCCCTCCAACCTCCCAGTGCCTCTCCCCTATCGGAGAAGAGTTGATCCGCCGCGGGCTTGACAAGGAGTTCCAGATGGACTTTGTTGCTGCCCGGACCCGCCCGAATTCGGTTTTTTCCGGTCACCCGTTCATGGTCGAGGCGGCAATCGGGTACGGGGGAAAACTCCCCGTTGAAGGCAATGCCATCCTCCTCCGCTTTGCCAACCGGGTCCCTCTCATGTACCAGCAGGGGGCCTGTGCCATCACGGAATGCGTCGCGAATATCAACTGGAAATCGTATAACATCACGCAGCAGGGACTCCCGGTGGGACCGGTCCTGATCCTGGTCCATGTGGCATCGACAAATGTCCCGTTTACCAGCGAAAGCAAGGATGCCATTGCCAGTATCCCGGAAATTGAGAAGGAGATTGTTCTCGTCCTCCAAGACCTCGGCCGCGAACTTAAGAATTTTGTCTCGCGCAGGGACAAAAACAAACAGGCCGAAGACCGGGCCCGGGCTGTCTGTGCTATCATTCCCGAGATCGCCTTGAAAGTCAGCGAGATCGTGGAAAAACCGGTCGTCGATACGACACCAATTGAAGGCAAACTGATGCGCAAGATGATTGCCAAGAAATCGTCCCGCGGCGGAAAGGTTACAATTGAACTCGCCAACTATAGCGGGTATGATGGTGAGATCTCAGTGTATGATATATCCGCTGATCCTGCTGTCGATGCTGTTCCCAAAGCGGATTTTGTGAGCGAGATTGACGGCCAGTTCACCAAAGTCTGGAAAGTAACTGTTCCGTCAAAAGAGGTATGGCGGGCAATGTATACCGGGAAAGGCGGAGGCCTGCTGGATATACGCGGGATAGATGATTCCCGGAAGATGGTGGTGGACCTCGATGTCTAGGGAAGAACTTGAGAAAAAGTCAATGGCAGCCCTGCTCGGGATCGCCAGCGCCTGGTACGACCAGATGAAGACCGGGGAGATCCCCTCAATCTCGCTCCCGACCCGGACGAAATACAATATCGAGTTCGATGATGCAAGCGAGGTCTGGAAATATGGTGACCGGGAGAGCATGCGCACCGCTGCTTCAGCCAAGAGCGCCACGCACCTCCTGAAGATGGCGTATGTAATCGGGTTTATCAAGCAGCAGCTTTCCGAGAACCGGTCTTCGACTCTGAGAGAGATGTATTATATCTCGGAAGGGTGGAAGCGCGCAAAATTTAGTGCCCAGGACGAGAGCAACTTCCTGATCGAAGACCTCGAGATCCTCTCGGAAGTCCCCCGCGAGGGGTTCCATCTCCACCCCGAAGAGAATGGTGCTTCTATTTATGGCCCGATGCGGATCCGGGAAGAGACGCGTCGTGGGATGAAGACGATCCACTGCCAGGACGATGTCGGGCAGGCGGGATACACGATTCCCAACAATGTGGAGAATATTGAATTTGTTGATCACGACGCCAAGTTCGTTATCGCTATCGAAACGGGTGGTATGTACGACCGTCTCATCGAGAACGGGTTTGATGAAGAGTTCAGCGCGATCCTCGTGCACCTGAAAGGACAGCCGGCACGCTCGACCCGTCGCATGCTCAACAGGATAAGTTCGACTTGGGATCTTCCCGTGCTCGTGTTCACCGATGGCGATCCATGGTCGTACCGCATTTTTGCGTCCGTTGCCTATGGTGCTATCAAGAGCGCACACATGTCGGAACTTCTGGCCACTCCTCGATCGCAGTTCCTTGGCCTGCAGCCAAGCGATATCCGGGACTACAACCTTCCTTCCGACAAGCTGACCGAAAAAGATGTGGAGGCACTCAATGCCGAGCTGACAGACCCCCGGTTTGCCACGGACTACTGGAAAAAACAGATCAGCCTTCAGATCGACATGGGGCTGAAGTCAGAACAGCAGGCATTTGCAGCACGCGGGCTTGACTTTGTGACGAAGAAGTATCTGCCGGAAAGGCTGAGTGAGATGGGGATAATCTAGGTTATTATGAGTATCGGGGTGTGCTATCCGGACAAATATGCTGTTGAAGAGACATTCCAGCTCCTCAAGGTGCCGTGGGACTGGTATGTGCCCGGACAGCAGTACGATGTCGTGATCGCCCGCAAAGCTGATGTACCGGGCTGCACGGAAAACCTCATCGATCTAACGGGCAATGACATTTTTAAAAAAATCAGCGATCTGCTCACGACCGGTCAGCCCCATCTCCACGAACCGGTGTGCGATCTCCTGATTGACACTCTCCGGCAGGAACTGAAAAAATACACGATCCTTGTGGAGATCCCTCCCGCGCCATGGGGGCACCCCTACATGGTGGCCCTTACTCATGACGTTGATATCACTTCCGTCAGGGAATGCCGTATTCTCACGGTGGGCTATGCGGCATACCAGTGTTTTAAACAGGGGAATTTCCGTGCCGGCTTTAACCTGTTTTGTGCCAAGTGCGGGATTGGACCGGATCCCTGGTCACTCTTTGAACACTGGAAGTCCCTTGAGAATCGGCTTGATGTTCGTTCAACTTTCTTTTTCGTACCCCAAAAGGATGACCCGGGCGTGCGGGCGCACCCGTACCGGGCGGTCGTGTATGACATTAAAGAAAAAACGGATTTACTGCGCGATCTGGATCATGGTGGATGGGAAGCTGGTGTTCACGGCATTGATAATTGGGCTGACGCACAACGCGGAAGACAGGAGATAGCAGCACTTGGGCTTGAGGGAAAGACGCCCGGCAACCGGACGCACTGGCTCCTTTTTGACCAGAACAGCTGGAAAGTACTGGATGAAGCGGGGTACTCATATGATACGACGTTCGGGTACAATGATGATGCCGGGTTCCGTGCCGGGACAACACAGGTGTACCGGCCGCGTGGCGTACAGAACCTGCTGGAACTCCCTCTCCACATCCAGGACATCGGGCTCTTTGGGAACTTTTGCTGGGCGCCCACTGACAATGGCTGGGTGAAAACGCCGTGCATGCATCTCGATGAACACGCGGCACGCATGTACTGTGACCGTATTTTTGATTATGCAAAAAGATTGGGGGGGGCTGTGACGATACTCTGGCACTACGAGAACCTGACACCGCCACGGGACTGGTCCGGGCTCTACGCGGAACTGGTGAAAAGTGCCCAAGCTGACGATGCATGGGTGACAACTGCAGGAGCGGTGGTGGAGTGGTTTAAAGAACGGAGAGAAACGGGTATTGAATATGGCAGGGGTAAAAACATTATAACGATCAAAATCAGAAATCGGCTTTCCGGCCAAAACCCGCCGATGTTTGTGCGGGTTTTTATAGATCCAGTCCGGGTAGCGAATATCGATACTGAATATAGAGTTGGTGAGGATTACATCGATATTCGCTGTACCCGACCGGAAATAACGGTGGCTCTCCTATGAGAGTCTTGCTGACCGATGGCAATTTCAAGCATACCCTGGCAGCGGTGCGCTCACTTGGGAAAAAAGGCAATGAGGTCACTGTTCTTTCGCACCTTTCTTTCAGCATCTCATTTTATTCTAAATATTGTCATCATCACGTTATTGCACCAGATCCTGAGAAAGATCCACAGTTCGCAGCATTCCTGCTCGAATATGTCAAAAAAAATCATATAGACGTCCTGCTGCCGGTCAGTTTCGCCGCAGTAATGCAAGTCGTCCATATCCGCCACGAATTGGAAAAATACGTAAAAATTCCCCTTGCAGATGATGGGGCATTGGATATTGCAGGCAGCAAGGACCGGACCATCCAGTTCGCAGAAAAGATCGGGATCCGCATCCCGAAAACATGGTATCCCCTCACTGAAGCCGACGTTGAGACCATTGCACACGAGGTTTCCTATCCAGCGGTGATCAAAGGATCGGAAGAATCAGGATTTGTCCGGTATGCAAACTCCCCAGGTGAATTATCAGAAAAATACCGGATGATCTCCCGACATTCACCGGTTATTCAGGAATATATTACCGGTGAAGGGTATGGTTTTTTCGCTCTTTATAATCACGGATCTGCCCGGGCGATCTTCATGCATAAACGGGTTCGCGAGTACCCGGTTACGGGGGGTCCGAGTGCTTTTGCAGAGAGTGTGTACGTGCTGGCATTACGGGACGCGGGCCTGCGCATCCTTAACAGCCTGCATTGGCATGGCGTAGCAATGGTGGAGTTCAAGAAAGATGAAAAAACCGGGGATTTTATACTGATGGAGATCAATCCCAAGTTCTGGGGGTCCCTTGGACTCTCCATTGCATCAGGGGTAGATTTTCCCTCTCTTACCAGCACTATGGCCGTTGAAGGGGATATTGATCCGGTATGCCAGTACGAAACCGGCGTGAGATACCGATGGCTCTTCCCGGCCGATCTCTTCCATGTGATGACCAATCCCAGTGCGCTCCCGCAGTTTATCCGGGATTTTGGGGATCTGACTATCCGGTACGACTTGGATATCCATGATCCTGCCCCCACCTTTATCCAGATGGGCATGACGTTTGCGGAATTTGTTTTACGGCTCAAACAGAAACGGTTCTGGAGACCACATGGACGACCTTATTGCTGATTTCCACATCCACTCGAAGTACTCCTATGACTCCCTGATGTCACCGGAGGGTATTGTAAAACGGGCAAAAAAAGTTGGGCTTACCTGTGTTGCGATAACGGATCATAATACAATACGGGGAGGGATTGAGGGGAAAAAGTATGAACGTACCTATGGCGTTGAGGTGATCGTTGGCGCTGAGATTAAGACCGATTGCGGGGATATTATCGGACTTAATCTCAATGATGAGATAGGCGTTACTGGATGGCGTGAGGTTATCAAGGGGATACGGTTGCAGGGGGGCACGGTCGTATTACCGCATCCTTATCGCGATCATTCCCATATTGAAGAGATTTCACAGTGCGTGGATTTTATTGAGATCTGGAATGCGCGAAGTTCTCCTCAGGAAAACGCCCGGGCGGAACAGCTCGCCGGTCACATGAACAAAAAGAGGATGATGGGAAGTGATGCACATATATATGGGGAGATCGGACTGGTGAAGAGCCGCGTGGCTCCGGAATCACTTGAACTCACGGAAATGCTTTGCAGAGAACTCAGCCAGCCTTGGGACATCCAAAAGAGCCAGATCATTAGTCATGTAAAACGGGGAGATTTTGCAGCACTCGTTATTCAAGGAGGGAGTTTCCTATGGCGAAGAATCACCTGATTGTGCTATCGGATCATTACCTTACGTTTGTCAAGGACCAGATGGAGATACTCTCGGAATCTTTTGAAGCAATACATGTGTTTATCCCGTATAATCCCCTCACGGAACTATCCCGTATCCTACCATTGAGGTACCTGAAACAGTACCGGGAAAAAAACCTTGTTGATTCCACAGACATTCCACTCAATATCCATCTCCACACGATCCCTCTCATCTACCCACCGGTCGTGTTTCAGTCAACCTCGTTTGGAGACCGATATTTCCACGAAATTGAAGCCTTTATCGGGAGAAACGATATTTGCGTTGATCTCATCCATGCGCATTTTACCTGGCCAAATGGATATGCCGGCGCACGGCTTAAGGAGCGACTCGCGGTTCCGCTTATTATTACGGCCCACGGATACGATATTTATGATCTTCCGTTCCGTTCCAAGCAGTGGAATCAGCGGATAACAGAGATATTGAATACAGCTGACCATATTATTACGGTAAGTGGCAAGAATCAGGCCTGTATCCAAAACCTGCATGTCCATACGTCTGTATCGGTTATTCCCAACGGGTTTCGCAGGGATCTCTTTTTTCCCAAGTCTGCTTCGGATTGCCGGAAACACTTGGGTTTGCCAGATAAGAATAAGTGTCTTGTCTCTATTGGAAATATCGTAAAAGAGAAAGGTTATTCATATCTTGTGGATGCTGTCGCGGATCTGGAAAAAAAAGATTTCAGGCTCCGGTGTTACCTTATCGGGCGGGGCCCGTTCGCCAGGACACTCTCCCGACAGATAAAACGATTGGGTCTAGAAGAATCGATCACCCTTATCGGGGGGCGTCCCCATCATGAGATTCCCCTGTGGATCGGCGCCTGTGATGCATTCGTGCTGCCCAGCCTTATGGAAGGAAATCCCACGGTGATGTTTGAATGTCTTGGCTGCGGCCGACCATTTATCGGAACCCGGGTCGGAGGGATACCGGAGGTGATCTCTTCAACAAAGTATGGTCTTCTTGTTGACCCAGGCAATCCTTTGGGTCTATCGAACGCAATACAATGTGCCCTTGAAAAAACATGGGATCAGGAGCCAATTGTTGCATATTCAGAACAATTTACCTGGAAACGGCTCTGCGAGAAGATCAATGCAATATACCAGTCTGCAGGACCCTGAACCTCTCGTTTGTTTTACACGAATTCGCGGGGTATTGTGCTGAACAAAACCAGGGAATGCAATAATGTTTACAGCAGGGGAGATCCCGGAGAACTCACTACGACAAGAATAAGAAAAGTATAAGGAATCAGCGATGGCTATACCAGTCAAGTGTTTTTGCCAATCCCTGTTTTATTGAATATTCCGGGACAAATTTTAATTTCGAACGTGCCCTGCTGACATCGGCAACGGAATGAAGGATGTCCCCATTCCTCGGAGGAATATATTGCGGATCCAATGTGGAGCCGGTCAAATCGCGGAGCAAACCGACAAGTACGTTGAGAGAAATCTGTTCCCCTCCTGCGATGTTAAAAATTCCTTCAATACTGCTCTCCATACCCAGAATGTTTGCTCGGACCACGTCATCGATAAAAACAAAGTCCCGGGTTTGTTGTCCATCACCGAAAATGACCGGGGATTCGTTGTTCAGCATGCGGGTGATAAACTTGGGAATTACTGCAGCATATTCGGAATGGGAATCCTGACGGTCACCAAACACATTGAAATAACGCAGGCAGAGAGTGGGCAGACCATACAGAGACGAAAAAACGCTGCAATAGTATTCACCGGTAATTTTTGTTATTGCATAGGGGGAGAGTGGGGCCGGGAGCATATCCTCTCTTTTGGGTAACGTAGGGCTATCCCCGTATACAGCAGCGGATGAGGCAAACACCACTTTTTTTATTCCACTATCCCGAGCGGCAAGAAGGATGTTTAACGTACCCGTACTGTTCACCTCATGCGTGTGTACAGGATCTTTGAGGGATTGTTGTACTGATGTAATTGCAGCCTCATGAAAAACCCCGTCCGCACTGCTGAACGTGTTTTTCAAAAGAACCGGGTCGGTCACACTCCCGCTCACAAAAGTGACGGCGCCTGAATTGTGGAGCCTGGTGATATTCTCTAGTGTGCCACTGGACAGATCGTCAATAATTACTACTTCATCGCCCCGTTGCGCTAAAAAATCCACG
>Ga0074046_10002175_pt1 | contig 17103 bp, 16 predicted proteins | sample BogForMeECP23OM3_FD_94441 | JGI IMG/M metagenome (GOLD analysis project Ga0074046, IMG submission 94441) | Bog forest soil microbial communities from Calvert Island, British Columbia, Canada - Bog Forest MetaG ECP23OM3 | ecosystem: Environmental > Terrestrial > Soil > Wetlands ...
CGATCGACGAGCGCTTCTGGCCGATGGCGCAGTAGATGCAGATCAGATCGTTCTTGGCGTTGTTGATGATGGTGTCGAGCAGGACGGCAGTTTTGCCGGTTTGCCGGTCGCCAATGATGAGCTCGCGCTGCCCGCGGCCAATGGGAATCATGGCGTCGATGGCCTTCAAACCGGTGGCCATGGGCTCGCGCACGGGCTGGCGGTCGATGATGCCGGGAGCCAGACGCTCCATGGGCAGGGTCTCGGTGGTGGCAATGGGGCCCTTGTCGTCGATGGGCTGGCCCAGCGCGTCCACCACGCGGCCGACCATGGCCGGGCCCACGGGCACGGAAAGAATCCTGCCGGTGCGCTTGACCTCCTGGCCTTCCTTCAACTCGGTGTAATCGCCCAGGATGACGCAGCCTACCTGGTCCTCCTCGAGCGAGAGCGCGAGGCCCGCAATGCCATGCGGGAAGCTGAGCAGCTCGCCCGCCATCACCTTATCCAGGCCGTTCAGGCGGGCAATACCATCGCCCAGGGTGGTGATGGTCCCGACTTCATCCACCTGGACCTTGGCGTCGTAGTTCGCGATCTGCTCGCGAAGAATCTGTGTAATCTCGTCTGCTTTGATCTGAGCCATTTCTGTTCCTTACGGCCGGCTTCATCCGGCCATTAACGATTCCTTGAGTCTTTCCAGCCGGCCTTTGACCGAGCCGTCATACACCGTCGACCCGATGCGCACCACGGTGCCGCCGAGAATTCCCTCGTCGAGCTTGAAGCTCGCATCAATCTTCGCGCCGGCCAGCTTGGCCACTTCGCCCGCAAGCGCGTCGCGCTCTTCCTTGCTCAACTCGCGCGCCGTAACAATCTCGGCCGGACGAATGCCCTGCTGCTCCTGCAAAATCCTGCGCCACTCCGCGGCCACCTCGGCCACGTGCGCGATGCGATTGTTGTCGATGAGCACGGCAAGCAGGTTGCGCAGTTCTTTTTGCAGCCCCATCTGAACATTGAGCTTGTCCAGAATCGCTACCTTCTGCGTGGCCGGAAATGCCGGGTTCTCGAATAGCGTGCGCAGCTCGGCGCTGCCTTCCCAGGTCGCCAGAAAATCCGCGAACTGGCGGTTCAGTGCTTCCGAGTCGAGCTTCAGGTCCTCAACCACATCGGCAAAGGCCTGGGAGTAGCGGGCGACAAATGCGGGCATCTAGTTGTTGCCTCCCTTGCCTGCGGCGTCGCCGGCAACTCCGGCGACAAACTCGGCGATCAGGGCGCGGTCGGTTTCCGGCGTCAGGCTAATCTGCTTCTCCGCCTGTCCGATCGCGAGATCGGCGGCAAAGCTCCGCAGGCCGCGCTTGGCCTGGGTTACCGCCGTGTTGATTTCCTGTTCGGCTGCGGCCACAATGCGAGCACTCTCTTCGCCCAGCGAAGCCTTGATACGCTTTTCGTCTTCTCGGCTCTCCTGCTCTACTTGTGCCGAAAGTTTTTTGATCTCCTCGCCGAGTCCGGCCAGCTGGGCCTCCACGGCGCTCAACCGCGCCTGGGCCTCCGATGTGGCCTGGCGCGCGTCGCTCAAGTCCTGACTCAAGCTCTGCGACCGCTTGCGAATGATCTTCGGCATGGCGCGCGTGAGCGGAATGGCTACGGCAAAGAAGATGATCGCGAAGTTGATCCCGAGCAGAATGGCGACCGCGGTATCCAGCTTCAGATGCAACATGCGAGCCACCGACTGCACCACGGGTGAATGCAGAAACTGGGCGTCTCCCTCGTCGTCGGATTTTGCGGGAGCCGGCTGTGCGGCTCCAGATCCGCTGGTCGCCCCGTTCGCCGGCGCGCTCGCCGCAGGTGCACCCGTCGCACTCTGCTGCGCGGCCGCGCGGCTCGGCGCAGACCATAGCACCACCACGGCCAGCAGCAGGACAAGCCGGAAAGCGCCCATGCAAAATCTCAATTTCGATCCAAAATGATTCAACGGGACCCCCCGGCAGCAGCTGGCAGCACGGCGCGGACGGCCCGGCCGGCGAGATCGGCAGCCGAAGCTTGAAGGGCAGCCCTCGCGGCTGCGGCTTCCGCCTCCAGCTCAGCCTGGGCCTCACGCACCTTCTGGCCGGCCGTCTGCCGCGCCGCATCGAGCGCCGCATCGCGCTCCGCGCTCCATTGCTTGGTGCGCTGTTCGCGCAGTTTGTAGGCGCCGGCGCGCGCCTGCCGCAAGCGCTCGGCGTATTCCTGGGCTTTGGCTTCCGCCACAGCCACAGCCTTGCGGGCATCTTCGATGGCGCCTTCCGTCAGGGCGCGCCGTCTGGCCAGCACCGCCGTTAGCGGGCCCTGCACCAGAAACTGATATGCAATGACCAGCACGATGAAGAGCAGAGCCGTTGGGATCGCGCCCACCAGAAGCTCTCCGAGTTGTTGAAAGATATCCTGCATTGAGGTACCAGACTACTGCGGCTGCTTAAAACGGATTTTAAGCAAGTGGAACTCTTTGTTTTACCAAGGGAAAACCCCCAAGTCAACGCATCGGGAGCCCACAATATGACCTCATGTGACTCCCATCACGAATTGGGAATTTTCATGCAAAATAGGGCTTGCTTTTGCCTGAAATCGTCCTACACTTAAGCTACCACCTAGACCCGGTCCAGGGTCCTGCGGGCAGCCGGTTTCGGGATTACCTTCCACTCCCGATTCCGGAGGCCCGCTTCTAATTTTGGGCTGGGTTTCCGTCCCAAGACAGCTCTCGCGCCGTAGGCGCAATGTTTGTTAGCCCCGCGCTTCAGCGTGGGGTGGGCACCACAGCTGAAAAGTCAGTCCCGTAGGGACGGTGCATGAGCTAAAAGCCAGAAGCTAAAAGCGAGAGGCTGCCCTTCAGGGCGCAACCGCCGTCTTGTCCATCACCAGTAAGCCCTGCGCGCGCAGCCAGTTTTCCAGCAGTCCAGGCCACTGGTCCAGCGCCGAATCGCCCTTACCCAAGCCGCTGCCATGCGCCCCGTTGCCGAAAACGTGGTATTCCGACGGCACGCCGGCCTTTACCAGCGCCTCGTAAAAGCGCAGGCTCTGCTCCACCGGCACTGTCTGATCGTTAAAAGTGTGATAAATAAACGTGGGTGGCGTGTCTTTTGTGACAAAAAGCTCCGGAGAGTAGGCCGCGCGCAGTGCTTCGCAGCTTTCCATCAGGTTGAAGACCTTGCAGTAGTTCAGGTGCGAGAAGTCGTCGCCGACCGCGCCGAGCCACGGGTAGCCCAGAACCAGGAAGTCGGGCCGGCTGGACGCGCGCTCAATGGGGTCGTCGGCGTCGGGTTTGCCGGGCACAAACTGCGTACCCGCCAGCGCCGCCAGGTGCCCACCAGCCGAGAAACCAACCACCACGATGCGATTGGGATTGATGTGGTAATCCGCCGCCCGCGCCCGAACGGTCTGGATGGCGCGCCGCGCATCGAGCAATGGCACCGGCAGCACGTAGCCATGCGAGGTGAGTCGATAGCTCAAAATAAAGGCGCGGAAGCCTCGCGCGGTAAACCAGTCGGCCACCTCGCGACCCTCCAGGTCTCCGGCCAAGTGCACATATCCGCCGCCAGGAAAGATGATCACCGCCGAGCCGTTGGCGGTTCCCGGGCGCGGTCCCAACAGCGTAAGCGCGGGAATGTCGTCGCACGTGGCGCCCTTGGCCTGGGGCGCGGTTCCCGGCCACAGCCGGATGGTCTGAATGCCCAGGAAGGCATTATCGGTCCCCGGCGTGGCGCAGGAGACGGTTTGCGCGGTCGCGGGCAGCGCCAGTGACGCCGCGATGAGAAAAGCGAGAAGCTGATTCATAGGAGCCTCAACTGGTTTCGCGAGGATTATAGATGCAGGGAACAGGGAATAGGAACAGGCTCCACGATTCATGCTTTCGCCTGTTGGAAGAAAATAAGAAAGGATTGCGAGCGGAGGCCAATGGGGATATATTGGTCCGCAACCGGGAGGCAAAATGGAGATCCGGGCCGCCTTTCCCCTGCATCTGCACTATCACCCAAAATCCAGGCGCCCTGCCCCCCTTCGTTTAGGTGTGGTCCTGATTCCGATGGCGATGTTCGCCGGCGTTCGCTCTATGGGAGAAGCGCCGATCGGAAGAAGTACCGTTGCGGCGGCAACGGCGACTGCAAGCGGAAGTTTTGATACTGCGGAATCCGGAAGGGTCGAAATCGCAATGACAACACAGCATGAACCCGGCGTTGCAAAGAACGATTGTGAGATCTTTGCTCTCCTCGGCCGCGAAATACTCGGGTGGGGAAAAGTCGAAACTGACATCTCGCAGTTCGCCATATTTTACAGGCCGCAGGGAGACGGCTTCGTCGAGCAGTGCCCCTGGGCCGATTTGGGCGTGGAACGCCTCAAGGCGACCAAACCCGATCCCGACAACATGCGTTTTTTCACGGCGCCAAAGTACAGCGCCGATGGGCAAACCGCGACGGTAAGTTTCGTCACCAAGCTCGTCGGGCGTAATCCGGACGGGAGCGCGCGCCCGCCCTTCATCTCTCAGGAAGAGCTGTCGCTCAAGAAAATTGATGGTCATTGGAGTCTCGTGAGTCGAAAGCTGGGCGCCATCACCTGATGCGCACAGCAAACGCGCCAAAACTGAATTGAACCAATCGGGGCAGCTTAGAGCCAGATCGCCGCGTGCCCCGGGCACGAGTCGCCCGCCCGCTGGCAAAGCATTTCCGCCAACTCCAGTCCGTGGCGCGCGAAATAATACGCCGCTCCGTGGACCCGCTCCTGCAGCACGCCGCCGGGATAGAGCGCATTCGAGATGCTGTTGGCATGCCGCGTCAACGTGGCTTCGCGCTGCAGTTGGAAGTTCGCGGCCATCGTGCGCAAGCGATTCATCTGGTAGCGCATCTTGCCCGCCGCCGTCTCGGCCGACTGGCCGAGGCCCTTGTCCTGCGACTGCAGCCACTCAACAAGCATTGTGAGCTCGGCGTCGAACGCGTTGCCTGCCGCAGCCAGTTTCTTCTTGGTCTCGATTGGCATGGCTCGTGCCGCGAGCTTTAGCGCCAGCGTGGCCGCGCTCTCCTCGCCAAAAACCTGTTCGAGAGTGAGCTCATGCCGCCGCAGCAGTTCCGCAATCTGCGGTTCGATCAGCGTGGCCGTGAAACGCGCAATGGGCGGCGTCTGCCGGCCCAGAATGCGTTCGAACAGAACCGTGGACTGCGCCAGGTACGCGATCTCCGCCGGACCCGCAACCTGAGCCGTGGTCCCGAAGAGAAAATCCTGAAACACCGGCCGCAGCAGCGCCGCCGGCGAGATGCGTTCTGGCTCGGCATCGAGAATCCCCAGCAAATCCGCCGTGGAATAGCTCTGATTCCCTGCCTCGCTCGCCGCGTGCCACAGACCGTTTGGCTCCTCGGCCGTCGGCGTCATGCGCTTGAGCGCCAGCCGCGCCCCTGTTTTCTCATCGATCAAGAACAGCAGGCTCGACTGCGGCGCAACTAAAACCTGGGAGTGATAGCCAGCGGCTTCCAGAGCCTGACTCTTCTCCAGCAGCGCGGCATGGAACTCGTCGGCGCGTTCGATCGCGGCGCGCAGCACCGGCGCGCCCAGCCGGTGAAATTCGCGGCTGCTCGCGTCCACAATCAACAGCCCCTGCGCCGCGAAAACCTTCGCATAAAACTCCGCAAATGCCTGCGCAAAAGTCCGTCCAGGCTGGTAGGCGGCGATCAAGGCGTCCGTCGCTTCGGAGGGCCCGACGATCTCGGCCGCGCGCTCGGCGAGTTCCCGAATTGAGGCGTCCAGCACGACCCGGCCTGCCGGCAGGGCGGTATCGGGCGCGGAGGCATAGCTCAGGCTGGCCAGCTCGCGGCCAGCGGGAAAGGTCACCTGGTTAATCTCGGCAAAATCGTGGTCTTCGGAGGCGAGCCAAAAAACCGCCACATGGGGTCTGCCGCTCGCATTGCCTTTGCGCGCGCGAGCGATGGCGGTAGCGGCTTTGAAGGGGGTATACAACGGGCCGCCGAACAATCCCACCTGCTGCCCGGTCAGGACGGCTCCTGCGCCCCGCTCCAATGCTGCAAGCGCGGCCGCCGCGGAGGTCGATGCATTCTGAGGGGGATTCTGCGCCGCCACGAGGCGTACCAGCTCCGGCCAGTGCGCCGGGAGCGGCGGTCTCTGCAGCGCGACTTCGTCCAAAGGCAAAAAGGCTCGGAGCGCGCCGGCACAAAAATCCAGAAACAGCGGGCTTTGCCCCGGCATCACCGTAACGGGATAACATTCTGCAGTTGTGGTTTGGTTCACTAGCGGCTCGTTTTTTGAAAGTGCTGGATGTGCGGGCCCGGTTCGATGCGTGCGCGCAAACCTCAGTGTATCGCTGAGTTAAGGATGCCACGACAGGCCGGATCGATGCAGAACTCACCCGGCCTACCATGCGCAATGCGTATACTCGTCTTGAACCGGGCGCGTCAAATATGCGCATCGGGCGCTTGTCAACTGAAAAGGACGGACAAAGGACGGAACATGCCCTCAAAAACCACGGGGAAAACGGCGAAGGCCAACATCACGAAGCGGAAAAACGCAGGAAAGGCGCCGAAGACTGCTGTCATCGAGCGCGCCACGGTGCTCAGCTCAAAGGTGGTCTACCAGGGGCCGCTCTTTTGCGTTCGTCACGACAAGCTGGTCGAGCCCGGCGGCCGCGAGAACGAGCGCGACGTCATCCGTCACAACGGCAGCGTGGTCATTCTGGCCATCGACAGCTCGAAGAGCAAGCGCGACCCCTGGGTCGTGTTGGAGCGGCAGTACCGCCATGCGGCCAATCAATACCTCTGGGAACTTCCGGCCGGAAAACTCGAGCCGGATGAGGAGCCGCTGGCCGGCGCGCAGCGCGAACTGGCCGAAGAAACCGGCTACCGGGCGAAGAAATGGCGTCCTTTGGTGGAGTATTACGCCAGCCCCGGTTTTCTTGGCGAGTCGATGAAAGTATTTCTTGCTGAAGGGCTCCAGCCTGGTGAAACCCACCTCGAAGAAGATGAAGAGATCGAGCTGCGGCTCGTGAAGATGTCTGAACTGTTGAAAATGATCGAGAAAGGCGCCATCCTCGACGGCAAGACCCTGACCAGCGTGCTCTTGTACGCGCGCCTCCAGGGCCGTCGCAAGAACTAGATTCTTGACCGCGTGAATTCGTAATCGTTTTCTGACGAGAGCGGGTCTGGAGACCCGCCCTACAGCCGGTCAGGAGACCGGCGGTACTTGTCCCCGACACTGGCGGTACTTCTCCGCACCATGCTCGTCCGTTCCACGTTGTGGAACCGGCAAAATAAGTCAACCTTTCGGCGCTTTGCCGCGTCTTAACAATTACGGCGTGGTGTTCCCCAAATGACACGCTGTATCCCCGCAACAGAAAAGAGGAAGGCGGAACCTGTGGCTCAGTACAAGGGTAAGGTCAAGTGGTTTAACAACGCCAAGGGCTACGGATTCATCGGACGCGAAGACGGGCCGGATGTGTTCGTTCACTACTCAGCAATCCAGCTGGACGGATACAAAACGCTCAAAGAAGGCGACGAGGTCGAGTTCGACATAGTCGAAGGGCAGAAAGGTCCCCAGGCGGATGCTGTGATTCGCCTTCGGGATGCAGCTGCTCACAACGCTGCTTAAGCGTCGATAGGTCCCGGGCGTATCGCAAGGGCAAGACCGCCGCCCGGCGGTAAAGTCGAAGTGCGCCCTCTCAGGTGCTTCCTCTCACATCTTCTAAAAGCGGCGTTCCGGAATTCCCGCGCGCGATGCCGCCGCTTTTTGCGCTCTCCAACTGGGAAATCTTTTCTCTCGCCTACTGACCTCTGGCCCACGTCCCTCTGGCCCCAGGCCCGCAAATGACCGATACTGCTACTGCCGTTGATTCTGCAACAATAAACTGCATCCGTGCCCCATCCTTTTCCGCCTTCTTGGAAAAGGGTGGGAAGCGCCGCTGTGGAATTGCCGAATCAACAGGCGGAGAGTCGTTTCATGGACAACAAAACCATGGCCCGCCTGCTGGCGGAGACGGCCGACCTGCTCGAAATCGACGGGGCCGACAGCTTTCGTATCCGCAGCTACCGCCGCGCCGCCGATGCCGCCGAGCAGACCACGGTCGACTTGATCGCGGCCGCTGCGGATACCGCGCGCCTGATGGAGATCGACGGCATCGGCAAGAGCATGGCTGCCAAGCTCCAGGCCATCGCCGCCACCGGTACGCTCGAGCAGCGCGACGAGCTGTTGGCCAAATTCGGCGCCGGCGTCCTCGAGTTGCTCAAACTTCCCGGCATGGGCCCAAAAACGGTCGCTCTGTTCTGGGATGCGGGCATAATCGGCAGCCCCGAAGGCGCGAGTGCCGGAGGGTCGAGTATCGACCAGCTCGCCCAGGCCATCGAAGCCGGTCGCCTCAACGGCCTGCCGCGCATGGGCGCCAAGCAGATTGAAAAGCTGCGCAAGGGCATCGAGGACTACCGCCGCAGTGCCGGACGCTTCCGCATCGACGTGGCCACTGAAGAAGCCGCGCGCATCGCCGCCTGGCTTTTGAAATTGAAAGGAATTGACAATGTCACCCCGGCCGGGTCCCTGCGCCGCGGTCGCGAAACCGAGGGCGACCTCGACTTGCTGGTCACCGGTCCGGCCTGCGAACCGGGGCACACCCAGGCCGCGGTGGACCATGTCGCCGCCTACCCCGGCATCCAGAACATCATTGCCAAAGGCGAAAACAAGGTCAGCTTCAACCTGGATCAGGGCTTGCAAGTGGACGTGCGCCTGCTACCGACGGCTTCTTATGGCGCGGCCCTGCAATACTTTACCGGCTCCAAGGCGCACAATGTTGTGCTCCGCCAGCGAGCCCTCAAAATGGGCTATACCCTCAACGAGTGGGCCCTGAGCCGGTTAGACGACCGCCTCGACAAGGGCTCAACCGTGGCCGCCGCCACCGAGGAGGAAATCTACGCCGCCCTCGGCATGGACTGGTTGCCTCCGGAGATGCGGGAGAATCTCGGCGAGATCGACGCTGCCGCCGCGCACACGTTGCCCCGCGTCGTCGCGCTCGACGACATTCGCGGCGACGTGCACATGCACACCACCGCCAGCGACGGCCACAACTCCATCCGCGAGATGGCCGATGCCGCCCTCGCCTGCGGTTATGAGTACATCGCCATCACCGATCACTCCAAGAACCTCGCCATGACCAACGGCCTCGACGAAAAGCGCGCCCTCGAGCAGATCAAGCAGGTGCGCGCCGTCGACCGCGCTATGGAAGGCCGTATCCGCGTCTTCACCGGCATTGAAGTCGACATTCTCGCCGACGGCGCTCTCGACCTCGACGACGAGGTGCTCGCCCAGATGGACGTGGTCATCGCCAGCATTCATACCCATTTCGCCCAGCCCCGCGAGGAGATGACGGCCCGAGTGATCCGCGCCATCGAGAACCCGTCCGTGCGAATTCTTGGCCACCCAACCGGACGCCTGTTGCTGCGCCGCGAACCCTTCGCCATCGATCTGCCCGCGGTGTTCCGGCGCGCCGCCGAGCTCGGTGTAGCCATGGAACACAATGCCGCGCCGGAGCGGCTCGACCTGAACGATCACGACCTGCGCCTGGCCAAAGAGATGGGCTGCCGCATCGTCATGAATTCCGACTCGCACGACAGCCGCAACCTGGGAAAGATGGTCTATGGCATAAAGCAGTTACGCCGCGCCTGGCTCACCGCGGAAGACGTTCTGAACACGCGCCACGCCAAGGATTTTCTCGACGGACTCCGGCCTAGGAAATAGCAACCGATGGATAATCTGTCGCCACTTTGCTACGCTCGATCAGAAGCAGTGGAGGTTTGAACCAACATGTTGCCAATCCCAAATCGTTCGTGGCCCGGGAAGCTCTTCGTTTCCTCGCGCCCCCGTGGTGGCGATTGGCTCAGCGATGAGACAGAGAGGTGGCGTCAAGGCGGCATTCAAACCGTGCTTTCGCTCTTAACGCAGGAAGAGGAATCCGAACTCGGCATTCTGGGCGAATCCGTTGAAGCCGTGAAACAAGGTATGAAATTCATCTCTTTCCCGATTCCCGATCGAGGCATTCCGGGTTCAAGCACCGCGGCGATGGAAATGCTCGACGAAGTCCTCCACGAGCTTCAGCGCGGCAAGAACGTCCTGGTTCACTGCCGTCAGGGCATCGGACGAGCGGGAATGGTCGCGGCGTCGCTGCTGGTGCTCGACGGCGCGGAACCTCGCGCCGCAATTGAAGAGGTAAGCAAGGCTCGCGGCGTTCCCGTCCCCGAGACCGCCGATCAGGAGCGGTGGATCTACCGTCTTCCAGCGAGGGTTGAGTGATTCCTCTCAGATCTCTGCATCCGGATACAAGTCTGGTCCAGAGTAAGCTGGCTGATTTCCACAAGGTTCCCAGTGAGGTGCTCAAGAACAGTCTGGCCCCGGGACAACCGCATTGCCTCAAGACAAGGCCAGACGGAACGGTACTGGACGGGCATCACCGAGTTTACGTCCTTCGTTCCTGCGGTGAAGATGTGAACAATCTGCCCCGGGAAATTGTTGCCAAAGAGACCGAGACCAAAGAAGCCGAGAGTTGATGGAGAGGTTGGCTCGCCGGGTGCACCCTCGGCGCGTCTTTATTTTTGCGCCTGGGGTGGTTTTTCCCTTAGTCACTGCCTTTTAGCGCCTTCGTAACCGGCCGCAAAACTCTCCATAGCCGATTTCGTCTGGTTCGAGCTAAGATTAAGTTCGCAAGGTGGATGGAGATCCCATGAGCCTGCTTCATCAGGAAGAGCTGGACGATGCCGCGCGCGGCGAGGAGTTAACCCGAGGCACCAGCCACGTGGTGGTCGCCGCCATTATCGCCGGCCTCGTGATCAGCATCGCCATTGCAATTTACGTCATCGCCGGCCAGAAGCCGCCCTTCGCTACCGGCCAGATCACGGCCATCTGGGCGCACCCGCAGCACACTGAAACTTCGGGCCTCGATGCCAGCGGCGCGCCTATGCCCAAGGAAAGCGTCGATCAGGTTATGGTCTTCACCACCGTGAGTTTGCAAAACAAGACCGACCATCCGCTGTTTCTCGGCAACGTCACCACCAACGTCACGCTCGCCGATGGCACGATCGCCCACTGTTATGCCGCCAACAAGGGCGACTACGAGCGCATCTTTGTGGCTTATCCGGACATTCCCGTGCCGCACTTGACGCCCATCTCGCCGCTCGACACCACGATCGACCCCGGCCAGACGGTGGTAGGAACCATAGTTTCGGCTTTCAAGATGACGCAGCAGGAGTGGGACGCGCGCAAGGGCCTCGACTATACCTTCGCTTTCCGGTATCAGCCCGTCCTCACGGTCACGCCCCACGACGTGCAGATCACTGAACGGTAGGCGGCGAGGGCGCGTTCTTGGGCGTCGAGAGATACCCCGATATCTGGTTCTTCGAGTTGATGGCGTTCACCACTACCTCGAACAGCGCCGGATCTTTGCCGCTATAGAACTGCAGTGGCTCGTCTAGGCCGCGATTCGGCTTGGGCACGGCCTTGTCGTCGGCGTAAACAACCAGCGAATAACTATTCTTCTTGACGTCGACCTTCTTCAACTCCAGGCTGATGGTACCCACAGGCTTCCTCTGTCCCTTGACCAGAGTGAACTCGTAGAAGTTCCGGTCGCCCTTGTGCTCCAGCGTCACCAGCTCGTCGTGGTTGCGGGCGATGACGCTGTTGGTGTTGCTCAGGTCGCCGCGCACGCTCTGCAGCTGGCTTTCCGTGGCGGCCAGGTCGCTCTGGGTTTTAGTCAGGTCCGTCTTGACCCCGCCCACATCGGTCTGCACATGGGAGACCTGGCTTGAAACTGTGCTCACCTGCTGTTCGGTCTGCTTCTGCTCGCTTTCCAGCTTCGCGGCGTCGGCCTGTTCGCGCTGGATAATCGTCTGGGCGCGCTCGTCAAGCTGCTTCTGCGTCAAGCCCAGCGATTTACCCAGCTCATCCGTGGCCACCTGCAGCCGGGCCTCGGTTTCCCTCTGATCCGCGGCTAGTTTGGCATTCTGCTGCTGCGTTTCCGTCAGTTCGGCCTGCTGGGCCGTGATTTTGCTGTTCAGGGTCATGCACCACACCAGACCACCGATGGCGGCCAGCAGTGCAACGGCGATGGCGGCTAATAGCGCGCCAGAGTAAGTTCGGGGAGCTTCGTCAATTTCACTCATCTTTTGCCTTTCGGGCTCCGGTGGCTCTTCCATGCGAACTGCACCGGGCGTAGGGTAGGCATCTAGTGAGGTTAGACGCCGGTGGGGCGGAAAATTGTCTCAATTCTTCCGAAAATCTCTGCACTTCGCCTTCCTCCCGAGAGCGGCTTCCCTGGCATCCAGGCCAGCCAAAACCCACCCAAGTATCCAGCGAACCTATAGGATAAATCCAACGGGCAGCCCTGTGCAGTATTCGCCCTTGTTCCCGCAGTCTCTGCGTCCATCCTCCCCGGCACCTGTCTTTTTGTTCCCTTGTTCCCAGCCGGCGTCCCCGTCGAGCGATTTTTGCTCGATGGGGTGGCTAGTTCGCTTGTTCGCTCCCTCTCGGCTAAGCTATAAACATCTTTACTGCATTTTTTGGCGCTGTGCCTCTAGCAGGGGGCGGAACTCCATCGCAGGGCCGAGCCGCATCGCAAAAACCGGGAGAGGCGAAGAGTATGTCGACTGCTGTTGTTGGGAAGGGTCTGGAAGGAGTCGTTGCCGCGAACTCCGGTATCTGCTGGATCGATGGAGAAGCGGGGATCCTCTCTTATCGCGGCATCGACATTCATGAGTTGGCGGAGCACTCAACCTTCGAGGAATGCACCTACCTGCTTTGGAACGGCTTGCTTCCGAATGAGCTTGCCCTGCGCGAGTTCTCCACGCAGCTCGCCCTGGCGCGCTCCCTCGACCAGCGCGTGATCGAAATGCTGAAGAGCTTTCCCACCGCCGCCACACCCATGGAAGTGCTGCGAACTGCGGTGTCGGCATTGAGCTTTTACGATGCCGACGAGAAAGACAACTCGCACGACGCCAACGTGCGCAAGGCCTACAACCTCACCGCGCAGATCGCCATGCTGGTGGCCATTTACGATCGAATTCGCAAAGGCAAGGAAATCGTTCCTCCCGACCGCTTGCTCTCCCACGCAGGCAACTTTCTCTGGATGCTGAATGGAGAAAAGCCCTCTGAGACCGCGACTCAAACGTTGGACATTGCCCTCATCCTGCACGCCGACCACGAACTCAACGCCTCCACATTCGCCGCCCGCGTCATCGCCGCTACGCTCTCTGACATCCACTCCGCCATCACCGGCGCCATCGGTGCGCTGAAGGGCCCGTTGCACGGTGGAGCAAACGAAGGTGTCATGCGCCTGCTGCTGCTCATCGATAAGGAAGGCGCCGATCCTGTCGAGTACGTGAAAAGCATGCTGGCCGCGCGGCAAAAAATTTCCGGCTTCGGCCACCGCGTTTACAAAACCGAAGATCCGCGCGCTACTCATCTGCGCAAAATGAGCGAGCAGCTCGGTAAGGATGCCGGTAATCCCAAGTGGTACGAGATGTCGCGCGCGATTGAGCTCTACATCAACCAGGAAAAGAAGCTCAACGCCAACGTCGATTTCTATTCCGCCTCCACTTACGCTACGCTCGGCATCGACATCGATCTCTACACGCCCATCTTCGCCATCAGCCGCATCTCCGGCTGGGCGGCCCACGTCATCGAGCAGCTCGACGACAACCGCCTCATCCGCCCGCGCGCCGAATACATCGGCCCGCCCTATCCCACGCACTGGGTTCCGGTGGAAGAACGGCTGTAAGGTCCTGTTGAAGAACGGCTGTAATGTCCTGTTATTGAAGTCCGCAATATAAATCGAGTTGTCATCCTGAGCGAGTCCCGGCGCACCGGGACGAGTCGAAGGACCTACGATTGTTCTTCAGCGAACCCGACACACTCTGGGTGCCCACATCTCGATTTTGAGATGTGGGAAAGCTCAAACTCAAGGCTTTGTAACAAGGGCACGGCTTTAGCCGGGCCACATGAGCGGCAATTAAAATACAAGGCTTTAGCCCCTGCGCGACATTTCCCCAAATCTCCACGCCGCTCCTTTACGCCCTCTTTGCGAAAAGGATGCGAGACTGTTTCTGCATCCCCAAACCCGGAGGTCTACCCAAACGAAAATGGAACACTTGCGGATTCTGAATCTGAAGTCGCTGCTGTCGGTCGCGCTCACCGTCATCGCGCTGGTCTTTGCCGTCACGCCCTGCCACGCGCAGCAGATGGATCCAGTGAAAGGGCCGATGTCGCTGCAGGCTCCCAGGCCGTTTTTCGAAGGCTCGAAGGGCGGCGGCAGGTATGGGTATTCCACCAAGTCCGATTTTGAACGGGTCAAGTCGTTCAGCTATGCCAATGGCGAGACCCTGAAAGGAAAGTCCGAGTGGGCGACTGCTCCCGCTGCAGAGGCGCAGACACCCGCAGCTGCTGACAGCAGCACGCCTCAGCAGAACCTGGCTGCGGCATGGGATTTGGTCTACGGCCCGGGTTACTACGCCTCCCACGTTGCGGGCAAAAAGGCGCTGCAGGGAACCTTTACGGGAGATAAGGGAACCACGCTTCAAGTGCAATCGCTCGACAACTTTGTTGCCGTCGGCGCGGACAATCAAGGCAATCTTTACAAGATTGTGTGGTAGACGAGCCGGTTGCCCCGCCTTCGCCGATTCACGCGTCTCGCCACGATCCCCGGTCCCCAAAAGCGAGGGACCGGAGGCACCCTCTGGCCCGATCCGGAACGGAATCGGCCTCCGAACGTCATTGAAGCTGCGTTACGCAGTATCTCTTATCGTGCGCATCAACCAGTCGACCGCGGCCGCTTCGTCCTCTATCTCGATGCGGAGCGGAACAGCCCTGAGCGGAATCGAAGTCAAGAGCGGAACTGATGCAGGAAGACTTTCGGCAAGCGCGCCCAAACGCGCGACGTCCTTCTGCGTCGTCAGCAGCGCCGACGCGCCGGCTTTTTGCGCCGCGCTTATAACTCTTTCCAGATCGCCGGACGTGTAGCGGTGGTGGTCTGGGAAAGCGAACCGCGCTGCCAGGCGTAGGCCCCCGCGGTCGAGTCCCGAGCTTTCCAGCCCTGCAAAAAACTGCTGCGGCCGCGCGATGCCGCAAAACGCAACAACCGGTCCATCGAATTGCGGCACGTCCATGCGCCGCCGCACACGCCACACCTGCGCCTTCCAGCCTCGGGACTTCACCCAATCTGCAACCTCGGGTTCGCCCGCCGGGATGGCAATCACCGTTGCCCGCTGCGCTGCGTGCAAGGGCTCGCGCAGATTGCCCGCGGGCAAGAGACGATCGCTGAGGTCTTCGGAACTGAGAAGCAGAACGTCCAGGTCACGATGGAGCTGCCGGTGCTGAAACCCGTCGTCGAGCAAATGCACGCCAAGCCGCGGACTCGCTGACTCGCTGAGTCGCTGATCAGCTCCCGCGGGAGCATCGCGCTCCGCCAGCAACCCTGCCTCGAACCGCTCGGCCGCAACAAACACCGGCACACGCGCCTGGCGCGCAATCACCAGCGGCTCATCGCCGAACTCTTCTGCTGTTCCACCAGGGTCGACCAAAAGTGGAACCGCGGAGCGCCGCCGGTAGCCGCGCGACAGCACATCCACTTGCACTCCGCGCGCCGAGAGCGCCTTTGCGAGCGCAATCACGAGCGGCGTTTTGCCCGCGCCGCCCGCCGAAAGATTTCCTACGCTCACCACTGGCCGGCGCAAGCGCCGCGTCGGATTCAGCCCCGTGCGTAACTGGAATTCGCGCAGCGCAAGCGCCAGCCGGTAGGCCGGTACCAGCGGCCGCAGCCACGGACGTGCGGCGCGCGTCATGTCTTTCGCTCCGGTTGTGTCCCGCCGGCGAGCAGCGCCCGCAGCGCCGCCACGCACCGGTCCGTCGCGCCCGCCTGCCGTTCGAAGACTTCTCTGGCTCGCGCTCCCATCGCTTCCGCAGCCGGCCGATCGCCCAGCAATGCCGCCAGGGCTGCGGCCAGATCCTCCTTTGCCGCGATGCGCAACGCATCGTGTGCGCGCAGGCTGTCGGTGATGGCCACGAAGTTCGCGTAGTGCGGGCCCATCACAATGGGCACTCCGAACTGCGCCGGCTCCAGCGGATTGTGCCCGCCTGCGGGAACCAGGCTGCCGCCCACGAACGCCACGCGGGCAAGCGAATACACCGACGCCAGTTCGCCGATCGTGTCCAGCAGCACGATCTCGCCGGGGCGCAATGGCTGCGCCGGCTTCGCACTCCACTCCGACCGCCGCGTCCACCCATTCCCTGATTTCTCGAGCAGCGCCGCTACCGCCGCGAACCGCTCCGGATGCCGCGGGGCCAGAACCATCGCCAACTGCGGGTCGCTGGACAGCAGTCGCGGCCACGCCTCAAGCAGCGCCGCTTCCTCGCCTTCGAGCGTGCTGCCTGCGACCACGAATCGCAGACTCGCCGCCGTCGCCTTCAACAGCCGCGTGGCCTCGGCCTCTTCTGCCGCGCGTACGTCGAACTTCAGATTTCCCGCCACCTGAACACGCTCCGTCGCGCAGCCAATCGCGATCAGGCGCTCGGCGTCGGTTTCACTCTGCGACAGCACCGCTCCCAGCCGGCCCAGCAGCGGCTTCCACAACCGGCGCAGCATTTTGTAGCGCGGCCAGGAGCGATCGGAGATGCGCGCGTTCACCACGGCCACGGGAATTCCCCGGCGAAAGCATCCGTGCAGCAGATTCGGCCAGAACTCCGTCTCCGCCAGCACCAGCATGCGCGGCTTGAGCGCATGCAGATACGCGCGCACTGCCCACGGCAGGTCGAGCGGGCAATAGAATACCCGGTTGGCGCCGAAGCGTTCGCGCGCCAGCGCCTGCCCGGTGCGCGTGGTCGTCGAAATCGCCACAAAATACCCCGGCAGCGCCTCATCGAGCGTCTTCACCAGCCGCGTCACGGCCAGTACCTCGCCCACACTCACCGCATGCAGCCAGATCAGCGGCCGGCCGCCCGCCCCCGAGCCCGCAACCTGCCGCCTGGGGACGCGCCCCAACCGTTCCCGCAGGCCCTCACGGTATTTCCGGGTGGTGGCCATGCGCCACAGCCACCACGGCGCTCCGGCCACCAGCGCCGCAAGCAAGGCCACGTTATAGA
>Ga0074046_10002176_pt1 | contig 17087 bp, 14 predicted proteins | sample BogForMeECP23OM3_FD_94441 | JGI IMG/M metagenome (GOLD analysis project Ga0074046, IMG submission 94441) | Bog forest soil microbial communities from Calvert Island, British Columbia, Canada - Bog Forest MetaG ECP23OM3 | ecosystem: Environmental > Terrestrial > Soil > Wetlands ...
CACGTCCTCGGCTCCGGCCGCAACGTCAACGTCCTCGTCCTGGACACAGAAGTCTATTCCAATACAGGCGGCCAGATGTCTAAGGCCACGCCCCGCGCTGCGGTTGCCAAATTTGCCACCGGCGGGAAACATACCGCCAAGAAAGACCTGGCCATGGAAGCGGTAAGTTACGGCTACGTTTATGTAGCTCGAGTGGCCATGGGTTCCAGCGACACGCACACCGTGAAGGCATTCCTGGAAGCGGAAGCGCACGATGGTCCATCCTTGATCATTGCTTATAGCCATTGCATCGCGCACGGCTACGATATGGCCATGGGCTTGGACCAGCAGAAGAAGGCCGTGCTGAGCGGATACTGGCCACTGATGCGCTACAACCCCGGCTTGCGCCTCGAAGGCAAAAACCCCTTCCTTCTCGATTCGAAGGCGCCCAGTATTCCTCTCAAGCAATACGCGTATCAGGAAGCACGTTACACCATGCTCGTTCGCAGCGATCCCGAAGCCGCGCGCGAACTGCTAAAGCTCGCGCAGGACGATGTGGAACGCCAGTGGCGCGTCTATGCAAATCGCGCTGCCATGGCCGGCCGATCGGAGTCGCCTCATATTGCTCCTGAAGCGCCTGACTCGACTCCGGAGACTGTCAAGAAGGGAGAGGACGAATGAGCGACATTTCCACAAAGTATCTTGGCCTGACTCTGAAATCGCCCTTGCTCGCGTCCGCCTCTCCCCTCAGCGAATCGGTCGATAACATCAGACGGTTGGAAGACCAAAACTTGGCGGCGGTCGTCTTGCCGTCCCTATTCGAAGAACAACTTCAACTGGACAGCTTCAGCGTTGATTCCGACCTCACCCGCGGGGTCGAAAGTTTTCCTGAATCCACAAATTTCTTTCCCGATTTGCAGACCTACAACCTCGGGCCGGATGGTTATCTCGAACTGATTCGACATGCGAAAGAGGCCGTGCAGATTCCGATTATTGCCAGCTTGAATGGCGTTTCGAACGGGGGCTGGCTGCAGTATGCAAAGTTGATGGAAGAAGCCGGTGCCGACGCGATTGAGCTGAATATCTATTCCATTGCTACAGATCCCGCGATAAGTGGCAGTCAAGTGGAACAAGACTTTATCGATCTCGTGCGCCAATTAAAGCGCAGCATCCGCATCCCTCTCGCCGTGAAGCTTTCTCCCTTTTTCAGCGCCCCCGCCAATATGGGAGTCCGCCTGGACGAAGCGCGCGTCGATGGAATTGTCCTCTTTAACCGCTTCTACCAGCCCGATTTTGATATCGAACATATGGAAATATCGCCCAGCCTCACTTTAAGCCGGCCGGAGGAATTGCTTCTGCGCCTGCACTGGGCCGCCATACTCTGCGGCCACGTGAGGGCCGACCTGGGAATCACCGGCGGAGTCCACAGTTCCCGTGATGTGATCAAGTGCATGCTAGCGGGCGCAAAGGTGGCGTTTATGACCTCGGCGCTGTTGCGCAACGGCGTCCATCACGCCGCGCACGTTCTCACCGAACTGGACCGTTGGCTGGACGAGCATGAATACAGCTCCGTGCAGCAAATGTGCGGAAGCATGAGCCATGGTGCAGTGCCGGATCCCAGCGCATTCGAGCGCGGGAATTATATGAAAGTCCTGAGTTCGTACGCTTTGCGCGCGAATGTCTTTAACGACTGAAGATCTTCAAAAAACTGGCAGGGAGCTACTATTCTGGCGGGCCGAGCGCTTCCTCTGCAATATGAAATGCCGTATTCGCCGCGGCAACGCCACAATAAATCGCCGTTTGCAGCAGCAATTCCTGAATGTCCTTGCGACTTACTCCGTTATTGGCCGCCGCCCGCAAATGCAACCGCAGTTCTTCAGGACGATTCAGCGCCACCATCATCGCAATGGTAACCAAGCTGCGCGTTTTTAGCGGAAGTCCCGGGCGCGTCCATATCTCTCCCCAGGCATAGCGAGTGATTAGGTCCTGAAAAGGAGCGGTGAAACTATTTTCTTTTTTCCGCGCGCGGTCAACATGCGCATCACCAAGCACCGCTCGCCGCACCTTCATCCCTTTTGCATAACGTTTCCGCTCATCCATCACGCGCTCCTTCACGCTACAAGAAACTGGAGAACTTGCCGGTTAAACTCGTCACGCGCCTCGATATTTGAAAGATGAGACGACGGTAGTTCCACATACTCCGCGCCAGGAACGGATTTCCTCAGGAATTGTCCTTCTGCCGGAGTGGCCGCCGGATCGTGTGTACCCGCCACCACCAGGCATGGCACGCGAATCCGTCCAAGAATGTTACGTTGATCCATGTCCCTCACCGCCGCACAGTTCCCCACATACCCTTGCGGATTTGACGCCTCCAACATCGCGAGCACCGACTGCGTCTCCGCAGGATGTGCCGATCGGAAAGTCGGAGTCAGCCACCGCTCAATCACCGAGGTTCCGATGGCTTTCATCCCGCCGGTTTCTACCGCATGGATGCGCGCGTTCCAGGTTTCCGCGGTCCCAATTTTTGCGGCCGTGTTGCACAGTACAATCTTATGAAACCTGTTCGGAGCGTTTGCGCCCAGGAACATGCCGGTCATGCCACCCATCGAGAGCCCGCAAAAATAAACACGGTCAAGCTGCAATAGGTCCAGGAGCCGCACGACATCCCAACTCAGTTGCTCAATCGTGTAAGGCCCAGGTGTAACCCCGGATTGGCCAAGGCCACGGGTGTCGTAACGCAGAATGCGAAAACGCTCCGAGAATGCGTCGATTTGAGGATTCCACATCCCCAGGTTCGTACCCAGGCAATTCGACAACACCAGCACGTCAAGATGCTCACCACCCGCCAATTCATAATGAATCTTTACGTCTGGCAAATTTGCAAATGGCATCGTGAACCTTCGGCTCCTAACGTGTAAGTCCTTTAACCTGGGCAGTCACTCGTTCCACAAACTCTTCCGCGTTCCCCAAATAATTCCTTGCGTCAAACAAGCTCTCCAAGTCGGCGGCAGTCAAGTGCCCGTGCAGCCCCGGCTCTTCGCGCAAAATCTCTTTTAAGGAGCGTTTTTCGGCGAGCGACTTTTTACATGCGGCTTCTACCAGCAGGTGCGCTGGCATCTTGCCCATGCGGTCGGCCAGTGCCATGCTCACCGCTTCGGCGAAAATCAGTCCGTTACTGGCCTCCAGGTTCTGCCGCATTCTTTGTGCGTCCACTTCCAAGTGCGGCAGCATCTCTGCCAGGTGTTGCAACGCTCCACCAGCCAGACGAATGATCTCAGTAAGCGTTTCCCATTCGGCGTGCCAGCCGCCCAGTCCACGCTGGTGCTCCTGCGGCATGGCCGAGAGCATTGTGTTCACCAATCCCGGTACCCGCGTCGATGCCGCCAAGACAACCGCACACATCACTGGATTCCGCTTGTGCGGCAAGGTCGAGGACCCCCCACGCCCTTGGCCCCCTGGCTCAGACAGCTCAGCCACTTCTGTCTGCGCATGCAAGGAAATATCGCGTGCAATTTTGCCAAGCGTTCCCGTAAGCAAGCCGAAAAACGTGGCAGTCTCAGCCATCCGATCGCGGTGCGCGTGCCACGGTGTTGCCGGCAATGTTAATTGCAGTTCGCTCGCGAGTGCTCTTGCAACCTCGGGTCCGTCTCCACGCAGAGCCGCCAACGTCCCCACGGCGCCGCCAAATTGCAGAGCCAATACACGCGGACGAATCTCCGGTAGCCGCCGGCGATGACGCAGCACAGCGTCGAGCCAGCCGGCAACGATGAATCCAAACGTGGTGGGCAATGCTTGCTGCATCCACGTGCGCGCAACAACCACCGTGGCTCGGTGCGTGTTGGCCAGTGCCACAAGTGTGTCGCTCACGCGCGCCAAGTCGTTCTCCACCAGCGCCAGCGCATCGCGCAATTGAAGAATGAAACCAGTGTCGATGGCGTCCTGACTCGTCGCACCCCAGTGAACGAACCGAGCCGCATCCTTATCCTGTCGGGCAACGGCCTCTGTCAGCATTTTTACGAGCGGGATAGCAATATTCCCCGCCAGGGCCGCCTCTTTCGCGATCGCGGATGGATCAAATTGTTCCGCTCGGCACTGTTCCCGAATCTTGTGAGCGCACCCTTCCGGAATCACGCCAGTGCGCGCTTCGGCCCCGGCCAGCGCTGCTTCAAATAGCAGCATGCCTTTAACCCGTGATTCGTCGGAGAGAATCTGTTCCAGCGCGCTGTAGAAGAAGAGTTCGTCGTAAAGGGTCATATGACGGAGTGGCTCCGTGCCTCAATACTCAAAGAACACCGTTTCTTTTTCGCCCTGCAAGTGTATATCCCATTGCAGCGTTTCCTTGTCAGCCACATCCGCCTTTGCAATCAATGTGTGACGACGCCGAGGGGGAACGCGAGCAAGCACCGCATCTGCCTCATTGGCCGCTTCCCCAGGAAAATAGATTCGCGTGATCAACCGTCGTAGCAGCCCGCGCATAAACAAGGAAATTTCCAGATGCGGTGCCTGGGGCGTGCCATCCGGCCCGGCGGCGCAACCCGGCTTGATCGTCGTGAACCTGAATTCGCCTTGATCGTTGACAGGCACGCGGCCGAATCCAAAAAACTTGCCGGCCCCGACTAGCTCCTCTGCATCTTCCGGATGAGCATAACGACCATTGGCGTCAGCTTGCCAAATTTCCAGCACGGCGTCTGGCACAGGCTGGCCATCGCCATCGAGTACCCGCCCCCGGATCGAGATTCGGCTTCCGCCGGTGGCTCCTTCCGTCAAGTCCAGGCGCTCCAGCCAGGACAGCCCGATGCTAAAAAAGGGTCCCACCGTCTGTGAAGGTGTCGTTCGCCCGTTCATTCAGCGCCCCATCGGTGTGGCGTTGCGTCCGCGCACAATAATATCGAAGCGGAATCCCAAAGCAATCTCCGGAGTAGTTGTGGTCCAGTCGAATTTGGAGATCAGGCTATGTCTTGCCGACTCATCGGGCACGCTATTGAGTATCGGGTCAAATTCCAAAAGTGGATCGCCGGGGAAATACATCTGCGTAACCAAACGTGTCGCAAATGCCGGCCCAAACAACGAAAAATGAATGTGCTGCGGACGCCACGCATTCGCATGATTCCGCCACGGGTACGCGCCCGGGCGGATAGTGACGAAACGATAGCGGCCTTCCCCGTCGGTGAACGTTTGACCAACACCTGCAAAATTCGGATCCAACGGAGCATGATGCTGATCCCACTTATGCAGGTACCGGCCCGCTGCATTGGCCTGCCATATCTCAACCAGTGATCCGCGCACCGGTCGGCCGTCTTCGTCCAGTACCTGCCCGCTTACAATGATGCGCTCACCGAGCGGCTCCCCCTTGCCTTGCCGGGTTAGATCGAACGCACCGTCGGCGACGATGCCGCTGTGGAAAACTGGTCCCGTAATTTCCGACAGTGTATCTGGCAGTGGAATTAGAGGTTGAGTGGGAGCACGTTTCACGGAAGAGACATACGATGGATGGAGGTATTCTGGCTGCGTTCCCGGCGCCGATTTCCGATATCCCCGCAATGGATTCACGTTGCGCACCTCGGCTAGACGCGTTCCAGTATCACCGAAATTCCCTGGCCCACGCCAATGCACATGGTGCACAGCGCATAACGACGATTCGTCCGTTTCAGTTGATACACGGCTGCAGTTGCCAGTCGCGCTCCGCTGGCACCCAGCGGATGTCCAATCGAAATTGCGCCGCCATTGGGATTCACATGCGAAGCGTCGTCTGGCAGGCCGAGCTCACGAAGAACAGCAAGCGCCTGAGCGGCAAACGCTTCGTTCAATTCAATCACATCCATCTGCCCGATCGTCATTCCTGCCTTTCCCAGCACCTTGCGACTGGCTGGCACTGGCCCCATACCCATAATGCGCGGAGCCACACCGGCAGCAGCGGCCGCCACGACCCGCGCCCTCGGTGTCAGTCCATATTTTTTTACTGCTCCCTCGGATGCCAGCAGCAACGCACAAGCGCCATCATTCACTCCGGATGCGTTGCCGGCAGTCACCGTACCTTCCGGCTTCACGATCCCTTTCAATTTGGCCAGCCCTTCCAACGTAGTTTCAGGTCGGGGCTGCTCGTCGGCAGTGACCAGCACTGGTTCGCCTTTTTTCTGCGGAATGCTCACTGCCACAATTTCTTCAGCCAATCGTCCCGCCTTCATCGCCTCCGCGGTGCGCTGCTGGCTGCGAAGCGCAAACGCATCCTGATTCGCACGCGCCACCTTATATTCTTCCGCGACGATCTCCGCGGTTTCTGGCATCGCATCGGTTCCATACTTGGCTTTCATCGCGGGATTCACAAAGCGCCAGCCGATCGTCGTATCCTCTATCTTCAGGTTGCGGGAAAAAGCGCTATCCGCTTTGCCCATCACGAAGGGCGCGCGGGACATGCTTTCCACCCCCCCGGCAATCACCAGATCGAGTTCCCCACTCTTGATGCCGCGCGACGCCACCGCCAGCGCATCAAGACTCGAGCCGCACAGCCGATTCACGGTGCTCCCCGAAATCTCTTTCGGTAACCCGGCCAGCAAAAGGGCCATTCGCGCCACGTTGCGGTTGTCTTCACCGGCCTGATTAGCGCAGCCATAGATCACGTCGTCCAGAGCGTTCCAATCGATCGTCGGATTCCGTTCCACGAGAGTCTTAATGGGGATCGCGGCAAGGTCATCGGTCCTCACACTCGAGAGCGCCCCAGCGTACCGGCCAAAGGGCGTACGAATCGCATCACAAATATAGGCAGTAGTCATGGTTTATCGGGTATTCCTTGCTTTAGTCTACCGTAAACGCACACGGGAAAACCAAATCGCATGCAATGAAAAGCCGTCTACGATAGACTCGGCCGAGGCCACATCGGCGAGGTGTTTATCCCAGCGACTATGCTCATCCACCGAAAAGAAATACAAATTGAATGGGGGGATTGCGATCCCTTCGGCATCGTATTTTTCCCTCGCTATTTTGAATATTTTGACGCGTGTACCAACGCGCTCTTTCACCGGGCCTTGGGCATCAAAAAAGCCGACATGCTGCGCCACTATAAGATCGCTGGAATTCCGTTGGTCCAGGCGAGTTGCGACTTTTTTGTGCCATCCTCCTTTGGGGACGTTGTGCATGTCGATTCCTGCGTGACCAACTGGGGAAACAGCAGCTTCACCGTGCAGCACAAGCTCTTCCGTGGCGAAACTCTGGCCGTTGCTGGTGTGGAGAAACGCGTGTGGACCGTGCGCTTGCCGGGTGATCCACCCCAGGTGAAGGGCCAAGCTATCCCAAAGGAAGTTATCGAGAAGTTTTCCTAGTTCTCCGCCACTCTTTCGAGCCTCATGTCCAACCTCAGCACACAAGTCGGAATCATCGGCGCCGGGCCTGCAGGATTGACTCTTGCTCACCTCCTACACCTCCAAGGAATCGAATCCGTAGTTCTCGAGCGCCATTCCCGCGAATACGTGGAAACGCGCGTGCGCGCCGGCGTGCTGGAACAAGGTACAGTCGACATCCTGTGTGGTTCCGGAGTGGGGAACCGCCTGGTACGAGAAGGTCTACAGCATCAAGGAGTCGAACTGCGCTTTGACGGACAAGGCCATCGCATCGATTTTCAGGGTCTGGTTGGTAAGTCCATCACCGTTTATGCGCAACAGGAAGTCGTCAAGGATCTAATTGCAGCTCGATTGGGATACGGAGCACCGATCTATTTTGAGGTGGAAGCGACGCGCATTCAGGATTACGAAACCCACCCCAAAATACTCTATCAGTTCAACAGTGAGAACCACGAGATTTCATGCGATTTTATCGCTGGTTGCGACGGATTCCACGGTATCTGTCGTCCGACAATCCCCGCAGACCAACTGCAAATCCACGAACGTCAATATCCGTTTGCATGGCTAGGAATCCTGGCGCGTGTCCCTCCCGCTTCTCACGAATTGATCTACACCTATCACGAGCGAGGCTTTGCATTGCTTAGCATGAGGTCGCGTGAGGTTTCCCGCCTCTACCTCCAGTGCACTCCAGAAGAGAACATCGATCACTGGTCGGACGATCGCGTTTGGCAGGAACTCAGGACGCGCATGGCGACACGGGAAGGATTCGTGCTACGGGACGGCCCGATCTTCCAAAAGGGAATTACGCCCATGCGGAGTTTCGTGGTTTCACCGATGCAGTTCGGGAAGCTCTTTCTGTTGGGGGACGCCGCGCACATTGTTCCACCCACCGGCGCCAAGGGATTGAATCTCGCGGTGGCGGATGTGCGCGTCCTGACACGCGGTCTAATCGAATTCTATAAACACGGAGCCCATGAGCCGCTCCAACAATACACGGACCGCTGTTTGCGGCGTGTTTGGAAATGCCAGCGATTCTCCTGGTGGATGACCTCGATGCTGCATCGCTTTCCCGACGAAGACAGCTTCTCCCACAATATTCACCTTGCCGAGCTTGACTACGTCACCAGTTCGCGCGCCGCTTCCACCACGCTTGCCGAGAACTACGTGGGCCTTCCCTTCGATACGCCTGGACTATTCTGACTTTCGCCCCAAGCGTTCCTTTATGAGCGCTCCTCCCTCACTAGTGAGTCGACATTTGCTATCATGACGAACAACACATTAGGCTCGTTTCTCTACTGGCGCTCAGCCCTTCCGAGACCCACAATGGCTTAGACGAGTGCAATGAGACGGAGGGCACGGCGAAAAAGGAGTTCTTTCGCCCTGTTGAATCGAACCAGCATTGAGCCAAACTGACCGACGAAGTCACCGGCACAGCCTTAAACAGCGCGCCGCCTTTTTGGCGGTCAGCCTTGCTTTGTGTGGCTGGTTGCACGCGAACGAGAAATCAGAAAAGGCCCTCGCGTCCCGTGGACCGGCAGGCGTTCCTGACGCGACACGCGCTGACGCCAGTTGTCAGATCATTTATCTAGGATTTGTAGGTGCTCTGGAGCCGGGGAGCAACAAGTATTCTGGCGTGGTTCAGATCCGAAAAACTCTCCAGGGAAGAGATTTTTCAGACATTTGTGCAAAATCGTTTTCGCCCTATGTTTGGACCAAGGGCCGTGACTGGCTCATGAAGCATTTCCCCTCGCACCCTGGCGTCCTCACCCCCGCAGAACTTGACGCTGCCCCAAAAGTCATCCTCGTCGGACACAGCATGGGTGGCTGGGCCATGATGAGCGTGGCTCGGGAATTGCGCGATCGCGATATACCTGTCGAATTAACAATTCAAATGGACAGCGTGGGAATTACGGACATTACCGTACCGCGCAACGTCAAATCCGCGGCCATCTTTCATGCGCGCGATATGCTCATGTTCATGACCACGAAACATGTGCGGCGCGAGGACCCGAACTACACCGAAGTTGTGGCGGACATCACCGTGGATGGTGCTGGTCACCAATCCATCACCCGCGATCCTAGAATCCGTGAACTGGTGCTGAAAACGGTGGAGAGCCTCCGCGTGGCCTTAGCCGCAAAGACAGCACCCGCTGTTCCTTATGCGACAGGGAATGACGCACGAAGAGTCGACCAACGCTAAGCTCGCATTGCAGTCCTTCAGAACAACGTTCAAATGCTCTAGCAAGCAATTCCAGCAGTACGACAATCAAGATAGCCTGCAAAAGGAGGGGGCCCAGCATTGCTGTGCCCCCTCCATTCAAATCGCCGAAGCCTCTACCAGCCATGGCGATATTGCCGGCTCAGATATTGGTTGGCATCCGGAACGTTGGTTACGCGCATGTTCGCGCTGTCATAGGCAATCTTTTTGCCAGCTCGCAGCGCTACAACACCCAGTAGCATGACCTCCGTTAGCTTGGCCGCGTATTCGAACGGAGATGTGGGTTGGGTTTTGCCCTTCGCCGCATCCACCCAGTTCAATTCGTGTTCCTCATTGGGAATCCGCGCCAGCTTTTCTGGCGGTTTTCCTACGGAATCATGCAATGACTGAGGTAGCAACCGCGGGTGCGCGCCGTAAGTGTTGTGCATCAATTTGCCCTTGCTGCCGACGAGGATCGCGCCACCTTCCTTGATCAACTCCTCATCTCCCAGTTCTGCTGGCTTTGGAGGCATGAGGCCGCCGTCATACCAAGTGAGTTTGACGGGTGGCATCGAACCACGCGCCGGGAATTCGTAGAAAATCAATTCCCCGGCGGGATACGAAGCACCATTGAAAGGAGTGGAAACTGTCTCGATCGATGTCGGCAGTCCGAGGTTGAGGGCCCACATCGAAACGTCGAGCAAATGCGCGCCCATATCGCCGATGGCGCCGCATCCCCAATCCGTCCAGCCGCGCCAGTTAAACGGGTGATAGATGGGATGGTAAGGAAACTCAGGGCCAACGCCAAGGAACAGATCCCAGGACAGCGTTTCCGGCACGGGGTAGTTTCCCGCCATGGCCGCAGCCAAACGTGCATCCACGCCGCCCTGATCCCACTTAAGCGTATCTACAGGTTCGACAGCAGCTTTCGGACGCGGTACACCCTGCGGCCAGAAACCGACCGGCCGGTCGGTCCAAACGTGAATCTCGCGAACCTCACCGATTGCGCCGGACCAGACATACTCCACCGCCGTGCGTGTGTCATCGAGGGAGCGGCCCTGGTTGCCCATCTGCGTGGCAAGCTTCGTTTCCCCGGCACGCTTCGCCAGGCGGCGCGCTTCATCGACCGACCAGCACAGTGGTTTTTGCACATAGACGTGTTTCTTTAGATCCATGCACGCCAGCGCAATCGGCGCATGCATGTGATCCGGTGTGGCAATCACCACCGCATCAATATCCTTTTGCTCGTCGAGCATCTTCCGGTAGTCGGAATAGCGCTTGGCCTTCGGGATCAGATCATTCTTCAGATGAAGGATGTTGGCGAGCCGCGCCTTTGTTTTCTCCGAATCGATTTTCGGAGCGGGCTTGCCGTTCGCTGGGGTCGCATCTGGATGATCGATGTGCGCCTGAAGGTTGGATGCATCGGTATCCAGGCGCGAGAGGTTCTTGTCCGTGTACCCCCAATCCACATCGCAAAGCGCCACGATATTTTGACTGGCGAGATTAATCAGATTGCTGCGTCCCATCCCGCCTACACCCACGCACGCGATGTTCAGCATGTCGCTAGGTGGAGTAAAACCTCTTCCGAGTACATGCCGCGGAACAATCGAAATGGCGGCACCGGTGACTGCGGCACTACGAATAAAACTACGGCGTGATACTTCGTCTTTAGAGTTCATTCGGGGGATCCTCCATCTGGACGACATTATGACCCCAGAAAAACGTTATTGCGACGATTAAGTTGCAGGGCCAAGTTCTATTGTGAAACCGCACCGGGCCAGTTTCAGCGATGAGAAGAACCTAACCGAAATGTTCCAGATTGAAAAAACTCGGGTGTTTTGAAAGCGAAATACATTCGGACCGGGGACCAGCCAAAGACGATTTCTGTTCCCCCACTTACAATCCGTGAGAAGAGCTGGATCGATAACAAACTGCTCTTAGGCAGAAAGAGAGTAGGCAAGTCCCTTGGTCTTGATAGTGCTCATCTAAAAAACTACATCGAATTCTATCGGTACTATCCAACCTACTACGAAACGTTAGTCTGAACGGTTCTTTTGGCTCACTTCCTGTAAACCTTATTCGCAATAAATTTGATATGCGGAGAAGGGGATTGCGGGTAACGTAAGGGCACCGCTGCGGTCAGAGTTCGCTGCACCGGACGACCCGGGAAAGACAGCGATGTTCTCGCGAGGCCAGGGCAAGGAGAAGCCTTGGGGAATGAGGAGGAAGCATGAAAGTACTTGTCGCCATCGATGATTCGAAACACTCGGAAGCGGCGATTGCGGCGCTGGCCAATTATTTCCAGCCGCAAACCACCGAGGTGCGCATCCTGCATGTGCTGGCGCCGGTGACGCTGTTCAATCCACCGCAAATGGCGCGCGGGTATGCGCCGGAACTGGAAGCGCAGAGAGCGGAGGTTCGCGCGCTGGTGGAAAAATACGCGCAACAACTGCGCGCGGCGGGCTATCGGGTGGAGTCCGCGGTGGAAACGGGCGACGTGCGCGAGACGATTCTGGACGCGGCGGCGAACTGGCACGCGGACCTGATCCTGCTGGGGTCGCAAGGACACAAAGGGATGGAGCGGTTGCTGCTCGGGAGCGTGGCGGAATCGGTGGTGCGGCACGCGCATTGTTCGGTGCTGGTGGTGCGGCCGGGGAGTGGCTGAGCTTACGGCCGCCAGTCGACAGTCTACAGTTTTGGAGAAGAGGAACCCAAGACCCACCCTCAAAAAACGAGGATGGGGCACCCGCTTCGTTGTAGAATTGAGTTCCCACCTCTGCCGCAATCTAACCCGGAGTTTCCCATGACTGAAGAACGGAAATACGCGATCTTGTTCGCGGCAACACTGCTTTGTGCGCGGAAGTTGATGGACATGGAATACGACAGGTCGAGCCCGGCGAAAATCTGTACCGTGGAGCGGGCGATCGACCGCGCCAAATTCATTCTGGATAAAATTGATGCGCGATGGGCGGAAGACACGTAGGACGTTTAGAACCGGCGGTTTACAGTCGCGCGGGCGAGCTGCGGATTATGGTTTGCGGCGCGGATTACACTGTAAAGGCGGCAGCTGGGCTGCCGCACTCCAAAAAAAGGACGCCGCGATTTCGCAGCGCCCGGGGAATGTGGAACGGCTCGTCTTGGAAGACGGGCCCTACAGAGAATTGGGAATTAGCGCATGCCCGTGCCGGAAGCAGCGCTAGCGGACTTGGCGTTTGGGTCCAGGCTCAGCAAGCCTTCGGTGGCGGAAACGGCGACGATGGAACCGTCATGGCGCGTCCAGATCGCGGGGAAGTAGCTCTGCGAGAGCGGATCATCCAGGCGCTGCCAGGACTTTCCGTTATCGAAGGAAGCCACCAGCCCGTGCTTTTGTAGAGCCGCAACCAACGCGGTGCCGTTGCCAGCCACGGATTGGAAGGAAAGCTCACGAACGTCCTGGCGATTCCAGCTCTTGCCGGCGTCGCGAGTTCCGTAGAGTCCCATATTGGTGGTGATGAAGAGGGAAGAATCGTCGATGCGATGGAGTCTGAGATTGCCCGCAGCGGCGAAGGAAAGTTCCTGAGCTTCCCAGGTTTCGCCCTTGTTGGCGGAGAAGACCAGGTTGCGTTCGAGAATCGCCCAGACCTGACTGCCGTCGGCGGAAACTTCCACGGATTGCGCGAGCTTGTGGACGAGAGGATCCTTGCCGGCGACTTTCCAGGTGGAGCCGTGATCGGTAGAAGTGAGCAAGCCGCCGGTGGTCGCGGCGTACCAGGCGTCGTTGCCGAAAGCCATGTCGTTGACGAGGAACGCAGAAAGCGTGGGAACCGGCTTCTTGGCCACGGGAGCGGGAGCAGCCTTGGCGGCAGTGGCCTTCTTGCCCTTGGTGGTTGCGGTCTTCACGGCAGGGGTGGTCGCGTCCGGAACGTACAATCCGGCGCGAGTCCACTTTTTGGCGGTCTCGTCATACTTGGACCAACCGCCGTTGGTGAGAGAAGCCCACCAGCCGGAGGGCGTGGCGTAGACGTGACGAAGTTCGGTGCGCTTCAAGCCCGGGCCGAGGGTGGTCCAGGAATTGCCGCCGTCTTTGGTGGCGATGAAAGCGTCGTTGTCGAAAGTGAGCACGACAAGCGCGTTGCCAGGATGCTCGCGGTCCACAGCCACATCGGAAATGTGCATGTGGTGGAAGCCGTTGTTGGCGGCAGTGAACGTCTCGCCACCGTTTTCGCTGATCTGCACGCCTTCGCGTTCCGTGCCGATGATCAGCTTCTGGGGATTCTTTTTGTCGATGATCATGGCGTTGATGATCCAGTCACCCGGAGTCACGCGACGAAAATCTTTTTCGTTGACGGTCTTCCACAAGCCGCTGGTTGTGCCCGCGTACAAAATATCGGGATTCGTGGGATCCATGCGGATCAGTTGCGTGCGGCGGAAAACGTTCGGGATGCTCTTGTACTTTACCCATTCCGTGCCGCCGTTCAAGCTGTGATAAATGCCGGAGCACGCCACCGCGTGAACGTTCGAAGAGTTCGCCGGATCGACGATGATGTTCATTACGTCGGAATCGTCGATCATGCCCTTCACCACCGGGAACCAATTCTTGCCGCCATCGGAAGTCTTCCAGGGCAAGTGATAGGTTCCGGCGTAAATGACGTTGTTGTCCTTCGGGTCGAAGGCCACGGAGTCAAAGCGGTTCAGATCGGGATGATTGTCCGGGGTGATCTTGACCCAGCTTGCGCCTTCGTCGGTTGAGCGGTAAACGCCGGTGAGCGATCCCGCGAGGAGAAGCGTTGGATCCGTCGGCGATTGCGCCAGGGCGCGAACGGTCTCATGCGCCAGCCCGATAATGTTCCACGTGCGGCCGCCGTCGTCGCTGCGGTAAACGCCGCCGCCGCCGGAATAGAGCGTCCAACTGCTGGCATAAAGACGGTTGCCATCGCGCGGGTCCACGATGATATGCGTGATGACGTCGTCCTGGCCGGAGCCGATGCGGCTGATCATTTGCCAGTGAGAACCTTCGTCACTGGAGGTGAAAACGTGGCCGTCGGAGGTGCCGAGGAAAAGCTTGTTGGTATTATTCGGGTCGGCGGCCAAGGAAATGACGGTGCCGCCAGGAGGTCCGGCTTGTCTCCAGACCTGTGCCTGAATGGAACTCGCGGTGAAAGCGGCTAGAGCCGCCAATCCCAAACCGAGAAGTGTTCGTTTCATATGCATCCGATTCTCCCCTAAGGGCATGTAGGCCCACAAGAAGGAAGTCTACGGGGGAAGGAGAAAAAAGAGTGCTGGTCGATGGGCCAGATTGGGGGCCAGTTGTTCCGTACTAGTACTCAGTGGGAGGATGGGAAATCCGGGACCTTATAATACGGCAACTTATTTCCCATTTCTGTGTTCTACCCCATGGAGGCCGATTCCGAGCATACTGGCGGTAGGCTTCCGGGCCCGTACGGGTTGCAGTGGGCTCTTCAGGGGAAAACGGTCATGAACGCTAATTCGATACGGTTCAGATTCGGTGGGCTTTTCACCGGCTTTGCTGCCCTGCTTTTGTTGGCAGCACCCGTACTGCGCGCCCAAGATCAACCGGCGCGGCAGGATCAACAACCTCAAGTTCAAGAACAAGCTCCAGTGAATAACCAAGGGATGCAGGCGGATCCCAATGGGAATATGCCGGCGGTCGATGACAATATTACCGACGACGAATCACACAATCCGCCGTCTCGCGTAGCACGCATCAGTTTCACGGATGGATCGGTTTCTTTGCAGCCTGGAGGCACGGGCGATTGGGGAGTAGCGGCGAGGAATCGCCCTGTGACGATTGGCGACAAGCTATGGGTGGACAAAGATTCCCGCGCGGAATTGCAGGCCGGGCAGATCGCCATTCATCTGGGCGGGATGACCGCGCTTTCGTTCCTCAACTTGGATCAAAACGTTACACAGATTCGTATGCCAGAAGGAAAAATTAATTTCCGCGTTCGCGAGATTCGCCAGGGAGAAAACTACGAAGTTGATACGCCGAATCTTGCCTTCACGGTGAAGGAAGCCGGCGCATTCCGCATTGACGTGAATGAAAACGGCGACTTCACCAGCGTAACCGCTATTCGTGGAGCGGGTGAAATTGCGGCGTCTGGGCAGGTTTATCCAGTAAAAGCGGGCGAGCGAGTGGATGTGACCGGGCTCGAGGGGAGCGTGAAAGTTTCAACGGGTCCTGCGACGAACCCGGATGCGCTGGATCAATGGGCGCAGCAACGGGATATTGGCGAAGACAATTCGCCCTCGGCGAAGTATGTAAATCGCGACACTGTCGGCTATAGCGACCTGGACGATTACGGGACGTGGAAGCAGGATCAGACCTACGGCAACGTGTGGGTTCCCAACAACGAGCCATCGGACTGGGCTCCATACAGCGATGGAAATTGGTCGTATGTTTCCCCATGGGGCTGGACTTGGGTGGGCTATGAGCCTTGGGGCTTTGCGCCATACCACTATGGCCGGTGGCACTATTTCGGATCGTACTGGGGTTGGTGCCCTGGGCCGATTTACTCTTATCCGTTCTACGGGCCGGCGTACGTGGGCTGGTTGGGTGGATTTGGATTTGGTTTCGGCTTCGGGTGGGGTGGCGGTTTCGGCTGGTTCCCACTGGGTTGGGGCGAACCGTACCGTCCGTGGTATCGCTGCGGATGGGGTTACTACCACAACGTCAACGTCCACAACACGTATTTTCATAACTTCAACGGCCGCGGTGGCGCGTACCATAACTGGAACTACGTATACGCCCACAACACTCATGCCGTTACCACCGCGTCGCACAATGCGTTCGTGAACGGTGAACACATCAATCGCGGTGCTCAGCATCTGAACGAATCTGCTTTGCGCAGCGCGCAGGTGACCAACGGCATTCACGCTACCCCAACACGGGCAAGTTCTTTCGGCGCGTCCAACATGCATGGGCATGTGGCCACTCCTTCGAGCAACGTAGAGAATCGCAGCGTCATGGCGCGCAGCACTCCGGCAGCGGCAGCGTCTCACTTGCCTGTGCATACCATGAACACCGCTGGATATTCAGCAGGGCGTGGGGTTACCACTGCAGTGGCGCATCCAATGTCCAATGCGCCGGGTGGTATGAGCGCCAGCCGCCAATCCGAGCTTTCGGCCAGCCGTCCACCTTACGCGACGCAGCCAGGCGCGCGAGGCGGCACGTCGACATACAACAACTCCGCTCGCACAGGAAATTCGACTCGTTCATGGAGTGCACAGGGGAATTCCACCGACTCCGGCCGTGCGCCGCAAGGATTCGGCAGCAACAATCGTCCGGCGAATTCGGTGAGCGGCACGCGCAGCTATTCGGGGAATCGTCCGCCCTACGCAGGAACCGGGAACACCGGCGCGTACCAACACAACACCGTCAACCGGCCGCCATCTTCTTACAACAACAATCGCGGCTATTCGGCACCTCGTTCTTACAGTCCTCCGTCGTACAACGGGAACCGGGGCTATTCCGCACCACGTTCCTACAGCTCTGCCCCGCGTGGTTATTCAGCTCCGCACACCTACTCTGCTCCCCACAGCTACAGTGGTGGTGGCGGGTATCACGGCAGCAGCGGTGG
>Ga0074046_10002177_pt1 | contig 17078 bp, 13 predicted proteins | sample BogForMeECP23OM3_FD_94441 | JGI IMG/M metagenome (GOLD analysis project Ga0074046, IMG submission 94441) | Bog forest soil microbial communities from Calvert Island, British Columbia, Canada - Bog Forest MetaG ECP23OM3 | ecosystem: Environmental > Terrestrial > Soil > Wetlands ...
AGAACCGCTACCGCGACGAGCACCACCTCGCCCGCTACGACGAGGACACCATCGACCGCCTCAACCTCGCCGCATGACCGAAACAACCCCAAATAACCTGCCTCTTAAAAAGACGCACCCGAAAACGGACATGGATCCTGACTTGAAAGTTCCCGCGGACGTCTATTTCCACGACGGCGACGTCGTGCAGTTCAACCAGCTGGCCGTGAAGGTCGAGATGGACTCCGTCGGCAATGGCCAGTATTTCACTTGGCTGGACGAGATGAAAGAAGAATTGAAAGGTCTCGTTCCCGGCGCGGCGATAGCCGAGAAGGATGGTGCCCGCGACCATCCGCCGCTCAACACCGCGGTCTACTACGACACTCCGGACCGGGCGCTGCTGGCCACGGGGTCCTTGCTGCGCACGTCGTGCAACATCGTTACGCACGCCTTCTGCGCGTTCAAGAAGGCGGAGGACGAGCACGGCGTCCGCAACGATCATCGATGGGTCTTCGACGGAGAGCAGAAGCGCACGATCCAGACGGCGCCCACGTCACCCGACGCCGTCGCGATCGTGCGGTCGCTGATGTCTCGTCGCGACGTGCGGCATCCGGGCACCCTGCTCGAGCGTGCGCACGGGATCGACCCCACGAGTTTGTCGCCGTCGGTGGCCCTTGAGTCCTACCGCTACACGTTCTTCGTCTGGCTGGACGAGCAGGACGCGTTGCGGTGCAGCATCGATCGCTACTTCGTGTGGGATCTGCGCGCGCCTGACCCGGCGGACCCCGGCCCCAGGAAGCTACCGGTGAGCGAGTGCGAGCTCGCGATCTACCCGCACATTTCCGCCGAGATGGCCGGAGATCCCAGAGTCGTTCGGCTCATCGAGTGTCTTCGAGACTCCCTGATGGACCGGTTCCACGTCCGGACCACGTCGGACATCAAGTACCAGCGGGCCGCTCGGGCCCTGTCGATCCCGTTCGCAAAGGACAGAACATGACCTCTGGTGCCGGCGGCAAGGCCGCAAGTCTGGAGCTGGCTGAACAAACCGGGCTTTCTGTGCCGCGGTGGACGGTAATCCCGGCCGAGCTGTTCGCCGGCTGGGCCCACCGCGCCGGGGTTTTCGACACCGTGGACAGCGACGCCGATCCGGAATCTGACGTCGGTGCGCACAAACGTGTGCTGGCCCGTGCCGAAGCTTGCGCGCTCACCAGCGCCGAGCTCGAGACGATCGAAGGCGCTTACCGTGGTCTCGGCGCCGAACGGATCGCCGTGCGCTCCTCCGGGCTAGAGGAAGACAGCGCAAGCCATTCCCACGCGGGTGTCTACCTGACCGAGCTCAACGTGTCCACGGCCGCCGAGGCCGCGGCCGCGGTCCGCGCCTGCTGGATCTCGGCCTTCGCTCCCCGGGCCTTGTCCTACCGGACGCACCGGATGCGAGCGGCCCGGAGCATAGGTATGGCCGTGGTCCTGCAGGTGATGGTGGCAGCGGAACGCAGCGGCGTGCTGTTCACGCACGACCCGAACCCGGGCGAGAAGCCGCGGGCCGTGGTCAGCTCCGTCTACGGCCTCGGCGAAGGACTCGTCAGCGGCATCGTAGACGCCGACACGATCTACCTCGGCCGGGACTCCGGTGAAGTCCTCGAAGCTCATCGCGGGCTCAAGGAGGAAGCCGTCGTCAGCCGCCCGGACGGCTCCGGCGTCGGTCTCGATCCGGTCAGTGCCGCTCGCCGGGAAAGCCTGGCGCTGACCGCAGCCGAGATCAACGAAATCTGGCGGGCCGGCCAGGCGCTCGAGGCGCGGGCAGGCTGTCCGCAGGACGTCGAGTGGGCCTACGACGCCGACGGGAAACTGTGGATCCTGCAATCCCGGCCCATCACGACGATCGCTTCGGCCCGCGACGCGGCCGCTCCGGCTCAGGACGGCACGCTGCGCCTCTGGGACAACTCGAACATCATCGAGAGCTTCGGCGCGGTGACCGCGCCGCTCACCTTTTCCTTCGCGCAGCACGTCTACTACCGGGTCTACCACGAGTACGCCCGCCTGCTGGGGGTGCCCGGCCACGAGCTGGCGGCGATGGATTCCTGGCTGCGCTCGATGCTCGGCTGGTTCGACGGGCACGTCTACTACAACCTGCTTAACTGGTACAAGGTCATCAGGCTGCTGCCGTTCTACCAGACCAACCGCAAGGTACTGGAACTGCAGATGGGGCTGAGCGAGCCGTTGGACGACGAGCTCGCGCTGAGCCAGCAGCCGTTGACGTCGCCCACGATCTTGGTGCGAGCCAGGATCACGGCAAACTTCGCCCGGCACTTCCTGGGTATGCACCGCTCGGCGAACGCCTTCGTAACCTACTTCGAGAAGCAGTTCCGCACGTTCGAGGACGAACTCGGCGGGCTGGAGACGATGGACTCGGTACGGATCCTCGACCGCTACCAGAACCTGGAGGAGGACCTTCTCCGCCGGTTCGGCAGGATGATCTTGCTGGAAGCGACGATCGCGCTGAGCTACGGCGCGTTCCAGACGCTGGTGGATCGCTGGGCCCCGGACATCCCCGGCTGGGCGCGGTGGGAGGCGGTCCGCCCGCGTCGGCCGATGGCCTCGTCCACCGCGGTGGAAACGCTCGAGCGTATCGCCACGCACGTCCGAGGGCTGCGTCCCGAAGTCCGTGCCGCGCTCGAACTGCCCGAAGCTGATCACTACGAGGCGCTGCGGCAGCTGGGCGAACGAGAGCTGCTCGAGATGGTCGACAGCTTCATCGCCGCTTACGGGTATCGCTCCGCCAACGAGCTGAAGCTCGAGGCTCCGGACATGCGGGACGACCCGGAAATCTTCTTCACCCTGCTGCGGGGATCTCTCGACGCCGGGGCCCAGCAGCGGCCGGAACCGGCGTCCGGCTCGGCGGGAAAGCCGGAACGGTTGCTGGGCGGAGCGCGCGGATGGCTGCTCGAACGGGTACGGAAGAAGACTCAAGTCTCGTTGGAGGACCGCGAGGACGTCCGGTTTTGCCGTTCGCGGGCGTTCGGGATGGTACGGCGCATGGTCACCGCGATCGGCGCCGACATGGTCCGGATGGACGCGCTGGCCGATCCCTCGGACGTCTTCTACCTCGAGCTCGGCGAGCTGGAGAAGTACGTGCGTGGCGCGGCCACCGCGTCGGAGCTCGCGCCGCTGGTGGCGTTGCGGCGGGACCGGTTCGGCAGCTTCTCGCAGGCCCCGGGCCGACCTCGGTTCACGACTCGCGGCGTGCCCTACTGGGGGCAGCGCGACGACGGGTACCCGCGTGCCGCCCAAGCGCAGACCGACGCTGAAGACGGCCAGCTCCGTGGCATCGGCTGCGTGCCGGGGGTCGCCGAGGGCCACGCCGCGGTGGTGACAGAACCGCAGGATGTCGAGGGCGGCATTCTGGTGACCTACCGGACCGATCCCGGCTGGATCACCGCGTTGCCCACCGCGCGCGGCTTGGTCATCGAACGTGGCAGCCCGCTGACGCACGTGGCCATCGCGGCGCGTGAGTTCGGCATCCCGACCGTCGTGCAGGTTCCGGGTGTCACGACCGCCATGACGAACGGAGACCGGATCCGGATCGACGGTGAGCAAGGAACGGTGACGATGAGGAGTGAGGAATCGTGACGAGCACGGGGACGCGTACCATCCTCTTGACGGGTGCGTCCGGGGCGCTGGGTACCGAGCTCGCCGCGCGGTTCTCACGCGAAGGCGACCGGGTGCTGGCGCTGGTACACCAGAAGACCCAGCTATTCCGGGCCGGCGGCGTCGCCGTGCCGCGCCAGACTCGGGCAGGCGGGTCGGTCACGGTGGTTCCCGGCGACGTTACACAGCCGGGACTCGGCCTCGATGCCGACGTCCGGAAGGGTTTGCGCGACACGGTCGATCTAGTGGTGCACGCGGCGGCGGTCACGGATTTCGGCCAGCCCGAACAGACCTATTACGGCGTGAACGTGAACGGGACGAGCTTCGTCTTGGACCTCGTCTCTGACCTTGACGTTCCGGTGGTCTACGTCAGCACCGCCTATGTGGCCGGGCGGCGGCATGGACTTGTCCTGGAGGGAGAGCTGGATCGGGGCCAGTCGTTCTCCAATGCCTACGAGCGAAGCAAGTTCGAGGCCGAATGCCTCTTCCAGCTGGGCGTCGGCACTGGGCTGCGAGGCACCATCGTGCGCCCCAGTATCGTCGTCGGCAGGCGGCGCGACGGGGTTACCCGTGACTTCAAGAACATCTACGTGATGCTCAGGCTCGTCACCAGCGGACGCATGACCCGCGTGCCCGGCCGACCCGACGCCACCTTGGACCTCGTGCCCGTGGACGACGTGGTCGACGTCGTGGCCGCGGCCAGCCGGGGACTGGCGGGGTGGACTGGCAAGGTACTGCACGCGGTCGGCGGGCCCGTCACGCTCGCCGACATAAGCCGTACCGTCGCGGAGTATCCGTCGCTGGCGCTGCCCGAGTACGTTCCCCCGGCCAACTTCTTGCCGAGTTCCCTGCCGTCCGTGCAGCGCGCGCTCTATGAGCGGTACGTCCGGCTGTACGAGCCGTACCTGACGGCCAGAACACGCTTCGACGACAGCAACGCTCAGCGAACATGCCCGCAAACCCGGCTTTCCGCGGGGACACTGCTGCGCCGCCTGCTCGACCACAGCATGGCCGTGGGTTACCTCGGCCCGCGGTGCCGGGCGCTGTCCAGCGAGGCCACCGCATGACCGCTCCGATTCCCGGGCTCACCTCCGTGAACGTGACCGAACTCGTCGCACAGGCGCGGGCCATCGTCGAACCGCCGGCCGATTCGGCCGTCGCTCTCGAAGGTTCACTGGCTGAAGGGTTCGGCAACGAGACATCGGACGTCGATCTCGTGTTCCTTTCCGGCGACCCCGGCTCGCATCCCACGATGCCGACCGTTGTCTTCCTGCAGGACCGCCGTGTGGAGATCCGGATTCGAACGCTCGAGGAGGGTTTCCGGCAGCTGAAACAGGTCACCGACGCCGCGGCTCAGGGGCGGAAGGCGCTGTCCCGGATCAGCCGCGACCTGATCGACCGGGTCCAGCGGATCGGCCGGGCCCGGCTGCTGGAGGCGACGGAACCCGCCGAGGGGCTGCGGGCCGCGTGCGCCTCGCCGGCCGTGGCCCGCATCATCCACGACTGGTACGCAAACTCCGCGGACGACGCCATCCTGACCGCCGACGCCCTGTGCGTCCTGGGCGATGAGGCCAGTGCGCGGTCCTGGTGCCGCACGGCCGGGATACACACGGTGAAGGCGTGGCTGGCCGAACGGGGAGACACCTACATCGAGTCTAAGTGGTACGGCAGGCAGTTGCGACGCACCCCCGGCGGATCCGAGCTGCTGGCGGAGCTGGAAAACCTGGTGGGAGCACCTGACGGCGGTGCGAACCTGCCCGAACTGGTGGCGGCCGTGGCCGGCTTCCGGGCCCAGCACGTCGCGGGGCCGCCGGCGGCGACCGGCGGGCAGCTGATCGTACAACCGAACCGCCAGGTCACGACGTGGCGCATCGGGCGCACCCTGCACATCGTCGATCCTGGCCGTTCTGTCTTCGTACTCGGCGACACCGCGGAACGCGTGTGGAGCGGCTTGCCGTTCGGCCTGAGCCTGCGGGAGGCGGTCAAGCACTACGCCGAGTCCGGCGTCGCGGACGCCGGCCACGTGCTCGGCGAGTTGCACCGTCTTGGTCTCCTCAAGCTGGCGGCGCGCGGTCGCGGCGTCCTCGACTCCAGACCCGCAAGCGCGACGCTTCCGCTCCCAGGCACGGTGGACATCAGCGTCGACGGCGCCGTCCGGCCCGACGGTTTCGATCCCGTGTGGATCCGGCCGCTGCCGATCAGCGCTGTCGCGTTCGTCATGGCGGGAATGGGCCTGGTCTGGGGAAACGTCGTCGTCGAAAACGCGCTGGAAGACATCGCCGGAGCGGTCAAGAAACAGGAGTGGGTACTGCTCGGCGTCGCCACGCGGCGGTGCGTCCGGTTCCTGTGCAGCGTGGCCCTGAGCGCGCACGGGATCGCGCCCGGCCCCGCCGACGAGGAGGCCGTGTCGGTCGCGGGCCGGCTCGGCGTTTTGCCGCGGCACCTGTGGACCTTGGCCGAGACGCTCGTAGCTCGCGCGGAGGCCAGGAACGCCGAGGAGGCGGCCGCCATCGTCGAAAGTCTGCGCGAGCTGGTGGCGGAGGTGCGCTCCGGTCTGCCCGGCAGCGGTGTGCTGCCCGCGTCGTTCGACGGTGCTGACGGCTGGAACGACACCCTCGCGGCTGGCGGTGACTGGATCCGGCTGGCGACCTTCCTCGGCATCCGGCCTCCGAAGGAGGAGGCGCAGGACCTCATGGCGACCGATTCGCCGGCCGCAGGAGCGAAATGATCGTCGGCGCGAGCTCCGCCCAGACGTTTCCGGACTTTTGCCGCGAGTTCATGACGCGACGAATGCCGGTATGGCTGCTGTGCGCGGTGCTGGCCGCAGGCGTGGTGCTCTGCGACGCCTCGGCGCTGTTGCTGGGCCGGACGGTCTCCGCAGGCCGGGTGGCAGCCGGATCGGTCGCGTTCATGTGCGCATTCCTGATCCTCCGGATCACCGACGACATCGACGACGAGGCGGACGGACAGCCGCTGTGGGAGCGTGCGGAGCTCGACACCGAACGCCGGCTCGGCGTGCTCGGCCTCCTCGTGCTCGGTGTTCTGGTCGCGACAGCGTGGTACTACGGCGATGTCGTGATCCTGGTGGTGGGTGTCGCATGTACCCCGCTGGTTTCCTTCGCCGTGCGACCGCACTTCACCCGGCACGACGAGGAGTCGCTCCGGGTGCGCAGCGGTCTCGCCACGGCTCTGCTGGGCGTGGTCTATGAAGGTACGCCAGCCGTCATCATCGCGGCGCTGCCGATCGGGCTGGCCAGCACCGCCGTGAGTCCGGCCCGACTCGTACCCGTCGTGCTGCTGAGCTGTCTGTTCTGGAGCGGTTACGAGACTTTCAAGTTCGGGCGTGCCCTCGTCCGGCCAGGATGGCACCCGTACGGCCTGGGGACGCGCGGCGTCTCGGCCGGTCTCGCGGTCCTGGCCGGCGCCAGCGCGATGGCCGTGGCGGCGCTGTGGGCCGCAGGGTTTTTTCCCGTCGGCGTCGCGGTGGTGCTCGGCGTCGCCTTTGCCGGTGTCACCTCGATGTACCTGCTGTTCGGGGTCTTCGAGCCGCGGCGGCGTCCGGCGACGCTGCTCCTCGTCGCTCCCCGGTTCATGCCGCTCGGCCTCGTCATCGCCGGAACAGCGGTCACCGTGCTCACCCGAAGTCGGCCGTGACGAGCGACGACTCCAGGAGAACCGAACCAACCACATCATCGGAAGGGTAGATCGACCATGGTCCCTGTCGCTGGCTACGAAGCGGCTCACATCACCGACGGCTCGGGAGACGCTCCGCCGGTCGGTGAGCTGGAGGACGCCCTCGCGGAGATCGCGGACTTCCCGTTCGCGATAGCGGTCTCCAGCGGCACGGCCGCGGTGGCGAGCCTGCTCCGGGCGGCCGGTGTCCGCCCGGGCGACCGTGTCGGGGTCTCCGCCCTGGCGCGGCCGGCGACCGGGCTCGCCGTCTTGGTGCTCGGCGCCGAGCCGGTGTTCCTCGACACAGCCCCGGGGACCTCGTTCGGCCTTGACCCGCAGCAGGTCCAGGCCGCCGTGGACACGGGCTGCAAAGCGGTGGTTCCGGTACCGCTGTGGGGATACTGGAACGAGGATTCCGAGGCGCTGGCCCGGGCCCGGGCCAGCGGGTGCCGCGTGGTCGTCGATGCCGCCGAGGCCCCCTTCCTGCGAACGTCACCGGGTCTGGCCGGGCTCGTCGACGGGCTGGCGTTGAGCCTGAACGGACGGATGCCACTGAAGGCGGGCGAGGGCGGGGCGTGCCTCACCGCCGATCCCGCTCTGGCTGGTGCGGTGGCCGCATTGCGCAGCTTCGGCCAGGGGGCCGTGCCACAGGGCAGGCACCTGGAGAGCTTTGGGCGGCCCGGTGACGCATTCGGCGTCGACCTTAAGATCAACGGACTTGGTGCCGAATGGTGTCTCGCCCAGGCACGCCACGCCGCGGACGTGTATCGGCACCTCGAGCAGGACCGGCTGCTCGCGGACTTCTGCTTCCGGCGAGCCCGGGTGCCGTTCGAGGAATGCGGTGTGGCCGCCTCGGTGGTCCGGCCCGGGGCTTTCGGGTTCGCGGCGGTCTGCGCGGATGAGGCCGGCCAGGCGACCCTCGTGCGGCGCCTCGCCGAAACCGGTATCGAGCCGGACAGCGCCGGTTGTACCCCTCTCTATGCGAGTGCGGTGTTCGCCGGGACAGGTGCGTGCTGCGCTCGTGCGGAGAGCCTGGCGCGGCGCATCGTCGCCGTTCAGCACGAAAGCATTCGCAAGGAAGTCAGGCGAGGTTTGGCGGCGTGAGGAGCGGCGTGCGGAAGAGCCAACACGGTGCGCATCTTCCTGGTCCGCCACGCGATGTCCCAGTGGCAGGCCGACCACAGCGCCGGTCTGGACAGCGGACTTTCGCCGCTGGGGCTGGTCCAGGCCGAGCATTTGGCCCAGTGGGCGGGGACCCGGCCCTGGCTTGGCCCAGGGCAGCGATTCGATCCCGACCGGATGTTCGTCAGTCCGCTGCGGCGGGCACGGCAGACGGCCGGTGCCCTCGAACCTTGCCTCGGACTCCGGAGCGAAGTGTGCGAGCACCTGGCCGAGCCCCCGTTGAGCGTCGAGACGCTGCTGCCGGTGCCCGAGGGGCCGCTGCGGCCGCGGCAGGCGACACCGGCGGACACCCGGTACGCGGAGGTGCGCGGCCGAGCCCATCGCGCGCTGGAGGTGCTCGTCGAGGCGGCGGAGGACGCCTCGGGCGGCGTAGTCGTGGTCGGGCATGCGGGCCTGCTCCGGACCATGGTGCGGTACCTCGTCGACTCGGACGTCGTGTGCTTCGGGTTGTTCAACACGGCCCTCATCGGCTTGGAATGGACCGGTGCCCGGTGGCGGCTCAGCCAGGTGAACCTCTGCGACCACCTGCCCGCGGAACTACGGACCTAGGAGCTGGGCTGTGCCGCTGACACCGGAAGAGATCACCGATGCCATCGCCGAGTTGCAGGCCGCCGATGGCCGCCGGCGGATTGGGGCGGCGCAGGCCGGCCGCGGATTCACCAACGAGTGGTGCTTCTTCTTCAAGCCCAGCACCACCGGGACCGTGGCTCGTCCTGGGTTGAAGAACACGGTCGGGCTCGCGCTGGATCTGTTCGACCGCGACGGCATGGCCATCATCGAGGCCCATGCCATCAGCCCCGGCTACATGAGCACCCACCGGCTCGCCTTGCGGAACTACCGGGAGCTCGTCGAGCTCGCCATGTGCGCCAGCGCGCTGCCCGCCGACAACCCGGTGCTGCGAGCCACCCCCGACGTCGACCGGGTACTGGGTGCCTACGAGGCACTCGCCCAGCTGGAGCTCGACATCCCGGAGCTGGACCGGATCTGGTACTCGGCGGTGCACTTCCGGTTGGGCCGGGCCGCGATCGCCGCCGTCGTGCCGGTAGCGGGCGAGCGTGTCTTGCTGGTCAACGGGTTCATCCCCGGCCAGGTGAACACATACGGCCAGCCGGGGACCGTAACCGTCGTTCTCCGTCTCGCCTCGGACCTCAGCTGGTCGGCCGCACGCCATCGCCTGCTCGGCGCAACCAACCCAGCGAACGCCGTGCCCGGAAGTTTCCGCTACGAGCTGTGGGCCAGACGCGAGGAAATCGGGCTGCCCAGGGTCGACTTCAACTGGAATGGTGCCCACCTTTCTGCAGGCCCGCTCGAAGCGATCTACGAACTCCAGTTGCTCACGTCGGACGACCAGGCGAACCTCAGGCCCCTGTCCGACTTCAGCTTCGGGAGGAGGCTGCTGGGTTCCCCCGCGCTGCGGGAGAATGTGGACGCGCTCATACCGCACCACATACCGGGCAGCGCTATCGAGGAGCGAACCGCACGGCTCTACGTCCAAGCCAGAGAGGCGACCGAGAACCTCAACGAACCCGAGGCGCTCACCGTGCTGGAGAAGCTCATGAGCTCAGGCGGCCTCACGAAAATGGAGAACAATGGGCGACATCCCTTTTCTGCGTCAGACCACGCTGTTCGCCGATCCCCGGCAGGCCGGCCGTTATGAGGTTGAGCTCTCCCCGGAGTGGAACGCTCCGTTCACGCCCCAGGGCGGGCTGATGACCGCCATCGCCGCGCGTGCCATGGAGACCCACCTCGGCCGTCCGGAGCAGCAGCTTCGCACGATCACCGCGATGTTCGTGTCCCAAATCTCGCCGGGACCGGTCTTCGTCGACGTGTCCCTGCTCCGCGCCGGACGCAGGATGTCTCAGCTCACGGCCACGCTGACCACGGCCGAGGGCACGGTCGGCCTCACCACGGTCGCGGTATTCGGCAGCGACCGTCGCGGGTTCGTCTTCACCGATGCCACCATGCCGGAGGTGCCGCCGGCCGACGAATGCCCCTCGTTTCGCGACACGCCCCGGGATGCGACCGGCATTGTCCCGTCACCGCTGTGGGACCTGGTGGAGGGTCGTCTGGCCCAGGGCCACCACCCTTGGGACAATCCGGCACCGACCACGTCGGAGCAGGTGTACTGGTACCGCTTCGACGATCCGCCGCTGCGAGCGGACGGGCGGATGGATCGCCTGGCCGGACTCGTGCTGAGCGACCTGATGATCGGTTCGGCCTACGAACGGATGGGATCCGGCCTCCCGGTGTGGCTGGCCCCGAGTGCCGACTTGACGGTCCACCTATTCGAGGAGGCTCAGTCCCCGTGGCTGCTCGCCCGGAATCGCGCGCGTCGCGCCGACCAGGGCTACCTCAGCCTGGAGCTGGAGCTGTGGGATCCGGACCGGCGAGCGCTGTGTGCGTTCGCGACTCAACTCGCACTGCTCACGTTTCCGCAGGGGGACGTCACCCAGGACCTTCCCGCCCCGGAACCCGAATGAGGGAATGCTGTGTCGTCATCACGAACCATGGTCAGCGGATCGATCTCCAGTGACTACCTGCACCATTTCCCCGGTCGGTTCGCCGACCACATCGTGCCAGGTGGTCTGGACCGGCTCTCGTTGAGCTTTCTGGCCGACGAGCTGACCACCCATTGGGGCGGCGTCGGTGCGAACATCGCCTTCGGTATGGGCGTGCTCGGTCGACGCCCGTTGCTCGTCGGTGCCGCCGGGCAGGATTTCGGCCCTTACCGGCAGTGGCTGTGCGGTCACGACGTAGACTGTTCGGGGGTCTATGTCGTCGCGGACTCGCACACCGCCCGGTTCACCTGCACGACCGATGACAATCAGTGCCAGCTCGCCACCTTTTACCCCGGCGCGATGAGCCAGGCGAGGACGATCACGCTGGCTCCGCTCGCGGCGCGGCACGGAGTCGGGCTGGTGGTTATCGGTGCCAACGACCCAGAGGCGATGCTCGCGCACACCCGGCAGGCCAAAGCCCTGGGGCTGCCTTTTGCGGCGGACCCGTCGCAACAATTGCCCCGGCTGACCAAGCAGATGTGCCGGGAACTGGTCGAGGGGGCCAGCTACCTGTTCAGCAACGAGTACGAGTGGTTGCTGATCCGCCGGGTCGGCGGGTGGACGGAGCCGGAGCTCATGAGGCAGGTCGGGCTGCGCGTCACGACCCTGGCCGGCGAGGGCTGTGAACTGGCCGGCGCGACCGGGGAGCGGGTGCGGATCCGCGCGGTCCCGGCGACAGGTCCGGTCGAGCCGACCGGAGCAGGCGACGGGTTCAGGGCGGGATTCCTGGCTGGCATCGACCACGGCCTGGCTCCTCGGCAAGCGGCACAACTGGGCTGCCTGGTCGCCACCCTCGTCCTGGAGACCAGCGGCTCCCAGACGTGGCGTATCGACCGGGAGGCCGCCGCCGCCAGATTGCGTGAGACCTACGGCGCGGCGGAATCGGCCGAGGCGGTCGCCGTCTTGGACGCCGCTCTTTTCGACGCGGCGGCGGCCGGCCGATCATGATCGCGCGAGGAGAGGGCTGTGAGATACGACGTGGCTGATTCTGCTGGCCGGACCATGGTTTCCGGGGCCCTGGGACTGCGGGTGGTGCGACGGGACGGCACTGTGTCTCCCTTCGACGCCAGCAAGATCTCGGTGGCTCTGGCCAAGGCATTTCTCGCGGTGGAGGGCGACGGCGCGGCCGCGTCGTCGCGGATCCACCACGTGGTGGCCGAGCTGACCGCGCAGGTGGAGACGTCGTTGCAGCGGCACCCCGGCACCGAGATCGTGCACATCGAGCAGATCCAGGATCTCGTGGAGCTGGCGCTGATGCGGGGCGACCACCACAAGGTCGCGCGCGCCTACGTGCTCTACCGGGAGGAGCGGGCCCAGGCCCGGGATACGCCCGCGGCACCGGAGGCGTCGGCGCGCGTGGACTGGCGCAGGGTCGAACGGGTCGTCGCGGAGGCCGTGTCGGGGATCGAAGACGTTTCCGCGGAGCCGGTGCTGGCCGAGGCCAAACGCAACCTCTACGACGGCATCACCGCGAAGGAACTGGCCTCGGCACTGGTGATGGCCGCGCGCACGCTGGTGGAGCAGGAGCCGAACTACTCGTACGTCACGGCGCGACTGCTGCTGGATGACCTGCGCACCGAAGCGCTGACTTACCTAGCCGGCTCGTCCCGCCAGACCGGCCAGGACGAGCTGGATTACGCCGACTACTTCAGCGACTACCTCGCCCGGGCGATCGAGCTGGAACTGGTCGATCCCGGGCTGGCCACGTTCGACCTGGATCGGGTGACGGCGGCGATCCGCCCCGAGCGCGACCTCGACTTCGGCTTCCTCGGCCTGCAAACCCTCTACGACCGCTACCTCCTGCACCACGACCGGACCCGTTTCGAGCTACCGCAGGCGTTTTTCCTCCGCGTGGCGATGGGACTGGCGCTGCGCGAGGAGGACCGGGAAGCGCGCGCGATCGAGTTCTACGAGTTGCTGTCGTCGTTCGACTTCATGGCCTCGACCCCGACGCTGTTCAACTCCGGCACGACCCGCCCGCAGCTGTCCTCGTGCTTCCTGACCACGGTGGGCGACGACCTGGACTCGATCTTCCAGGCGTACCGGAACAACGCGCTGCTGGCGAAGTATTCCGGCGGGCTGGGCAACGACTGGACCCCCGCGCGAGGGCTGGGCGCGCGCATCAAGGGAACCAACGGTGCGTCGCAGGGTGTGGTGCCGTTCCTGAAGATCGCCAACGACACCGCCGTGGCCGTGAACCAGGGTGGGCGCCGCAAGGGCGCCGTGTGCGCGTACCTGGAGACATGGCACATCGACGTCGAGGAGTTCCTCGACCTGCGCAAGAACACCGGGGACGACCGGCGCCGCACCCACGACATGAACACGGCCAACTGGGTGCCGGACGAGTTCCTCCGCCGGGTCGAGGCCGATGCCGAGTGGACCCTGTTCTCCCCCGACGAGACCGCGGACCTGCACGACCTGTACGGCAGCGCGTTCACCGAGGCATACCGGGCGCACGAAGCGGCGGCGGACCGCGGTGAGATCAAGATGTTCCGCCGTGTGCGCGCGGTGGAGCTGTGGCGGCGGATGCTGACCATGCTGTTCGAGACCGGGCACCCGTGGATCACGTTCAAGGACCCATGCAACCTGCGTTCGCCGCAGCAGCACGCCGGCGTCGTCCACTCGTCCAACCTGTGCACCGAGATCACCCTGAACACCAGCGCCGATGCCGAGGTGGCGGTGTGCAACCTCGGTTCGGTCAACCTGCTCCGCCACGTCACCGCCGAGGGGCTGGACACCCAGCGCCTGGAGCGCACGGTGCGTACCGCGGTGCGGATGCTCGACAACGTGATCGACATCAACCTCTACACGATCCCAGAAGCGCGCCGCTCCAATCTCCGCCACCGCCCGGTCGGCCTCGGCCTGATGGGTTTCCAGGACGCGCTGTTCGAGCTGGGCCTGCAGGTGGCCTCGGACGCGGCAGTCGAGTTCGCCGACCGCAGCATGGAGTACATCAGCTACTACGCGATCGCGGCCTCGGCCGACCTCGCGGCCGAGCGCGGGACCTACGCGTCGTTCGAGGGTTCGCTGTGGAGCCAGGGCGTGCTGCCGATCGACTCGCTGCGCCTGCTCGCCGAGGCCCGCGTCGGTGACGCGCTCGTGGTCGACACGTCGTCCACCTTGGACTGGGGTGTGCTGCGGGACCGGGTGCGCAGCACCGGGATGCGCAACTCGAACGTCATGGCGATCGCCCCGACCGCGACGATCTCCAACATCTGCGGGGTCAGCCAGTCGATCGAGCCGCTGTTCCAGAACCTGTTCGTCAAGTCCAACATGTCCGGCGACTTCACCGTCATCAACCCCCACCTGGTCAGGACCCTCAAGGACTGCGGGCTGTGGGACGAGGTCATGGTCTCGGACCTGAAGTACTTCGACGGCAGCCTCGGCCAGATCGACCGCGTCCCGGACCACGTAAAGCAGCTGTACGCCACGGCGTTCGAGGTGGACCCGAAGTGGCTCGTGGAGGGGGCGTCGCGGCGGCAGAAATGGATCGACCAGGCCCAATCGCTCAACCTGTACATCGACAAGCCCAGCGGCCGCAAGCTCGACGAGCTCTACCGCTACGCCTGGCACAAGGGCCTGAAGACGACTTACTACCTGCGGACCCGCGCGGCGACCAGCGTGGAGAAGAGCACGTTGCGCGGCACCGACGGCAAGCTCAACGCGGTTCCGGCCACGTCCGCCGCCACCGATGGCGCCGCCTGCCGCATCGACGATCCCGACTGCGAAGCCTGCCAGTAACCTGGGAGAACTCATGACCGACCTTGATTTCGCTGACACCACCGGCCTAGGCGCCATCGAGCACGGCGGACAGCGGGTCAGCCCGGACGACAAGGCGATGCTCAACGCCCGCGCCGACGTCAACCAGCTGCTGCCGCTGAAGTACCACTGGGCGTGGCAGAAGTACATCGCCGGCTGCAACAACCACTGGATGCCGACCGAGGTCGGCATCCAGGCCGACATCGCGCTGTGGAAGTCGCGCGACGGGCTCACCGAGGACGAACGCGTCATGCTCAAGCGCAACCTCGGCTTCTTCGCGACGGCCGAATCGCTCGTGGCGAACAATCTCGTGCTCGCGGTGTACCGGCGCATCACTAACCCCGAGTGCCGCCAGTACCTGCTGCGCCAGGCGTTCGAAGAGGCCGTGCACACGCACACCTTCCAGTACATCTGTGAGAGCCTCGGCCTGATCGAGGGCGAGCTGTTCAACATGTACCGCGAGGTCCCGTCCATCACGGCGAAGGACGCGTGGGCGCTCAAGCACACGCAGAACCTGGAGAACGGCAATTCCGACGACCAGGACTTCCTGCGCGACCTGGTAGCGTTCTACGTCGTGTTCGAGGGGATGTGGTTCTACACCGGGTTCGCGCAGATCCTCTCGCTCGGGCGCCGGAACAAGATGGTAGGGATCGCCGAGCAGTACCAGTACATCCTGCGCGACGAGTCTATCCACCTGAACTTCGGCATCGACTGCATCAACCAGATCAAGATCGAGAACCCGTACCTATGGACGCCCGAGTTCCAGGCTGAGGTCCGCGGCATGCTGGTCGAGGCGTGCGAGCTGGAGATCGCCTACGCCCGCGACACCATGCCGCGCGGGATGCTCGGGCTGACCGCGGCATCGTGCGAGCAATACATGCGGTTCATCACCGATCGGCGCGCGCAGCAGATCGGGCTCGCGCCGATCTTCGGGGCCACCGGCAACCCGTTCCCGTGGATGTCCGAGGCGATGGACTTGAAGAAGGAGAAGAACTTCTTCGAGACCCGCGTCACCGAATACCAGTCCGGCGGATCGCTCGCCTGGGACTGACCGCCGACGCCGCCCCCGGCACGGCGAGCCATGCCGCAAAACCCACACAGACGGGGGTCAGCGGGCACTAGCCTGCTGCACATGCGAATTGAGCAAGTCACGATCATCGTCGATGATTACGACAAGGCCATCGGATTCTTCACCGAGGCGCTAGGATTCGAACTCGTCCAGGACTCGCCGTCGCTGACCAATGACGGCAGGCCAAAGCGGTGGGTCGTGGTCCGGCCGCCCGGCGCGCAGACCGGCATTCTCCTCGCCCGCGCCGACGGCGAGCACCAGGCTGCGGCCGTCGGGGAGCAGATGGCCGGGCGGGTCGGGTTCTTCCTCCAAGCCGATGACTTCGACGCCGCCCACGAGCGCATGACCGCCGCTGGCGTGGAGTTCCTCACCGCGCCACGCACCGAGCCCTACGGGCGTGTCGCCGTGTTCCGCGACATTGCGGGCAACAAATGGGACCTGCTCGGCCCGGCCGCCTGATACTCAACCAAGGCTTTCGCGTTCAGCGCCGAAATCGGCTCGGCCAGGCACCGATCATGATCGTGGCCAGTTTGGGCGCTATTCCGCAGGGTGCTAAGCATTGCCCCTGTACCGCTTGAATACTCGATTGAGTGGCTGACCTAAGCTTTCGTCGGCAGGTCTGGTGGTGATGGTTGGCTTGCGGTGTACTTCTCAAGATCGTCTATCTGCTGATGTACCGGATGCTCGGCTTTGGCCGTCCTGGTGTTCCGCAGTGACCTGGCGAAAGATGCTGAACTGCTGGCGCTCCGGCACGAGAACGCGGTCCCGCGGCGGCACGTCGGCCGGGTGCGGTACGAGTCAGCCGACTGTCCGCAGCGCCCTATCAGGTGCTCTCGTGCAATTCGGCCGTCATCTCAGCCGGGCGGACTGCTGCTATTACCGCCAACACGCTTCGCGTAATTTCACGGCATGCTGAAGTCTCGTGTTTCGCACTTTCGTGGCCCGGGCGCGGGCTGAGGGCCGTAAGTGGGCGGTTTCGGGGCCCGCGTAGAGGATGAAGGTGTCATCGATCCCTTCTTCGGGCGTGCCGGTCTTGGGCCCGAAGGAGGCGGGCAGCTCGGACTCGGTGTACTGGCCGCTGCTGGCCAGGTAGATCCCGATGGCCCAGCGGTCGGCTGATCCCTGGTAGCGCAGCCGCAGGATCGGCGTGGGCTCGCGGTGGCCGGGCAGGAGGGCAGAGACGTAGCAGAATCGTCCGCGGTGGCGCACGA
>Ga0074046_10002178_pt1 | contig 17074 bp, 15 predicted proteins | sample BogForMeECP23OM3_FD_94441 | JGI IMG/M metagenome (GOLD analysis project Ga0074046, IMG submission 94441) | Bog forest soil microbial communities from Calvert Island, British Columbia, Canada - Bog Forest MetaG ECP23OM3 | ecosystem: Environmental > Terrestrial > Soil > Wetlands ...
ATTGGATGGCTGGACGGAGGGCATTCTACCCGCCCATACGCAAGAACACTAGCGATCAAGTCACCGGGGTGCGGTGAGCTACGTCACAGCCTGGTGTTTTTTTGTAACGTCGCCCTCCCATGTTGTCAACGGCGCTCCGCCCCTAGTGGTTTCAGAACGACTGGCAGGCCGGCGGGCCTTCGGTGGGGTGTCCCACCTCCGGAATTCCAGGCTATCCGGCGGGTTGGAGGGAATAGCCGCAAAGTGGCCTTCACTCGTTCGCCGCTTTTCGCGGAGGTTTCGCCCTCAGACAGCGCGCAAAAATTGCTGAGATCGCCGGAATCTCATCTTCTTTCAGTTGAATGGCCGAACCCAGCTTCCTCAGCGCCGCGTTCAGAGGGGCGACTTGCCCCTCCGTCAGCTCAGCAACCTTTTGCCACTCCCGCGCCACCGGAACGCGTTCGTCGCTGTCGGCATCTTCGCAAAACTGGTCGGCGGCTTCGGGGGCGGTCCCGTATTCGTCCGCTACGTCTTCGTGAAAATAGCCGCGCAAAAACGTGTGCAGTGCGGGAAAGCTTTCCACCGTTACGGCGATTTTCGGGCTGGGTGTTTTCATCAGCGGCACTCCGGATAAGAAGTCAGAACGTAATAATCGTTGGGCCCGGCATACTTCAGAATCACCAGCGCATGAGAGCAAGGATGAGCGCGATCCTCGCCACGGTTCATGGTTCGGCCGATCGGTTCGGGGCTGTCGTAGTCGAGAACAAGGTTAGGATGGCCGCCGGTGTGGCTGAGCCAGTTCTCGATGCGGCCCTGCGATTGAGCAATCGCAGAGCCTACCGCGCGCTCGGCGGCGGGCCGGTCGGTATAAGTCGAGGCGCCCGTGATGTGGCGCTCCCGCTCCAACCGCTCGCGCAGTTCGTCGTCGGTCTGGCCGACATGCTTGCGGAGGATATGTCCGCCGGCAGCTTCGTCCTGGCTGAGGTCGCGGGAAGGGCCGCTCGCAAGGTGGCTCTCCTCGTGCCCCGTCGCGGAGGGTGCAGTCGCGCTCGCATTGTTCGTAGCAGTCGGACTCTGGCACGCAACCAGCGAAGCCATCGCCACGATCAGAACCGCGCCCAGCGTTCCTCTTACTTGGGAGAATCTAGCCATTCGACCTCAATCTGCGCCCATCGGGCACAGGGTCCCTGTAAAGATTCGTGAATTGTGCTACTAAACAGGGTGTGCGGGCAAGTGTGTCGGGCTATTTCGGGCAGAATTACCTGGCGGCCTTCGAGCGCTGGGGTTCCGGGCCAGCTTATGTCTTTCCCCGCGGATACCGGCGAGAGCGCTGGTCCTATGAGCGTGTTACCCGCGTTGCCAGCCAGTTCGCACGCGAATTGGGCACCCGCAACATCGCGAAGGGGGATGCTGTTCTCCTATGGAGCCCGAATTGCGCCGAGTGGGTCGCTGCTTTTCTGGCATGCGCTGTTTCGGGCGTCATCGCGGTTCCGGTCGACGATGGTTCCAGCCCCGACTTCGCCCGCCGCATCAGCGCGCAGGTGCGCACGAAACTCATCCTGTGTGCGCGCGAGCGGTCGCCACTTTTCGGAGGACTTGCCACGCTCGATCCCTCCGATCTACCGGCCGCGGTCGCGCACCATGGAGGCGAGCGCTTCCTTCCGCTCGACGTTCAGCCTTCCGATCCGATCGAGATCGTTTTCACTTCCGGCACAACGGCCGAGCCTAAGGGCGTCGTGCTCAGCCACGCGAATATTGCGAGCAACCTTGCGCCGCTGGCCGCCGAGATCGCCAAGTACCTCAAGTACGAGCGGCTGGTGCATCCGCTGCGGTTTCTTAACCTGCTGCCCTTGAGCCACGTTTTCGGACAATTCCTTGGAATCTTTCTGCCGCCACTTATGGGCGCAACCGTCGTTTTCGAGGACACATTCAATCCGGCGGAAATCATTTCGACCATCCGCCGCGAGCGCGTCTCCGTTCTGATCGCCGTTCCACGGCTGGCCGATTCGCTCAAGCAGAAAATCGAGCGCGATGTTGATATGGACTCCGATCGCAAAACCAGTTCCCGCCGAGGCGCATTTGCCGCCCGATATGCGGCCAGCGCGAACCAGCATTTCCTTCGGCGATGGTGGACATTTCGCGATATTCGCCGGCAGTTTGGATGGAAATTCTGGGCCATCATCAGCGGGGGCGCCGCCCTGGAGCACGAAACCGAAGAATTCTGGCACCGGCTTGGCTATGCCGTCGTGCAGGGCTACGGCCTTACCGAAACGACTTCGCTAATCAGCCTGAATCATCCCTTCCACACCAGCCGCGGCTCGATTGGCAAGGTGCTGCCGGGGCGAGAAATCAAGTTAGCGGAAGACGGTGAAATCCTGGTGCGCGGGTCGGGAGTCGCCAGCGGCTACTGGAACGGACGCGAACTGGTTCCGGTTGCTGGAGACGAAGGATGGTATGCGACTGGCGACCTCGGTCAACTCGATACGGCGGGCAATTTGTTCTTCAAGGGACGCAAGAAAGAAGTCATCGTCACCCCGGCCGGAATGAATATCTATCCGCAGGATCTGGAGGAGGCGTTGCGATTGCAGCCCGAAATACGCGATTGCGTGGTGGTTGGCATGGATCGCGGCGGCAACGCGGAGCCGTGTGCCGTGCTCATTCTGCGCGAAGGAAACGCCGATGTTAAGGCCGCGGTCGCGCGGGCTAACGAGCGATTGGCGGAATATCAGCGGATGCGGAGCTGGTTCGTCTGGCCGGAAGAGGATTTTCCGCGCACGTCAACCGGGAAACCGCGGCGCAATGTGATCCACGATGCAGTCATAGCCAGCAAGAGTGGGAGCGCAGGCGAAGGCGGGCGCGATTTTGCGGCGAGCCCGCTCTCAGAGCTGTTTACGCGAGTCACGGGGCGAACCGCGCCGAAGCTCGGTCCCGATGCTGACCTGGAAAACGACCTGGGGCTGAGCTCGCTGGAGCGCGTCGAATTGCTGGGAGCGCTTGAGGATCGTTATCAGGTGGACTTGAACGAGACGAAGTTTTCGAGTCTGGCGACGGTGGCCGATCTGGATAAGCTTCTGCGGGGTGAGCGCGGCGGGCGGCGGGAGTTTCACTATCCGCGCTGGACCTTACGCTGGCCGGCGACATGGCTGCGGCGGGCGGCGCACTACCTGCTGGTGAGGCCGGCGGTGTTTCTGCTCGGCTGGCCACGCGTGGTTGGACGGGAGAACCTGCGCGGGGTGAATGGGCCGCTGCTGGTAGTTTCTAATCACATCGCGGATGTGGATGTCGGCTTCATCCAAACGGTTCTGCCCGCGCGAATCCGGCACCGGCTGGCGACAGCGACTGGCGGAGAAGCCTTGGAAGCTTTGCGCTCGCCCGCTCCCACTCGTGGGTGGCTCCTTCGCATTTATGACCGCGTGCAGTGGACGCTTGGCGTCATGCTGCTGAATCTGTTCCCGCTGCCGCGTGAGGCTGGCTTCCGCAAGAGCTTTGCCTATGCCGGAGAGGCGGTCGATCGCGGTTTCAGCGTGCTCGTTTTCCCCGAAGGCCGGCATACCGAGGACGGCAAGCTTCGCCCATTCCGCACCGGCGTCGGGCTACTCGCGAACAACCTGCGCGTCCCGATTCTGCCCATGCGGATCGATGGATTGTTTGAAGTCAAGAAAGCGGGGCGGAAATTCGCGCCGCCGGGGAGGATTGTGGTGCGCATCGGAAAGCCGTTGCGGTTTGAACCGGGGACCGATCCGGCAGCAATCGCGGGCGACCTGCAGCGAGCGGTGGAGAATTTGTGAAAACGGCCGCAGGATGTTTGCAAGTCCCGCTCGCCCCATGGATCCAGAAACAAAAGGCCGGGCAGTTTCGCCCGGCGCTTCGTACTGGGAAACTACCCGATTGATGGGCCAGTTTCCGCTTAACGTCGTGTTGTCTAACTTTCGGTTCTAAAACTTCGATCCTGCACCGCCGCGTTCAAGCCGGGCCAGCGCGTTGTTACATCACCAGCGCCAGTCCTTCCAATTCCCGCTCGAGCACCGGCAAAGCGCAGCCGGCCATCTCGACCCGGCCTGCCGCGTCAATGGCCGCTTCCGGCGAGACGCCGTATCCGCGGCCCATCAAGAAAACCTGCAACACCTCTGCCGCTTCCCGCGAGTCCACCATCCCGCTCTGCAGCAGATCGTTGCGCAAGGCTGACAGCTCCGTCACCGTGAACCTGTCTTTCATAACCACCCTCACCTTCGATCCCGCTTTATTCATTAGACTCATCGGCAACCCGCTTTGTTGCATGCAATCGAAATGCCGTAACTTCGGTACCCCACCAAAGCGCTATTCCGATTCTTGCCATCAACTAGAACCCGAGATTCTGCAAGAGGTTGCGAGGGGATTCCGGCAGAGAAGAGGAGGGGTAACCCCGATTACCTGGGCCAAATTGACACAATGTGTCGTTCTGTCGCGGAACAAGAACTGAACATTGTCATGGCACTTCAGTGGGGTTCGATGGTCGCAGAGCCAATCAGCATGATGGGAATGTCGTCCTGGATCGGGTACACCCGCAAGCATTTGCCGCATTTTAAGCCGGTCCCATTCTCTTTCAGGATTAGGGGCTCCTTGCAAACGGGGCACACCAACATGTCGAGCAAATCCTGTGGAATCATGGCGACTACATTGTAGCTCCGATCGGGCTTCCCCTGGCCGAACACAGCCACCATTCTGGCTATTTACAACCACCATCCGCTCATTCACACGAGGCGATGCGATAGAATCCCCTTTCAATTTCTCGAAGCTCCAAAGTGAGGTGGAATGCCAGCTCAGATTCTTGACGGCACAAGGTTGGCCAGCGAAATCCGCTTGGAGGTGGCGGCCGAAGTGCAAACCCTTGCCACTTCCGGCATTCGCCCCGGCCTCGCCGTCATCCTGGTGGGGAATAATCCCGCGTCCGAAGTATATGTGCGCGGCAAGGTCAAAAGCTCGGGCGAGGTCGGGCTGTACAGCGAGCAGCACACTCCGGCAGAATCCGTTTCCACCGGCGAACTGCTCGCTCTGATCGACTCGCTCAACCATCGCGACGAAATCGACGGCATCCTGGTGCAGTTGCCCTTGCCGGCGCATGTGGACTCCAAGAAGGTTCTGCTCGCCGTCGATCCCGCCAAGGACGTCGATGGATTCCATCCGATGAACGTTGGCTATCTATCGACGCAGCGGCCCGGGCTGGTGCCCTGCACTCCTGCGGGCGTGATGGAAATCCTGCGCCGCAGTAACATTGCCGTGACGGGCCAGGAAGCCGTGGTCGTAGGCCGCAGCGATATTGTCGGCAAGCCGGTCGCCATGCTTTTGCTCAACCAGAACGCGACCGTTACCGTCTGCCATTCGAAGACCCGCGACCTGCCTGGCGTCTGCCGCCGCGCCGATATCCTGGTCGCCGCCATCGGACGCGCCGGCATGGTCACGCGTGAGTTCGTCAAGCCCGGAGCCACCGTGATTGACGTCGGCATTAATAAGGTTACCGAGCGCGCCGACTTCGACCGCTTCTTTTCAGGAAACGCCAAGCGCCTGGAGACTTTCCTCGCCAAAGGTTCGACGCTCGTCGGTGATGTGCACCCAGAAGTGGCGGAGGTTGCCGGAGCAATTACGCCGGTGCCGGGAGGCGTGGGCCCGCTGACTATTGCGATGCTCATGGCGAATACGGTGAAGGCGGCGAGGCTACGGCGCGGGAACCGCGTCGCGGAGACGACGAGAAAATAGAAGGTCAGAGGTTAGAGATCAGATTGCAGAGGTTTAGAACCGTCGGACTTCGTTTTGTCTCATCTGACTTCTAACTCTTAGGTTGGTCTTCACTTCTAACCTCAGACCTCTAACCTCTGACCTCTGACCTGTTCTTGCTCGTGGTAAATTCTCATCCGCGAGGTTCGCTTGCTTAAACTCGGCCTGACCGGAGGCATCGCCAGCGGCAAGTCCGCGGTCGGCGAAATGTTTGTCAAACTCGGGGCGCACCTCATTCAGGCCGATGCGATTGCGCACTGGCTCATGGTGCCGGGCCGTCCCGTCTACGACGAAATTGTCAGCACCTTCGGCTCCTCCGTCCTGAATTCCGATCGCACTATCAATCGCTCCAAGCTAGCAGAAGCCGCCTTCGGCGGGCCGGGCTCGTCGGCCCAGCCCCGAGTGCAGGACCTGAATGCCATCGTCCATCCGGCGGTCATCCGCCACGAGAATGAATGGATGGACGACATCGGCGCACGCGACCCAGACGCGATTGCCATCGTGGAAGCGGCTCTGATCCTCGAAGCGCACACCGCCGATCGCTTCGACCATTTGATCGTTGTGACCTGCGAGCCCGAGCAGCGAGTCCAGCGCTTCGCCACGCGGCAGGGAATCTCCGAAGCCGCCGCCCGCGCCGAAGTCGAGCGGCGCATGGCAGCGCAAATTCCCGACCAAGAAAAGGTCAAAGCCGCCGATTTCGTGATCGACAATTCGGGGCCGCTCGAAGCTACCGAAACGCAGGTGCGCCAGGTGTTCGCCGTCCTCGGCAGGCAGCCAGCCAAGTAGGACGGTTTACCGTCCACTCACCGGCGCTTACGTTGAACTCGTGATTTCCCGGATCCAGATCGCTTTCCCGGAGCGCGCCTTCCATGTTTTCGGAACGGCGAGTCCCCTCATCCAGATCAGTTCGCCTCGGCAAAGAGCGACGGGCCACAGTTTTTTCTCTTTGCCGGTTGCGTGCCGATCGCTGAGCAATTCCTTTACCTTTTTTTCCTGCTTTGAGTGGGCGGGCCAAAATCGATCTCCAGCGCGCCAGTTGCGAATCACAATTTTCTCTTCCAAGCGGGCCGGATCGAGCAACTCCTGCCGATGTTGCTCGGGCACGTTGGCCACATCTACCGTTTCCGCCACGATCCGCGTTCTCAGTTCCGGAACCGAAATCTCTCCGGGCACGGCTAACACGTATTCGTAGTCGTACGCGTCGCCAGATAGCGTCTCAAGAACTAGTTCTTGTCGTCCGCGCCGCACGATCCGCGGCCGAGCGGGGCGGGCAGGCGAGACCTTCGAACGGGCTGGCTTCGAGCCCTCATCTGCGCACACCGGCTGGCCCGGTAATTCGAGTTTCCTTCCGGCTGCCCCGCGCGCCAAATCCAGAATCTCCTCGATCAACCGGAAGGAGATGGCCGCTTCCGGAGCGTTCTTCTCAATCCATGCCCGTACTTTTCGCCGCGCCGCCGCCACGGGAAGTCCGAGCAACTGCTCAACGTGAAGACTTGGATCGGCAACGGATGAAAAAGGAGCTGCCCCGGATTTTGTCCAATGCTCTTCTTCCGCCCGCGCAATCTCCGCGAGTTCCGCCATGTGTTCGATCGCCGCCTCGCCAAATTCTTCCGCGATTACCGGCATCAGGCGCTGCCGCGCCCGATTCCTCAGGAACGCCATATCCTCGTTCGACGAATCCTCGCGCCAGTCCTGCGCTCGCGCCCGCAAGTACTCCCGCAATTCGGCGCGACGGAATGCGAGCAGCGGGCGCACGACCTCGCCGCAGGCACGGCCTTCGCTTTCCAGTTTCAGCCGAGGAAGGATTCCCGCAAGCCCGCGAATGCCGGCACCCCGAAACATGCGGAGCAATACCGTTTCTGCCTGATCGTCGAGCGTGTGCGCGGTTGCAATTCTTGTCGCGCGGCCCGCGCACGCCAGTTCTTGAAAATATCCGTGGCGCAAGTGGCGAGCTGCGCTCTCAATGCCGGCTCCCTGCTGCTTCACCGGGGCCGTGCGCGTCTCAAGTTCTAGTCCTTGCTTCGCCGCCAGCTTCGTAACGAACTGCTCGTCCTCGTCCGACTCGGCGCCCCGCAGCTTGTGATTGACATGCACAACCGAGAGCACAATCCCGAGTTCGCCTTGCAACTCGAGGAGGAGCAACAGCAGCGCCACCGAATCGGCGCCGCCAGAAACCGCCACGGCCACGCGGTCGCCGGCGCGCATGAATTCCTGCTTTCGAATTGTTCCCAGCAGCCGCTCTGCCAACTCGTGCATCGAGGAAATGGTACAGGAGAACCAGTTGCCAGTATCCAGTTGCCAGTTGCCAGCAAAGAAGGGCCGAGCCTTGCAGCCAGCGAGGAGTTCCGCCCAGCAACTTACCCGCAACTGAGCGCTTACAACCGCCCACTGGCCACCAACCACTGTCCACTGCTATGATTTTCGCCATCTGATGTGGGCTTCGGTTGGTACTCTCTGTGACGTGCGGGAAGCCTGACAACCATGCATCGTTGGACTGCGAGATTTCTGCTTCTGGTCATGCTCGTGCCCGCCGTCGGGCCGGTGGCGCTCGCGCGCCTCGCTTCGCCCGCGCCCATGCACTGCATGCGTCGGCCGCTCGCGGCTGCACTCGCCGCCGCGCCTGCGATGCACTGTCACCACGGCGCCTCGCCAGCTCAAAGCACGCCCCAAAATTCCGATTGGCAACCCTCGGCATCCCCGGCTTCTCAGGAAGCTTCCTTCCGCTCTCTCGACTGCTGCTGCGGCCAACATTGTGATTGCTGCCGCAACTCGAAGACGTCCGAGTGGGCGCGGCCCGGTTCGATCCATCTTTCTTTTGTCAGCCTCCTGATCCAGCCAGCGCAGCCCGCGGCAATTGTCCCTCGCGTGCCCGCATTCTTAGCGGGCCCCGATTCGGCTCGCGCTCCTCCTCGCAGCTAGTTCCCAACTCAAGCACTCAAGTAGCGAACTCTGTCGGCGGACTTTCGTCTGCGCACGGCATGGCGTTCGCGTCCGCCGTCACTAAAAAAGTCGAAGAGGAGAAAAATGAAGCGCTTCCAACTCATCCTGATCTCTGCCGTCCTGCTCGTTTCAGTCGCCGCCTTTGCCAACGACTACGGAGCGGTGCGCGGTGTCGTTCACGATCCCCAACATCGCCCTATCCAGGACGCCATGGTGATGCTCAGATCCAGAAGTTCGGACTGGGCCAAGAGCGCTACCACAGATGCCAGCGGACAATTCCAGCTCAATGCCGTCCCGCTGGGCGAATACTCCGTGAGTGTCGCCAGCAAAGGCTTCGCCCAAACTTCCCAGAATGTCATCGTGAACTCGGGATCGGTGCCGGTCGTTCATTTCCAACTGCAGGTGGCTGCGGCCAATGAGAAGGTTACGGTCTTAGGTACCCCGGCAGTGGCGCCGACCGACAGCTTCACTCCGATCACGATGCTCAGCCGCACGGACATCCAGCGTACTCCCGGCGCGGACCGCACCAACAGTTTGGCCATGATCACCGACTACGTGCCCGGGGCTTACGTGACCCACGACATGCTGCACATGCGCGGCGGCCACCAGACCACATGGCTGCTGGATGGCATCCCCGTGATTAACACGGCTATCGCGCAAAACCTGGGCGCGCAGTTCGACCCCAAAGACATGGATTACGTCGAGGTCAACCGCGGCAGCTATTCGGCCGAGTTCGGCGACCGCACTTATGGCGTCTTCAACGTCGTGCCGCGCACCGGCTTCGAGCGCAACAACCAGGGCGAACTCGTCGTGAGCGCAGGCAATTTCTACCAGACCAATGAAGCTCTCAGCTTCGGCAGCCATACCGACCGCTTCGCCTACTACGCCAGCGTCAACGCGAACCGCAGCAATCTCGGCCTGCAGCCGCCGGTGCCGCAGGTGGTGCACGATGCCGTCAATGGCGTCGGCGGATTCGGATCCTTCATCTACAACGTCGATCCCAGAAACCAGCTTCGCCTGATAACGTCTGCCCGCCGCGATTATTTTCAGATTCCGTACGACCCGTTCCCCAACGACTACGAAAACACGCTGGGCTACAACAGCTACAATCTTCGCGACGGCCAGCATGAAGCCGACGCCGGGTTTCTGTTCAGTTGGGTTCACACCTTCAATACTCACCTCATGACTACCGTCGCGCCGTTCTATCACTACAACAGCGGGGACTACGAAAGTAAGCCGACTGACACTCCGACGGCCAGCACGGAAGACCGCAGTTCCACTTACGTTGGAGGTCAAGCCAGCTTCGCCGCCAACTACAAGCACAACGATCTGCAAGCCGGATTCCTCAGCTTCTACCAAAGCGATAGCCAGCTTTTCAACGTTGTCCCCGGCTTATCCTCCCCGGACACTGAGCACCCCACCGCGAATCTCGAGACTTTCTACGTTGACGATAAGTTCAAACCTTTCCCTTGGCTGACGCTGTCCGCCGGCATGAGGCCGACGCGTTTTGCGGAAGGAAATTTTGGCGGCGGCTCTGCCCCCCCTGTTTCCGAGTCCGCCATCAGCCCGCGGTTTGGCGCCACCGTTACCGTGCCTCGTCTGATTTGGACATTCCGCGCTTTCTACGGCCATTACTATCAGGCGCCGCCCATCGAAACCGTATCTGGACCGCTGCTGCCATATGTCACCATCATTCCTCTGTCCGGTGAACGCGACGAAGAACATCAGTTCGGCGTCACCATCCCTTACCGCGGATGGGTGCTCGACGCCGATACCTTCAAAACCAACGTGGCGAATTTTCTCGACCACAACAACATCGGGGCCTCCAACGTCTTTTTCCCGATCACAATTTCCCGGGCACAAGTTCGTGCCTGGGAACTCACGTTGCGCTCGCCGCGAATCGCGCGTCGCGGGCAGGTGCACCTCGCCTACTCCAACCAGATCGCGGAAGGCGGCGGCGTCATTACGGGAGGTCTGGAGAGTCCCGGCCCCGTCTGCGATGCAGGTGTTGCTGCTCTTTGCCCGCTCGACCATGACCAGCGCAACACGCTCAACGTGGGCGGCGACGTCACGCTGCCCTGGAGGTCCTATGCCTCGACAAACGTCTATTACGGCTCGGGTTTTACAAATGGAGAAAACGGGCTCCCCGGTTGGCCTTACCAGGGTGCTTATCTGCCCGGTCACACCACGTTTGATCTCTCCCTCGGCAAAGATTTCGGCGAACGCTTCTCCGCTTCTTTGACCGCGCTCAACGTCGCCAACCGGCGCGTGATCTACGATGACAGCCTCACTTTTGGCGGCTATCACTGGAATCTGCCGCGGGAGATCTATGTGCAGTTCCGCTTCCGATTTCACTACTGAACGGCTGGCGGAACTTGTTGCTGGGATCGGGGTTCGTGTTCTGGAACCTTAACGATCGCCGTCGAGAACTAAGGAGTGCCAATGAACACGAACTGGATGCGGATGCTTTACCTCGGAGTATTTCTCTTCACGGGAGCTGCTTTTGGCGCCCAGGTTGACGTTACCTGCACCGGCAAGACGTCGGATGCGTCTGTCCTGAATACGGCCATCGCCAGCAGCAAGGCCGGCGATCAAATCCGCATCCACGGGACGTGCCTCATCAATCAGACGATTGTCCTGCTGGGCGACCGATCCTATCTTGGCGATTCGCGCACCGGAACCGTGATTCGACAGGCCAACGGCTCGAACCTTCCCGCCATGCTCGCCTCCGATAGCTGGAATGCCGACACAACCTATACGGGCGGTCCCATTCGTATCGCGGACCTCACGCTCGACGGCAGCAGCGGGTCGAATTCCGGAACGAACGCCCTTGTCATCCGATCGTGGCTCACCGTCATCGAGGACCTGCAGGTGGAAAACGCGCCGGGGGACGGAATCCAGATTACAAACCTGAGCAAGAACGGCGTCGCTCTCACGACCACACAAGTCAATGGCCGCATCAGTAACTGTTTCGTGACGAACTCCGGCGGCACTGGAATTCACGTTGTCGATACCGGCAACAGCGTCACCGATTGGGATCTGCTCGACTCGTGGGTTGCCTACTCCGGACAATCCGCGATCTACATGGATAATGCGGCGGGCTGGAAGATTCGCGGCAATCATGTCTACGGCATTCAGCAACACGCCCTGTTCGCCAACGCCTGCTTTGCCACTTCCATCGATTCGAATTACATCGAAGATTTCGGCGACTCGGGCGGAGACAATACCTGGTACGGGATTGCCTGCACGGTGCAGGGTGGCGCGGCATCGGTCATCAGCGCCAATCGCGTGTTCATGCTGGAGAAAGAGCCGTCTTCGGGCCGCTTCATTTACATTGGGGTCCCGCAAGTGAATTACGGGACCGGCGAACTCAACGTTGTCGGCAATACGATCCGTGGCGCTGGCGAGCGCGCCGATACCGGCTTGGACTACCAGCTCAACGGCGGCAAAGGCCTCGAAATTCTCTCCAGCAACAACAACGTTCAGTCCGTGCACACGGCGCGCACCGTGGGCGCAGGGGTCAAACTGGTGGACGGATTCTGACCCGTCGCTGCATGCGCAGGAAGTCGCAGGGTGCGAATGATTGACTATAGTGTGCCAACTGCGGTTTGACGCTCATCTCCTGCCCTCCGTATAATCCAAGCTGTCTACACCCAATCCAGGAACTGTGGGTGATCACCACGCGCGTGGTTCGGCGTGAAGAACCGGGCGTTGTATGCGCTTGCGCGCTCGCTGCGCTGGCCTGATTGGCTCGGTTGCGATCAGCTTTGGAGAGCCGGGCGAGCTGGGCGCGGAAAAGTTCCCGAAAATCTTCGAAGGAGTTCAAACGATCCAATGATCGTCAATTCAATGATCAGCAAATTTGTGCGCACCGCGGCCGTCGTGTTCGGCCTTTCCCTTTTCGCTCTGGCCCAGGCGGGGCAGTCCGCCGCCACTCCCGCTCCCGCTACGACGACTCCACCCGACGCTCCATCCGCCGCCCCTGCCAACAACCCCGCAGGGGCAGCCACGCTGAAAGCTACCGGGACAAAGGTCGGAACCATTAACATCGAACAGGCAATTTTTTCTTCCAACGAAGGGCAGCGCGACTTCCAGTCGCTGAGCAAAAAGTTTGAGCCCAAGCAGGCCGAACTGAAAAATACGGCCGACGAGCTCGACAGTCTTCAGAAGCAGCTCAGCGCCCAGCAGGACAAATTGAACGACGAAGCGCGTGACAAGCTGGTGAAGCAGATCGAGGCCAAGAAGAAAGGCTTTGACCGCGCCCAGCAGGACGCGCAAGAAGACTTCCAGGGCCAGCAGGGCGAAATCGGAAATAAAATCCTCACCAAGATGGCTCCGCTCATCGTGAAGTACGCCGCCGACCATGACTATGGCATGATCCTTGACACGTCCCAACAGTGGCCGCGCGGCCCGGTGATCTGGTACGGCCCCGCTGTCGATATCACGCAACCGGTCGTTGACGCCTACAACGCGCAGTCGGGCGTCGCCGCTCCCGCCGCCGGAACGACGCCGGCCAAGCCTGTAAAGCCAACGTCTTCCACTGGCGCGAAACCGGCAACCACCAAGCCGGCAAGTACCACGCCACCGAAACAGTAGCGACACCGCGGGGACGATTTTCGTTCCCGCCGGGCTGGAGAAAAGTGTTCGCCAGATAGTTCTTCCAGAAGGCCGCGCGCAAGCGCGGCCTTTTTCGTCTTCCGCGGATGCATTGTCATTCTGAGTGCCGGCTTTGGCGCCCGGAATCTGCCTCTTTTCCTGCCGGGATCAAATTCCATCTCCCAGGTGTCTGTACTGGCAAGCGGGGCCCGCTACGGAGGACACCATGTTCCACACTTTGGAAAGCACCTGGGACCAGTCTGCGCGTCGCGGCTGGACCGCCGCCGCATCGTTCACCATGCAGGCACTGGCAATGAGCCTGCTACTGCTCATTCCGCTGCTTACCGTGCAAGGGCCGCCGCAAGTTTGGACGCACTTTGCCGAGCGCGTGCTCGCGCCGCCCGCACCACCCGCGCCCGCGCCGCCGGCTGCGCAGCGGGGGATTCGTGGATCGAACATGATTGGAGTAGTTCTATTGCAGCCGACGTCCATTCCGCCAATCATCCCGCAGATCGACGATCACGGCGTGCAGCCAGCCCCCGACGTCCGCGGCGCCGGAGTTGAAGGTGGAACGGGCCGCGGAGGATTCGGCATTGCCCAGCCGATCGGAGATCCGTCGCCGATTTCACCGCCTCCGGCTCCCGCGCCCACCCGTCCCCTGCGCGTTTCGCATTGGGCCGAAGGCAACCTGATCTACCGCGTGCAGCCGAACTATCCAGCGCTCGCGCGCCAGGCGCGCATACAGGGGACCGTTGAACTGCGCGCGATCATCAGCAAGATGGGCACGATCAAAAATCTGGCTGTTCTCAGCGGACACGCTATGCTCGTCATTTCCGCTGTGCAAGCGGTTAAGCAATGGCGCTATCGTCCGTACCTGCTGAACGGCGAGCCGATCGAGGTAGAAACGGAAATAACCGTGAACTTTATTCTTGGGGGAAGCTAGGGAAACCCGCGAGATTAGAGGTTCACCACGGAGAAGCGGAGAAAATCTCTGTCAGCCTGTAGAGACGCGGCTTGCTGCGTCTCATGCAGAGTGGAAAATCGCATTCGCGCTTTTCCCGCGCCGTCCCGGGGTGAATTCTCTTTCCCTACATTACCGAAGTCCTCAGGCGCCACTCAATCGTCAGCCTGCGGCGGCAGAGCGGTCGCTATAATCGCCATAGTGAATGCCCCTCGCATGGAACGCATAGCTCTGCCCGATCGCCGGTCGCTCGCGCTTGACGGGCGCACCTGGGCTGAAGTCTCGCTCACCACCCTGCGCGAGAATTTCCGCATCGTGCAGCAGCATGTCGGTCCGAACGTCGCGATCTGCGCGGTGGTCAAGGCGGACGGCTACGGGCATGGCGCCACCGAATGCGCGCTCGCGCTCGAAGCCGAAGGCACTCCGTGGCTCGGCGTGACCGACGCCGCCGAAGGACGCGCGCTGCGCAGTGCCGGCATCTGGACGCGCATTCTGCTGATGACGGGAATCTGGAAAGGCGAAGAGGACGGCATCGTCTCGCACAATCTCACTCCCACGATTTGGGAGACGTGGCACATCGAGCGCCTGGAGAAAGCCGCGAAAAAACAGCAGATCAATCTTCCCGTGCACCTGAAAGTGGACACAGGCATGAACCGGCTTGGCGCCACCATCGCTGCGCTGCCGCAACTGTGCGAAAAACTTGCCCTGTGCGAGCACCTGCATCTCGAAGGCATAAGCACGCACTTCGCGTCGGCCGAGGTGCTGGATGCCCAAGACGCCCCGCACCAAATGAAGACATTTGAAGAAGCGCTGGCAGTGCTCGGCCAGCATGGCTTGTACCCACCGCTCGTGCACATGGGCAATTCGGCGGCCGTGAGCGCGCGTCCCGAGACATGGAAGACCATGGTCCGTCCCGGCATTCTTCTTTACGGATACTCGCTTCCCATCATGCGCGGCGGCTCGACTGTGATGGAGCCTTTGCTCCCACTCGTTCCCGTGCTGACCTGGAAGACGCGCGTTTTGACGGTGAAAGACGTAGCCGCCGGAGAAGCGGTCGGTTACATGGGTACCTATATAACAAAGGAGCGCAGCCGCATTGCCGTGCTCCCGGTCGGTTACGCCGACGGCTATCCCCGGCTGCTCTCGAACCGCGCGCGCGTGATCGTGCGCGGGGAATACGCCCCGGTTGTGGGCCGCGTTTCCATGGACCTCACCATGGTCGATGTCGGCCACATTCCCGGCATTGCGGTGGGCGATGAAGTCATCCTGATCGGCTCCAACAACGGCAAGAGCGTGGATGCGGTCGAACTCGCGCGCCTCGGCGAAACGGTTCCCTACGAAATTCTCTGCGGCATCTCCCAACGCGTGCCGCGCGTGTACGCCTAGAAACGATCAGCCATTTCAGATGATTGGGGACCCGGCATTACGCTGCACAAAGAGCCCGGCTTGCACGTGATTCGGGTGGCGCCGCGCGCTGCGGTCAGCGCTGGACTGTCGTCGGCGGCGTCAGCTCTTGCGGGCATGGATGGCCGCCTCCGCTTGGCGAATCGCTTTTTCGTGCAACTCCCACCCATGAATGGCTTTGCGACAACCTTCCCGTGCCATGCTAGTGCTCAGTTGCCGCTCGGCTTCGTCGAAGGTTTCTTCCGCGTCCATCCTGGCCCGGTAGGCTTCGTCATCCGCTTCCTTGACTTTCTTGGCGATAAGCTGGGCCTCGGGGTCGATCGCACCCGGCAGCTGTTTTCGCTGGGTCTTGGCGGCAGAGCCATCGGTTTGCGAGCCCAACTCCCCATAGGCGGCTCTCAGGCCATCGCTCCAGCGCGCTTTGGTCGTCTCGCTCCGTTGATCCAGTGCAGCATTCGCCATGTCGGCGGTCGTGCGCACTCTTTTCTTTTCGCGCAGCCACTTCATCACCGACCACGTCGTCGCTTCGGTCATGAGTGCCTTCGCGGTCTCGACTTCCGGGAGCTTGTTCATCCGGGCCCTCCTCAAGAACAGGAGACGATATCGTCCACGTCTGAAAATGTCCATCACACGTTGGATGGACCGGAGACAATCGCGCAGGCCATGCCTCAATTGGCGAAAGGCGCGCGTCCCCGGTCTGGCTCTGGTGACGGCGGATGAGACGATCTCGATGTCCCGGACAATCACGGCCCTGGCGAACCGTTTACAGCCCCGGCAGCGCGCGGTTTAGTGGCCGCGTCTTTTCTGCAAAGCTCTGTTCGCTTTCTTGGTCGCCTTGCGCTGCGCCTTCGTGGACCGCTTCATTGCCTTGCGCTGCTGCTTGGCGGATTTCTTCAGCATCTTCTGCTGCTTCTTGATCGCCTTTTTGGACTGGCGCGCACTTTGTTCCGGGGTCAGGCGCTGAGCATATGATGGGACAAGGCACGTGAGGCTAAACAGAGCAAGCAACACGAAGGCAGCGACTCGTTTCATGACGTCTCCGAAGTCAGGTCTTGGGCTGATCTTACACCGAAACGCGGCTCTCGACTGATACCCAAGAGGTATTCACCTCGGTAATCAGACGCACCCGGCGGGACGGGAATGTTTCGCGAAGATGGATTTCCGCGCCAGAGCATGTTGCTCAGTCTTCCACCCGTGCAGCGGAGTTATCGTGAGACGCCGTTGCCCCTCTGCGGACAGTGCCGCAATTTTCAGCCGCCGCCCGCACTTTCGACAGCTTGCCCCTGCAAACACCTTGACGTAGAATCGCAGATAACCTGCGGTACGCAGCGAAACGAAACCGACCTGTAAGAAACGCCGGAGAGGTGGCCGAGAGGCTGAAGGCGGCGGTTTGCTAAACCGTTATACGGGCTAACACCTGTATCGAGGGTTCGAATCCCTCCC
>Ga0074046_10002180_pt1 | contig 17066 bp, 17 predicted proteins | sample BogForMeECP23OM3_FD_94441 | JGI IMG/M metagenome (GOLD analysis project Ga0074046, IMG submission 94441) | Bog forest soil microbial communities from Calvert Island, British Columbia, Canada - Bog Forest MetaG ECP23OM3 | ecosystem: Environmental > Terrestrial > Soil > Wetlands ...
CCAGGGACGGATAAGATTCAGCGGCACTGCCGACGAAGTGCGCGCGACCCATGACGAATTGATGCGCGAATTCGTGGAGATCTCGCTATGACAATCACGATGCGAGGCGAGCGTGGCTGATTCCGCCTATTCGCGCGTGCGGGTCGGCGCACTGATTGCGGCCGCGCTCGCGACCCTGTGCTTCGCGATTCTCACCATCGGCCACGGCGCGCAATTCTTCACCCGCACCGAAATCCTGCAGGCTCATTTCGAGCGAATCAACGGCTTGCAGACCGGAGCGCCGGTCACCCTGTCAGGAGTCCGGGTCGGCGCCGTCGAGTCGATAAAGTTTCCGCCCGAACCCGAGAATGGCTACGTGGTCGTGCGAATCTGGATCGAAGAATCCGCCGCCGAGCGCGTGCGAACCGATTCGATCATGCAGATTCATTCGATGGGCCTGCTCGGCGATAAGTTCGTCGCGCTGACGCCGGGCACCGCCGCCGCGCCGCCCGCGACTCCGGACACCATCCTGGCTTCGGTCAATCCGATCGACTACGAGACAATTCTGCAGCGCGAAGGCACCGACGATTTGATCGCAAACGTGATGGCGATCTCCGGTTCGCTGCGCTCGATACTCGAGTCAATCGAAAAGGGGCACGGATTGGTCAGTCAACTGGTTCGCGGCGAGGACGCCAGCCAGCCCAAGGATAGGCTGACGCTCGAATCGATTCAGCGCACGCTCGAACACGTCGATAAGCTCTCGATCGCACTCGGCCAGGTGATGGACCGCGTCAACAATGGCCGGGGCGTGGCCGGCGCGATGCTGAGCGATCGGACCGACGGCAAACAGTTCCTGGATAACCTGGCGGATACTGCCGCCAAGATTCGCCAGACTAGCGCGCGGCTGGACACGCTGATCGCGCGTTTCGACAAAGCCAACGGCATTTTACCCCAACTCATGGAGAACAAGGATTTCGCCGATGACGTGCTGCCGAACCTGCGCTGGTCGTCGCATGACTTGAAAGACATCCTGCAAAAGATCAACTCGAGCCAGGGCACCGCGAGCCTGATCGTCAACGACCCCACGCTGTACAACCAACTGACCGGCTTTATGGATAACGGCGGTGGATGGGGGCTTCGGTTCATCAACGGCTTCTACGATTTGACCCATCCGTTCGCCAGCCCGTTGCCGGGTGCCGGCGCGCAGCCGGTGATGCTGACGACGTCGCAAGCGGGCGCGTGCAGCACGCAGCCGGCGCCGGCCACAGTGTCAGCGGCGATCCCCGCCATCGTTGCGCCGGCGCCGAGCGCCGTGAATTCATCTTTATCGAAGTGACCAGGACCCCGATGAAACAAGCTCAGGTTGCCGCAGATGTCTTCGTTATGTTAGCTCCATACGAGGCTTGAGATATCGATGATGACGCTGCAGACATTTCTCGCGCGCGCGGCCGTTGGGCTGCTCGCCCTATTCGCCGTCGCATGCTCCGGCTTGAACAGCGGGTCGCTAAGCACCGGCATGACGCCCGAACAGTCGGTGCAGGCGATGGGTCAGCCTGATCTGAAGGACAACATCGCCGATCCCAACCACAGCGGCGCCAGCGTGTTGCGCTACGTCTGGCTCGAGCCGGGCAAGGCGGCAATCTTCGGTTCCGACGATCGCCTCGCCAGCATCCAGGATGTCGAGACCAACACCAAGCAGCGCGTCGAGCTGCAAGCTCAGGTTGCGGCGGCCGGGCCGCCGCAGCAGTTCGATCCGATCGAGACGCCGCTCAATTATTTCTTCTTTCCGGTCAAGGCCGGCATCATTTATTTCGGCGCTGGCGTCAATTGCGTCGGCGGCGGCGGCTGCCGCAAGCCCGAGCTTCCGTCGCCGGGTTCCGCCAGCTAATCCGGAATTCCTGAAACTGAGATGACGCGGCGGCCGATCGCCGGATCGGCCGCCGCTTCTTTTGGCGCATCGCTTATTTACGCTTGCGCGTCGCCGTTTACCTCGTGACCGTGGAGAGCCGCCGATTCAACTGTGGCGAGATGCTGCCCGGTTGGAATTGCAGGCCGGGACAACGTCGGTTCGGTCGCGAATGGATTGTCAAACCGAATCCGCCGCATCGAATCGCTGGTCGCGAAACCAAGCTCGAACACACGATGCAGCACCATCGCCAGCCGCTCACCCTCGAGCACCATCGGCTGCACCCACACCTCGCCGCCGTCGGTCGTCTCGCCGTACGGAAACGCGATAGGATCGCCAGCCTTCACAAAGTTGTTCCGCACATATGTGGCCGTCTGGTCGGATGGCTTGACGGTCGGGTAAACCAGGAATGCCTGGATCTGCATCGGGCCCCCCAGAATCATCGAGCCGTACTGTGCCAGCAGACCGGCTCCCTTGGCGAACGACCACAGCTCTCCGCCCTCGATCACCGACCGCGCCGGCAGATGGCTCAAGTCGGGCCGTGGATAACTTTGTGGGAAGCTGGCGAGATCGTGCATCGCGAATCCCGACATCATTTGCTCAGGGAGATCGTCGTCGTGCTCGAACAGCCCGCACAGCATCCCGTATTCGAGATGAATCTTCCCGAGCTTGGACCGCCGCGTCTCCCGGAAGCCTGCGCCCCGCTTCGCGCGCGCCTCCACCATCCGTTCGCCAAAAATTCGTCGTTCCCTCTCGGTCGTGAGTTGCCGTAGTTCCATTGCCTTCATACCTCCTGCCGCGGGGAGTTGATTCTCCCCGTCGTTGCTGAATGGAATTGGGGCTACTAGGACGACGACCCGGAAGCGAAAAGGCTTGCCCCTCGCCGGAAGCTTGAGGAAGCCGTATGAAAATCGATCGTAGCCTAGAAAAAAGCGAAGTCCCCCTTTTTTCGGCTCGCCTTCGGGGCCCCCTTCGATGCGAACCGGACTGGGCTGCGTCCCAGAGAGCCCCCGTCCTGGCAGCGTTCGCAGGTAGTGATCGATGCGAACGGTCATCAAGCGACGCAAATGGTGGAATCTGCAGTCAATAGCTAACTTAGAGTGTCGTTAACAGAGTCAGGATGTGAGCGCAAGTGCAAACTCACCGCGGTCTTTTTCGACACTTGCATCGCGGGGAGTTATCGCCGTACACTCGATGTTCATAGCTGGGAGTCTGTTGGTTGTGGCACTGAAGTCTGAGCGAAGTTCCGCGGTGGACACACTGCTCGAAGAGATACTGAGACGGTCACACAAAGTCGGCCGCAAGGAACTTGAAGCATGGAGCGAGCCGCAGCGCGAACTGCGGGAATTGGCGCGCCTCGACTATGTCCGCGTCATCCGCCCGGCGCTCGATTACCACGCGTTGCGCGCTATTATCCACGAGGCGAGGAAGATATGGCCGCAGTTGAATCGCGAACAGCCCCGGGTCGGGACGCTCAATCAGCTCGCCGCGATTTCTTCGGACCTGCGCATCCATCTTCAGGCCGCCCCTTATCGGGGACCCGAAGGCATGGCGCTACGGGGCTTTTACGTCGACAAAACCCCCGAGATGCTGAAACAACCACTCATTTATCTCAATACCGCGCATCATCCGGGAGCGGTCTCTACGACCTTTATGCATGAGATGGGCCATCACTTGACGGCGAAGGTTACAGGCCGCGCCGCCGACGGAGTTCACTATTTCTTCCACGGCGGCCACCGCAATCATCTTGGCGAACCGGCGGAACTCGCGGCCGACGCGCTCGTCAGCCTTGCGGCGTATCCCGAAGGAATTGCGCGCAGAATCTTCGCGACGCCGTGGGATTGGGGGTTGGTCGCGCGCGCCGACAGGCTTCCCGACCAGGCGTTCGCGCAGATTCGCAAACACGCGCGCGAATTGACTGGGTTTGATTTTGGCGCTTCACTACCGCCCGGCCAGAGTTTCAATTATCTGACCGGAATGATCCATTACGCAAAACTCCGATGGGCACTATTGGTGGAATACGATCTATGAAAAAAGAAACTCTCGGTCAGGTTCTCAAACAGCGTCGCGGCGCTTATGCCCTCACTCAGCGTGAACTCGCGCGCAAACTCGGCGTCAAGGCCAGCCACGTCGCCTATCTCGAAAACGGACGCCGCCGCCCTTCCCTGTCGCTGCTCGCGCGGCTGGCGGATACGCTCGAGCTCGACAAGCAGCGGCTGTTCCTGCTCGCGCATCCTGAGGCGCATTGGATAGTCGGTAAGGACCGCGACTGTGCGCCCGCCACCCGCGGCGAAACCGCATGGCGCAAGTTTGTGCACAATCGCGGGACGCTGGCGCGTCACAAGGTGACCGACCGGGAGCTCAAGGTCCTCCAGAAGGTGAACATGCTCGGCCGCATATCCGCGCCCAATCAGTTCCTGTTCATCTTGAACGCGATTCGTCAGGCGGTCGAAGAGGAATAGCCGAACTCGCGCTTCAGCTTTTCAAATTTTCAACTTTTCAACTGCCCTTTGCTGGCGGCACGCCGATTCCCTCGAGGGGATCGGCGCGCCAGCCTTCGGGTCGCGCGCAACTGCCTCGTTGTCGGAGGTCATCCTTTCTAACCGGGTGAAGCCCGCATCCTTGCTTAACATTGGGTGCAGGGATCATCCCTGCCGATGTCAGGCCGTTGAGGAGACGCATGCGATGGTTTAGGCTCACATGATGGAAGTGCATTTTCGATGAAGATCGATATCGATCTCAAGTCCGGATTTCTGCAGAACCTCAAGCGCGAAGTGCTCGATTCGCTCAACACCGAAGAGCGCGCGATCATCGAGGTTTCCACCGGCGAGATGGGGGTCAAACCCGACGCGGTCAAGCTTGGATGGCTCAAGATGCGGACCAAGGAGACCTGGACCAAGCAGCGCTACACCAAGGCTCTCGGCCGCACCATGGAAAAGCTCCGCGAAGCAGTGGCGATGGCGGAGAAGAACAAGCAAGACTGAGCGCTTGAGCGCGCCCGTCAGGGCTCGATCCGCGCCACTCGGCGCTTGCCCACTTCGAGCACCTTGTGCTCGCCCGGCACGAAGCGAAAATTCACATCGGTTATCGTGCGGCCGTCCACCCGCACCGCGCCCTGGCTCACCAGGCGCCGCGCCTCGCTGGTCGAAGGCGTGAACTGCAACTGCTTCATCAGTTCGCAAATCCACAGATCCTCGGCGATTCGATACACCTGCGCGCTGGCTGGAATTTCCCGGCGCTGGAACTTGCTCTCGAAGTATTGCTCGGCGCGATTTGCGGCCCGCGCGCCGTGGTATTCGCCGACGATCGTGCGGGCCAGGCGTTTTTTCGCTTCCATCGGATGCAATCCGCCCGACTTCACCGCCGCGATCTCTTCCGCCGTCGCCTTCGTCAGCAACTCGTAGTATCGAACCATCAGTTGATCGGGCGCCGACATCAGCTTGCCATACATGTCCTCGGGCTTGTCGGTCAGCCCGACGTAGTTTCCGTATGACTTGGACATTTTGCGCACGCCGTCGAGACCTTCGAGCAGCGGCATCGTCATCACCGCTTGCGGCGCCTGTCCGAAATGCCTTTGCAGCTCGCGGCCGATCAGCATGTTGAACTTCTGATCGGTGCCGCCAATCTCGAGGTCCGCGTCCAGCGCGACCGAATCGTAACCCTGAATCACGGGATAGAGCAGTTCGTGCAGGAACAGCGGCTCCTGGGCCTCGAGCCGCTGCTCGAAGTCGTCACGCTCCAACAGCCGGGCGACGCTCACCTTCGCCGCAATCTCGATCAGGCGGCGCACGCCCAATTCATTCATCCACTCGCTGTTGAAGCGGACCTCGGTGCGTTCGCGATCGAGAATCTTGAACGCCTGGGCGCGATAGGTTTCCGCGTTGCGCTCGATCTGATCGCGCGACAGCGGCTTTCGCGTCTCGGAGCGTCCGGTGGGATCGCCGATCATCGCCGTGAAGTCGCCGACCAGGAAAATTACCGTGTGGCCCGCGTCCTGAAAGTCGCGCAGCTTCTTGAGCGTCAGGCTGTGGCCCAGATGCAGATCGGGCGCGGTCGGATCCATCCCGAGTTTGATCCGAAGCGGCCGGCCGAGCGCGAGTTTGGCCGCGAGCTCGACCGCGGAAATGACCTCGCTGCTGCCCATGGCCAGCGCGGCAGCCTGTTCGTTTGCCTGATTTTCGTTCACGTCCCGCTTCGTCAATTCCGTTCGCCGGAGTTTCAATGACTCCCAAGCGTATAGGAATTTTGCGCGAGGCCGAAGAAACCCCCGGTCTTTTTCTTTTCGCCGCTTTCCGTAGTCCCGCCCCCATTTCTTCTTCTGTCAGGGAGAGGAATGAAGGGGAGAGTGAAAAGTCCGATTACAGCGTGCCAACGGGTCTTAACACTGGCTGCCCGTGCCAACGGGTCTTAACACAGGCTGCCCGTGCCCACGGGCCCCGCCGATTATCCGCGATTCGCCGCCCGCCTGCCTCGATAGTGCGCTCGCTTGCTCACGGTCCGGATGCGGCCGCGACGGTCATGCACGCTTTGCCGATGGCAGACCGGGATCATGCCCAGCCTCCGCAACCCTCGTTCCACCACGCCGAGTGCATGCTCGTGGACGATGCCGACTTCGCGCAGGCGGAACTCGTGGTCCGGGAACTCCAGCCTGCCTGCCTTGCAGGCGTGCGAAAATGTGCCCCGGCGCACGCCGAAGCAGCTCGGCCCGTAGAGTTCGCTCAGCAGCCACAGCGCGATCTCGTCGAGACCGCGCATGCACCATCCGATACATTGGTAGTCGTCGATTGCGTTGGCAGCCGCCGTGCACGCGTCCGCCGGCAATTCCTCTGCCACCAAACGACTCGTTCGTCCGCTATGAAGCAGCTCGCGCAAGCGGAAATAAAAGCGCAGAGCTTCCCCCGCTCTTCTGAAGCGGGTCTTGTTTTCATCAAACATGGGTAGCCCCTTTCCATGGATGCAAAATTATGAGACCCCACGAAGCGTTTGGGGGACGGGCTAACCCAGGCCCCTCTCGCATCTGCACGAATAGCGCAGCCATCCGAACGGGACGCGAAATTTACCCGCCCAACGCGACGAGGGCTCCTATCTTTGATTGCTCTAGCGCGGCGTCAGTCGCCAAGTCAACAGAATGATTATACTATCAGACAATTTGTTACCGCTGCGGCTGCTGAAAACGTTCTAACCGTGCTGATTGTAACGATTCATCGCGGCTTCGAGTCCGTGCTCCGCGATCGCCTCGACCGCGCTCGCTGCGCGCTCGAGAATCGGCGCGAGTGCCTGCCTTTCGGCGCCGGTCATCGGACGCAGCAGGTAGTCTTTGTTTTCTTCGTTCCCCGGCGGCCGGCCGATTCCTATTCTGACCCGAATGAAGTCCGTTGATCCAACCGACTCCGCGATTGAATGAACGCCGCGGTTGCCGGCATCGCCGCCCCCCTGTTTGATTCTGAGCCGGCCCGCTTCGAGGTCGAGTTCGTCATGCACCACGATCAAGTGCTCGGGAGTAATTTTGAAATATCCGAGTAGTGCCGAAATGCATTCACCGCTCAGATTGTAAAAAGTTTGCGGCTTGACCAGTATCGCCGGCTTTCCGGCCAGCATGGCCTCGGCGGTGACGCCTTTGAATCTGCGCCGGCTCGGCGCGGCGTTTTTCGCTTTTGCGATTCGATCGATCGTCATGAATCCGGCGTTGTGGCGCGCGCGCGAGTATTCCTCGCCGGGATTTCCCAGTCCGGCCACCACCCATTGAATCGATGGACGCGATTCGGATTCGGACTTCTTCCCGGATTGGCGGGACAAACGGAAGTTCCCGAACAGACGCTTGATCGCCGCCATCGAATTCAACCGGCTCACGGATGAATGCGGCGCTTCGATTTCGACGGAGTTGCGCGGACCAACGGCTCGAGCGCCTTGAACAGCGCGGTCATTTCCGCCGGTGTTCCAATCGAGATTCGGATAGCGTCATGAAGCAGCGGCGTCGCGAAATGCCGCACCAGGATTCCGGCCCGGCGCAGCCCTCGCGTGACGGGCGCCATATCGCGGCCCGGCATCCGCGCGAGGACAAAATTCGCCTGCGACGGCGGCACCGCGAAGCCCAGCTTGCGCAGCCGCGCCTCGGCCAGAGCGCGCGTCCGAATTACTTTCGCGACATTGCGCCGCATCCAACCCGAGTCGCGCAGCGCTTCGGCCCCCGCGGCCAGCCCGACCCGGCTCAAGTTGTACGAATCCTTGACCTTCAGCAGCGCGTCGATCACCGGCTGATGCGCAAAACACAGCCCCAGCCGCATCCCGGCCAGCGAATAGGACTTCGACAGCGTGCGCAGGACTACCACGTTGCGATAGCGCCGCATCAGGCCGAGCGCATTCTCGCCGGCAAAGTCCGCGTACGCTTCGTCGATCACCAGCAATCTGCCGTCCAGGCGTTTTGCCAGCGCGCCCAGGCTGCGGGTGGGAGTTGAGGTGCCCGACGGCGAATTGGGACTGCACACGATCGTCAGATTGGCGCGCGCCTGAGCCAGCGCGTCGAGCGGCAGCTCAAAGTCGGCGCCGACCGGGCAGTGAACGATTCGCGCCTCCTGCACCAGCGCCAAAGTGTCGTACAGCGAATAGGTCGGGACCGGATACGCCACCGTGTCGCCGCTGCCGAGCGTCGCCCGAAACACCATCGCGAGCAGTTCGTCCGAGCCGTTGCCCGCGATGATCATGCTTTGCGGTATCGCGTAGATTCGCGCGGCGCTCGCCACGAATTCATCGGCGCGCGGCGCCGGATACAGGCGCATCGCCGACCCCGCCATCGCTTTCGCAACCGCGCGGCGCACCCGCGGCGACGGCGGATACGGGTTTTCATTGGTGTTGAGCTTGATTAGGCGCTGGCCCGGGCGCGGCTGCTCGCCGGGCCGATACGCCGCCATCTTTTTAATCGATTCGCGAAACATGTATGAATTATGAATCGAGCGGCAGCCTGATTCGAGTACCGCTCCGCGACGATCGATAGCCCGCTTCGACCGCCTCGACCGCGCGCAGTCCGTCGATCGCGTCGGGCGAAGCTTTCACCCGGCCTTGAATCGCACCCACGAAGTTTGCCGTGAGTTCGCGAAACGGAGCGAGCAAATCGCGTGGATCGAAACGACTCATCACCTCTTCGCGCGAGAATCCCGGCGCCGGACTGCCGTCGGACTTCAGAATCGAAATGTCCTGGCGTGGATAACCCGCCATCACCCTGCCCTCATTGCCGTAAATCTCGATCGCCGACAGCGGCGGCATGCTGCTCCAACTCGCCTCGACGACGCCGATCGCGCCCGACTTGAAATGGATAATCATCGCGCCGGTGTCCTCGACTTCGATCTGTTTGACCAGGACGCCAACCTGTCCCGACACGGAATCGGCCTCGCCCATGATCCAGATTGCAAGGTCGGCGGCATGAACGCCAAGATCGAGCATCGCGCCGCCACCTGCTTGCGAAGCCGTCGTGAACCACTTCTGTCCCGGCGCCCAGGACTCGGGTCCGCCGTGCGCAAGGCGCGCGCGAATGAAATGGGGCCTGCCAATCGCCCCGCTCGTGACTGCATCCTTGATGGCGCGCTCGATTCCGCCGTAGCGCCGCTGCATCGCGACCATCAGCACCCGCCGAGCCGTCGCCGCCGCATCGGCCATCCTGCGCGCGGCGGCCGCGGTCGGCGCCATCGGCTTTTCCACCAGCACGTGCGCGCCCGCGCTGAGCGCCTTTACGGTAAATTCGCAATGCAAATGGTTCGGCGTGAAGATTCCGACCGCGTCGGGACGCTCGCGCGCCAACATCTCGTCGAAGTCGGAATAGACGTTCGGCCGGCCTGCGTCGCCCGGCCAAATCGCCCGTGCAACGCGTTCGGCCTTGTCAGCGGTGCGGCTCTGTATCGCGATGATTTGAGCGTCGGCGACGCTCCGCAGCGCCGGAATATGCGCGCGTTCCGCAATCGCGCCGGCGCCCGCAATCGCAATCCTGATCATGGGGAACGCCGGCGGCGATCCGTTGCGCGTTTCGGCGGACGCTTCTTCGCAGTTGCGCGGATCGGGCCGGTCGATTCAAGCAGCCACTTGACGTACGGGGGCGAGCCGCGATCCGCATTCAACGCCAGAACTTCCGGCACCTCGTAGGTATGCAACTCGCGCACACGCTTCTCCAGTTTGATGTAGAGACTCGCGCGAGTCTTGATAATCAGCAGGTATTCGCGATCGTCTTCGACCGCATCGCGCCATCTGTAAATGGATCGCACCGGTCCGACGATGTTGACGCAGGCCGCCAGCCTTTCCCCCACCAGCACCCGCGCGATGGAGGCGGCCTGCTCCTCGCTGCCCGTGGTCACGAGCACCGCCTTCAGGCGATGCGGCGTTCGAAGCGCCATCTCAGCTCCGCGCCTCGCGCGCCAGGCGTTTGCGCAACTCGCCGGGATTGCATCGATACTTGAACGCTTTGCGATCGTTCACGAACAGAACCGGCACCTCGACTCCGAAGCGAGCCTCGAGGCCGGGGGCGCCGTCGATCTCGATCCGCTGGAGACGCGCGTCGAATTTCGGAAGCTCGGCCGCAATCGTCTCTTCCATCTCGCGGCACAATCCGCATTCGTGTCGCGTGTAGAGAATCAGTTCGATCATGAATCGGCGGTCGTCTTGCCGCGCATCGGGGTACTCTACCGATCGTGACGGATGACTCCAAGCTGCTTGAGAACCGACTCGGTCGCGGGGCACGGCGACGCGCCCCCGCGACCGCGCGCTCGCGCCAACAGCCGCAGATGCGCCGCCAGCAGCATCACGTCGGCCCATCGATCGACGTCATACCACGCCGGACCCAGCGCGTACCCAATGCCGGCGCGTTCGAGACGCTTTACGGTTGAATCGAACACGCCGCCGCTGCCCCATCGGATCGCGGTGAAGATCGGGGGCATCGCGCCGCGCACGCCAAGTGCGTAGTAGCCGCCATCGAGACTCGGCGCGAGCACGACGCGATTGCGGCGAAGTGCTGCGAGGCTCGCTGCGAGCAGCGGCATTGGAAGCGAAGGGGTATCGGTGCCGATCAGCAGCGCGCCGGAAGATAAAAAGGGTTCGAGCGCCCGCGCCATCCGCTTGCCCAACGACCCGTCTCCTTGATCGATCAGTTCGGCGCCGAATCGCCGCGCGAGCCGCCGGAAGTATTTGCTGCGCTCGACACCACCAGCTGCACTCGCCGCAATAATTATCCTGGAGGGACCGATCGAGGCTGCTTTGGCGAGCGCGTCGCGAATGAACGCGTCGGACAATGCTGCCGCGGCTGCGGCCGTCATCGCTCTGATCAATCGGGTCTTGTTCCGATGCGCGACGGGCTCGCGGCAAAGTACGATCAGCGCTGGCCGCGACGCGCTCACTTGATCGTGTTCGGACGAATGATATTTATCGGCATCCCGAGGGTTTTCTTGACGAACTCCGCCACCGATGTGATCGGCTTCGGCGTGATCGACGGGTCGCTCACCGGGCCGCTAACGTGGAAGTACGCCGCGACCAGTTTACCCGTGCCCGCACCGATGCGTTCTCCGATCAGTGGAATATGGTTCAACACCCAATCCACCGTGTCGAACGGAAACATGCCGACCTGCATATCGAGCGCGCCCGCGCCGAACTGAATGCTGCCGTTCGCCGTCACATCCATCACGGGGCCCTGCAGCACGAAATTATCCGTGTAGAAGAGCCCGCCCTCGCCCTTGAAATCGGTGATGATCGTTTTGAACGGAACTCCATTGACGCGCGGGTCAGGAATCTGCGCGCTCAGCCAATTCTTGATGTCGATAAAACTGAGCAGGCGCGAAAGCAGCGTAAACTTGTTGAGGGTTCCGTCTCTGACCGTCACCGACAGGTCGCCGGCAAGAGTTTCGAAGAAGTTTGTGTCGGTGTTGGCCCACAGATCGATGGCGAGAAAAAGATGACCCAGCAATGGCGACTGCTTGTTCTTGCCGCCCAGCATGAAGAGCGGCGCGGGGTCCATGTCGGTGGCGCTGCCCGTCATGTGGATCCAGTTGTCCGGAGCGCGGCCGGTAAGATCGAGTTTCATCTTTCCGCGATAAGCGGTCGCGCTCATGTTATAGACGTGCCAATCGCCGGCCGGGTCGCGCGCAAAATCGGTCTTGAGGTCGGTCATCTGAAAGGCGGCAAGATTTCCCGCGCGCGCTTCGATATGCCCGCTGCAAGGAACCTCAAAATGGATCGGCGGCGTGGCCGGCGACCACGGCATCCGCACGAACTTCATCACCTCGAGATCGAGTTTCTGCAGGGTAGCGTCGATACGAATCGACGGATGCGTGTAGTCGGGTACGCTGATGCGGAAATTGATCGCCTGGTCCTCGAGCTTCGAGCCCGGCATCGACAAGACGAGCTGCTTGTGACGCATCGTGAGCGTCGCACCTTGAACCAGGATTGGCGAACGCAGGAAGTTGAATTTCACGCCGCCCTTTGTGAGCGTCAGCTTGCCCTCGGGCGTCATGGCGCCGGGATTGCCGGGATCGCTGTTGACAACGACCTTGCCGCCGATCGGCCCGCTCACCGCGAAGTCGGACGGATCGACCAGCAGCGCCAACCACGTCTCCGACGGAAAATCATGAAGTCCCAGCGTCAGATCATGCACCGCGATGCCCGGCTTTGCGAAATTCACGGCGCCGTCCAGGGTCGCATCGCCGCCGGTCGCCGCCAGCATCAGATGGTCGAACTTGATTGAACCCGGGTTGATGGTGACGGTGCCGCGTGAAACCTTGAGCGGTCCGGGCGACCCCTTGATAGTGAGAACGGCGCCGAGGGCGTCGGCGCGGACCTGATAGTCTTTGGGCGCATCCAGGGTCTTCGCGCTCAGCTTTCCAGATGCGGTAGCAACCATTTGGACGCGGCCGCTCAGACGTTCGAGACGATCGCGTTCCTTCAGTTGATATAAATCGAGCGACTTGGCTATGGCCGGATAGAGCTCGGCGAGGTCTGCGTCGACGTTCACGCTGATCTTATAGTCCGCGCCCCCGATTCCGTTGCCGAGGTTGGCGTTGGCGGCGAGGTCGCGGAGGACAGAGTTCCCAAACTTTGCGGTGCCTTGCGAGATCGTGAGCAAGCCTTTCGAGTAACCAAGCTGGGCACTCAGATTTTCGACCGGCGGCAGCTTCGTATCCGTTGGAATTGTGAAACCGATGTCCTCGATGGTCCCGGTGACCACCAGATTCTTGCGAATCGCATCGAGCGGCGCCGTCTCAATCTCGTCGAGGGCGGCGCTGAGCGTCGCGTCGCCGACGGTGACCTTGCCGGGTGTGAGCCGGTTGAGCATATCCACGAGATCGGCAGGCAGATGACGGACCGACAGCAGTGTCTGTTTGGCCGCAGCGCCGTCGAAATGAAACCCGCCAACGCGGATTCCCAACTCCGGCTTCTCGCTGTCAGGACCCAGCAGCTCGGTATCGCCGGAAAGCACCGCCGTGTTGACCTTGCTTAAAACGATCTGCGTGACGGCATACTTGCCGCCGGTGATCTCGAAGCCGGCGTGGAGCGAGTAGTCGCCCAGATCGACTGGCGCGGCGAGCCGCTGGCTCTTGAGCAGCAGCTTCTGCGCACCCGCGTCGGTCACGCCGGTCATCGAACCATCGTCATGAAGTGAGAACTTGAGGCTGCCCTGTATCGCGCCGGCCAATCCGAAACCCTCCGCCTCGATTCCGTCCAGCGGTACGTCCCAGGTCCACAACTGCCCATGCGCAAATTCGCCGGGCCGCGAATGTTTCCCGGCGCCAAGATTGATCTTCCCGCTTATCTGCGCTCCGGAAACGGGCGATCCAAGTAGCGAGCCCTTGAACCCGAGCCGCCACAGGAAAGGCTCCCGGTGGCTGCGGTACGCGACGATTCCAACATGGTTGGCAAGCTCGGCGCCGTCGGCGTAGCGCACCGTGGCGTCGATCGTGTCGACGCGCCATGCGATCCGCGCCAGCGCGTGCAGCACGTCTTGCAGCGCGTTTATGGTTTGCGCCCCCGGACGCGGTATGGGGACCGCGGCCGCGTCGGAGGAGGTTACCGGCAGCGTGATTTCGGGACTGGTCGCGGTCAGCCGATAGAGCGGAAGGCCGCTGCGCACGAAAATCGAATGGTACGAGACGATGGCGCGGAGCGACTTCAGCTTGACGATCTCATGCCCGTTGGCGATGACCTGCGGCTGGTCCAGGACGACTATCAGGTGAGTGCCGAGATGAACGGAGCTGGCGCGCGGGATGATATCGACGCCGGTGCGGTTGCGGACCGAGGCCAGAACGCCAACGACGATGCGCGACTGATTGACTACGATCAGCGCCGCCGAAGCGCCGAGTACGGCTGCCACGATGAGCGCGGAAAGCGCGGCGATTCGGACCAGTCTCATGATTGCCGTGACGCGATCCGCACGTCCGCTGTGGCGCCGTCCGCCTGGCTCACGAAGCGCTCAGTTGCTTTCGGCCATCTCCGCCGGCGGCGCGTCGATGTATCCCGCACGATGCTTGTTCCTGAGTGCCGTCTTGAGCACGCGGTTGCGCAGCCGCACCGACTTCGGCGTGACCTCGACCAGCTCTTCCTCGTCGATCCATTCCAGCGCCGCATCCAGCGTCGGAATGCGTGCCGGCGAAAGCCGAATCGCTTCATCGTGGCCCGACGCGCGCATGTTGCTGAGCTTTTTTTCACGGCACACGTTGACGGGCAAGTTTATCTCACGGGCATACTCGCCGACGATCATCCCTTCGTAGACCGGCTCGCCGGGTCCGACGAAGAATATGCCACGCTCCTGCAAATGAAAGATCGCGTAAGGCGTGGTGGCGCCCTCGCGGTCGGAAATCATCGCCCCGTTGGCGCGCGAACGAATCGTTCCCGACCACGGCGCGTAGCCGTTGAACAACGTGTTCATCAGGCCGTTGCCGCGGGTATTTTCGAGAAATCGGCCGCGAAACCCGATCAGGCCGCGCGCGGGAATGTCGTATTCCAGGCGTACGCGGCTGCTCGCATGGGTGACCATCGTGCGCATCTTGCCCTTGCGCGCCGAGAGCATCTGCGTGACCACGCCGATACATTCCGCCGGGATGTCGATCACGAGCATCTCCATCGGCTCGAGTATCTCGCCGTCGGCCTGCTTGGTGATGACGGTGGGCTTCGAGACCTGCATCTCGTAGCCTTCGCGGCGCATGGTCTCGACAATCACCGCGAGCTGCAATTCGCCGCGGCCCATCACGCGCCAGGCGTCAGGCGTCAGTTGCTCGACGCGAGTGCTCACATTGCGCCGCGCTTCGAATTCGATTCGTTCGCCCAGCTTGCGCGAGGTGACAAAATCTCCCTCGCGGCCCGCCCATGGCGAATTGTTCACCGAGAAAGTCATCGCCACGGTCGGCTCGTCGATGCGAATCGGCGGCAGCGGACGCGGGTTCTCGAGGTCGGCAATCGTCTCGCCGATCGCGATGTCCTCGACGCCCGCCACGATCACGATCTCGCCCGCGCTGGCGGTTTCACGTTCGACGCGCGTCAGCCCCTGCCATCCGTAGATGTGGGCGACCTTGCAGATCACCGTCTTGCCGTCGCGCCGGCACAGCGAATAGTTCTGCGACGCCGTCATCGCGCCGGCGATGATTCTGCCGACCGCGAGGCGGCCGACGTAATCGTCGTAGTCGATATTATTGACCTGGAATTGCAGCGTGGCTTCGGGATCGACTTCGGGGCCGGGCAGGTGCGCGACGATCGCGTCGAACAGCGGGACCAGGTTTTCGCTCGGGACGTCGAGCCTGAGCGACGCGGTGCCGGCGCGGGCCTGCGTATAGAGCACCGGGAAATCGAGCTGGCTTTCGTTCGCGCCGAGGTCGATGAACAGATCGTAAACCTCGTCGAGAACCTCGGGGGCGCGCGCGTCGGCGCGATCGATCTTGTTGATGCAGACTATCGCGGGCAGGTTCGACTCGAGCGCCTTCTTGAGCACGAACCGCGTCTGCGGCAGCGGCCCCTCGCACGCATCGACCAGCAGTAATATGCCGTCCACCATCGACAGAGTGCGCTCGACCTCGCCGCCGAAATCCGAGTGGCCCGGAGTATCGACGATGTTGATGCGCGTTTCACCCCACAGGATCGAGGTGTTCTTGGCCATGATCGTGATGCCGCGTTCGCGCTCGAGCGCGTTGGAATCCATCACGCGATCGATCACCTGCTCGTTGGCGCGGAAAACGCCCGACTGCCGCAGCATCGCATCGACCAAAGTGGTTTTACCGTGATCGACGTGGGCGACGATTGCTAAATTTCTTATGTCTGAACGTCTCATTATTGCGCCGGATGCTAAAGCGCGGCCGAGCCTCATGGGTTCGCCCGCGTGTGAACTCTATTGTACCTGTCGCTGGGCGCAGAGTAAACGCAGGCGCGCGCAGGGCGGCGAAACATTCCCGTAACGCACAGCTAGGGCGCGTCGAGATGCTTTTGTTGGTCGTGCTGGAGCTTTTGGAGCAGTTGCTCGATGTTTTTGATTTCAGTAACGCGCCAAGCGCCGTCCTCACCGCGCGCCATGTGGATTTCCCACTCCTGCCCCTTGTTGTCCTTGAAGTCCGTGAACGCCGCGTCGCCGTTTCGATGCAAGAGCACGAGCGAGGCCGCCACGGCCGCGCCAGGCATCTGCACTTCGTGCGCACCGTCATCGACTTTCTTGACCGCCCACGCGCGCGTTATCTGCGCCATCGGCTTGGCAAGAAAATCGATCGCCGCGTTACCGATCATCGCGCTTAGCGGGTCGCTGCCGCCCTGCTTGCTCACCATCTCGTGGCCCGCGTGCTTCACGACGCTTTCAAAATCGACGTATCGGGAAGCGCCGTCGCCGTCGCGCGCGTCGATGGCCTGCTTCATCCGGAGCACGGCCCAGCTCGGAGTCTGCGGCAGGTAAAACAGCGCCCAGCCGGCGACTGCGGCAACGATGAGAACCGCGGTGAAGTGGCGCAATACGAATCGAAGCATCGCTACTATCCTTTGACGCCACCCGGCACGCGGCCTGCCTGATTCAGCGCGGCGAAAGCAGGCTGGCGGCGGCTTTGTCGAGCAGCCAGATGACCTCGCCGCCTTGTGGCGCAACGATCTGCGCGGGGAACTTGTCCGGGTCGCGCGGTCCTTCCAGGATATCTTTCACCGCCGCCGCCTTGCTCTGCCCCGCCGCCAGGAACATCACGCGCTGCGC
>Ga0074046_10002181_pt1 | contig 17060 bp, 10 predicted proteins | sample BogForMeECP23OM3_FD_94441 | JGI IMG/M metagenome (GOLD analysis project Ga0074046, IMG submission 94441) | Bog forest soil microbial communities from Calvert Island, British Columbia, Canada - Bog Forest MetaG ECP23OM3 | ecosystem: Environmental > Terrestrial > Soil > Wetlands ...
GAGCCGATCTCGAAGGTGAGCAAGCGCTGCCCCGAGCCGTCTCCAGTCGCAATCTGTGCCACGGCCTTCAAGCCAGCGCCTCCCCTGCGAAGCCGTCGTCCGGATCGGTCGTCTGGAAGCGCTGCAGCACGCCGCGAAGCGCCTCGGCGAGAGCGGCGAGCTCGCGGGAAGAGGCCACCATGTCGGCGGTGGCCGACGACTGCACCGTGGCCACGCCGGAAACCTCCTCCACCGCACTCGCGTTCTCGGTCGCCACTTTGGAGATCTCGGAGACCGAGGAGACCATGCGCTCGGCGTCGCGGGCCTGTCCGTCGGCCTCTTGGAAGATCTCTTCGGCGCGGGTTGCGGCTTCGGACACGGCACCGCGGATCTGCTCGAGCGAGAGCGCGATCGTGTTCACGTCCTCGCGACCTTCGCTAATCACCTGGCTCGACTGACGCATCTCATCGGCGACGCCGTGGGTATCGGACTGGATCTGGTGGATCAGCTTCGAGATATCGTCGGCGCTCCTTCCGGCGCTCTCCGCAAGCTTGCGAATCTCGTCGGCCACGACGGCGAATCCCCGGCCCGCCTCCCCCGCACGTGCGGCCTCGATCGAGGCGTTCAAGGACAGGAGGTTCGTGCGGTGGGCGACGCTCGTGATCATCTCGATGATTTGGTGCACGTGACGCGTCTTCGCTTCCAGCCGGAAGACCATCTCTCCGGCCTGCTCTACGCGTTCGAAGACTGTGCGCATCTTCTCGAGCGCGAGCCGGGACACATCGACACCCGCGTTCGCTTTCTGGTTGGCCTCGGCGGAGAACCCGAAGGCCTCGCGAGCCCGGGAGGCTGTGAGCTCGATCGCCGCGGCGATGTCTTGAATGAGCGGCGCGGCTCCCCCGAGCAGCTCTTGCTGATGGGCCACGCCCTCGGCGACATTCGCGAGCGTCGTGGAGATCCGGCCGTTGCCGACCGAGAGATCCTGCGCGGAGCGCGAGACGTCGCCGGCCGCTGCGGTCACCTGGTCGGCGGTCCGCTGCACGTGGCCCACGAGCTCGCGCAGGCTGGAGAGCATCCGGTGCACGCTTCGGGCAAGGTCGTGGGTTTCGTCGTCGAAACGGCCGGGGCCAGACACCGTGACGCGCGCCGTCAGGTCGCCCTGGCTGATCCGCTCGGTGGTTCGGCGCAGCGTCTGAAAATTGCGCGCGATCGTGCGGGAGAGGACGAAACCGAGACCGCCGCCCACGCCCAAGGCGACAAATGGGGTGACCCAGGGCTCGACCGCGTAGCCAAACCGGGCGACGAGCTCGGGGAAAAACCCCGCCACCCCGGCCACCAGCAGGGAGCCGAGAACGAATTTGTACGTGAGCGACAGGCGCACTCAGGGCCTATCGGCGCACCCCGGCGGTGGCTTGACGCCGGAGCGCGCAGAAGTCTCGTCACTGCGGGCCCTTAGAAGTGTTCGAAGCCCAGGAACGAAGCCTTCGCCGAGAGCGCTTTCGGGCCGCCGCTAAACCGCAGGCCAGGGCGCCGGGTAATGCGCCCGATCTGCGTCACCGTGATGCCTAGGCGGCGGCGGAGAGCGCTGGGCTTCGGACCCCCAGCGCGCAGGGTGAAAAGGAGCTCGTAGTCCTCACCCGCAGTGAGCGCCGTGCGCAGGGGTGGAAGACCGAGGCGCTGGCAGGCCCCAGCAAACCCCGCCGCCGTGGGAATCGAACCGACCTCAAGTTCCGCCCCGACGCCCGACGCCCGGAGCAGGTGACCGAGGTCGGCCAGCAGGCCGTCGGAGAGATCGATGCACGCACCCCGGGCGGCCAGGCCCGCGAGAGAAAAGCCCGCCCGCAGGCGCAGGGGCGGGAGGTGAGAGAGCCTGCGCCCGCGCCGTTCCGAGCGCGCGAGGGCGAGCCCCGCGGCACCAAGCTCACCGGTCACGAAGATGCCATCGCCGGGCCGTGCGGCACTCCGGGAGAGCAGGCGACCGGGGGCGGCACTGCCCAGCACGCCGATCGTGAGCGATGTGACACGGGCTCGCGTCACATTCCCGCCGACGAGCGGACAGCCCGCGCGCAGCGCCACCTCGCCAAGGCCTCGGGCGATTCCCAACACACGCGAGAGTTGGAGGGAGGGAGGCGCAGCCAGGGCCACGGTGCAGCCGAGCGGGCGGGCTCCCATCGCCGAGAGGTCCGACAGCGCGACCAAGAGCGCGCGCTGTCCCACGATCCGCGGGCTCTGGGTACGCCAGCGGAAATGAACCCCTTCCACGAGTGCGTCGGTCGAAACGAGGACGTCGTGCCCCCGTGGCGGTCGCAGCACGGCCGCATCATCGCCGGTGCCGAGCACCACGGAGCGCCTTGCGGAGCCCACCCCGCCGACGCGCGCGACCACATCGGTGATCCGCTCAATCAGGCCGAACTCTCCGACATCGCGCAGTCGCACACGCGCCAGGGTACGCGCTTAGCGCGACGAGATCACCGTTTGCGCCTCAGGCGGAGTTTGGACAAGGGGGCGACCGGGGGAAGCGGTTGCCCGGGCGGGCATCTGTTCGAGTGCGGCCTCGAGCACTTCGTCCATGTGGTCGACGGGAATGAAGGTGATGCGGCGCTTCAGCTCCCGCGGGATCTCGCCCAGGTCGGGCAGATTCTTGCGGGGCAGGATCACCCGGCAGATGCCCGCGCGGAGCGCTGCCAGCGCCTTCTCGCGAACCCCCCCTACCGGCAGAACGCGCCCTCGCAGCGTGACCTCCCCGGTCATGGCGCTGTCTGACCGCACCGGGATGCGCGTCGCGAGGGAGACGATCGCGGTCGCAATCGTGATGCCCGCCGAGGGTCCGTCCTTCGGGATCGCGCCCGCCGGCACGTGGACGTGTACCTCGCGTCGCGCGAGGAGTGTTTCGTCGAGCCCGAGCTCGCCGAGTCGCCAGCGGGCGTAGGTAAGGGCCGCCACCCCGGATTCCTTCATCACGTCGCCCAGCTGGCCGGTGAGCACAAGACCCCGCCCGCGTGTCATCGCCGCCTCAAGCCGCAGCACGTCGCCACCGGCCTCGGTCCAGGCCAACCCATTCACCACTCCCACTTCGCCGGCGTGCGGCGCGTCCTCCGCGGAGAAAAGAGGGGCACCGAGGTAGCTCGCGAGGCTGCGCGGGCCGAGCAACGCGGGGGAGCTATCGCCTTCGGCGGCGCGCCGGGCGAGCTTGCGACAGACCGCCGCGATCTGTCGCTCGAGGTTGCGCACCCCCGCTTCGCGCGTATAGCCCGTCACGATCTGGTGGATCGCCGCCGAGCTCCAGCGGATCCGATCGCTGGGTAGCCCGCATTCCTCGGTCTGGCGCGGGATGAGATAGGTGCGCGCAATCTCGAGCTTCTCTTCGGGCGTATAGCCGGAGAGGCGGATCACCTCCATGCGATCGCGCAGCGGACTCGGAATCGGATCGAGCACGTTCGCGGTCGCGATGAAGAAGGTCCGCGACAAATCGAAGGGCACGTTCAGGTAGTGGTCGCTGAAGCGCGCGTTCTGCTCGGGATCCAGCACCTCAAGCAGCGCCGACGCGGGGTCGCCCCGGAAGTCCGCGCCGAGCTTGTCGATCTCGTCGAGCATGAAGACGGGGTTGTTCGTGCCGGCCTGCTTTAACCCCTGCAGGATGCGGCCCGGCAGCGCCCCCACATAGGTGCGCCGGTGGCCGCGGATTTCCGCCTCGTCGCGCATCCCCCCGAGCGAGACCCGCACGAACTCGCGCCCCATGGCCCGAGCGATGGACCGGCCGAGCGACGTCTTGCCGACGCCGGGCGGCCCGACAAAGCACAGGATCGGTCCGCGCGAGTCGCGCCGTAGCTTGCGCACGCCAAGGTGTTCGAGGATGCGGTCCTTGATCCCCTGCAGATGCGCATGATCGGCGTCCAGGATGTCGCGGGCACCGGCGAGGTCGAGCTCATCGGGGGAGGAGCGCGACCATGGCAGATCCACGAGCCAATCGAGGTAGCCCCGGACCACTTGGGCCTCCGGCCCGTCAGGGTGCATGCGCTCGAGCCGCCGCAGCTGGCGTGTGGCCTCTGCGAGCGCCTCGGTGGGAAGTACGGCTTCCTCGAGCTTGGCGCGGTATTCCTCGACCTCGCTCGTGCGGGAGTCCGTCTCGCCCAGCTCCGCTTGGATCGCGCGCAGCTGTTCGCGCAAGATGTGCTCGCGTTGGCTGCGCGACATCTCCTCCTTGGCCTGGGACTGGATCTCTGCCTGGACGGCCGTCACCTCGAGCTCGCGACGCAAGAACGCGTCAACCCGGCTCAGTCGGGCGAGCGGATCACGGGTCTCCAGCACTTCTTGCGACTCGGAGAGTCTAAGACGCAGGTGCGATGCCACGAGATCCGCCAGCCGGCCAGGGTCCGAGACGGTGGAGGTGACGGAGAGGACCTCGGGGGGGAGATTCTTGAGCGGCAAGAGCTCCTCGACGCGCGCGCGCACCGCCCGCATCAAAGCCTCCGTTTCGACGCTCCACTCGGGCTCTTGGTCCGGCGCGAACACCCGCACCCGGGCCCGCAGGGTCGGGTCCTGTTCGACGAAGCCCTCGATTTCGGCTTTTGCCAGCCCCTGCACGAGCACCTTCACCCGGCCATCGGGCAAGCGCAGGGTGCGCATCACCATGGCGACCGTTCCCACGCGATGGAGCTCGTCGGGGGTCGGCTCTTCCACGTCGGGATCGCGCTGCGCTACGAGCAGGACCAGCCGATCGCCCGCCAGGGCGTCGTCCACGGCAGCCACGGAAGACTCCCGCCCCACGAACAGCGGCAGCACCATGTACGGGAACACGACGTATTCGCGCAGCGGAAGCAGCGGGAGTTCTTCCGGAACCTCGAACTTCGGGAGCGCAGCGTCCATGGCCTTTAGATCGACGCCGCAGCAAGGCGACTTAAGCGGCAGCTAGGGCCCTTGCAGGGACACAAAACGCCCCCCCTGCACACCGAGCAGCGAGGCCCGCTTCTCCGCGTTGCCGTCGGAACGAATCGTGGTGGTCCCGGCGACACCGGGTGTCTCATGGACACGCAGTAGCCCTGCGCGCAGCGATTCGCGGTCGCTCGCGCCGCGCGAGAGCTCGGCGAGTGTGAGGTTCGCGGCGTCGAAGGCCTGCGCGGCAAAGACGTCGGGCGCGGCGTGTATGCTCTCCTGGTACTGCCGCACGAACTCCTGCACGAGCGGTGAGGAACTCCCTGCATCGAAGGGCGAGGCCAGGACGGCGCCCTCCACCTGCGGCCCTGCCATCTTGAGCAGATCGGGACTCTGCCAGCCGTGCGAGCCCAGGAGCCGAAGCGGCTGCAGGTGATTGAATGCGAGCTGTGGCGCGATGATGATGACCTTCTCATGCGAATCGGGAACAAAGAGCGCGTCAAAGGGCATGGCGGGGGCCTCGTCGGTAGGAAGCTTTCCTGCTGCCAGGGTCCGCATCACACCCGAGAAATCGGTCGTGCCCGGCTGGTAGGCGGCGACACCCGTCACGGTTGCACCTCGCGCGTGGACAGCATCCTCAAACACGTCTCGCATGCCGCGCCCGTAGGTATCGTCGGGATGGAGGACGGCAAAGCGCTTAAGACCGAGCTCGTGGACGGCGTACTCCGCGAGGGCGGTTGCCTCGTCCCGGGGTGCCACTCCGACCCGGAAGACGTGCGTGCGCTGCGCAATGACCGAATCGTGAGCGGTCAAGGTGAGCAGTGGCAGAGCCGCCGCCTCGGCTTGCGCCGCGGCAGCCTCCGCCTCGGCAGCGCCTAGGGGACCGAGCACCGCCAGCACCGTGGGATCGGCTGCCAGCTCTTGCACCGCGAGGGCCGCACCCGGGCCACGGCTTCCCGAATCCCGTACGAGGATCCGTACGCCTCCCTCGTTCCCGCCCCGAAAAATGCCGGCCGCAAGCAGGATGCCCTGGAGGCTCTCCTCACCGTAGTGGGCGAGCTGGCCGCTCAACGGGAGTACCACGCCAATCGTGCCCACGGCACCCGACCCTGGCGAGGGCGCTTCAGCCTCCGTCTTCGCGCCGGGAGGCGTAGCGGGTCCGGACTCCCCACTCCCAGAGGGTGTCAGCGCTGCGGATTCCTCCAGGGCGTGGGTCCGGCGCTCGAGCTCCGCAAGGCGCGGGGCCTCGTCCGCAGAAAGGGGCAGGCGCGAAGCCTGGGCGAGAGCGAGCAGTGCCGCCCCCGCGTCGCGGCGCTGGAGGGCCAGTTCTGCTTGGCGCAGGCGCAGCCGGGCCGCGGGCACACGATCGCCGAGTTTCTCGGCCGCACGATCGAGCGTCGCCGGATCGAGCTCAGCCGTAAGCTCATCGATCTCGACGTCCACAAGCGCAACCCCATCCGCATCTGGCTGTGCGGAACGCAGCTGACCCAGCCAAACGAGTTGGGCGGAGTGGTCTCCGGCATCACCCGCAAGTGCTGCCTGCAGACGCAGCGCTTCACGGCGGTCGGAGGGCGAGAGGTTTCGGAGCACGATCGCATCGGCTGTCGCCCGCGCCGACGCGGTGTGGCCGCGTCCACGCTCGAGCTGGGCAAGCCGCAGCCGCGCCGCATCGACGTCGGCGCTCCGAGGCCAGCGCACGATGAAGGCCTGGAGTTTCGCCGTAGCCTCGACCGGGTCACGGTCCGCCAAAGCGCGCGCGGCCTCGTACTCACGGTGCGCCTGCGCCACATCGCTAGGGGACTCGGCCGCCCCGTGGTCTGAAGCCTTTGGCGGCGGCTTGCGCGCGCAGCCCGAGGAAAGGGCCAGCCCGATCCCCAGGAGGAGCGCCGCGGGCAAGGCGCGCCGGCGCGACATCATGGAACTAGCCAAACAAGTCCCGCAGCTTGTCCATGAAGCTCTTCGCCGCCGGCGAGACATCGGTGCCGATCTCGTCCGCGAGTTGCTCCACGAGTTGGCGCTGCCGATCGGTGAGCTTGGTGGGAACTTCAACGAAGATGCGCACGAGCTGGTCCCCCCGTGCGCTCTGGCGCAGGGTGGGCAGTCCCTTGCCCCGCAGGCGCAGCACCGTACCACTCTGTGTGCCTTCGGGGATCCGCATGGTGACCTTCCCTTCGAGCGTCGGCACTTCGATCTCGGAGCCAAGCGCCGCCTTCACAAAGGGAACCGGCACTTCACAGTGTAGATCCGGGCCGTCCCGCACGAACAGCGGATGCGGCTTGATGGAGATCACCACATAAAGGTCCCCGGGCGGTCCGCCGGCCACCCCGGCCTCGCCTTCTCCCGAGAGCCGCAAACGGGCGCCTTCGTCGACCCCAGCGGGAATGCGCACGCTGATGCTCTGCTGGCCCTCGATCCGTCCGGCACCCCGGCAGTCGGGGCAGCGCTCGCGCACCACCTCGCCTTCGCCCCCGCAGGCATCACACGGGCGGCTGATCCGAAAAAAACCCTGTTGGAACACCACCTGCCCGGTGCCGCGGCAGCGTGTGCAGCGTTCCGGCTGGGTGCCCGGTCGCAGCCCCGTCCCTTCACAGGTCTGGCACGGGCGCATCTTCGGAATGGAAAGCTTCGCTTCGAAGCTGCTGACGAGCTGGGCCACCTCGACCTCGAGGTTGTAACGGAGGTCGGCCCCGCGCTGACCGCGGCCCCGCCGTCTCCCCCCTCCCCCGCGCCCGCCGAAAAGGTCGCCAAACAGATCGTTGAACAGGTCGGTAAAGCCGCCGAGATCGCCGAAGTCGGCGGCGCCGGTTGCCCCTACACCCTCGAAGCCAAACCGGTCATAGGCCCGCCGTTTGTCGGAATCGGACAATACCGCGTAGGCCTCCGAGGCCTCCTTGAAACGCTCCTCGGCCTGCGGATTGTCGGGGTTTCGATCGGGGTGGTACTGGAGCGCGAGGCGGCGGTACGCCTTCTTCAGCTCCGCTTCGTCAGCGTCCCTTCGGACACCCAGAACTTCGTAGTAGTCGCGCTTGGCCAAGGCGTTGGGCCTCGGAGGGAAGAGCTACGAGGCGGAGGGATCCCCTCCGAGCGTGGCGTAGAGTTTCTCGGTCATCTTGTAGGAGAGGGCCGACAATTCGTCAACGGCAGCCGAGAGCTCCGTCACCTGGCCTCGCTCAAGGGCTTGGCGTGTCTTGGTCATTGCCGCAGTCAGGGCCTCCTTGTCTTCGGGCGGGACCTGCTCCGCAAACTCCACGAGCGTACGTTCGGTCGAGTAGACAAGCCCATCGGCACGGTTCTTCAGGTCGACGAGATCGCGCCGCGCGCGGTCGGCCTCGGCATTGGACTGCGCTTCGGTCAGCAGGCGATTGACCTCGGCCTCGGTGAGCCCGCTCGAGGCGGTGACCTTGACGGCTTGGCCCTTCCCGGTGCCAAGGTCCTTCGCCGATACGTTCACGACACCGTCCGTGTCGATGTCGAAGGTCACCTCGATCTGCGGCACGCCGCGCGGGGCTGGAGGGATGCCGAGGAGCTCGAAGCGGCCGAGCGTCTTGTTGTCGGCAGCCATTTCCCGCTCGCCCTGGAGCACGTGGATCCGCACCACGGACTGGTGATCTTCCGTGGTGGAGAAGACCTGGCTGCGCCGGGTCGGAACGGTGGTGTTTTTCTCGATGATCTTGGTGAAGACGCCCCCCTGCGTCTCGACGCCGAGCGAGAGCGGCGTCACGTCCAGGAGGAGCACATTCTCCACCTCGCCCGTCAGCACACCGCCCTGGATCGCCGCACCCACGGCCACCACCTCATCCGGGTTCACGCCCTTGTGGGGTTTTCTCCCGAAGATCTCGGCAACCTTGACCTGGATGCGCGGCATGCGCGTCATGCCGCCCACCAGGATCACCTCGTCGATTTCCTCCCGGCGTAGTCCCGCGTCGGCGAGGGCGGTCTCACAGGGCGGAACCAGGCGGGCGATCAGATCCGCGACCAACGTCTCGAACTTTTCTCGGGTGATCTGGGTATTGAGATGTTTGGGGCCGGAGGCGTCCGCCGCGATGAAGGGCAGGTTCACGTCGGTGGTCGTGGCGGACGAGAGCTCGTGCTTCGCGCGCTCCGCGGCTTCCTTGAGCCGCTGGAGTGCCATGTTGTCTTGACCCAGATTGATTCCCGTCTCGTTCTTGAACAGCTCGATCAGATGGTCCACGATGCGCTGGTCGAAGTCTTCGCCGCCGAGATAGGTATCCCCGTTTGTGCTCTTCACTTCGAAGACGCCATCGCCAAGCTCGAGGATCGAAACGTCGAACGTCCCGCCTCCCAGGTCGAAGACGGCGATCTTCTTGTTCTTGTCTTCGCCCAGGCCATAGGCCAGGGCGGCCGCCGTCGGCTCATTGATGATCCGCAACACGTTTAGGCCGGCGATACGACCTGCGTCCTTGGTCGCCTGACGCTGCGCGTCGTTGAAGTATGCCGGCACTGTGATCACGGCGTCGGCAATCGGTTCTCCGAGGAAGTCGGCCGCGGTCTCGCGCATCTTCGCGAGCACCATGGCGGAGATCTCGGGCGCCGAGAATGCGCGGTTCCCGACGCGTACCCAGGCGTCGCCGTTCTCGTGGGCTTCGACCTGGAACGGTGCGATCTCGGTGAAACGCTTGACCTCGGGGCTGTCGAATTTGCGACCGATCAGGCGCTTCACCGCGAAAATCGTGCGCTCCGGGTTGGTGACACCCTGACGCTTGGCGATCTGCCCGACGAGCTTTTCGGACGAATCGGTGAAGGCGACAATCGAAGGTGTGGTGCGGGAACCCTCGGAGTTCGCGATGACGACCGGGTTACCGCCCTCCATCACCGCGACGCACGAGTTGGTCGTGCCGAGGTCGATACCGATCACCTTGCCCATCGATCCTGGCCCCTCTCCGCGGGGCCCACAGACAGGCCCCCGGCTACCGCTCGCGCTCGACCCCCTGCGACTCACGACCCCCGGCGCGGGAGACCACCACCTGGGCCGGTCGCAGCAGCCGGTCGCGCAGGCGGTAGCCCTTCTGAAACACCTGCACGACCGTGCTCGCCGGGACCGTCGGGTCCTCGACCTGGGCCAGCGCCTCGTGCACGGAGGGATCGAACGCCTGACCCAGAGCCTCGATCTCGGTCACGCCGTGCTTCGCAAGCACCCCCATGAGCTCGCGCTGGACGAGGTCAATCCCCTGCAGAAGGCCGTCCAAGTCCTCGCGCCCACTCTTGCGAGCGTGCTCGATTGCGCGCTCCAGGTTATCGACAGTGGGCAGGAGATCCTTGACGAGATTCTGGTGGCCGTACTGATACGCCTCCTCGCGCTCTTTCAGCGTCCGGCGGCGAAAGTTCTCAAAGTCGGCCTGGAGGCGAACGAAACGGTCTTGCCTCTCCTGGAGCTCCGCGCGAAGGGCCTCCAGCTCGGTCGAAGGGCCTTCAGTGGGGCGCCCGGCCCCCGGCGGAGGGGGGTGCGGGTGCGTCCGCGAGGACTCCCGGGCCTCCACGGCCTCGGTGGCCTCTCGCAGCGCCCGTTCCAGCTCCTCATTGGGTGTCAGAACCCCTTCGGAGGCCTCCTCGGACAAGGACTCCCAGCCCTCGGACTCGCGGCCGGAACCGGGGGGCGGCTTGGTCACGCCTGGAGCCTCTCGGTCACGAGCTGCGACAGGTAGTCGACAAGAGGAATCACGCGGGCGTAGTCCATGCGGGAGGGACCCACGACACCGAGTACGCCAAGGGGTGCCCTGGCGCCGCCGTAGGGGGCCACGACCAAGGCACAGTGCCGGAGTCCGGGCTCGCCGATCTCTTCACTGAAAGCCACCCGCGGCCCCCCATCCTTTTTCAAGATCTCATCGAGCAGCGCGACCAACCGCTCCTCGGTTTCGATCGCCCGGTGGAGAGCTCGCAGGCGTTCGGGGTCGCGGAACTCAGGTTGGTCCAGCAGTGCAAGCCAGGTCCCGAGCACAAGATCGCCGGGCCCCCCAGGCAGCGCGGCGAGGGCGCGCTCGGCGATGCGGAGGGCGCGTGCGCGAAAACGGTCGGCCTGCGAACGCAGAGCGCGGACCTCTTGCGCCAGCGCCTCCCGCGCCTCAGGCAGCGTGCGACCTGCGATCCGGTCGTTGAGCGCGGAGGCAATCCGGTCGAGATCCGCCTGGTCGGAGGAGCCCGCGTCGTCGATCAGGCAACGGTGGGCGACTCCCGACTGCGACACGAGAACAACGAGAATGTGCGCTGTGGAGAGCCGCACGAGGGAGGCGTGGCGCAGCACCAGTCGCTCCAGCCGGGGGGTGACCGCAAAGCCGAGCTGGTGGGTATGGCGCGACAGCACGTCGCTCGCCACGCGCATCACCGCGTCGCCGTGGACGTCCTCCATCGCGTCGGCGATGTCCCGCCGCTCGTAGTCGCCGAGATCCCGGCGGGCCAGGAGCTGCGTCACGAAGACGCGGAGGCCGAGTTCCGTGGGCACGCGACCGGCGGAGGCATGGCTCTTGCCGAGAAGCCCAAGCTCCGAGAGCTCGGACATCACGCTGCGAATCGTCGCGGCCGAGAGGTTCACGGGAAGCAGCTGGGCAATCGTCGACGAGCCGACAGGGCTTCCGCCCCCGACATAGCTTCCGACCACCGCGCGCAAGACCCGCTCCTGGCGTGCAGAGAGCGTAGGAGTATCGGTGTCCTGTGCCGCCGGAATCACCTCACGCCTCGCCATGAATCCCTCGAGGGGTCAGGAATTCTCAATAAAATCCAAGCGATGCTTACCAACGAGGGCGAGGATCGTCAACGCCGCGCCGACGCGTGTTCCGCTAGACGAGCTGCGCGAAGACCGAGTCCGAAAGCAAACGCCCACGCGCCGTGAGGCGTAGATCGCCTCCGCTGAGCTCGGCCAGGAGGCCCGCCTTCGTGCAGGCGTCGATCGCGCCCGCAAAGAAGCGGCGCGGCGGAGCGCCGAACTCCACCGCAAAGCGCGCTGCATCGAGCCCGCTCACCGTGCGCAGAGCGAGAAACATCGCTTCGCCCCGTGCCGTCCGTTCGTCGAGAACCTCGGGGGCAGCGGTTGCGGGCAGCTCGCCTCGCGCGATGCGTCTTAGGTACTCGGGAAGCTCCCGCACGTTGGCGCTCCGCGCGCCGAAGGGCGCCGCGGCGGTCGGCGGCTCACTCGACCAAGCACCGACCCCAATCCCGAGCACGGGGCGCCGCTCCCAGTAGCGACGGTTGTGCCTGGACTCAAAGCCCGGCCGGGCGAAGCTCGAGATTTCATAGGGAGCAAGCCCGACTGCCCCGAGCCGCGCCGCTGCCAGCTCCATCATCGACGCCACGGAATCATCGTCGGCAAGCCTGAGCTGGCCGCGCCGGGCGGCGAGGGAAAAAGGAGTTCCCGGCTCGATGGTGAGTCCATACGCCGATACATGTTGAGGCGCAAAGTCGATCGCCTCATCGAGATCGCGAGCAAAGTCGTCCTCGCGCTGGCCAGGAGCTCCGAAGATCAGATCCAGGGACAGGTTCAGGAAGCCCGCGTCGCGCGCGAAACGCAACGTGGCGCGGGCCTCAGGTGCCCGATGCGCGCGACCAAGCCGGCGCAGCACGAGATCATTGAAGGACTGGACGCCGACCGAAAGCCGGTTCACGCCGGCAGCCCGGAATCCGGGGAGGCGCGCACGCTCGAGGGTGCTCGGGTTGACCTCGAGGGTCACCTCTTGAGAGGGGCTCTCGGCGAAGGCCGCCCGCGCCGCCACCAGGATGCGCGCCACCGATTCCGGCTGTAAGAGCGAGGGTGTGCCTCCTCCGAGGTACACGGTCTCAAGACGCCGCTGCGCAAACAACCCCTGGCGTGCGCCGAGCTCCTGCAGCAAGGCGTCGACGTAAGCATTCTCAAGCTTGGGCTCGAGCCGCCGTGTTCGCACCACGGCGAAATCACAGTAGGGGCAGATGCGTTCGCAGAACGGCACGTGGACATACAGGCCGACCGTGGGATCGTGCACCGCGGCATGGTACCTTTCCTCGACTTTGACGGATTCCCCCAGCCACTGCGAGGTCCTTCCGAACGGGCTCACCCTGCTGCTTCGGGAGCTCCATGTCTCGCCCGTCGCTGAGCTGCAGATTTGGGCCAAGGTAGGCTCCGCGGACGAGCGCCCCGGCGAGGAGGGGCTCGCCCATTTCCACGAACATATGCTCTTCAAGGGGACCGAGCGGCGTGGGGTCGGCGCCGTCGCCGGGGAGATCGAAGGCGTCGGCGGACGCGTGAACGCCTACACGTCCTACGACGTCACCGTCTACCACGCCACGGTGCCGAGCCATGGCCTCCCGGTCGCCCTCGACGTGCTGTCGGACGCGATACGCTTCTCCGCGTTCGAGCCCGCTGAAATAGCGCGGGAGATCGAGGTCGTGCTCGAGGAGATTCGCCGGGGCGAGGACTCTCCCTCCCAGGTCCTCGGCAATGCGGTGTTCGCCCATGCCTACCGCGTGCACCCCTACCGTGCTCCGATCCTCGGGACGAGCGAGAGCGTGGCAGGCTTCGACCAAAGCCGCGTGCGGGCCTTCTTCGAGCGTTGGTACGCGCCCGACAATCTTCTCGTGGTCGCCGCAGGAGACTTCGTCGCGCGCGAGCTGCGCGAAGGGATCGCCCACGCGTTTGAGGGTGCGCGTCCGGCAAGGACTCCGCGGGAGCGCCTGAGCGAGCCGCCGCGGAGAGCACTCCAAGCGGCGGTGGTGCGAAGGCCCTTCGAGCGCGCGAGTTTCGAGCTCGCCTACGGTGTGCCGAACTTTCGCCACCCCGATGCACCGCTTCTCGACCTCCTCGCGTTCGTGCTGGGGGAGGGCGAAAGCAGCCGGCTCGTGCGCCGCGTGAAGGAGCAGGCTGGCCTCGCAGATCGCGTCGACGCGTCCTCCTACACACCGCTCGATCCGGGCCTTTTCGGTGCAAGCGCGGAGCTCGACGCGACGCATGCCGATGACTGCCTGTCGGCGGTGGCCGCCGAGGTCGAGCGGCTTCGCGCGGAGCCTGTGACGCGGGACGAGCTCGAACGCGCGCGCGCGAACTTTCTTGCGACCGAGCACTTCGAACGCGAGAGCGTCTCAGGAATCGCTCGCAAGCTCGGAAGCTTCCAGGTCCTGGGTGGCGACTGGCGCAGCGAGGAGCGTTATCTCGCGACCGTACGGGGTGCCACGCCCGAGGACCTGCAGCGTGTGGCGCAGGCCTACTTGGCGCACGAGGGGATGACGGCGACGCTGCTGTATCCGTCTCGGGTGCGTGTCGCACCCGACGAGGAACGGGTGACGGCCGCGGTCTTGCGCGGCGTCGAGCATACGCGCCGCGCCTTTGCGCCGCCGACGGCGCTTGCGGCATCTCGGCGTTCGGGTTCACGAGGCGTGGCGGCTGCCGCAGGCGACGCGTCTCAAACCGCCCTGCGCTCGTACCGACTGCCGAACGGCGCGGCGCTCCACGTGTTGCCGCGCCGCGAGGTGCCGGTGGTCGCTGTGCGCGCGGCCTTCCTCGGCGGCCTGCTCGCAGAGAGCGAGGAGAGTGCCGGCCTCACCTCCTTTCTCACCTCGATGTGGTTGCGCGGTACCCGGGCGCGCTCGGCGGCCGACTTCGCGCGGTCAGTGGAGTCGCTCGCCGCCGACATCGACGGTTTCGCGGGGCGGAGTTCCCTCGGCCTCACGCTTGAAACCCCGACGCCGCAGCTCGCGCCGGCCCTCGACCTCTTTGCAGAGGTTTTGCTCGAGCCGGGCTTCGATCCAACGGAGCTGGCCCGGGAGAAGCGCGATACGCTGGCAGCGCTCGCGCGGCGCGAGGACCGCGTCGCCGAGCGTGCCTTTGACCTCTTCACGCAAACACTCTTTGAGCGCCATCCCTACCGGCTTCCGCTGATCGGCACCAAGCGCTCGGTACGGACGTTTCGGGTGGAGGGACTCGAGGCCCATCACGCGCGCCTCGTGCGTGCCCCGAACCTCGTGTTGGCGGTGGCCGGTGACGTCGACCCGGATGCGATTGCGGCGCGTCTGTCCGCTCTCCTTGCCGACCTCGACGGCGGAGAGTTCGAGCCCCCTACCCCGGCTCCCGAGCCCGCGCCGCGCGAGATCCGCCTGGCAGAGCTACGCAAGCGGCGCGCGCAGGCCCATCTTGTGCTCGGGTTCCGGGGACTCGATGTGCGGGACGAGGACCGCTTCGCCCTTGAACTCGTCGCTCAGATCCTCGCCGGGCAAGGCGGACGGCTCTTTCTCGAACTGCGGGACCGCCAGAGCCTCGCCTATAGCGTGAGCGCCGTGAACGTTGAAGGTGTGGCTCCAGGCTTTTTCGCGGTGTACATGGGGACCGCGCCCGAGAAGATCGAGCTCGCGCGCGAGGGCATTCTGTTCGAGCTGCGAAAGCTTGTGGAATCACCCCCTGCCGACGAGGAGCTACAACGCGCCCAGAGCTATCTCACGGGCAACTTCGCCATCGACCAGCAGCGAAGTGCCGTGCGGGCCGGGCAGATTGCCCTCGACGCGCTGTACGGCCTCGGGGCGGACGCCTACACCCGGTACGTGGAGCGCGTTCTTTCCGTCGGCAAGGACGACGTGCTGCGGGTCGCACGACGCGTCCTCGACCTCGGTGCCTACACCCTGGCTATGGTGCGGCCCTAAGCCGCTCGCTGCGCCCGTGCTTCGCGTATGGCGGGGCGTCTAGTTCCCGAGCGCTAGGCCATCGCTGCGCGGGTCGCTCCCGCCGAGATGAAGACCTGTCGCCGGATCGATCATGATGGTCTGCGCACTCGACCAGTCACGAGGGGACACTTCCACGGTGTGACCCCGGCGCTCGAGGCCCTCGACCACATCCCGCGGCACCGCGCGCTCGACGGTCAGCGTGTCGGGTACCCATTGATGGTGGAAGCGCGGCGCACAGACGGCTTCCTCGGGATTCATGCCGTAGTCCACGATGTTCAGGATCGTGAGCAGGGTCGTGGAGATGATGCGTGGCCCCCCGGGACTCCCCGACACGAGAAACGGCATTCCGCCGCGGAGCACGATCGTCGGGGTCATGCTCGAGAGCGGACGCTTGCCGGGTGCCACCGCGTTCGCACCGCGTACGTCGACGAGCCCGAACGCGTTCGGTACATCCGGGGCAATGGAGAAGTCGTCCATTTCGTTGTTTAAAATGATGCCCGTGTGAGCAACGGTAATTCCGGAGCCGAAGATGAGGTTGATGGTCTGCGTGAGCGCGACCGCATTTCCGGAGCCGTCCGTAACAGAGATATGCGTCGTACCTGCATCCCGGGGTGGTTCGCCCGGCCCTGTCACGTGAATCGCACGCTCGCCTGACCCCCAGTGCCAGGGCGCCCGGCGCCACCAGGGTGGGTTGATCCTTGCGCGCAGAGTCGCTGCATAATCCTTTGAAAGGAGACCGCGCTCCGGCACGTCCACAAAGTCGCTGTCACCGAGCCAAGCAGCACGGTCGGCGAAGGCAAGCTTCATCGCCTCGGCGATCACGTGGATGCTGGCCGACGATCCTGCGCCGCGTGCGGCAAGGTCAAAACCTTCGAGCACATTCAGCGTTTCGATCAGTGCGATCCCACCGGAAGAGGGCGGCGGAAACGAGATCACTTCAAGACCCCTGTAGCTGCCGCGCACAGGATCACGGAGCTTTACGCGATAGACGTCCAGGTCGTGGGCGGTGAGGATTCCAGCCTGACGTTCCATCTCCGCGGCGATCGCCTTGGCGATGGCCCCACGGTAGAAGGCGTCTGGCCCTTCGCGGGCGATCGTCTTCAGGCTCTCGGCGAGCTCTGGCTGGACCAGTCGCCAGCCCGGAGTGATCGGCTGACCGGGCGGCGGGAGCTGGATGCGCGCGGTCTCCGGGAAACGCTGAGCAAAACCCGTGGATCGCACCGATTCGAGGATCCGCGCGTGGCGAGGTGAAATCGGGAAGCCTTCCTCGGCAAGATGGATGGCGGGCGCCATCGCATCGGGAAGCGGCTTCGTGCCGAAGCGAGCAAGGGCTTCTGCGAGCCCGGCCACGAGCCCAGGTGTCGCAACCGCGAGTGGACCGAGGCGCGACGCATCTTGGGGCACACCCTTTTGCACGAACATGTCGCGTGTGGCTGCCGCGGGCGCCGTCTCTCGGGCGTCGAGCGCGATGTTTTGTCCGTTCGCGAGATGGATGAGCACGAATCCGCCGCCACCGATGCCGGAGTGATAGGGCTCCGTCACGCCGAGCACGAAGGCGGCGGCCACCGCGGCGTCGA
>Ga0074046_10002182_pt1 | contig 17059 bp, 17 predicted proteins | sample BogForMeECP23OM3_FD_94441 | JGI IMG/M metagenome (GOLD analysis project Ga0074046, IMG submission 94441) | Bog forest soil microbial communities from Calvert Island, British Columbia, Canada - Bog Forest MetaG ECP23OM3 | ecosystem: Environmental > Terrestrial > Soil > Wetlands ...
AGGTGTGAACCGCGGCCACCGAGGTGGCGGGAGTTGAACCGTCACCGAAATCGATCGTCCGGGACACGATAGACCCGACGGTGTCGTAGCTCCCCGAAGAACCGGCGGTCACGGTAAGAGGCGCCACACCAGACTGCGGTGTTACAGTCAGCACCGCGATCGGAGAGCTGGCCGGTGCGGAAGCATTGACGCTAGCGGTGGCCTGAGAACTCTGCCCGGCATTGTTGGTGACAGTGAGTTGAACAGTGTAGGTTCCCGGCTGGTTATAGGTGTGAACCGCGGTCACCGAGGTGGCGGGAGTTGAACCGTCACCGAAATCGATCGTCTGGGACACGATAGACCCGACGGCGTCGTAGCTGCCCGAAGAATCGGCGGTCACGGTAAGAGGCGCCACACCAGACTGCGGTGTTACAGTCAGCTCCGCGAGCGGAGCAGTGACGGCTGCGCCCGCGCTTAGGGAGACAGCCACCACGGAATAGGACGGCACGTCCACAGTTGCGGCGAAGCCACCGGAAACGCTGGTCAGGGACAAGGCCGACGGAGTGATGGTTGAGTTTTGTTGGTTCAGCAGGTACTCTGTTGCCACCGCCGAATTAAAGCCTGGATTCTCGGCGGTGACTGACGTGCCGGCAAGATCCGTGGAAGTCGGGTTAACGATGAGAATCGTGTCTTGGGAAGAATTAAAGAACGCGGTGACGAGAAGCCCAGCCTGGGGATTTGCCGAACTCACTGACGCCGCCATGTATCCGCCGCTGGCCAAGCCCAGATAGTCGGTTGTCGCGAGAAGTTGGTAAGCATAGTACTGCGGATACGGATCGTACTGCGATCGGTCGCAGTCCATGTCGCTGTCCCATGTCCCGGCAATGCAAAAGTAGGGAGGTTCGCTGCCCGCGTAGTAGTAGATCCTGCTCGGTACCGCACTAGCCCCGGTGTAGACGGAGTTCAGAAAGTCGGTGATGGCGACGGCGTTCCAGAGCGGGCCGAAAGTTGGATCATTGCGGCAACAGTCTTTCTCGAAAGTCCAGTTGTCGTTGTATTCCGTCACGTAGACCGGCGTGGAGGAGGCATTGGGTTGCAACCCGCTCCTGACCGAGCTAAGGATCTGGGAATAGTAGAAGTTTATGCCTTGGGTTGGGGATTGTGTGACTGAATACAACTGGCTCCAGTTCATCCCTGCTGTAATCTGGTCGGGACCCGTGAGATACAAGTGGAAGCTGACGAAGTCTATGTAGGGAGCCGTTGACGGGTTGGACAGCAGTGCACCAAGCCATTCCGGCGCCAGGGACGGATCCCCTATCCCGGGGCCGCCGATTCGTATCTGCGCGTGATCCGTTTCCGCCTGCGCCCGCATCGCTGCTGCCGCTGCGCCATATAGAGACAAATAGGTGGCGAGGCGAGTTTGGTCGGTATTGTCCGCTACACAGAATGACTTCTGCAGATCGGGTTCGTTCCAGATTTCATAATCCTGCACCACCCCCGGGTATGCGCTGTCGAGATGCGCCACGTACGATGCGGCAATCTTGGCCCATTGGGCGACATTGGTGGGTGGGGCATATTGAGGACTTCCGCTCGGACACGGATTCGGGGAAGGCTGGAGCCAAGTGGGCGAGTTCGCGAGGACGACGGTGGGCTGCAACCCGGCGGCTTGTGCCTCCGCCACAGGCCCGTCGATTGCACCCCAGTCGGAAGTCTGCGTGGCGTAAACGACATCGATATTTGCAAATGGTCTCACTTGGGAAAACCCGGCCTGATTGACCAGGGAAATGGATCCATCGGGGAGTTTACCCATGTTGAGGCCAAACAGATTCGCTGGAATCGGGTTGGTCGTGGATGCGCGCGAAGCAAAGTCGGCGCTCACGGACGTAGACTGCGCCAAGCCGGGGACCGACCCGCCCCCAAGCAAGAGCAGAATCAGCATTGAAGCAGCGCGGATAACATTCCGATGCGTCTTCATCAGTGGGCATCCTTGCGGCGCGGTTAGCGCCGATTCCCACTGTCAGTATTCGGCGAGTCGGAGGTCCGCCCAAGATTACAGAATCCCACCGATGAAGGGTGGCAGGCCAAGAGCTTTGGTAAGTAACTCTTACCCCATCTCGGACAAACCGGATGCCCAGCACAAGTAAAACGGCAAACTCTGAATCGTTGATCTCGGCCTGGAAAGGAAGATCGTGAACGATCTCGAACGTCGCAGGAGCCCCCGTTTCGCTTTGCGGCAGCCGGTCATCCTCAGCTACAAGAATGGTGACCCAGTGGGCCGGCGCGTGGAAGTGACTATTCTTCTGAAACAGGAGACCTGGCCCACCGCCGCTCGCCTGCATGGGATTGGGAAAGTGGTGCGGGCAGAAGAAAATGGGTCGGCAGAATTTCTCATCAGCGATCAGCCATGACGATCCGCTGGCGGCTGTAACGGCAGTGCTTCTCAGGAACGAGAGCAATCATGAGAGTTGTGGGACGACGAGGGGTGCGGCGCAATTCGGTGCCACGTCCCGGGGAATCTTTCTGCTCTAAGTGGTTCGCCAGTGACGATTCGTATCACGACACGGCTTCAGCCATGCCCTAACGGCCGCATATTCAGTCGCGCCCTCAGGCGCTGGGTCTTGAGATTGAAAGTCTTACGACGAGTGTTTCGTGTGTTGCTTTCGCTCCGCGCGCGAAGGCAGCGAGACCCGATATCCATGCTTTTCCAGCCACTCCGCAGCCTTGCGTTGGGCGTCCTCGGTTTCTTCACTGCTCAGTTCGTCACCGATGCCCTGCAGAGCTGCCAGTGCCCGCTGGGATACGTCCCGCCCCGCACTTTCCGCTATCAGAAACCAAACGTAAGAAGCTAGCCGGTCCGGGGCCACGCCCCGCCCATCCCTGTACATCTCTCCCATCCGAAACTGTGCCGCTCCCACTCCTTCCTCTGCCCCTCTGCGATTGCGTTCGATCTCAGGCACTTGCCTTCCAAACGGATCCAGTTCACCACCGTGGGAGCCGGCGCGCTGGCTGAAGGCATAGAGGACCATCTCCACTCGAGTCGAGACGCCCAGCTTGTCGAAAATCCGGAACATGTAGTTCTTGACCGTATGTTCGCTGAGCTTCAAGCGCAACGCGATCTCTTTGTTCGTCAGTCCCTCCGTTACGCACTGCACCACGTCCTGTTCCCGCTTCGACAGCAACACCGTGCCCCGCGAGTCCACTAGTCGCGAGGGAGCGCTCGCGGCAAGAGTGTCCAGCACGAAGTGCAACTCCTCGCTGCTGGCCCAGACCTGGCCGGCGTGCACGATACAAATACATTTGCGCAGCATCTCAATCGACTGGGCCCGGCAGAATACTCCTTTCGCTCCGCTGCCAAAAGCTCGGATTACCAGATCGCGTTTGGGGCTGTCCAGCAAGATGATGACCCGGGTCTGGGGATAGGACGTCCGCAATTGCCGCGCCACCTCGAATCCCTTCATGGCCTGTTCGTCCAGGTTCACATTGACCACCACCACGTCCGGGTGGCAGGCCGCTACACTCTCCAGAAGTTCGTGAGAACTGGCACAGACCCCAGCCACAGTAAACCGGAAATCCCCCTTCAGAGCGTCGGAGATCAGCTGGCTTCCCATTCTGGTGCCATCAGCCACCACCACCCGAATGGTGCCATTGGCGTCGGAGGCGATTGCCGCACCGCGCTCCTCAGCGACAGCATTTCCGCCTACCCGCGCTCCTCCCAAGGGACCGCTAGGTACAGTTGCATGGGACATGACAGCAATTCCTCCTGAAAACCCTAACAAGAACTGGCAATTCTCAAGATTTTGGGGGATGTGACGCAGGGCTTTCGGACTTGCCCGGGAGCGAGACACCGCCGTCCTCTATATTATGTAGGAGACTTTAGTCTCCGGGTAGTTAAGGAGTAAATGGTACTTTTGTGCTACGCCATCCTTCCCCAAGCATAACGCCGGTTTGGTCGAGGCCGGAAAAGTAGCTTTCCTGAGGCCGCTGCGGCTATGTCGGCTATTTGATTGTGCGTTTGGCGGCGGCTTCGTCGAGTCCCCGGAGATGCGGGTGACGGACTGGGCGGGACGTGAAAACGCTCTGTTGTCGAAGCGAGCCGTGGCGGGCGAAGGTGAGGCGCGCTTCTCCACCGCCACTCTCGCGATACGCCCAATCGCTGATGGAATGCCGTCAGCGAAGTCGGGCTCGTCACCTTGATTGTCAGCAAACTCAGGCAGGGAAAAACGAACAACAGCGTCGCTAAAAGCAAGCGGGCGGTCCTAACAGTTTCGGCAACGAATCACGCCATCTTCGGAACTCAATTGTCCAGTCGCCGGCGCTTGCTGAGCACCTGGACGATTTCCCGCATGTAGGCCACCGCGTCGGCGGGACTGAGCATGGGATCTTCTTTCCCCACAAACGACACCGCGCTGGTTCCGCCCACCAGCGGCTGGGCCGGGCTCTGCGAATGTTCGGTGACCAGCCGGGAAAGATCGAAGTCCACACCGACCTCGCGCAGAACCTCCACGTCGATGGTCCGGTGCTGCAGGGCGCAGCCGATCGAGAGCGCGTTGAAGCAAAGATTATTGATATTCCGCGGAATTCCCTCGCTCATCTCTGCAATCATCTTTCGCGCCGACGCTGTAAACAACGGCCCGCCAGTGTATCCCGCGATGCGCAGCCGGTAGTCGATGAAACGTTCAACCTCTGCCAAGGGCAGGGGTTCCAGCCGGGTGAGCACCGAGATGCGCTGGCGAAGCTGGCCCAGCGAGGGCCGCGCCAGTTTATCCGCCAGTTCCGGTTGTCCGGCCAGCACGATTTGCATCAGCTTGGCCCGCGGAGTTTCGAAATCCGAAAGCAGCCGTATCGTTTCCAGCACCGAGGGATCGCAGTTCTGCGCTTCGTCCACCACCACGATAAAACGGCGCCCGGCGCGCGCTTCCTGCAGCAGGCACTGGTTGAATTCCCGATGCATGCTGACCAGATCCTGGTCGGGGCTCATCTCGCACCCGATTTCTGCCAGTAGGAACCGCATGAATTCCCGCGAATTGCATTGGGTCTGGAAAATAAATGCGGTGCGCGCCGTGCTCTGGAAGCGCTGCAGCAACTCGAACAGCAAGGTCGTTTTGCCCATGCCCGGCTTGGCGATCAACGCCATAAACCCGCGTTCGGCTTGGATGCCGTAGTACAGCGACGCCAACGCTTCCCGGTGAGCCGGGCTGAGATATAGATGGCGGGGGTCCGGCGTGACCCCGAACGGCTGTTCGCGGAACCCGTAAAACTGAAGAAACATTCCTCTACTCCCTGATCATTCCGTCTGCCGACACCAACTGGCTGCGCAACAACTCCTGTTTCGTATCAGGGTATGCCTTGAGGGCTTGCCCTGAGCGAAGCCGAACAGCACTTCGTAAGGTTATCCTACTCTCCAATTCGGGCCTACGCTTTCAAGCGCGGGTGATCTTGTAACGCTGAATCTTGTACAACAGACTGCGGTAGCTGATTTGCAGCAAACGTGCCGCCCGTTTCCGGATCCATCCGGAATGCTCCAGTGCGAGGCGAATTGCCCGGATCTCCGCCCGCGTCCGGTGGCCCCGCAGCGTGAAGCTGGCGGCGTCGGCAGAGCATTCAGCTGCGGCAACCTTGCCAGGGGTTACCGTCTGTTGCTGCGCCCCTGCCACAACCGTAATTGCATCCTGGATGGGAATTTCCGTCATGGGATACTCGCGGCCCGGAGGCCTCTCTAAGAAACCATTCACCGGCACTCGGGGGGATGCAAAGCACTCCCGGAAACCGAATGAGACTCCACAAACACTCACCATTCGTATCAGGGTGCGCCTTCACGCATTCCGTGAGATCGCACTGTCTAATCGCGCCTTAAGGCATTGCGGCGCGAAGCTTGAGTTTGTCAGCAGTCTGCTCCACCACTTCCACGTCGTACCCTGCCAAATCGACCGAAATAGCGCGCTGAATCGCGGCGATCGAGATTACCAGGACCCGCTCACTTTTCTGAGCCTGCAGGATGCCCTCTACCCCATCCAGAGCCCCGCCCCGGATCCGCACTCGCGTCCCGATATTGAGAGCCTTGTGACCTCTGAAAGGTACGTTCTGACTCAGTAGCAACTTAACGTCTTCAATCTGTTGGTCGGGGATGGCGATGCCTCGCCCATTCGTTCCCACAAAGCCCGCTACTCCATGGGTGCGCAGAACCCGAACTCTCTCCGCCGGCGAGTACATCAGACGCACGAAGGCATAACCGGGAAACAACGGCAGCTCCACTTCCTTTTGGCGATCGCTCCAGCGATGGATGGCGGTGCACAGAGGCAGGAAATGTTCAATCTGCATACCTTCGAGCTGTTTGGCCACCAGTTTCTCGTGGCGCGAGCGCGTCCGGATGGCATACCAACACAGATCTTCTCGACGCTCACAAAGGACTCCTGCTTGAAGGTCGACAGCTTGTGGACTAGTGCTCACGATTCCGCCTTTGTCGTACCGCTCCTCAAATCAACTTTCTAACACCCATGCCGGGCGAACAAATCGGAAACAGCACGGCCACTTTTCCTCATCTGTGGCCAGCACCAGGCGTGGATGAAGCTAGGCACGTATTTCTCAGATGTTGTGGGGGGAGCTGCTGCCTCGGTGTCCAGACCGCTAACCACTCACTTCCTGCACAGAGAATACGGTCGCCCTCGGATTGTGTCAAGCCACAAATAGCACAGAGAAGAAATTCTCTATCGCGGCAACTCGTTCGGAATCAGATACTTGCCGGAATTCTTTTCATAAACGGTTCTGGCTGGGGAGCGGCTTCAGACGCACTGGCGGGAGTTAAGAATCATGCAGCGACCGCGCGTCGTCCTCCAACTGAATTGTAGTGGTGATAGCACATCTGAGCCATTGCCCCCACGAAGGTCCCGGCGTACCCTATTGTTTATCGTGCTGGACTGTTGCATCAACCCGGCTTCACTCTGCCTGCCGGTGAGCGCGCTCCTGGCCATCGCCTTAGTGCAGGTTCTGCCGAAAATTCACTTGGCTCTTCTTCGTGATAGTGCAAAGAACAACGGGAGCACCCCGTTGTTTCACGCGAGCGCCAGCTGCGTCCCCGTTTGGGCTGAGTTTTCTTCGGTTTTGGTTGCTGTCGGTACAGTTCGGTAAACGACGCCATCATCAGACTGTGCAGCTCTCAAGTTTGGGTTGCAAGACTTCCGGAGAGCTTTAACAGCTCCCCCTTGAACCCGTAATTTTAGGAGTGACAAACCTTATGCGTTCGAACCTTGTTCTGACCATCCTCATCGCGATAGCCCTGACAGTCAGTGTCGGCTGCGGCAGCAGTTCCTCGACAAACGATGTTATCTCTGTTTCCGTTTCGCCCACGACAAAGCAGCTACCTGCCGGCGGGACTCAGCAGTTTTCCGCGACGGTCTCCAACAGCACGAATCAGAACGTGACGTGGTCCATCTCACCGACGACCGCGGGCAGCATTAGCAGCGCGGGTCTGTACACGGCGCCGAACGCGACCAACCCGTCGTCAACGGTGACCGTGACCGCCACTTCGCAGGCCGATACCTCCAAGTCAGGGATGGCACAAGTTACGCTGCTCGCGGATTCAGTCGCGGTCTCGCCCGCTCAGGCATGGCTGAGTCCGGGTGGGACGCAGCAGTTTACGGCGAATGTAACCAACTCTGCCCAGACCGCTGTCACCTGGTCGGCCAGCGCTGGAACCATCAGTTCCAGCGGCCTGTTAACGGCACCCAACACGGTGAAGGGGGCGATCAAGGTGACCGCCACGCTGCAATCCGATACCACGCAGGCCTCAAACGCATCGGTGTTGCTGCTGACCTCGACCGCGCTCACGGTTAGCCCGAGGGGACCGGCAATCACGGTGGGCGGGTCTCAGCCCTTTACGGCCACCGGTACCTTCAGCGATGGCAGCACGCATGACTGGACCTCCGAGTCAACCTGGACGGCAGCTCCTGCCGGCGTGGTGACCATGGCCGCCAGTACCGCAACCGGCGCCAGCATAGGCGTCGCCACCGTCACGGCCACGGACACGGTCAGCGGCACCGTCTCCGGCAGCACAGCAATCAATGTCACGAGCATGGCCATGACGAACGCCAACCTGAGCGGGCAGTATGCCTTTGCCTTGACCCATGCCGACGCCCGAGGAGTAGCTTTCGAGATGGGGAGCTTTTCCGCCGATGGAAACGGCCATATCACGGCAGGCCACGAAGATGCCAATGCGTCGGTCGGAGGCTTTCCCTCGGCAGGCCTGGCCATTACCGGCGGTAGTTACAATGTTTATCCCGACGGTCGCGGTACGCTTAACCTGACCAATCCCAGGTACACGGAGAACTACATCTTCATCCTCTCGAACGACGGACCGCCCTCGACCAAAGGAAGACTCATTCTTTCCAGTTCGTCGGGCGTCGAAGCCGGGACTTTCAAGCTTCAGACCACCGCTACACTGAGCGGCAATTACGTCTGGCTCCTGGGCGGAATGGACGGGACGCTGTGTCCGGTATCCGTTTGTGGTTCTTCTACCGCTCTTCAGGGTCCGGAAGCTCTGGCGGGTCAATTCGCCGCCTCCGCAGGGAACATCAGCGGCGCTCTTGATGTCAACGACGACGGAACGATTAACGCAGGCCATGGCACTGCGAGTGCGGAGTCCTTTACGGCAACTTACAGCACTACGCCTGACTCGAATGGTCGCGGCACGTTGCAGTTGCCCGCGGGTTCGCCGTTAAGCACCACTGCGTTGAATTTTGCCTACTACGTAATTTCCGCAAACGAAGTGCTCCTGATTCAAACTGACGCACAGGCCGCCACCTTGCCGACTATTCCTGCACTCGCCGGAACGGCGGAACTGCAGACCTTCAGCCCACCTCCCAGCATTGCGGGTAACTCGTACGTGTTCCTGCTGGAGCGCTCTGCCTCTGAAGGTATCTTCGGCGACGCTGGACAGTGGAGCTTCCCCAGCTCCGGGACCACTTTGTCCGGCGAAATGGACGTTAACAGTGTGGGCACGACGGTTGAGTATGCTCTCTCAAGCGCAGCAGCCTACACCGTCCCGGCGTCTAACGGACGCGGTACGGTGAGCATAACGACTACCCCCGCAGGTGCTTCGCTGGACTCGGCCGTCTTCTACCTCATCTCAGGTACGAAGATGTACGTTCTGGAAACCGACTCGAAGGCGAACGGTGGCGTCGCGGAACAACAGACCAACAGCTCCACCTTGTTGACCGGCACGTTGGCCTTCAACTTGGGCCAGATAGCCGTCAACGGATTTGACTCCAGCTACTCCGGCCAGATCGTGACCAGCGGCGCCAACCCAATCGATCTCACCGGGATTGTGGACTCGAACGTCGCCGCCAACTGCCCCGGCTCCAGCTGTGTGGTGACGACAGCCAGCAGCCCGCTGACCGGCAGCCTCCTACCCTCTTCAGTTGACTTGTCCGGTCGCGGCACGGCCATGATTACCGTGCCATCGCAATCAACAAGTACCACCTATGGCTTCTACCTGGTTTCTCCGACGAAGATGGTGGTCTTCGGGATTAATTCGAACGTCTCCGGTTATCAAGCCGTGGACGGAGTGATCGAGAACCAGTAAGCGCAATCGCGGAAGATCCAAGGTCGCGGTTGCAGTGACAGTAGAGGTTGAGCAGAACTGAACAGCCTGCCGCTCCCAAAGCGGCAGGCTGTTTTTCGAACCGGAAATGAGGTCGCAGACACCTCTTAGGGCGGACGAGTTCAAACCAAGCTGTCGATCCGCACCACGGAGTTCGTTCTCAGGGATTCCATTACGGCGAACGTAGCACGGGAGGTCGCCACTAACGAGTAGATGCTGATGGGCGAGGCGGTGCCGGACTCGAAACTGTCAAGCAAAGCCTTCATCTCGGCAGCGTGCCCTTTATCGCCAGAGAATGATGTTGTTGATTTCTTCCGGCCAGAGGCGCATTCGAGTTTCTTGAAGTTCCACATGCGAACCGTCTTCGAGTTGCCGAAAACTTCCAGATATTCCTTTTCGATGGCGTTGGCGCCGTTGGCCAGGTAGTGGATTGTGCCAGCAGAACCATCCGCGAAGGTGATTGAAACCAGAACGTTGTCATGGTTGTAGCGGCGCGCCTGGTCGGTGGGAGCGACCGCGTAAACGCTAGTCGGAACTGCGCCGCAGAGAAACTGCATCACATCGACGAAGTGGCCGGCTTCGCCGATGACACGTCCGCCCTGGTCGGGATGTTGCGGCCATTCTGTGGCTGGTATCAAGCCGGCATTGACGCGATAATGCATTATCAGCGGCTCCGTCCGTCCGGCGAACCATCGCTGGATGGCACGGACTGGCGCGGAAAAACGCCGGTTGTAGCCCACCATCAGCAGCGGTACTGTCCCCGCCCGTACCGCTTCGCCGTATGCGTCCAGAATGGCCTCGAGTTCCTCGCTGTTCAGCGCCGGTGGTTTTTCGACGAACACGCTTTTGCCGGCGCGCAGAGCCTCCGTCACATAGCGCGCATGCGAATCGTGTCGTGAGGTGACAAATACCAGGGTTACGTCCTTGTCATTGATGATATCGGTCGCATCGGTTGCGTAGAATTCGAAGTGGTATTTGTTCGCTGTGTTCTTTGCGTTCACTGGCTTGCTTGTGGCGACGCCGCGCATTCGCGGAGCAAATTTCAGCAGTGGCGGCAACAGCGTGGATTGCGTGAAATTACCGGCTCCGATAAAACCCAAAACGGCGCGGCGACCGGGGGCTGTCCCGGCAGAGGGCCGTAACTCGATACGGCGGGAGAGCGCAATTGGTTTACTGGGATCGGAGTACTGGATCAAGATGCCGAGATAGTTTTCCTGGACCTTGCCCGTAATGATGTCATAGGCCCGGAGACTCTGCTCGACCGGAATGCGGTGTGTAATCAACTCCCGTAGGTTGAGTTTCCGCAGCGCCATCATGTCGAGGACGGCTTCCATGTTGCGGTTTTCCGTCCAGCGGACGAATCCGAGGGGATAGTCTTGCCCGCGCTCCTCGTAGTCGGGATCGTAGCGGCCGGGACCGTAGGAGCAGGATATGCGGAAGTTGATCTCCTTCTCGAAGAAGGGAGAACGAGGGATGTTCATCCCGACCGTGCCGACAACCACCACCGTGCCGCGCTTGCGGGCGCACTGGATGGCCAGTTCCACTGGTTGGTTTGAGTTAGTCGCCGCAGTGATGAGCACGGCATCGGCGCCATAACTGCGGGTGAAACTCTGCACTTCGAGAACGGCGTCGTCGTTGCTGATGGTGCAACGATCGCATCCCAGGGCCAAGGCCAAGTCGAAGCTTCGCGGAGTGACATCTAAGCCCAGCACGCGGCACCCGCTAGCCTTCAGCAACTGAACCGTGATCAAGCCGATCAACCCTAAACCGATGACGGCTACCTGCTCGCCCACGCGTAGGTCAGCCTGGCGCACGCCCTGCATGGCGATGGCGCAGACCGTCGTGAACGCTGCTTCATCGAAGCCCACTTCATCCGGAATTTTGCCAACCAGGTTGCGCGGAACCGAAACGATCTCCGCGTGTGAGGCGTAGCCGACGCCTCCGCAGGCAACGCGGTCCCCTACCTTAATGTCGTCCACCGCGGATTCAACCACGACGCCGGCACAGCTATAGCCCAGGTCCCTGAAATTATCCAGCCGATCACGGACTTTCTTGTAAGTGGCCAGCAAGCCTTCGCGATGGACGTTGTTGATCACCTGGCGGACCAGGTCCGGCCGAAGGCGGGCTTTCTCGAGCATCGATGCCTGGGCGGTTTCCACCGACGCCCTTTCCGTCCCCGGACTGATCAGCGAAAATACGTTGCGGACGAGCACGCTGCCCGACCTAAGTTTCGGCGCTGGCAACTCATCCACGCTGATCTCACCCGTTTTCTGGCATTGGATTATCTGAAGCAATCGCACGCCCCTTTCCGACGGGAATCTCCTGCTTGAGTCCAGAGCGCGGCGGCGAGTCTACACCCATTTCGCCGGCTCGCACCGGGTTGCTACCAGCAGATGCTGCGACGCGTGATGACCTTCGGCCACCAGTCCGGTCATGCCCGGCTCGACAATCGGGCTGCGCCCGCTCTGCAATTGCTCCACCTTGGCGGCGCTGAACGTCGACTCCGACGACGAAATGTCTCTGAGAAGCCAGGCACGCCGCTGTGACCGAACCGACATAGCCAAGTCCGAAAACGCTCACTTTCTTTTTCATAGACCTGATGCCAGTTTACCAATAATCGTGCCGGCCGCATGGGTTGGAATGTTGGGGTTCCAGGCAGCGCGGTGATCTCTTCGTCGAAGTTGGGGTTGGGAATCGGCTTGAACGCGTCCGAAAGTAGGTCCCCCGGCGGGCAAGGACCCGCACACACCCATTCTTCTTATTGCAGGGGATGGGAAAACCTTTTCCCTGTGAACACGCCTTCAGTGTTTCTCTCATTTCTGATTACCATCGGGGCCGGGAAGGTTACGGAAGTACCAGGGGAAAATTCTAAAGCCCAGCTTTCCGTTACTGCTCACGCGCGAGCTAAGTGCTTTCGCCAGTGCGAATTCCGATACTCCAGCCGGCATGCAATAGATGCCCTCGGCACCGAACCATGCGCCAATTGGTAGTGGCATCGCGATTGCCCCATACCTGGGCAGGAGTGCTTGGAACCCGCACGACCTACAACACGACCTACAAAAGGACGCTAATGAAGAACGCCATTATGAGGATGAGCAAGGTGTGTTTCTGGGTGCCCACGCTGGCAGTGGTCGCCCTGGGGCAGAATTGGGTGCAAGTCGAGCCGGCGCCGGCAGCCACCGCACCGGCCTACAGTGTGAGTGTTGGCTACACCACGCTCGTAATGGCGATGCCCGGCGCAGGTCATGTGAACCTCGGGGGCTTGGATGCCAGCGGACGCGTGGAGGTTAATTCACGCTGGGGAGCTATGTTAGATACCAACTACCTCCGTGCTTCCAATGTCCTTGCTACTCCACACGATGGCTCTGTGTTGAGCTTTTACACTGGTCCCGTGTTCTATCCGGTTAACCACGGAAAGATCCAGCTATCCCTTCACTTACTGGGCGGTGTGAGTCGGGTGAATGGCGCACTGCCAGAGAACGATACCGCCTACCGGCATGGGTGGCTGGCACATTTTTCCTATGCTGCGGGGGGAGAAATCGAGTATCCAGTCTCAGCGCCATTTGGGGTGCGGGTCGGCGGAGACTATCTGCGCACGGCTTTTTTTGACTCGACTGGCACAGTGCAGCCCCAAAATAATCTCCGGCTGACCGCGGGCTTCGTTTTTCACCTGAACGCTCGTCAACGCTGATCGGGATTCACGGCGCGATTTTCCCCGCGTCCTGCGTTATAGACGCGCCGGGATTCTCCCTTCTGTTTCCGCACCGTGCGATGCAACTGCTGGCCTAACCGTTGCAATCAGGTGTGCCTGTTGAAAAAGTCCGATTTTCGCAGAACGGCCCAAATTTGGGGAATAGAAAATGTCTAGGAAAACTGAGAAAGTCGTTTGTGGGGCATCCTAGCGCAAAGTTTTTCACCATTCGGGAGCGAGTTTTTCAACAGCCACAGGTGATCCCACTAAACCCCAGCTCCATGGGTGCCAGGGCGGTGTTTCGCCAATGATGCCCGCCCCGCATCGACAATCATTTACCTTGACAAATTGTCCCCACTGGGGCATGCTTCCGGCACCATGTGGGGGGCTTCTTTCTAGCCTGTTCTTGTTTACCTGCTGTTCTCGAGAATGGGCTTCTAAGACCACCGAGTTCACTAGCGCTGCCGCCCAAGGCACCAGGCGGGAATCGTCCGATCGAATAGAAAGACAAAGGAAATCCAGAAGAAACTGGAGGAAAAGGAGCATGTGCATGAAGACAATTAGGTGGGTTCTGACGGCGTGCCTTTGCGGGCTCGCAGTGATGGCCTTTGCTCAGGACAAAGAAACTCCGAAGACTGGCCATGGTGGAAGCACCGCCGAGGAGATGGCCGCAACGCAAGCCTATTGGACTGTGGAGCGAATGGCAAACGCGAAGCCGATGCCGATGCCGAGGGTTGACCCAGCCATCGCGGCGGCCGTCTCGGGCCCGCGTGTGGTGTCTACGGAACCGGCGCGGTTCTCCCCGGGGGGATTACCCAGGTTCTCTCGGAGCACCGCGAAGCCAATCGAGAATACCGATGTGCTGAACGTGAAGGACGCTGCGGTACAAGCTACTCCATTACCGCAAACAACCCCGTTTAGCTACGAATACCCATTCACTAACTATAGGCCGGGGACGCAAGGCGAATACCCCTTCGGAGCCATCGGCAAACTGTTTTTCGTTATACCGCCCGGCGCCAGCGAGCCAGCGGGCGACTATGTTTGTTCCGCATCCGTGGCGTGGAATGCGTACACTGTTTTCACGGCGCGGCATTGCGTGTTCGACTATTCCACGGGGATCAGCTACAACAGTTGGGTCTTCTACCCTGGCTATAACGCTGGCCCCATCGCCAAGTATGGGAATGCCTGGACACCGCGCAGGTGGATCACCTGGGTCTCAGGTTCCTCAACTTTCGATTACGACATCGCCGTTTTCCAGATGAACGACGAGAATGGCACCGGTTGCAACGGAAGCAGTGGTACGGGCCCGATTGGCGCCTACACCGGCTGGTTTGGCGCGACTTGGAATGGCGACTATACCCAACGGCAATGGGACGTGTTTGGCTACCCTGCGGCCGCCCCATTTGGCGGTTCACACGTCTGGCAAGACGAGGCCGCAACTGGCGCCGTCAATCCGCTGTCGTATAGCAACGTCATCGAAGTCGGTAATCCGCAAACCGGCGGCACCAGCGGCGGGCCCTGGATCATTGGCCTCAATCCCGAAGCTTTACCCCTTGAGCCTCCCGCCGATAACACGCTCGGCGGCACGGGGGGAAACTACCTGAACGGGCTGAACTCCTTCAAGTGGACTAGCCCGAGTCACCCGTATTCCATCAATGGTCCGGAGTTTCAGACGTACAACTTCGACAACCTGGTGACCGCTTACCTGGCTCTGTCGTGTCCGTAGAAGGTTGACTGAGAAGTTGCCAGAGGGACATCGCTGTCGAGGCGGCATCCCGCGACCCATGCTTGACACGGCGTTCGGTTCGGCTGTCGGAATCGGAGCCGCGCACGCTCCCCCCGCCAAGGGCCATCCTGCACTGGGATGGCCTTTTTCTTGCCCACAATTGGGCGATCAGGGTCTCCGAAGTCCTGAAGTGCAGACAGGAGAGTCCCAGAAGAGACCCTCCCTCGACTCAATGGTCGCCAGAGCTACTGGCGCTTCATATTGGCGTTGGCGGCCTCGGCCGCGGCCTTCAGTTCGTTGTTGACCTGTACCAAGAGTTCCCTCGCTCTCTCGGCGTGGCCTTTCATGTCATAGCGGTTGTCTTTCTGCGCCATTGCGATGAAGCGGTTGGCCTCGACCACATGGCGCTGTGCCTGCGCCAGGTTCGGATGAATTCTGCTATCGATGTCTAACACTGGCTCCTGGGCCACGGTTACGATGCAGAGCAGAACTGCGGTTAGTATCGCTGGGAACCCTAAGATTCTCTTCCTCATAGTCTCTCCTCCGTGCGTTTGGGGTAGATCTCGTGTAAGAGTCTATCACCGCTTCTCGCACGGGAGGCTAATTGTTGTTGCGAGACCGGGGTGTTGAAACAGTGAGTCCACAGAATGTTTCTTGGCCTGCGATCTTGGGCAACCACCCGCCGCGATGACGTGCAGCGCACACCCGGTGCCGGCACAGGGAATGGCCCAGCTGCGGTACAGCGCTTTAGTCCGATTCATCGGTTATCAGTCGTGCAACTTCGGAGGCCCGTGGACCGCTTACGGGGTTGAGTCGTGTCCGTAGAAAGTAGACTGGGAAGTTGTCCGCGGGACATCGCGCTGTCGAGGCGGTATCCCGCGGCGCGTGCTTGACGGCGTTCGATTTGGCGGTTTCGGAATCGGAGCCGTGCGTGCTTCTTCTTGATCGAAGTCTGGAATGAGACATAGATAACCAGCCCTCGCCCGCCAGGTAGTAGGCTTTCCGCCGCGACTCCGGAACCCTCTCAGCAGAAACTCATCGAACGACTTCACGTTCTCCACCCGCCAGTACTGTCCCGCCCTGACCTCGCACAGGTACCGTCCCAGTTCCACGAACTTCGTATCCCGCTCCGTTTCCTTCCTCTGTTCCCAGGCCAGCATCTCGTCGATCTTGTCGAGCACGAAGCGGGCTCGTCGACGATTGAGTTTCGGAGGATGGGCGGATATTTAGTAGCTAAGCTCGTCAAGCCAACCAAAGTCTTCTGCTCCAGGCCGGCGCAACAAGCTGACGTCGACCATCTCTCGTCGCCCCAGACAAAATCCTACATAGGGGCTGGCAAAGGGGCTTTGTACGCGCTTTTGGCAACTGGGATCGCGATGACCTACACGCGGGTGAGCTGAGGGAGCACGTCGAAGTGCGTGTCACGGGCAAACAGGACAAGCGAATGTTGCAGGACGAGGGCTGCGATCCACATATCGTTCGTCGGAATGGGGGTGCCTTGCTTACGCAGTTGCCGGTAAATGGCAGCGTAATGATGCGTGGTCTGCTCGTCTGCATAGAGCACACCGACGCCGGACTTCAGGAGAAAACGCCGCAGGACAGCTTCGTTCCGTGGTCCCTGGCTGCCGGCAGCGAATCCAGCACGCAATTCTCCTAACACAATGAACGGCAACCAGACCTGTTCGGCGAGCTCGACTGTCTCGACCACGGATACATCGCCCCGACAAAGGTCGGTGTAACGGTTCGTGTCGAGCGCCAGCCTCACCGCCACATCCCTTCGTCAATCGTATCTTGCGCAGCCCTGGCCTCGTCGAAAGCGGGATCTTTGCGCCAAGTGCCTGCGATGTCGCTCAGATCGCGCTGCCGGCCGCATTCCCCGGTAACGCCAGCACCCCGGGCCAGGGCCTCAATGGCTACTTCGTTGAGACTCTTGCCCTGGTCACGGGCAGCGCGGCGAAGAGCTTCATCCAGAGTATCTGGCACGTTGCGGATCGTGTATTGCATACATATATTGTAGGCATTGTAGGCGACGAGTGCAAGCAGCACTTCGGTCCAACTGCGATCCCCG
>Ga0074046_10002183_pt1 | contig 17058 bp, 13 predicted proteins | sample BogForMeECP23OM3_FD_94441 | JGI IMG/M metagenome (GOLD analysis project Ga0074046, IMG submission 94441) | Bog forest soil microbial communities from Calvert Island, British Columbia, Canada - Bog Forest MetaG ECP23OM3 | ecosystem: Environmental > Terrestrial > Soil > Wetlands ...
GGCGCATAGGTCTTGCGCTCGATCCTGAAGCCGCTTTCGGCGGACGGTTCCGGCTCCATGCCTTCGCCCGTGACGAGAACCGAAGCCGGCACAGCGTCTGGGCCACGATTCGCGATCACCAGCCCCTCAGAGGCGAATTGAGCCGCGGTCAGTACCTTCTGGAACGTCTCGGAAGCCGCGTTCGGCAGGACCGCGCTCACATTCGTGATCTGGATCGGGCCGGCAAAATCGCTGCCGGAGAGTACCGTCTGGAACGATCCTTTGACCGGCGCGCCGTTCACTTCGAGCGCCAGGTTTTTGTTCTGGGCGTCAAGCGTGCGCGCGGCAAGCAGCAGCCAGAGACTTTCCTGCGTCGTCGTCTCCTTCTGCTGGGCCCTCAGCTTCACGACAATGTTGAAGGCCTTTTGCAATTGCGGCGTGGAGGCTCCGCTTTCGCCCATAAGCGCAAGCACGGCGGCAGCGTCGCGAAGCTGCGTGCCGTAGTCGGCGCGATAGGCAAGAGGCGCCTGCGCATCGGGAGTTGTGAGCCCCGACAACGCAGACGCGAAGGTCAGCGCCGCCCTCTCCTTATCGCCAAGCATGGCGAGCCCGGCCGCGAGTTGCGCTCTGGCGATGGGAGTCGAGAACGCGTCGATTTTCGTGTCGGCGTAATAGCGCAGATCGCCAAGAACGCCGCGGCCCGCGCGCGCCAGCACATACAGCGCATAGGCGAGGTCTTCGCCGCCTTTCTTGAAGTCGCGGGCGTTGTTGACGGTGTTCTTCAGCCTGTCGAGCGCAATCTCATAAGAGATGTCGCGGACAGCGTAGCCCTTTTCCCTCGCGCGGGTCAGGAAATCCGCCACATAGGAGGTCAGCCACATGTCCTCGCCATACGGCCCCCATAGGCCGAAAGCGCCCGAAGAAGACTGCATCTCGTAAAGGCGCGTGATGGCCTTCTCGATGGTGGCCTTCGCCTTGGGCTCTTTGCTGATGCGCGCGCGAGACGCCACCTCATCATAGTAAAGGAGCGGCAGTGCACGGCTCGTGGTCTGCTCGGCGCACCCGAAGGGATAGCGGTCGAGGCCGATGAGAAGGCCGGGCACATCGAAGGATGCCGTGCGGCTCGCGGTCACCGAGATTTTCGCGGTCGCTGGAACCAGATCACGGATCAGTTCGCTGCCAACCCGAAGCGAGCCGGTTGTGGCAGCGAGCATTTCTGTTGAGCGGCGGCGCACGTTCGGCGCGGGCGGCTCAACCGCGATGGCATAGGTGCGCTCGATGGCGACATTTCCTGGCCCCGTAAGCGAAAACGAGACGTGGCCATCGCCAACCGATGCGCCCTTGATCGGGATGGTCTGGCTGACTCGCTTTTCGAGATCGAGTGTCAGCGTGCGCTCGGCAGGCCCGGCGACCTCGAGGCCGCCGCCTCCCTTGGCCGTCAGCTGGTAGACGCCGGCGGGAGCCTCCACATTTTCGATGCTGAGATGCAGGTTGGAGCTGTCGCCCAGCATCAGGAACTTGGGCGGCGTGGCCTGCGCCACAACCGTGTCGCGGACAATCACATCCTTCTCGCCCGAACCGATCTTTGACGGCGTCCAGGCTTGCGCCGCGAGACGCATGGTCCCGTTGAAGGGCGGCAGCGTGAACGTCACCCGCGCGTTGCCATTTGCATCGGTCTGGAGCGGGCCGGAATAGACCGCCAGCGGCGTTTCCGCGAGCGGCCTGCCGCTCATCTCGAGCCCGCCTTCGTCGCCACCGGAGCGGACGACGCCGCGCACGCCCTGCATTCCGTCAATGAGCTTGCCGTAAAGGTCGCGCATCTCGAGGCCGAGGCGGCGCTGACCGAAGAAATAAGAGGCCGGCGCGGGCGTCTTGTACCGCGTGATATTCAGGATGCCGAGATCGACGCCGGAAACGACGACCGTCGCGTTCTCCCCCGTGTCGAGGCCCGAGACCGAGGCCGACACAGTGACCGGCCCGGCGGGGCGCACCGCGGGCGGCGTTTCGAGCGCGATGGACAACGTTCGCGTCTTCGTGTCGAGCGGGATCCACTTCACGCCAACGGCGCGGCTTGGCATGCGCTTGGCCGCGCTGTCCATGGGGCGATAGAGGATTGCGGTCGCGTAAGCGCCCGGACCCCAGGCCGGATCGGCCTTGAAGGTGGCGGACCCGCCCGAAGCAGCGACGTCGATCATCTGCGTGGCCAGCACCTTGTCGCTGACGATGGCGACAAGCGCTTGCCCCGCCATGCGCGGTAGGATCGTGACCTTCACCTCATCGCCCGGTTTGTACGAGGCGCGGTCGAGCGCGAGGTTCATGATCTCGGGTGTGTCCGAAGTTTCGGAGACATACCAGCCCGCCGAAAAGGAATAGCTCGTCGCAGGGCCTTGCGCGGTGGCGGACGCGATGTCGAGGCGGTAGTTGCCGGAATCGACCGGAGCCTTGACGCGGACGGCGCCTTTGGCGAGCGTCTCGATTGTGCCGCCGGCGACGCGGTTCTCATAGGTTACAAGTTCATAGGACCAGCGGTTGTCGCGGCTGTACCACTGGAACTGGCTTTCGACGCGCTGAAGCTCCCATTTGAGGCCGGTTATTGCCGTCTGCTTGCCATCCGGGCCAATGCCTACGATTTCGAACTCGGCAGCGGCGCCCTCGGGCACCGAGCCATCGAACAGCGGCTTCACGCCGATGAAGCTCTTTCCGGTATTGACCTTCATCGCGATTTTCTCGGCGAGCGCACGTCCGCTCGGCTCGCGCAGACGAATCGTCACGTCGGCGTTGAGCGGCTTCGAGGTTTGCGGCAAGTCGGGGAGCGCGATTGAAATCGCTGAAACGCCCGTGGCGTCCGTATTGGGCAGCGCTTCAAGCTCCTTGCGGACGGTGGTGAACTTCTCGCTCTCCTGGCCCACGCGGAAGCCGGGGAAGCCGCTGACCTCACTCGATGCGGAAATCACCATTTCGCCTTCGAGGCCGAGATTGGAGGCAGGCGCACCATAAAGGTAACGGCCCGCAAGGCCGATGATACCCGGAGAGCCAGCAGCGATCACAGGCTGCGAGGCGGTCAACTTCATCTCGAGCCGTTCTGGAACGTAGTCCTCGACGAGAAAGGTCTTCTCGTAAAGCGCCGGTGCCTTCGGATCGACGAAGGCCGCAAGCCGCCACGAGCCCGTCATGGTCGTGTCCGGCAGCGCGATCTGCCAGCTGCGGCCGCCATTGCCCTGATCGGCAAGGGTTTCGCGGCGGTCTTCGACACCATCCGGACGGAACAGCTTCACGATAAGAGGCGTGGAGGCGACAGCGTTCGCAGCAGCATCACGCAAAAGCGCGGTTACATAGACATTTTCACCCGGGCGGTACACGCCGCGCTCGCTGAAGACCATCGCATCGAGCGGCCCTGGAGGCGTACGCCCCCCGACGCCCCGGTCGGATAGATCGAAAGCCTGCTTCGTAATGTCGAGGAAGCCGTAGTCGCTCTCCGCCCCGCGCGCGATGACGAGCGCGGGTGCAAGGCCCCCTACGCCATGCGTCAGCGCGGCTTCGAACGTGGCCACGCCCTGAGCGTCGGTCTTTGCCGTGCCGAGAACTTCATTGTTGCGTGCGATAAGGCGGATTTCGGCGTCCGCAACCGAACCGGCGGCGCCAAGCGAGCGGACATAGACATGGACACCGTCCGCGCCGGAAAACGCCGTGAGGCCCAGATCGGAGACGACGAACCACTGCGTCGTCTTCAGGCTGTAATCGCTGTCGGCGTCGCTGTCGTTGTCAGGCTTCGCGCCTTCCTCGGCAGCGCTCGCCGCGATCACATACAGGCCGGGTTTCAGGTTGGGCAGAAGCGTATCGACCGGGAAGGCCGTCGTGACTTCCTCGTTCAACTTCGAGGCGACAGGCATTTCGCCCGACCATAGCTTTTCGCCCTTTTGGTTGGCGAGCTGGTTCAGCTGATAGGTTTGCATCGGCTTCTGGAAGTCGCCGTCAAGCACCTCCTCGGCGAGACGCCGGTCGCCGATGCGATAGATTGTAGCCTTCACGAGCTTCGTGTTGATGCTGACGACCGGGATGCCCTGCTGGCCGGTCCTCGGCAGCACATAGTTGCGGGCCGAGAAGCGCACGGAGGGGGACCGGTCGCGGATATAGACGGTCAACTCCACCGGCTTCGGCAAGAGGTCATCTTCCGTCGAAGGGATGCCGCTCCGGACCTTAACCTCGTAGCGTTTGCCGTGCAGAAGATCTTCGACGCAAAGCTGCGAGCCCTGCACGCGCACGGAAGCGGGCTTCTCATTGTTCACGGTGACGTAATTCGTGAAATCGATACGCCCCTTCGCCAAATTCTCCGAGAACTGCACGCAAATGCGCGGCGCGTTCGACTCATTGTCCGCCGTGTAGTCCAGCATGCGGAAACCGTGCTCGTTGAAGGCCCGGTCATAGGCCTCCTGCACGTCGGGGTCGGCGACGAGGGCGAGGCTCATCTTGTAGATGCGTAGAGCGGGCCGCCATTGGTCGCGCGCACCGAGGCTTTCGGCCAAAACGCCCAGCGCATCCGCTTTCGCCTCGGGCGTCTGCGATCGCGCATAAGCGATGTAGGCGGACGAGCCGGCATTGCGGGCAAATGTGCTCTTCTCGCTATATTTATCGGTTTCTATAGCGAGATATTCGCGCGCGAGCTGTAGCCAGGTGTCGCCGTTCTTCCTGTCGAGCAGCGCCGACGAGGCGAAATAGCCCGTGGCGGAGCGATGATCGCTTGCGGCGCTTGCCTTGACGCCCTCCGCTTTCCACGCCTTGGCGTCCTTGCCCTTGGTCGGCCACGTGGCCTGTAGCGTGTTTTCGAAAGTCTCGGATTCCCGGACGACGGAGTCGTCGATGGGCGTCTGTTGCTGGGCGGTCGCCGCAACCGTGACGAATGCCGCAAAGAAAAATCGGATCAAAAACATAGCGCCAACTCGCGAAAGGGTTGTACTACTTACTTGGCGATAAGTGCCGCGAAAACTTGGGCTGATGCAAGGCAGAATAATGTCTCGAAAGGTGATCTTTTCAAGGAGGAATGCTGAAGTTTGGCGACGGTTTACCGGAGATGATTTTTCATGCAGCATCCAATAGCGCCCTTGTTGACAAAACGGCCATGAAGCCGTTAAGGGCCGTTACCTATGTCGCAGCAGCATCTCCGAATAAGACATCCCGGCGCCGTTACGGTTATCGCAGCGGCCGCCGCTGCGTGGTTCATGGCTTGCGGCTCCGTTGCGCAGGCAAAAGATGAGGATGTGAACGCCTTTATCGCCAAGGCGCCGATTGCGGGACTGCCGCCGGGAACCTACAGCCAGTGGACGGAGGAGCAGAAGAAGACGGCGATCAAGCGCGTCGGAGGCTTCTGCGAGTTTCTTTGCGTGGATTCCTACGGCACCACGTCTTTTCCGAACAAGGCTGCGGCGGAGCGCGCGACTGCCGAAGTCAAGGTCTGTCTCGCAGCCTGCATCGTCAATCATTTGCCGGCGGATTACCCGCAGTTGGCCGCGATGAAGCAGGACCTGCACGCCGATTTCGAAAAAGCCAGGAAGCTCGGATCGGCGATGGCCTGGCCGCTGCCGGGGAAGTAGCCGAAATTCCTCCAGCCAAGATCTTCGGCCCTTCCGGGCCACCCAAATTTGTTACAATTTCTGTCTCTCGCCCTGATTGCATACGCCTGCGAGTCTCATCCATAGTTGAGGTCTTGCGGACTGGATTGGGACCATGACGATACTGGGCGGCTTAGGATTGCTTTGCCTGCTTGTGGGCGCGGGCATCTGTTGGACAATCCTCAGCCACAAGGATTGGTAATTCCGTGATATTACGCGTTATAAGTTAACTGAAAAGATTTAAGGGGAAGCCTCATTTCCAAACGCCTGCGGGTTGCGGCGGTGTCGTTGCCGCCGGACGACGCGCTCTGGAATTCTCACCTCAATTCCTATATACTTAGCGATTGAGTAAGGAATTGCGTCATGATTTTCGCGCGTTTAACAGCGGCGCTGATAACTGCCGTTATAGTGGGCGGATTTATATTATTTGGCTTGCTTTGGTTGTGGTTCTGGTTTGAACAAAACGGGCCATCACGGTACTCGTCCCAAGACCAGTCCGGATATTCTTCCCAAAACCAGAGTGGCTATGACAGCGGATACAGCAGATCCGGATACAGCGGATACGGCAACCGTTACAACGCCGGCCAAGGTCAACCGATATACCCTTACGTGCCGGTGAGAAGGCGGGTGCGGTCGCCTTGTTACAATCCCTGCTATTGAAATCGTAGCCGAAACTCACGGCTTATACTTAGCCGACTTTTCCTTAAGAATTTCCTGGGCGCGGTCTAAGGCTGCTTTTTTTATTTCAGAAAGAGTGTGTGCATCGAGATCGATGATTGCCCGATGGGTCGGCCCCTCCGCGAGTCCAAAATAGCGGTCAAGCTTCTTGTTCTCACTCTCAGCAATTGGAACATTCAGCTCACTGATCGGAACCCGGACATCAATCCATTCTTTTGCCTTTTTCTCATCCTCGTCGTCGGCAAAACGCATCAACACTTCGGACTCAGTGAAACGAGTTGAAATCAGCTTCATGGCTCCATCCCAAAATCAAACAACTTGAACAAGTTCTTTTATACATTTTTAACTACAACCATGCCTTGCAAAAAATCAAAAAAGCCGATCCTCTGTGCGAATTCGGCTTGCGCCACAAGCAGCTGAAAAAGAAAAAGCGGACCGTATACAGCCCGCTCCCGCAAGTTATTCTGAAGTTTTCCGATTAGCGCTCGCGGCGGCGCATCAATGAGAGGTCGGCCGCGCCCGCCTTGCCAGATCCGGGGCCAAAAGGCTGCCCTTGCTTCCTCTCCCGAACGCCGCTGCCACAGCCAAAGCATCGCGCGGGGTCAGGCCCCTCTGAATACCAATTCTATATGCTTTGACGAGTTGCCTTTGTAGATCTGTGTCTTTGGTCCAAGGAAAAGGTAGCTCATTAGTGTCCCGAAATAACGAGTCAAGAACTAATTGACCGACACGCCACATCCTCTTGCTCTTTCCAAAGGTTTCTCACATAATTAATGTACCCAAGCTTAAGCAACACGACCTTGATTAATATCAAAACTGTCGCAGGTCCAGGCTCAGCCTTTAGCGGCACAAGGAACATGCAACACTGCGGGCTTGCCTCTGCCACAGATCTTGCTCATAGCTGCGCCTTGAAAACGAGCAAGGGTGCGGGATGAGCCTTTATCGCGGTTTTCTCACGGTCGGCGGATTAACTGCGGTCAGCCGCGTCTTCGGATTTATCCGCGACGTGCTGCTGGCCGCCGTCATGGGCACGGGCTGGGTGGCCGACGCTTTTTTCGTATCGTTCCGCTTTCCCAACCTGTTCCGGGCCCTGTTCGCGGAAGGCGCTTTCAATTCGGCGTTCGTACCGCTTTTCTCGAAGCGGCTTCGCGCGGAGGGACAGGAAAGCGCGCGGATCTTCGCGGAACAGGCGCTTGCCATCCTGTTCGTGGGCGTCACCGCCACGGTGATCGCCGCCGAAATCTTCATGCCCTACCTCGTCAAAGCGATCGCGCCCGGCTTCAGCACCGATCCGGAGAAGTTCAGGCTCGCGGTGCTCCTGACGCGCATCACCTTTCCCTACCTTGTCTGCATGTCGATGGTGGCGCTGACGGCGGGCATCTTGAACGCGCTCGGCAAATTCAGCGCGCCCGCCGCGACCCCCATCGTCCTCAATCTCGTCCTGATCGCGGTCACGCTTTTCGCCGCCGCGAGCGGCTTCTACGATCAGCCGGAAGCCGGCATTATACAGGCTTGGGGCGTGACGATTGCGGGTTTCGCGCAGCTTTTCGTTGTGGCCTGGGCCGCGCGCGGCCTTGGCATGGACCCCGGCTTTTGCTGGCCGCGGCTGACGCCAGAAATGCGCAGGCTGATCAAGCTGGCGGTGCCGGGCCTTGTGACGGGCGGCATCAATCAGGTGAACATATTCATCGGCACCATGATCGCCTCGCTCCAGGCAAGCGCCGTCTCCTTCCTGTATTACGCCGACCGCATCAACCAGCTGCCACTCGGGATGGTGGGGATCGCCATTGGCGTCGTTCTCCTGCCGACGCTGTCGCGGCATCTCGCGGACGAAGACGAGGGCGCCGCGCTTGCCAGCCAGAACCGCAGCCTGGAGTTTGCGCTGCTCCTGACGCTGCCCGCCGCCGTCGCGCTGGTCGTGATCCCAAATCCCATCGTCCAGGTGCTCTTCCAGCGAGGCTCGTTCACATCCGCCGATACGGTGCAGGTGTCCGCCGCACTCGCTGCCTTCGCTTGTGGACTGCCGGCCTTCGTGATGACGAAGGTTTTCCTGCCAGGCTTTTTCGCGCGCGAGGATACAAAGACGCCGATGTGGTTCGCGATGACCTCCGTCGCCGTTAACATCGGCGGCTCGCTCGCGCTCTTCCCCGTGATCGGCCATGTCGGCATCGCCATCGCCACCAGCCTTTCCGGCTGGACGAATGCGATTTTACTCTCCACGACCTTGACGCGGCGCGGTCATTTCCGCCTGGACGCCGCGCTGCTGCGCCGGGGCCCGTTGATCCTGCTCGCGAGCGCGCTGATGGGCGCGGCGCTTTATTACGTGAACCGCGGCGTTGCACCTTATTTCGAACCGGGTCACAGCGGGGCCGTGCAGGCCATGGCCCTTTTGGTGCTCGTCGGGGCCGGCGCGCTTGTGTACGCGGCGGCGGCGCAGATAACGGGCGCAATGCGCTATTCCATGATCCGCCGCGCTTTTTCGGGCACCCGTGCTACCTGAGAAAGCGGTCGTACAGAGCTAGCACCAGCTCGATGCCGATTAAGATGATGATGTAAATTTCCAGCTGGTGGCTGGTGCGCGTCGAAATCAGATCCGTGATCGTATCGGCTGTTTCCCGGATGACGACCAGTTTGCGCTCCACACCCCGTGCGCGCGCCATGAGGTCGTATTCGTCGACGAGCTTCGCCCAGAGCCGCTCAAGCTCGGGATGGTCCCACAAAACATCGGGTTTTTCGTCGAGATCGACCCGGGACGCAAGCCGCTTCTGGATCAGAAGGGCCTCCCCGATCTGCTCGAGCATTCCGGACCTGGGGCCGGCCGGCAGACGGCGCTTCATGAGGGTTGCGGCGACAGGCTCGATTTTCTCGAAGGCAGCGGCGATGCGCCGCTCGTCATAAGCAAGCGCAACCGAGACCGCCAGCGCCTCGCCGACGAGGAGCAGCTTCTCGGGCTCGGCGCTCCGAATCCGGATTGCGCCCGAACTCGACAGAAGAGGATCTTCCTCCGGGCCAATGGCAATGACGGCGGTCTCAACCTCCTGGTCCTTCAGGGGTTGAATGACGCGGCGTGTCAGGCCATGCACCAGGTCATCCTCTTCGATCGGCGTCATATTGAAGAAAACAACTGCGCCGAACTTGAACAGCATCGCCGTTCCGTTGCTTGAGGTCCGGAACGCGAGCGGGTTGGTGGAAAACGCGTCCTGGCGCTCCAGCCCTTTCAAATCAAGACCTTCGCCAAGCAAGAGCGCCCTCACGGTCATGTCCTGTACGGGCCGAATGGTTATTTCCTGCGTCGGCATGCAATCATCTCATGGTTCGCGAACGGCTATTTGCGGCGCAGACAAGAGGAATCCCGGCGAGCCGCATCAGAGATACTTTCTATTACACATACGGCGGGAATCTAACCCCTATCCCTGCATAGCTCGGAACCTAACACTGACGCTGGTTTTGTCGCGGTGAACATTTGGGTGGAAACTTATGCAATTTCGCAGACGCGATATTCTCGCCGCGGCGGCGATCTTGATCATGGCACAGCGAAGCGGCCGGGCCGAAATCATTGAAGGTCGCGCCCCTTGGAAACCCCGGGCCGCGAACCCGCCAAAGCCTGCCATAACAGACCGCTTTGTCTTCTTTACCGCTGACGAAGTCAGAACCGTAGAAGCGATCGTAGACCGGATCATTCCACCGGACCCGGAAACGCCGGGCGGAAAGGATGCGGGCTGCGCCACCTATATCGACAATCAGCTCGCCGGCCCTTACGGCAGTTTCGAGGGCCTTTATACCCAAGGTCCATTCCAAAATGGCACGCCGCAGCAGGGATCGCAATCGTCCCTTACTCCCGCAGCCCAATATCGTCAGGGCCTCGCCGATCTCAACGGCTACTGCAAAAGCAAGCATGGCGGAAAAACCTTCGCTCAGCTTCCCGATGAGACAAAGGACGAAGTGCTTGGAGAGCTTGAAAAAGGCTCGGTCCAGCTGCGCGATCAGGACGGCAAAACATTCTTCAAGCACATCGTGAAGGATACACGGGAAGGCTTCTTCGCCGATCCCATCTATGGCGGCAATCGCGACATGGCCGGCTGGAAGATGATTGGCTTCCCAGGCGCGCGCTACGACTACCGCGACTGGGTTTCCCGCCATAATGAACGCTACCCCTACCCGCCCGTGAGCATCCAGGGCCGGGCAGGCTGGACACCGGGCAAAGCATAAGGGTCGCCCATGGCTCGCAAACTTCCCCATAAGGATGTCGTGGTCGTCGGCCTTGGCTGGACGGGCTCCATCCTCTCCTATGAATTGGCCGGCGCCGGCCTCGATGTTGTCGCGATCGAGCGGGGCCCTTGGCGCGATACGCCAACCGATTTCCCGCCAACCTACGACCAGGACGAATTGCGCTATCGCATCCGGCATGAGCTGTTCCTGCGTCCGGCGCAGACGACCTTCACGTTTCGCAACAAAATGGACCAGACGGCGCTTCCGATCCGCAACTGGGGAGCGTTCATGCCGCCCAATGGCGTTGGCGGCGGCGGTGTGCACTGGAACGCGGAGACCTGGCGCTTTCTGCCATCGGACTTCGTCCTCAAGACGCACAGCACTGAGCGCTATGGCGAAAAGTTCATTCCGCACGACTGCACAGTCCAGGATTGGGGCGTCACCTATGACGATCTCGAGCCCCACTACGACCAGTTTGAATATCTCTGCGGAACATCCGGCAGTGCCGGAAACCTAAAGGGAAAAATCCAGGAAGGCGGCAATCCCTTCGAAGGGCCCCGGTCCCGGCCCTACCCTACCCCCGCACAGCCTCAACCCTTCAGCCACAGGCTTTTCGGCAAGGCAGCGGCCGAGCTCGGCTACAAGCCTTTTCCGCAGCCCTCCGGTAACCTGTCGCAGGCCTATACCAATCCTTGGGGCGTCAAGCTCGGGCCCTGCAGCTATTGCGGCTTCTGCGAGTGGTTCGGCTGCGGGAACTATTCCAAGGCAAGCCCTCAAACCACGGTTCTTCCCGCGCTCATCCTCAAGACGAACTTCAAGGCCTTCGACAATTCGGAGGTGACGCGCATCAATATCGACAGCTCCCGAAAACGCGCCACGGGCGTGACCTTTGTGGACACCTCTGGCGAGGAGTGGGAACAGCCCGCCGACCTTGTGATCCTCTCCGCCTACACGATTTTCAACGTCCAGCTTCTCCTGCTTTCAGGCATCGGCGAGCCCTACGACCCAGTGAAGAACGATGGGGTTATAGGGCGGAACTATACCCATCAGACCATCTCGGACGTGATCGGCTTCTTCGACAAGGACAATTACATCTTTAATCCTTTCATCTCGTCGGGCGCGATCGGCATGTGCATCGACGAGTTCAATGGCGATAATTTCGATCACGGCCCGCTCGGATTCATCGGCGGAGGCTATATGGGGCAGGTGCAGACCAATGGCCGTCCCATACAGTTGAGCGAGAACGTTGCCGAAGGCGTTCCCGCCTGGGGAGCGAAGTGGAAGCAATTCATCCGCGACCATTATCAAAGCACGGTTGTTCCAGGCACAGGCGTCCACGCAAGCTTCAACAGCTACCGCGACATCTATCTCGACCTCGACCCAACCTATAAAGACCGCTTGGGCCGGCCGCTCCTGCGCATCACCATGGATTTCCATGAGAACGAGCTGAAGATGAACGCCTATCTGACGGACAAATTCGCCGAGATTATCAAGTAGATGGGCGCGCGCGAGGTCCTGAAGAAGCCGCGCAAGGGGCCTTACGACATTACCGAGTACCAGACCACGCACCTTTGCGGCGGCGCCATCATGGGAACCGATCCGAAAACGAGCGCAATGAACCGCTATTGCCAGAGCTGGGACGTGCCGAACCTTTTCGTGACGGGAGCGAGCAACTTCCCGCAGAATGCAGGCTACAACCCAACCGGCACGCTCGGCGCGCTGGCTTTCTGGACCTCGAAAGCGATCCGCGAGAACTACCTCAAAAATCCGGGGCCGCTTGTCCATGCGTAACTGGCAGAAGGTTTTGGCCGCATCATGCTCATGGCTTGTGCCGGCATTCGGTTCGTCAAGCTTTGCTGTCGATCAACAGGATTTCAGCCTGGTTCAGAAGGGCGAGTATCTTACAATCGCGGCGGACTGCGCCGCCTGCCATACCGTTCCCCGCAGCGGGAAGCCGTTTGCGGGAGGGCGATCCATCGAGACCCCATTCGGCAACGTGGTTTCCGCCAACATCACCCCCGACGCCGAAACGGGCATCGGGGGCTGGACCGGCGAGGAGCTCAGGGCGGCGCTCAAAACCGGCATCGGAAAGGGCGGCATACACCTTTATCCGGCCATGCCCTATGTCTACTACTCCAAGCTGAAGGATGAGGACGTCACCGCCATTTGGGCCTACCTCTCGACCGTCAAGCCAGTCCGGAACGAGGTCGTCAGCAATCAGCTCCCCTTCCCTTACAATATCCGTCCGATCCTATGGTTCTGGAACCTGCTCTACCGTCCGCAACCGGGATGGAGCCCGGAACCAGGCAAATCCGCGGAATGGAACCGCGGCGCTTTTCTGGTCGAGGGACCCATGCATTGCGGCGCGTGCCACACGCCCAAATCGTTTCTCGGCGGGGACACGAGCGCGAAGTTCCAGGGCTTTTCCATTCAGGGCTGGCATGCTCCCAACATCACGAATGACAAGCAGCTCGGCCTTGGCGCCTGGTCGGCGGACGACATCGTCCGGTACCTGCAAACAGGACATAACAAGGTGGCCGCCGCCTCCGGCCCCATGGGCGAGGAGGTGGAGCGTTCCAGCTCCAAAATTTCCGATCAGGATCTGAAGGCGATTGCGTCCTATCTCAAGGACCAGAACACGCCTGAAAGTACGCCGCCGCAAGCGGTCAACGAATCCGACGCCGTCATGAAAGCCGGCCGGGCCATCTACAAGGATCAATGCTCCGCATGCCATCAGCTTGACGGAAGCGGCGTCGCAGACCTTTTCCCGGTCCTTCGTGCCGCGCCATCCGTTCGCGCCGCCGATCCCGCCTCGCTGATCCATGTCGTGATGAACGGCACAAAAAGCGTCTCGACAAGGCAGGCCCCTACCGGTCCGGGCATGCCGACTTACGCGTGGCAGTTGAACGACCAGCAAATCGCGGCCGTTTTGACCTATGTACGAAATGCATGGGGTAACGCAGCGTCTCCGGTTTCAGAAGGCGAAGTAAAAACCGCGAGGCGGTCGCTGGCTGCGAGGGCGGATTGATTAGCGGAAATCTCAGACCCACAATGTTAAATAATTCGTTATTATATATTTCTCATTGCTTGATTATATTATCCCCTTCCAAAGCAGCATGTTCTCATGACATCTGCTTTACCGACCTGGATCATTGCGTTCTTCCATGCGTTGTTCGCGGATGGCTATTGCTCTTAAGCCGGCTTTGACAGCAACATTGAGGAAACCCTTGATCAACAACGAACAGATCATCCCGGCACTCGCGTTCCTGACGTTCGGCATCGTGATCGTCTATGCGATCGTCCAGCTCTTCTCTGCAATGAGAACGAGGGGCGAGCGCCAGCAAACGCCTTTGACGCGAGCCAGTGAACAAACGAGGGCTCGGGAGGGTTCGATCATCAAGAAATGAGGTTGCTTGCAATGGCTCAAGCGGTCTGAGGCGTCGCCAACCTTATGAGGAACAGCAAATGCCGAAGGAAACCAAAGGGCAGAAGGATACCGTGGGGCGCGTCATGCATGAGTACAAGCATGGCGAGCTCGAAACCGGCGCCAAAAAGCCCGTAAAGAGCCGCCGCCAGGCGATCGCAATAGCCCTGCATGAGGCCGGCGCCTCCAATCAGGAAAGTCCTGCGAAAAATCGCGAAAATCTGAAGCGAACGAAAACGAAGGAACGCCAGGGCAAGACGGCGAAACAAGAAAAGGAAGGCCATCTCTAGCCTTCCTCTTCATTCATAGGTAGACGATGCGCTTCATATTCGCGTCGCCGGCTTCGCCTTTCCTGCCCTTGGATCACGATTAGCTTGGACGGCGCCGCCGCCCAAGCACCGGACGCGGGCGCCTGGATATCCGCTTCCCCCCGATCAGCGAGACTTGTCGCCCTTGTGGCTGTGCTGTCCGCCCTTTTGCGCCGCGGTGGTCGCGCCGCCTTTCCCGCCGGTTCCAGACTGCCTAGCGCCTCCGGTTCGGCTTTGATGGAAGGCGTGTTCCACGTCCGTTACAGAGCCGTATTCGCCTTCCGGCATTTTTTCGATCGTCTGCACAACTTCATCCGCAACGCCATTTTTGCGGGCAAGCGCAGCGAGATCTTTTTTACTCATCGGGAATTTTGCGCCTTTAAGGCCGTGGGCCAGGTCCGCTGCGGACGTGTGCGCCATTGTTTCCTCCTGCTCGGTTTCGTTTCGAAGAGCAGTCTGGGCCCCTGCTGAAAGCGGAACCCGCCTGCCGTAGGTCAACCAAGGGAGCGCCCGCCTGTTCCTTGCCCAGGGGTGACCCGCGCCGCAAATCCCGGCGAAGGCGCAGTTGCGATGGATCAAGCGCGGTCCTCAGGTTTTACGATTGTTCCGCCACCCAAAGAGGATTTGACCTTCGTGGCCAGACACCGAGACTTCCCTGCGTTCAAAGAGTCCCGCCGATTAGACGAAGAGGAAGTCCCCGAAGCCGAGCGCGGACTTTCAGACAAGGAGCAAAGCGAAGTCCAGGAGGCCCAGCGCCCCCGAGCGCCTGTGGTTTACGAAATCATCCGCGTTGAGGGCGAACGAGAGCTTCGCAGGCCGGTTTCGGCGCTTTGGTGGTCCGGTGTGGCGGCTGGAATCTCCATAGGCTTTTCTTTCCTGACCCAGGCAGCCCTTTCCGCCAATCTTCCTGCCTCCGACTGGAAGCCTGTCATTTCCGGCCTTGGCTACGCCGTCGGCTTTATCGTGGTCATCCTCGGACGGCAGCAACTTTTTACCGAAAACGTGCTGACCGCCGTGCTTCCGGTCATCACACGCCGGAAGCTGAGCTGGCTTCTCAGAATGCTGCGGCTTTGGGGAATTGTTCTCGCAGCGAATGTCGCGGGCTGCTTTGTGTTCGCCTGCGCCTTCGCGCTTCTTCCCATGGTGCCCGGACATGTGACAGAGGAACTGGCAAAGATCGTCCAAACCCTGATGCTCAATCCTCCAAGTGAGATGTTTGCGAAAGCGATCGGGGCCGGTTGGATGATTGCCGCCCTGGTGTGGATCCTCGCTTCGACCGCAGGCCTGGAGTTCTTCGTCATCGGTCTCTTGACCTATCTCATCGCGCTGTTTGGCTTCACCCATATTGTCGCGGGGTCCGCCGAGGTTCTTTACGGGTGGCTCGTCGGAGTTGTCACGTTCCACGACGTTGCCCTCAAGTTCTTCCTGCCCACGCTTGCCGGAAATGTATTCGGCGGCACGGTGCTTTTCTCACTGCTGAGCTACGCCCAGGTACGGGAGGAGATGTTCGAAGAACATGAACTCGAGCGCTCTCGCTAAGCAGAGATCCCAAAAGTGGTCTTCCCGGTTTTGGGAAAAACCTGCGAAAACAAAAGACTCCAAGCAGCATTCGTTGGGCCGGCCAAGGTATGCCCGCTTAGCGGCGGCTATCAACGATAATACCGCCACATGCGTTGCATGGTCGGGACGATCTCATCGGGAGGCGGAGCGAAGGGCTGAAGGTCGATGCGCACGATGTTGTCGTAGCCCATGGTCCAAGGCAGGCGCATCAGGAGCCGCCAAATGGGCAGCCGCCGCCAATCGACCAGAAGCGCGTTGTTCAGCGGCTGCTTCAGCTTGATGTGAAGCTCTTCCATTTCGAGAGTGCGGATCGAGTAGGTGACGAGACTGATGTCCTCGATCGCCCGCCAGGCGATAAGTCCGAACCCGTCCACGAACAGCCCGTATTGGTTTGCGCCGAGCCTTGGCCTACTCTCCGTGAAAGGGAAGAAGTAATAAGCCGAGCAACCCGCCAGGATGGCCGTAATGGAAAGGAGCTGGAAGCCCCACGTAAGCCACGCCGCAAAGGTCGCCGCCGTGATCGCGGCAAGCGTGTGAAATCGCGCTGCTTCCTTGCGGTTATAAGGAAGAATGAATCCTTCCTGCAGGTACGCCGGCAGTTCAGGGCGTCGCGCCATGAGCCGATCCCTATAGCCCCTTCAAATAACAATGCGATGGCAAAAGGTGTTTCAGCAGCCGATCTGTCCGCGGTGCCTTAGAAAATGGTCAGCAAGAACAAGCGCCATCATCGCCTCCCCCACCGGCACCGCTCTTATCCCGACGCAAGGATCGTGCCGACCCTTTGTGAGGATATCGGTCTCGTGGCCTTGCGCATCGATGGTGCGGCGCGGCGTCAGGATCGAAGATGTTGGTTTGACAACGAAACGGGCAACGATCGGCTGGCCGGTCGAAATGCCGCCAAGGATGCCGCCCGCGTGATTGGAAAGAAAAACCGGCTTCCCGTCCGGCCCGATGCGCATTTCATCGGCATTCTCCTCGCCCGAAAAAGAGGCGCAGGCGAAGCCGTCACCAATCTCGACGCCCTTTGCGGCGTTGATGCTCATGAATGCGGCGGCGATATCCTGGTCGAGCTTGGCGTAGATCGGCGCGCCCAGCCCCGCGGCCACGCCTTCCGCAACCACTTCGACGACGGCTCCGCAAGACGACCCCGCCTTCCGGATGGCATCGAGGTAGGCAGCCCAGCCCTGAACGCTTGCGTGGTCCGGGGAGAAGAACGGGTTGCGGTCCACTTCCTCCCAGTCCCAGTTTGCACGGTCGATCTTTTCGGATCCAAGCTGAACGAGCGCGCCGCGAA
>Ga0074046_10002185_pt1 | contig 17054 bp, 17 predicted proteins | sample BogForMeECP23OM3_FD_94441 | JGI IMG/M metagenome (GOLD analysis project Ga0074046, IMG submission 94441) | Bog forest soil microbial communities from Calvert Island, British Columbia, Canada - Bog Forest MetaG ECP23OM3 | ecosystem: Environmental > Terrestrial > Soil > Wetlands ...
AGGGGAATACAACAGCCGCAGGTCTGAATGTGAACGCGCCGCTCATTTTTTTGCCGAACGAAGGGAGGGAGTGAACTCCCTGCGAGATGTGACACTTGATGACTTACGAAAACTCGGCGCGCAGTTGCAAGAGCCTATTCGCAAACGTTGCCGTCACATCGTGACCGAGAATTTGCGCGTCCTTCAGGCTGCCGAGGCCCTCGAGGCAAAAGATCTGAATCTTTTCGGCCGATTAATGCTCGCTTCGCATGCCAGCCTGCGTGATGATTTTGAAGTAAGCTGCGAAGAACTTGATTTGATGGTTCGTCTGGCGGAGAAAAAACCGGGTGTGTTCGGCGCGCGAATGACCGGTGGGGGATTTGGCGGCTGCACGATCAATCTGGTGCTGGAAAATTGCGTTTTGGCCTTCAAAACAAGTATCGCCAGGGAATATCAGTCCGAGACCGGACGGGTACCAGCTATTTATGTTTCGTCGGCAGCCGAAGGCGCAGGCGTTTTGATTTAGCGCCATCCGGGGAATCATGGCCAAGTTTGATTTAACGTCTCATCCGCACAAACGCTTCGATCCTTTACGCCGGCAATGGATACTTGTTTCTCCGCACCGCACCGAGCGTCCGTGGCAAGGCCAGTCCGAAGCAAGTTCGGAGGATCCACTCGAACGGTATGATCCGAAATGCTATCTGTGCCCGGGCAACGAGCGGGCCAGTGGCGTACGGAATCCTCCATACACCGGCACCTTCGCCTTCGACAATGATTTTGCTGCTTTGCAGCCTGACATTCCGGCAGGTGAAATTCACGAAAAAGAATTGCTCGTCGCTAAGAGCGAAAGTGGGACCTGTCGTGTCGTCTGTTTCTCACCGAGGCACGATTTGACTCTTGCCCGCATGGAAGTGGCGGACATCAAGCGAGTCGTCGACGTCTGGGCCCAAGAATTTTCCAGGCTCTCAAATCAGCCCGATATTCAATCCGTTCAGATATTCGAAAATCGTGGCGCGATGATGGGCTGCAGCAATCCTCATCCGCATGGGCAGATTTGGGCAAACCAATCCGTGCCGGATCTGCTCGGTCAAGAAATCGCCTCTTTCCAGGAGTATTTCGATCGAAAGAGATCTGGCTTGCTCGAAGACTATCTCACAATCGAATTGGAAAGCGCGGAACGCATCGTGGTGTCCAACGATCACTTCGTGGTCGTAGTTCCCTTCTGGGCGGTCTGGCCTTTCGAAACGATGCTCCTCAGCCGCCGGCGAGTGGCTTGTTTGTCCGAACTAGACGATCAAGATCGTACCGCGCTTGCAGACGTCCTGCATCAATTGACGGTTCGCTACGACAATCTGTTCCAGACTTCTTTCCCCTACACGATGGGATTTCATCAAGTGACGCCCGAATGCGGAAATGCTTCAGGGTTCAGCTTTCATGGCCACATTTTCCCGCCATTGTTGCGCTCCCCGACCATCCGAAAGTTCATGGTGGGTTACGAGATGCTGGCCAGTCCCCAACGCGACATCACGCCGGAAGCGGCAGCAGATCAATTGAAGCAGCTATCCAAGGTCCATTATTTGAGCGAGCGATAAACCCGCGGCAGGCGATCTTTAAGAATCTGGCCACCGCCCGAACGGGGGATTACGGGTCCCACCGGAGTTGAGTTTCCAAGATTTGTCTAAATGTGCCGAGGGATGCTCCCGAAAGCCCTCGTCTAACGAGCAGCGCATCTAGGCCCGTTTTTGATACGGTAACCGTGACTAGGCAGAGGAATTGCTGGTCCGGGGCTACTTTTCTATTTCTTCAATGGGATGAATCTCCCACCAGTGAGTGCCGACTTTGGCGTCGTATCGGGTGATGCCCTTCACTACAATGGGCTTACCGACCTGCGGTATCTCGCAAGGAATCTTGGGTATGCACTTGGCCACAATGCAACGCGCTCGATCCATACCCTCTATTTTGGGGTTTTCGCAAATGCGAATGTCAGTGTCGCCGTCGTTCCCTTTTGCCACCTGAGTGACGAATCCACCGACCGCCGCATGCGCAGACATTTTGTCGGTCCAGCGATTAGGGTCCTCAGCAATCAACTCACCGATGGTCAGTTCGGCGTAAGCACTTTTGGCGGGTTGCTCCACCGGCTTAGGCGTGGAGGTTGTGGACTTAGCCGACTTTGCGGCCGAGGTAGAACTCTTCTTGGAAACCGGTTTGGGCTGTACGTCCTGACCAGCACACAGCGCTGGAATAGCCATTAAGGCGCACGGTAAGATCCATAGCTGTTTTATCATTTTGAACCTCGCGAATCGGCTTCAAGAGGAACTACGCATCCATCATAAATGCTGGGTGCGATTGCACAACGAATTATGGCGAGGATAGACCCTAAATGGTACACGGGCGTGAGTACAGTACGACAAAGCCTGCTTTGCATTGGATAGGATCGATAAAACAATTTCCTGCAGCCTCAGGATGTTGCTGGCAATCTGCTGGTGCGGGCGCGTCTCATCCCTACGCGTGCGGCACCACCTCAACAGTGACTTATTGATCTTGATTTTGCCGTTGTATTCTATCAATCCTAATTTTCTAAACTTGTTCATGAAGAAATTCACCCGCGTACGAGGGGTCCGGATCATACCTGTGAGCGTCTCTCGGGAAACCATCGCGAGTATGGCGCCAGGTTGTTCCTGCTTGCCGCAGCGGGCGAGCAACAGGAGCGCACGTGCCAGGCGCAGCTCACTGGAGTCGAAGAGTCAGGTCCTCTTCGATTCGAAAATTACAACTCAGCATGTGCGTGATGAACTGACACATGTTCATTGTCTTCCATCTCCCGGTACGTTCGTCGTCAAGCCCTTCGAGAGGAATTCGCGAATTAGATTGCCACCGACTCTTCCGGCGAGGCCAACAGCGGCCCGGTTGAAGACCAGACTCACCCCCCGATTCGCTGGCGGATAGTACAGATTGGATAGTGCGGCTGAGCACATGTCACCAAGCACAAAAGAGTAGTTGGGCACAGTGCGCCCACTATCGCTGCGTGTGACAAATGCGGAGCCGACCGCATGCACGAGGCGGGACTTAAAAGAGCCGGAGCCCTGGTAGTAGTAGCGAGGATCCTGGTGAAAGAGCGACGGGAACACCGCGTGAGTCAAGAAGTCACTGGTGCGCCCGTCGACAAACTTTGCAGCGAATCGCTTGCTGTATCCCGCGGCACCTTGCCCATACCCCGCAAAGGAATTATTCGCCTGCTCGAGGCCGGCGGCAAAGCCGACTCCCATCATGGAAACCGGATCGAAGGTGCCACGTGTAGCAAGCGAGAATTTCTGTTTCCAGGTGAGTGGTGCCGCATCATAAATGTAGCTCGTATAGAAATTTGGGATGACGCCGACCAGGCGCTGCTTCTCCGCGGCTCTTATCTGCTCAGCGGCGATCAAGTCGATGGGACGCACCAGCACCTCCATGCTTGCCGTCGCAACGGATAATAAGACATCAGGAAGCTCGTACGCCTGCTGCCCCGAGACCATGAATTCTGCAGAAGTAAACTGGGAAAAACCCTGGGCGTTGACGACCACGAGGTAGGGACCCGGAGGAATCTTTGTAAAATTAAATTCGCCGCCAGCCTCGGACATCATCGTGCGCAATGCTGTTCCATCCTCACGCGTCAAGCTCACCTCTGCGCCGGAAACGCCCGCTCCGCTCACGTCCAGTATGGTGCCTGCGACGCTGGCAGACTCCTCTACAGAGACTGAATGCGGAGGCGAACTATTAGGATCTGACATGGCTATAGGTGCATCCGGGAGGGAGCGGCTGATAGCTTCGCGCCCGGCCATTTGTTGCTGAGCGATTGCTCTCGTAGGAACCATACACAGCAAAAGTAATGCGTTGGCGAGAGCAAAAGGAAAAGAAGCACTCGTCGCACTTCTCAAAGGACGCTTATAAAGCAGAGAAGAAGCCACCATGCCATGATCCGTGAGGCCCATGAGGCGCTCTAAAACCATTTGCTCTCCACCGGGGCTGGTTTCCAACTCCCCCACAGGAAGTGTGCGTTACCTTGCGATAATTTGCGCGAATGACTCGACCTTCGCTAAGCCGATTGATTAACTGTCCGTAAGGGCAACTGCAATATCGCGGTTTCCGGCTCAAGTCCGGTCGCGTTTTAGGTGGATGGAGACAGACTCACGGAAAGAAGAAGGAAAGAAGAAAGTGAAAGACTGTTTTAGGCCGATCCCGTAAAGATATCGGGATAAAGACGCTCCACACTCCCATTCTGGTCGTTGATGGAACCGCCTAATGGTTTGGTGAATCCGATGGTCACACTGCCCATCACGCTAATTCCGTATGTACTCACTGGTCAGCGAATTTTTTGCAGTGAGCAGTTGCTTGGGCGTGCCTTCGAACATGACCTTGCCACCCTTCGTGCCGCCTTCAGGGCCCATATCGATGATCCAGTCTGCGTGTTTGATCACGCTTGTGCTGTGTTCGATCACAATAACCGTGTTGCCCGCGTCCACGAGGCGGTTCATGATCTCCAGCAGGTGACTGATATCCGACATGTGTAAACCGGTTGTGGGCTCATCCAGCACATAAATGCTGCCTTGTTTGTGCAGTTCACTCGCCAATTTGATGCGCTGGCATTCGCCACCGGAGAGCGTGCTCAACGGCTGACCCAGGGTCAGGTAATCGAGGCCCACGTCGCTCATAGCCTGTAGCTTGCTCGTGATCTTGTCGATCTTGAAGTATTCAAGCGCCTGCCGGACAGTCATTTCCAGCACATCGTTGATCGATTTTCCGTTGAGCTTGTATTCCAACACTTCATCTTTAAATCGTTTGCCCTCGCAGATCTCACATGGAGACTTGACCTCGCCCATCGCGGGGATCTCCGTGTAGATCACGCCCAGTCCCTGGCAGTTCTCGCAGGCGCCTTCCGAATTGAAGCTGAACAGGGATGGGCTCACCTTGTTCGCGGCCGCGAAAGCCTTTCGCACCTCGTCCATGATGCCGGTATAAGTACCGGGATTGGAGCGGCTCGAAACACCCACAGGGGATTGGTCGATCACAATGGAGTCTGGGTGTTGACGCAGAAAGGTCTGATGAATCAACGAGCTCTTCCCCGAACCTGCCACACCTGTGATCACCGTCAGTACTCCCTTCGGGATGTCCACGCTCACGTTCTGCAGGTTGTTGGCTTTTGCATTCTTGATCGGGAGTTTTCCACTGGGGGAACGGAAATCGCTTTTGATCGAAACCGACTGTTTCATATATTTTCCCGTCAGTGTGTCCGCGCTCAACAGGTTCTTGAACGGACCTTCGTAAATGATCTGGCCGCCCTGACTCCCTGCATGCGGACCCACATCCACGATATGGTCAGCCACTTTAATGACATCAGGATCATGTTCTACCACGAGAACCGTATTCCCTCGATCACGCAACTGTTGAAGAAGTTCATTTAAACGATGCACATCACGCGGGTGAAGACCCACGCTGGGCTCGTCGAACACATACATCACGTCCACCAGGCTGCTGCTCAGGTGTTTGACAATCTTCACCCGCTGCGATTCGCCGCCGGAGAGCGTGTCTGTTTCACGATTTAAGGTGAGATATTCGAGGCCGATATCCACGAGATATTGCAGGCGCTGGTACAGTGTTTTCAAAATGGCTGCAGCTTTCGGTTCCTTGATCGTCTTGATCACAGGGATCAACTGGCCCACTTCCATCGAGGCCAGCTCAGCGATGTTGTATCCGTCGATCTTGCACTTCAGCACTTTCTGACTTAAACGCGCGCCCTTGCACACCGCGCAGGGCGCCATCGTGATGTAAGGCGTCACCGCCTTTTGTGTACGTTCAGACATGGTCTTCACGTCTCGCGTGATGTACTTGGCGGTGAATCTGCTGATGATGCCTTCGCACGTTATGTTGATGCTCTTGCCGCCGACCTTTGTTTTCACCTTATATGGTTTGCTGTATAAGAGCAGTTCCATTTCCCTTTCGCTGAACTTCGAAAGCTTCTTGTCCATGTCGAAGAGTTTCGACTGGCCGAGGAAGTTCCAGCCCCAGCTGTCGATGGCATATTCATTGAACAGGATCGCGCCTTCGTTCAGTGTTTTGGATTTATCGAGGAACAGATCCAGGTCCACGCCCACCTTGCGGCCGAAGCCATTGCAGTTCGGGCACATCCCCTTTGGGTCGTTGAAGGAAAAGACATTCGTATGTCCCACAGACGGTTTGCCGATGTGGGAATAAAGCCGGCGCAGCACCGGGTAGATGTCGGTGATCGTGCCCATCGTCGAATGGGATCCGCCGCCGAGCCTTTTCTGGTCCACGACGATCGGCATGCTCAGGTTTTCAATGGCATCGACGTCCGGTTGGGAGTAGCGTGGCAGGAAGGTGCGGATGAACATGCTGAAATTCTCGTTCATCTGCCGTTGTGCCTCGGTCGCGACGGTATCAAAGACGATCGACGATTTGCCGGAACCAGAGACGCCGGTGAAGATCGTGATCTTGCGTTTGGGGATGCGCAGCGAGACGTTCTTAAGATTATTCTCGCGCGCACCGCGGATCTCAATGTATTCCTGGGGCATGAAGTCTCCTGGGGGGTGTTTCAGTATCGCTTTCTAGCCACAAAGGAACGCAGATGGTCAGGCAGTCCCGCAAAGAGGATTACTGAGAAAAAGCTGTAGTTTCATTACTTTTTCCTTTTACGTATTTTCGCTCGAGTACCCGCAGGCACTTTCCTCTTCAATTTCATTTGATTATATTCAACGGCCGCACGGACGAGATTTCTTAGAGCGCGCTCATTAAGCTTATCGCCCTCGAAAAAATCGATCGCTCGCCACGTGTTGCCTCCGAATCCCGCGTTGAAGAGCATGTCAGGATCTGCGAGGCTCGCCCCGTGGGAAAAGGTAAGCTTCACCTTATCTTTGTGCGCGTTGCCGACCGCGATCATTCCGTCGCGAGACCACACTGGGCTTCCCATCCACTTCCATTCCTCGATGATCTCCCGGTCGGCCCCAAGGATGGTCTTGCGCACGCTGGCGAGCGTCTTCCCGCGCCAGTCTGTGAGTCCGGCGATCAGCTCGTCAATACGTTCCGATGGATTCATTGGATCTTTAAGCCTCCAATTCTTGTGCCGTTCTCTTTGAAAAAAGTCGTCGAACTACGTGGCCTTTCCACATCCATAATCCCGAAAGGACAATTACAGGTACGAAGACAAACCGAGTAGCGGGGGCGCAGTTTGGGATTTGTTCAAACGGACTATAAATATAGCCGATTATCGGAATGCCAAAGGTAATGTGAATCCATCGAAAAATCGAACGTTTGTTAGCATCTCTCATGATTAATTTGTCCTCCCTTTCTGAGAAGGCCCGTCGGGCGTCTCGATACCGAACTGCTTGGCGTACTCCACCTGCAGCCGCTGCCAGCCGAACTTCATGGCCTTGGGGCCGACGATGCGTCCAATCGGCTCACCCGTGAGAAGCCGCTCAAGGACGTCGAAACAAATGTGCCACCCGGCCGCACCCATTGAGATAAAGCGGCGACCGATGTTGGTCCACAGCGTCAGGCGCGTGCCGCCACCAAAGGTCTCCAGTTCCCACCGCATATCGTGGTCACCCCAGTTGTACTCAAGCATCTTGGGGGCGTCGGCTCGGGTCACTCTGGTTTCGGTAACGTGCGGCGCAGGCGCTCCCACCGTGGTGAGCTTCACCGTGGTTCCAACCGTGCCCAGCCTCCCATCGGCTTCAAAGGGAGCCCACTCGCGCAGTTGCGCCGGGTCGGTTAGCGCCTGCCAGACTTTCTCCGGCGAGTGGCGCAATTCTCTGACGAGAATGAGCGTCCACTTCTCTCCCTCCTTTCGGATCTGCGCCCCGCTGGCCGGACCCGGTGTGTACTGCTCGCGCTCGGTCATCTTCTTCTCCTTAGCGTGAATAGCGTGCCAGCTGGGTGAGTTGAATGAGGTTGCCGCAGGTGTCCTTCAGCATCGCAATAGTCGAGCCGGTCACGTCGGTGGGCGGCATCGTGAACTCCGCGCCTCGGCCCTTAATCCGCTCGTAGTCGCCCTTGATGTCGTCGGTGAAGAACATGGCGGCAGGCTGGCTCTGTTGAAATAGCGCCTGCTGATACGCTTTGGCCGCGGGGTTGTTGTTCAGCGCCAGTTGCAGCTCCGTGCCGTCCGGCTCCTCGGGCGAGGCCACGGTCAGCCAGCGATACGGACCTTGGCTGAAATCAGTCTTCTTTGCAAAGCCCAGTACCTCCGTATAAAAGCGCAGGGCCTTGTCCTGGTCGTCCACGTGTACGCTGGTCACTTTGATTTTCATTTTGTTTCTCCTTTGGCACGTTCGCGGTTTGGGCCGCGTCGTCTTCTCCTTGCCTTCTTTTTCCTCGGCGTTACCTGCTCCATGCGGTCGAGGTGGCGTTCCAGAGCATCCAGGTGAGCGGACCAGAGCCGGCGGAACGGAGCCAGCCAGGCATCCACCTCCTCCAGCGGTTCAGGTTTCAGCCTGTAAAGACGGCGCTGTGCGTCCACCATGGACTCTACGAAACCGGCCTCGCGCAGCACGCGCAAGTGCTTGGACACGGTCGGCTGCGGCATGCCAAGCTGCCGCTCGATCTCTCCCACCGACTGTTGTGACGAGACCAGCAGGCTGAGGATTGCGCGACGGTTCGGCTCCGCAATGATTTCGAACACCGATTCCATGTTCTTTGTATACGCTACGGAGCATATACGTGTCAAGGTATATTTAGATGGGAAGGCCCAGGTAAAGGTTTCCATCGTCGTGCGGGGACGAAGACCGCTCCGAAAAGGGAAAATGCGTCGACTCATGCTGGCATTGGCGGAAATGGTGTAGACTTCCATGTCCGCCGTTCACTCAGCCACTGCTTTGTGAGGTGTAGGAGCGTGAAGAAGACAAATTGGATAGTACCGGCTGTACTTTGTGCTGTTTTGTTGGGATGCAGCGCAAATGCGCTCTTGGCCCAAAGCTGTAAGGGCATGGCTTACCTTCACCAGAATCAGTTTGACCCCAAACCAATTGAACTACTACAAGTACAGGGCACGGCTGTAGACCGAAATGGGACAGTGTTGGCACAACTGTGCGTCGGGATTTTTACAGCATCAGAACTTTCACTTGTGCGCTACGCCCAGAGTGATAGCAACGGTGTTTTCTCCGTGGACACGAATGGGTTGCCTGACGGTGAATATCGCCTCGTCGGAGAACTCCTCGGGTTTTGTCCGGCTAATGCAATTATCAATATCAACTCCCACTCGCATCACAGAAAATCCCTTGTGGTTCATATGAACCTGCCCGGGACCGATACCTGTAGTTACGTCAAAGTGAAGAAGTAGGAGTTACTAATTCTCGCCGCTTGTTTCTGCAAGTACCTTATTCGGATTCTTCGTCGTCCCCAGACGCTTTCGGGCTTCTTCCTTAGGTTGCCGCCATAGTTTTTGCCGAGGATGCGACCTTGCTTTCAAGCCAGGCTTGCCATGCGGGCAAACCTTCTCCTGTCAAGCAGGAGACCTCGATGATTTCCATGCCAGGATGAACCTTTTGCGCGTTCTCGCGAGCCAGCGCAATACGGAAAGGCAAGTAGGGCAGGAGATCAATCTTGTTCAGAATCAAAAGCTCGGAGCGGAAAAACATGGCCGGATACTTCAGCGGCTTGTCTTCGCCTTCAGTCACGCTGAGGACAACGATCTTTGCCGCTTCTCCCAGGTCATAGCTGGAGGGACAGACAAGGTTGCCAACATTTTCGATCAGCAACACGTCCAAATCCGTCAGATTCCAGCGGGCAATCGCTTTCTCGATCATGCGAGCATCGAGATGGCAGGTTCCGCCCGTGGTTATCTGCAGGGCGGGAAAACCAAAACGGGCGAGACGAACCGCGTCGTTATCCGTTTGAATGTCGCCGGTGAGCACGGCGACTCGCCGCGTGGGAGCAAAAGCTTCAAGGGTGCGCTCCAGCAGGCTCGTTTTACCTGCCCCCGGCGAGCTGACCAGATTCAAGCAGAGAATTCCGTGCTCCGCAAAGCGGGCTCGCAGTTCGTCGGCGATGCGGCCATTCTCATTCAGAACCTTCCGTTCGAGGGGAATCTGGGTCATACATCCTCCATCTCAAGATAGGCGAGATCGAGTTCATCCCCGCTGAGAAAAGCGGTCAAGCCCTCGCCGCATTCTGGGCACGACGTCTCATAATTCACAACCACAAATTCATGGGCGCAGCGTGAGCAACGCTGGCGGCGCGGCTTCCGCTCGATCACAAGAACCACGGATTCCAGATCCGTCTCCTTGGTCAGCGCCTGGAAACAGAAACGCAAGGCGTCGGGGTCCAAGCCGGCCAAGTCCCCGATACGTACGCCGATCTTCGAGACCCGCATGCCAGGACGAAGCCGAACTTCGGTTTGAACAGCTTGCAAAACGGAACTGGCGATGGCGAATTCGTGCATGGCATTAGCAAATACGAGGAAGCTGGTCGGCCGCGAGCATGTCCACGATCCGGGTAGTGCCAAGAGTGGTACGCATGATCACCGGGCCGAACTCCTTGGCGGTCACAGTGCCGATGATCTGCGCTTCGCGTCCGAGTGGATGACGCCGCATCGCAGCCAACAGCGGTTCGGCCGCGCCGGGTTCCACGATGGCCACGAGTTTACCTTCGTTGGCAATATAGAGCGGGTCCAAACCCAACATCTCGCATGCACCGCGCACTTCTTCGCGAATGGGAATGCTGCGCTCCTCGAGCGTCATCCCAACGCCGGAGCGCGCGGCAATCTCGTTGAGCGAGCTGGACAACCCGCCGCGGGTCGGGTCTCTCATGCAGCGAATGCCCTCGGAAGTCTTCAGCATCTCGGCGACGAGTGTATGGAGGGGAGCGCTGTCACTTCGTACCGGGTTTTCAAACTCCAAGCCTTCGCGCATCGCGAGGATGGCGATGCCGTGATCACCGATGGGACCGCTTAGCAGAATGCGGTCGCCCGGCCGGGCAAGATCGGCAGACAAGTGCAAACCGGGCTGCACCGAACCAATACCGGAAGTGTTGATGAACATTCCGTCGCAGCTTCCCTTCTCTACGACTTTGGTATCGCCGGTGACAACTTCGACCTGGGCGGCCGCAGCCGCGTCCCGAAAGGATTCGACAACGCGGCGAAGGGTTTCAAACGGAAGCCCCTCCTCTAGGATAAACGCGGCGCTGAGATAAAGCGGGCGCGCTCCCCCCATCGCCAGATCGTTGACGGTGCCATGGACGGCCAGCGAACCGATGTCGCCGCCGGGAAAAAAGAGCGGCTTGACGACGAAGGAATCGGTCGTAAAGGCCAGGCATTCTCCGTTTACTTTCACAATCGCCTGATCATCGAGACGAGAAAGCACGGGGTTTTGGAATGCCGGCAAGAAAAAACGGTGGAGCAAATCGGCGCTCAATCTCCCGCCGCTTCCGTGACCAAGGAGCACGCGCTCAACCGCGGGCAAGGGGACAGGACAGGAAAGAGAGTTCAACGAGGTGGCTTGGCTAGACATTGCAGGCCCTTTCTTGCAAAACCTTGTGCCGGCGATAGCGGTAGTACGCCGCGCAGGCACCTTCCGCGGAGACCATGGGCGCACCGAGGGGACTCTCCGGCGTACACCCATTTGCAAAGACCGGGCAATCGGGCGGCTTTTTGAGCCCCTTGAGAACCTGCGCGCTGATGCATTCGGTGGGTTCTTCGACCTTGATCTCCGCCATGCCGAAGATTTTCTCTGCGTCGTGCGCGGAGAACTCCGGACGTAGGCGGAGACCGCTCTGCGGGATGGTGCCAATGCCGCGCCACTTCTGGTCGCAGACTTCAAACACGGCTTCGACAATTTGCTGCGCGGGCAGATTGCCTTCCCGCGTCACGGAACGCACATATTGGTTTTCCATTATGGCGTGCCCCTCTTCGAGCTGGCGGACTAACATCAGAATGGCCTCGAGCAGATCGACAGGCTCGAAACCACCTACGACAATCGGCACACGAAATTGCTGGACCATCTCTTCGTATTGACGGTAGCCCATGACGGTGCACACGTGGCCGGGAGCGATGAAGCCCTGCACCCGATTGTCGGGGGCTGCCAAGAGTACCTGCATCGCAGGCGGAACCAAGACGTGCGAAACCAAGACGGAAAAATTTTGGAGTCCCTCGCGGTGTGCCTGCCAGACAGCCATGGCGTTTGGGGGAGCCGTGGTCTCGAATCCGATGGCTAGAAAAACAACCTTGCGATTGGGATTGGCCCTGGCAATTTTAAGCGCTTCGAGGGGCGAGTACACGACGCGCACATCGCTCCCGTTGGCCTTGGCATGGAACAGATCGGAACTGGAGCCAGGAACGCGCAGCATGTCGCCATAAGAAACGAGTGTCAAGTCGGTACGTGCGGCAAGCTCCAGAGCCTTGTCGATCATTTCCAGGGGAGTGACACAGACCGGGCACCCCGGCCCGTGAACCAGTTCCACTTCCCGGGGCAGAAGCTCGTCGATGCCGTAGCGCATGATGGTATGGGTCTGGCCGCCGCAAATCTCCATCAACACCCACGGGCGAGTTACGCGCTCGCGGATCTCTTGCGCGAGCGCGCGGGCAATCTTCTCGTCACGATACTCGTCGAGGTATTTCACTCTACCGTCTCCGGAGGTCCTTGCGCCGAAGGTGCCAACTCGCCTTCGAGAAGCCCCATCGCTTCGAGGATCTGGTAGGTGCGCTCAGCCTCTTCGCGGTCCACGCGGCTAAGCGCGAATCCGACATGCACCACGACGTAATCGCCGACCTCCGCTTCGGGAACAAAATCGAGGCAGACCTGATTGACGATTCCGCCGAATTCGACGCGGCCGGCGCGCACACCATTTTTTTGTGAAATATCGAGAAGCTTACCGGGAATTGCCAGGCACATAGAACGCTCCCGAAATCGAGTTGCTACTCTGGATCGAGCCACCCTGCATTGCGAGATCGGCGCGGGCGATTCCTGTAGGCTCCCCTGCCCCGCAAGGCTGGACCGCTTGACGAGGAATCCAAAGGGACAACTGCGCGACGGCGGCTTCCACGAGAAGGGGCACAGAGGCCGCAACACTCTGCGACATTGACGTGCCGAGTTCTGTGGTGGCCGGTTGTACGCCCAAAAGGACGGTCTCCTGCGGCTCTTGGCCGAGCAGGCGGAGGGCATTGAGGATGTCTGCAAGCGCGAGATCATGCACATTGCCTTTGCCCGGGAGCGAGCAAAGCTCCGCGCTCCGGAGGCACACAACCGTGCCGGCGACCGCGCCGACTTCCACGGCGTCAAGAACCAGGAGCCGGGAGATGCCGGAGATATATGAGACCAGCTCCAAGCCCTTGGTTCCGCCTTCCATCAGATCCACGGAGGCCGGGACCCTGGGATCTTCTTCGAGACAGCGCAGCGCAGCGAGTGCCACACCATCGTCTGAACGGATGGGATTGCCGAGTGCGAGTACCAGCGTTCGCGGTTGTGTCTGTTGGTTCATGACTTATTTCTATGGCGTGCGCACTGCGCGCCCGCGGTTGCTCCCAAGCAGTGCACTAACGGACGTGCTTAGCGGCCTCTGATTCTTGAAGCTCCGATTCCGGGACAAATTTATAGCCGGTGAACATGCTCTCGACCAGGGCATTGCGCTCTTCCCAGGAAACCAAGACGGCGCTGTACACGTGGTGAATCACAAAGATGAAGAACGCAAACATGATGGAGAAATGGGTGAGCCTCAAGTGGGAGATGTCGACGAGGCGGGGAAGCCAGCCAATGAAAAAGGTAAGCACGCGGTTGCTGACGGTGTAGCTGTAGAGAGCCAGCCCGGTGAGAATCTCGATGAACATGAGCGTGAACATCACCATGTAGGTGACTGCGGCGAGAGCGTTGTGGCCCACGTAGTGGGCGATGTTTTTGCGGAAAAAAGTGTAGTAAGAGACCATCCGCCCCATGCCACGCCATTGCTCTCTGCGAATGGGTACGAAGACGCGCCAACGGGACCATTCGTTGCCAACGAAGAACCAATAGAGGCGTAACAGAAAGGCGCAAATGAATACGGAAGCCGCGAGCAAATGAATGAAACGCATTGTGCCCATCACATAGGCGGAACGCGAGCGGGTGATGATGAACGGGTTGTGCATGTAGTAGCCCGTAAAGGAGAGCACCACAACAGAAAGGAAAATGAACCAGTGCGAAACCCTCACGGGCAATTCCCAGACGTATGTGCGCACGGAATTGCCCAGTACATAAGGCGCTCTGGATTCCGACCAGGAACTCGCAGTCTCACTCATGGGCGGCTCCTCTCTAACGAACCTGCACTTCGGCGCAGCGACGCCCGCGCGCCTCGGTTACGTGCACAGCGCACGCCAGACACGGATCAAACGAATGAATGGTGCGCAGGATTTCGACGGGGCGATCGGGGTCCGCAACGGGCGTCTTCAGCAGAGCGGCCTCATACGCGCCGCGCTGCCCTTTCGCGTCGCGCGGACCGGCGTTCCAGGTGGTCGGAACCACGCATTGATAATTTTTAATGGCGCGGTCTTCGATTTCAACCCAGTGGCCAAGGGCGCCGCGCGGCGCCTCATGGAATCCCCAACCCTGCGCGGACTTCGGCCAAGTTGACGGGTCCCACTTTTCGCCATTGTGGATGCGGAGGTCACCGTGAGCAAGATTCTGATACAGCTGATCGATCCACTTGGGCACTTGCCGAGCCATGAGTTGCGTTTCGAGGGCGCGCGCGGCGATACGGCCGAGAGTGGAAAACAGCGCCGTGGCCGGGGCGTTCAGCTTGGTCAGTACCCCGTTGACCAGTTCCTTGACTTCCGCATGCCCGGACGCATAGGCCACGAGCATGCGCGACAGCGGACCCACTTCCATGGGCGTGTCCTTGTAGCGCGGTGATTTCAGCCAGGAGTATTTCTCTTCCACATTGAGGTATTCGAAAGGCGGCTTCGGTCCGGTGTACTTCGGACGCGTCTCCCCCTCATAGGGGTGCTTTCCGGCCAAATCCCCTCCAGAGTATTCATACCAGGAATGGGTAACATACTCGCTGACCTGCGCCGGATCGACAGGATACACCTTCGAGAGATCGCGCCCCAGAATGGCGCCGCGCGGGAGGAAGTATTTGGGAGTGTCGTGGATTCCTCCCTGCGGGTACTCGCCATAGGAAAGGAAGTTTCCGAGTCCTTCGCCGCGGCTAAACCAATCGCGGTAGAAACTGGCGACCGCCAGCACATCCGGAATGTAAACCTGTTCAACAAAAGTCTGCGCCGTCTTGGCGATTTCGGAGAGGAAAGTGATGCGCTCCGGGTTGATGGGGGCTTGTGGCTCGTTGGGATCCATGGCACATGCCATGCCGCCCACAAGGTAGGTCTGCAAGTGTGGGTTCTTGCCACCCAGCACAGCATGGATGCGGATAAATTCGCGCTGAAACTCCAGCGCTTCGATGTAATGGGCGACAGCGAGGAGATTCGCTTCCGGCGGAAGTTGATAGGCAGGATGTCCCCAATAGCCGCTGGAGAACAGGCTGAGCTGCTTGCTTTCCACGAGTACCTTCACGCGGTCCTGAATCGCTTTGAAGTATGCGCGGCTGGACTTCGGCCAGCTGGAGATAGACTCGGCGAGCTGTGACGTCTTGGCCGGATCGGCCTTCAAGGCCAGGGTAACGTCCACCCAATCCAATGCATGCAAGTGATAAAAATGGATGACATGGTCCTGCACGTATTGCGTCGCGGCAATGATGTTGCGGATGAGTTGGGCGTTGGGGGGGACTTCGATTCCAAGTGCATCCTCGACCGCACGCACTGAGGTGAGCGCATGAACCGTGGTGCAAACTCCGCAGATGCGTTGCGTCCAAATCCACGCTTCGCGGGGGTCGCGACCGCGGAGAATCAGCTCAATGCCGCGAAACATTGTTCCGGAACTCCATGCATCGGTGACAGCACCACCTTCCACCTGGGCCTCGATGCGCAGATGGCCCTCGATGCGGGTCACGGGATCTATAACAATGCGTGCCATAACGCCTCCTAGGGCTTGACGGACTCATCTGGTTTGGTTTTCTGGTCTTCCGTGGGCCTGGATTCCCCGCGCGCGCGATCGCGAACCGCGCTGGCGATTCCGTGAACGATGGTTGCGCCGGCGACGGCACCTGTCAGGACCAAGCCAATCTCTCCGGCGGTGACATCCACGCCGAAGCCAGGTACCTGCGGCAAGCGCTGATAGAACGGCGACTTGGTATCCCAGAAGCGGTGCGAGGCACAGGCGAGGCAACCGTGTCCGGCTTTCACGGGCCAACTGGTCTGGTCGTTCCAACGCACGTTCGGGCAGTTGAAGTTAGCCTGCGGCCCTTTACAGCCCATTTTGTAGAGACACCATCCCCTGCGATGTCCTTCGTCTCCCCATTCCTCGACATATCGTCCGGCATCGTAATTGGCGCGGCGCTCGCACTGGTCGTGGATGATGCGGCCGTAAGCGAACAGTGGGCGGTGATATTGATCCATGGCCGGTAGTTCGCCAAAGGTGAGGTAATACACAAGAACGGCGACGGTATTGGCAGGGTTTTGTGGGCAACCGGGCATGTTGATGAGAGTGATTCCCGGCACGGCTTCCTGGAGCCCAACAGCACCGGTGGGATTCGGCTTGGCGGCAACCAGCCCACCGTCCCACGCGCACGCGCCCACAGCAATGGACGCGGCTGCATTGCCACAAACTTCGCGCGCAATATCGAGTGCGGTTCGTCCACCGACTGTGCAGTAGACCCCACCGTCGGCAAGAGGGATGGCACCCTCTGCGACCACTAAGTACTTCCCTTTCTCTTCCTTGACGACGCGCTGCAAGGCCGCCTCGGCCTGCTTGCCTGCTCCCGCCATGATGATTTCGTGGTATTCCCAGGATAGTAGATCCAAAACGACTTCGAGAACCGTCGGATGGCTGGCGCGTAGGATGGATTCGGAATTTCCTGCACAGTCCTGGAACTGCAACCAGACCAAAACGGGTTTTTTCACTTTTCCTAGGGCGTCCGCCACTCTCGCGGCATAGCGCGGAGGCAGAGCCAGCGTCGCTGCCATAACTCCGCAAAATTCCATGAAGCGCCGGCGAGATACGCCGCGGGCGTTC
>Ga0074046_10002186_pt1 | contig 17054 bp, 10 predicted proteins | sample BogForMeECP23OM3_FD_94441 | JGI IMG/M metagenome (GOLD analysis project Ga0074046, IMG submission 94441) | Bog forest soil microbial communities from Calvert Island, British Columbia, Canada - Bog Forest MetaG ECP23OM3 | ecosystem: Environmental > Terrestrial > Soil > Wetlands ...
GACGAAAACTGCTCCACGCCCAATCCTCCGGACTCTGCGCCAGACCGCGCTTCACCGGATTACGGTGGATATAACGTAACTTCTCGACCCGCTTGGCCTCGCTCCAAACATTGAAGTCGTAGTGTCGCGGCTGCCACAGCAGACCGCCCTCCGGCGAGCGCAAGCGCCGCGCCACATTCTGCTTGAGCATTTGCAGCGCGACGGAAAGCTTTGCCCGTTCCGGTTCGCTCATCAGCAAATGAACGTGTTCGGGCATGACCACGTACCCAGAGACGCAAAATCCATACCATTGCCGCGTCTGCTCGAAAGTTTGCTCGAAGATGTCGCGGGCGCGCGCTCTGGCCAGAAGCGGGGCGCGTCCATAGCAGCTAAATGTCAGAAAGTGCAGACAGCGTGCTTCCTGAAAGCGCTTGAGGCCCCACGGCATGAGAGCATCGTAACCCTGGAGCCTCGGCGCGGGGACCACGGCCGCTAAAATTTCTCACATTTCTTCCGAGATCGGGAAAGTCAAAGTCCCCGCCCCGTCGCGGAAAACGCGACAGGAGCGGGGCACCCGCGAGGGTTAGAATGGTGGAAAGGGTGGGCCAGCCCCCGGGCATGCCCGCGTGAGTTCTAACCTGGAACTCGGATCCCTTCCGAGTCGCCCGTCATTCCAAGAGGCAAGCTCGCAGTTGAGAACTCATGCCAAAATATTACGTTCCACAAGCCGACTTGTCAGGACAAATCTCCCGATCAGCGCATTGCCAATCCGCTCCACGCCATGCGATGAAACAGTTCGTCCATTTCCGATGGATCCGCCTTCATTCCTTTGTCGATCCACCAGTCTAGGAGCGAGAAAAAACTTCCAGCGAGAGCGTGCGCCTGGGCAGATCGCCGGACAAGTTCAATCTCCAAGCCCGCCATCTGCAATCGCTCGTCAATCGAACGCGCAAAGAATCCGCGTCCTAGCGCCTGCACATCGTTCATCTTCCCAGCGCTCACCACCGCAGAGTAAAACTCACGTACCTGACGAATGTGCGTGAATAACTCTTTCACCGGCAACAGGCGCTTCGTGCTCGCACCCTGCCGTGTCAGCGCGGTCGAAAAGTTCTCGAAAAAATCTTCCACATCGCTGAGGAACAAGTCTTGTTTGTCGCGATAGTGTACGTAGAATGTCGAGCGCCCCACTCCCGCGCGGTCCAGCAGATCCTGCACGGTGATTTCGTCGAAATTCTTCTCATGCATGAGCGCAACCAGGGCATCACCCAGCGTGTCGCGCGTTCGCAAAATACGACGGTCCGTTTTCCGATGAGATCTTGGACCCTTATTCTTTGTTTTCTTGGCCTTCACAATCCCTGATTCCTGAACATATCCGGGGCGTTTGTTCCGTATCGTGGCACTTCAGCAAATAACACTTTCACACGCAATCGACTTATGTCTAGAGTGTCGATCATGATGGACGATCGTGAATCTGGAATTGCTCTCATTGCCGGTTCGCTGGGTGGCATTCTCACTATGGCTATCCACCCTACGGGAGCGGCGTCGCTAACCGCTGAGCAAGTGGGGCATCTATCGGTCATCTCCGGTACCGCGCACTCGCTCGCTATGGTGAGCGTCCTCTTGCTGTTCTTAGGTGCTTGCGGCCTCGCACGGCGTATGGCAGCCGCCGACCAGATCTCCTTTGCTGCAATCGTGACCTACGGCTTCGCGTGCGTTGCCATCATGATCGCCGCGGCGGTCAGCGGATTCATCGTCCCGGGCATTATGAAGCACATGGTTCGCGATGTTCCTGACGCTGCGCACCAATGGCAAATTGTGATCGACGGCATTTTTCAGATCAATCAAGCCTTCGCGCGCATTTATTCCGTAGCCGCCTCGATCGCAATCGTTCTTTGGTCCCTCTCCGCGCTGCGGAACGGAGGAATCGGCCACGGTGTCGCGATCTACGGCTGCGTGGTTGCCCCAGTCATCATTGTTGGCATCGGCATCGGTCACTTGCGGCTCGACATCCATGGCATGGCAGTTGTTATGCTCGGCCAAGCTGTCTGGTTCATCCTCGTTGGATCTCAGTTATGCTCTCGGCCGGCGAGCGGTGTATCGCTGCAATCAGGGCCCCGGCACCTTTGCGGACAATCTAAGAACAGAGGATCTTCAACATGACACTGCGTGAGTTTTATCTTGAGCGCCGACGGGCGGAGGTTCCCGTCTTCATAAGGGTCTTGAAGTCGCTTCCAGCCGATCGTCTTAGCTACAAGCCGCACGATCGCTCTCCATCTGCGGAACAGTTGGTGTGGACGCTCACCAGCGAGCTTAGGGCCTGTTTGGATGCCGTGACTCAAAACAAGGCCGAGTGGGCGGTGCAACCACCCCCGCCGCTGAACGAGATGCTGGAGTTGTTTGAGCGATGGTCCAACGAGTTGACGGAGCTCGTCTCGAAGATGGACGAAGCGTCGTGGAACCGGGTCGCACAGTTTTATTACAACGGCAAGGTCGTATCCGAACAACCGGTGGGACAGTTTCTGTGGTTTATCCTCTTTGACGCCATTCATCACAGGGGCCAGCTGTCAGCGTACTTGCGGCCGATGGGCGGGACCGTACCCTCGATCTACGGACCTTCGGCAGACAACAAGTCGGCGTAAACTAGAGCTTTGCTGTCAGATGCACAAAGAGCTCTCCTTCCAGTTGGGGGCTGGCCCACCCAACCCGTTTTAAACGTTGGAGGGTGGCCCGTCCAAGCTGTGCTTGGGCGGGGCCTTTGACTTCTTTCATCCTCATCCGATACGCCGGCGGGTCGCCCCCTTCTCCAGCCTGCGCTCATCACGCCGTTCGTCATTGACTGCAGAATAGGAAAAACGGGGTGCCCCACTTCTCGCGCTTTTCGAGAAAGCCTGCCCTGAGCGATAGCCGAAGGGTGGCCTGGCGAACCGCCGACACCGTTCGACTCCTCCGTGTGCCCCATTCACCACGTTCCCTGCACTGATTGGTATGCCGCGAGCAGACCCAATTCTACAATCTGACCTCCGCCCTTTTTTCATCACAAAATACCTGTGTGCCCCATCACAGACCCCCAACCCACCGTGCGCGATAATGACGACCGGATCGAAGAATCCCAGAAGTGTGCCCGTCTCCGAAGACGGCCACAGAATCCGCCACAAATCCCATTGTGGGAAGCTCTTTGACAGCAAGCGCAGCGAAATCGCCCCTAAGTCATTTGTTCTCAAAGACTGTATCCGTAAGTCCTTTAGAATCAAAGACCGGCCTGGAATTTTCCGCCTAACTCCATGATTCCTAAAGGCAGGGGGGGAGAGGGGTGGGGGTACCAGAGAGTAAACACCGGGTCGGTCGTACCACTATTTGTCGAAACTTCGACTGTCGCGGCGTGTAGGGCAGTGGTCAGTTTCAACCTGACCCACCACCGGGAAGCGTACAAGCTTGCGCGAATCAACCCGTGTGTGAGAATACTGATGGTTCACCTTCGATCGTCACTCGATGCCCACCTTTGCCGCCATCGACATCGGCTCGAATTCGGTTCGGCTCAAAATTTCGCGCCTGCAAGCCGGGCGGCTGAAAGAAATCCACGAAGACCGCGCAGTCACGCGATTGGGGGAAGGCGTTTTCAGTGGCGGACTGCTTTCGCCGGCAGCGATGTCGCAGACGGTGCAGGTGTTGCGGCGTTTCAATCGCGCGGTGCAGGAATGTGGGACGGATAGGGTAAAGGTGGTGGCCACGGCGGCGCTGCGCGATGCCCGCAATTCACGCACATTTCTGGAGTGGGTGCGTTCGACAACAGGCTGGACCATCGAAGTCATTTCTGGACTGGAAGAGGCCCGCCTCATTCACCTGGGCGTTATCTCCGCCGGCCGACTCGGCGCCCACAGCGTTCTGCTGATGGACCTGGGCGGCGGCAGCTGCGAGCTCACGCTTTCGCGAGAAGGCCAAATCCGCGATACGGTGAGCTTGCCGCTCGGGGCCGTGCGCCTGACCGGCGAATTCCTTCAGCACGATCCGCCGCGCAAGAGCGAACTGAAGCGGCTCCAGGAGTTTGTGGCGCGGGAGATTGCGCGCATTCAATACCGGATCAAGTCCGTACGGGTGGGCGCGGTGATCGCCACCTCCGGCACCGCCGCCGCACTGGTGGGCGTCGCCAGCCACCTGTCGCCGCCCAGGAAGCGCCGGCCGGCGACCTACGCTACCCGCGAAATGATGCGCCGCATTGCCAACCAGATCGCGCGCCAAACCTTGGAGCAGCGACGCAAGGTTCCCGGGATCGGTCCGCGCCGCGCGGAAATCATTTGTGCCGGGGCGGTGGTGTATGCGGAATTGCTGGAGCGATGCCATCTCGCCGGTTTTCGCTACTCGGCGCTGGGGCTGCGCGACGGCATCCTCGCCCAGATGGCGGCGGAATACGATCGCAGCACGCGATCAGGCCGAGCGATTGAGTCGGAACGGTGGGAGTCGATCAAGCGCGCTGTGGAACATTACCGGGTCGATCTGCATCATGCTTTGCATGTGCGGGAGTCGGCCTTGCTGCTATTTTCCTCGTTGAAATCTGTACACCACCTTCCTTTGGAGTATCGCGAATGGCTTGCGGCCGCGGCCATGCTGTACGAGGTCGGCGACTACGTGAACCGCAACGGACACCACCGCCACACTTATTACATCATCGCGAACTCGGAAATTCTGGGCTACACGCCACAACAGCGGCGGATCATTGGCTCGATCGCGCGCTACCTGGGAAAGTCGCGCCCCACGCCGGGCGACGGCCCCATGAGTGCCCTAAGCCCCGAGGAGCAGGAAAATGTGGAGAAAGCGTCGGTACTGCTTCGCCTCGCGCGCGCTTTGAATATGGGGAGGAGCCAATCCGTGGGGAAGGTTGCCGTCTCGGCGCGCAGTGGCAGAGTCTCCATGAAACTGACTGCGCGCGGAAAGGCCAGCGTGGACCTGGAGGTATGGGCGATTGAGAAGGACCGATCCTACTTCCGCGAAGTCTTCGGGCGCGAACTCTCCGTGGCCGCGGCGTGAAGTGTGCGCAGAATACGCGGCGTGATGCACCAACTCAGCGACCCCGAATTGCGCCGCATTTCGACTTTGGCTACTGCCCCTTTCTTAAGCTCAACCACGGCTTCGCATCCACTGTCGCTGATCACGCGTCCGAGAAATTCACGCAGATTCGGGTTGTGTCCCACGAGCAGCATGGAATCCTGACGCGCGTACTTTTCCAGCATCTTCTGAAAATCCGAGAAGCTTGCCTGCGGGCCCAGCGCGTTCTCGATCACCAGTTTGCCTTCGTGCCCCATTTCGTTGCCCACCAAAGCTGCGGTTTGCGTGGATCGTTTTAGCGGGCTGGAGACGATGATTTCCACCTGCACGCCCAGCGCGGCCAGGGCGCGCCCGATATATCCACATTGCTCGATGCCGTCTTTATCGAGGCCGCGCTTTTCGTCCTTCTTCGCGGAACTCAACTGTTGCCCGGCGCTGGCGTGCCGCAAAAAATAGAGAAACATTTCGGAGTGACTATTCCTTTCCGATCAAAGCTCGTCCAACAGACGCTCGTCCGGTTACGGCTCGAGAAGCGCGCCGCGGGACGGGGGCGGGAATCTCCTCGAGCGTCTTGGTGCCCTCTGCGAGACCGACAAGAAAATCCTGCGAACTGAAGACGGCAGCGCCTCGCGGAGGCCTTCCGCCGCGTCCTTTTGGCGATTGCCATGGGCGCAGGTAGCGGCCGTCCTTTTGCAGGAATCTCACTTTTATATTGTCGGCGAGGTGTGCGGCCAGGACCTCATGCACCACGCGGTCGCGCAGCAGCGGGTTTTTGATCGGGAACAGAACCTCGACGCGCTCGTGCAGATTGCGATTCATCCAATCGGCGCTGCCGACGTAAACTTCAGGCTCGCCGCCGTTCTCAAAGTAAAAAATGCGGCTGTGCTCCAGAAACCGGCCCACAATGCTGCGCACGCGGATGCGGTCGCTGATACCACGAATCCCCGGCCGCAGCGCGCACATACCCCGCACCAGCAGCTCAATCTCCACTCCGGCCTGCGAAGCGCGGTACAGCGCCTGGATAACATTCACTTCAAGCAGGGCGTTCATCTTGGCGACAATGCGCGCCGGAAGCCCCAGTCGGGCATGCTCAGCCTCCCGCTCAATCAGGCTCATGCACTTTTCGGCCAAATCCAGAGGCGCCACCAGCAGCGGGCCGTAGTTGGGGTGTTCAGCGTAAGCCGTCAGAAAACTGAAAACATCGTGCACCGCGCTCGTAATCTCCGGGTCGGCCGTGAGCAGGCTGAGATCGGTATAGATGCGGGCCGTGGTCGCGTTATAGTTTCCCGTGCCCAGGTGCGCGTACCGGCGGGTTACGCCATCGGGGTCGCGCCGCACCAGCAGACAAAGCTTGCAGTGCGTCTTCAGGCCCACCAGCCCGTGGAAGACCTGCACGCCGGCATCTTCCAGATCGCGCGCCCAGCGGATGTTCGACGCTTCATCGAAGCGCGCTTTCAGTTCCACCACGGCGGTGACTTCCTTGTGCTCCGCCGCCGCCATCAGCGATGGAACAATCAGAGAATGCTCGCTGGTCCGGTAAAGCGTCTGCTTGATGGAGAGCACGCGCTCGTCTTCGGCGGCCGACCGAATGAAGGACATGACCGCATCGTAAGAATCGTAAGGATGGTGCAGCAGAATGTCGTGGCGGCGCAACTCTTCAAACAGATCGTGCGACTTGGCGGTTAAACGCAACTCCCGCGGCACATAGGGGCGATACTTCAAATCCGGCCGCTCCGCTGCGTCGTAAATGTTGAACAGCCGCGAAAGATTCACCGGCCCGTGGACCGGGAAAATCTGCCAGGGGTCAAGCTCGAAGACCGTGCCCAGTCGCTCGATGACCTCGGGATCGGCCTCGGATTCGATCTCCATCCGCACCGCGTCTCCCCTGCGCCGGTTGTGCAATTCCGCGCGCACCGATTCCAGCAGACTGCGCGATTCTTCTTCCTGCAGGTAGAGGTTGCTGTTGCGCGTGACCCGGAAGGCGGCGGACGAAACGATGTCGTAGCCCTGATACATCCGCGCCGCATGATGGAGCACGAGGTCGGCAAGAAAAATGAAATCGATGGTCCCCTGCGACGGCAGGCGAACCAGGCGCGGAAGCGCCCGCGGAACGGTTATGACTCCGGTATAGGTGAGCGAGGAGCGCCGGCGGCGGCGCAGCAACAGCGCCACGCACAGCGCCTTGTTGATCACCCGGGGGAAAGGATGCGCCGGGTCCACCGTTACCGGCGTGAGCAACGGATCGAGCTCCCGTGCGCAGTACTCGTCGGCGAATGCCAGTGCCGTCTCGTCCAGCTCGTCGATGCCGAGAACGCGAATTCCGTGCTCCGTCAGTTCCGGCCGCAAGCGCTCGTTCCAGCAGGAATATTGTTCTTCGACAAACTCGTGCGTTGCGTCTTTGATCAGTTCCCGCTCCTCCACCATGGTGAGCCCGTCGGCAGTGGTGGAGTTGTGGCCGTCTTCGAGTTGCTGCAACAGGCCACCCACCCGAACCTCAAAAAATTCGTCCAAATTGCTGGCCGAGATGGCCAGAAATTTAACCCGTTCGAGCAGCGGGTTGCGGAGGTCTCCGGCTTCTTCGAGCACGCGCCAATTAAATTTCAGCCACGATGCTTCGCGGTTCAGGAGGGGCGCGCGATTGCTCAGAGTTTGTTGAACCATATCGTCAAGGTGGAACCTCTACTGCGGTCCAGGAGTTAACTTGGTGCGGCAACCAGCCCAAAATAGTATACCAATCTGGCCGCCAGCTACGAACTCGCAGCTTGGGGCTCGTAGCGAACCCAGCACCCTGAGGAAATCCGTGCGCGCCGGAGAATCTTTCGTTCTTCGAACTGCAATTGGATGCACACTGTTGCCTTGCCGTAAACTCGCAGCAATTCCCGTAAGCTGCTAAAAGCACGAGGTTTAGTATGTCCTTCCGGTACCCGCGAAGATGGAACAGCGAATGCTGTCTCGTTAATGTCAATAAAGTCGATTAGTACACTGGACTTTATGGCATAATGATCTCCCCCCGGTTTTTCGCGCGATTCAGGAACGCACGTAATAAAGAAACCGGAGGGCAAATTTGTTCGCGAAATGCCAGTAAGTTGATTGTGATAATAATGACAGTCGGCTATGGCGGGGCGGTACCCGCCAAACGCCGGCGAAAACACAAAGGTCGCCACGCTGCGGCCTCCGATGGCGAAAGGTTTTCGGTTGCTCCCCCGGAATGTTTTCTTCGACTAAAACTCAAAAAGGAGAGAAGTGCATTTTATGAAGTCAACCAAGCCCCTGTTTCTCGTGGTCCTGGTGCTGGCGGCACTTTCGGCCGGCGCTTGGGCACAAACCTCAACCCCACCGGTTCCAAAGAAGAAGCACAAGCCCGCAGCAACGGCGCCAGCGCAGCCGGCGGTAACGGCTGCCGACGTTCAGGCGTTGAAAGACGCCCTGGCCGCCCAGCAGCAGCAAATCCAGCAACTGGACCAGCAACTGCAGCAGGCGCAGCAGAGTTGGCAGCAAGCGCAGGCCGCCGCGACCGACGCCGCCAGCCAGGCCAGTGCCGCTCAGACCCAGGCCAGTCAACAGCAGAAAGCAGTGGTCGCATTGCAGGGTGATGTGGCGGACCTGAGGTCTGTGAATAGTACGGCATCGAACAGCGCGGTATTGAAGAACGCGGTTCTTTCGTTGCAGGACTCGCCACAGACATCCAACCAGCAGCCAGAACAGGTATTCAACAAACAGATGGAGAGCCCGATTACGATCCGCTTCCGAGGCATCAACATTACGCCGGGCGGATATGCCGCTGCCGAATTTGTGCGGCGCTCGAGAGCGCTGGGAGCGGACATCGCCACTCCCTTTAACTCCTTGACGATGCCGGGTGCTTCCCAGAGCCAGCTATCGGAGTTTTTCGGCTCAGGCCGCCAGTCGAAGACCACTGTCTTTGTCGATGGACGCGTGGGGAAGCTGGATCTTTCCAGCTACATCTCCGCCGACTTCCTCTCTGCCGGCGTCACCTCCACCTCTACCTCAACCAATAGTTACACCCTCCGTCTCCGCCAGGCGTGGGCGCAGGCCAAGTTTGAGAATGGCTGGAGCTTCCTCGGCGGCCAGACGTGGAGCCTGGTGACGGAGGATACGAAGGGAATCGCCCCCGACGACGATATGGGCAAAACGAACGATGTTCGGCCGAAGACGATCGACCCGTCCTATAACGTCGGCTTCAATTTCGCGCGACAGTATGGCATCCGCTTAACCAAGAGCTTCGGCGACAAGGTTGCCGTCGCGTTCGCACTGGAGAATCCCCAGGCCACGCTGACCACACACGGCAACGCCGGTAATTACCTGCTCGGCGAGTCTGGCGCAAGCAATAGCTATAACACTGCTGCGACGTACTCCTTCAACCCCGCACCCGATATTATCGCCAAGGTCGCTTTCGATCCCAGCTTTGGACATTACGAGATCTTCGGGCTTGTCGACCGCTTCACGGACCGTGTTTTCCCCTGCGTCGAATTTGCCTCCGGCTCGGCACTCTGCACTGCCAAAGGCGCCACTTCCGCGACGGGAGCCTACAACGCCTCGAAAGAAGGCGGAGGCTTTGGGGCGAGCGCACGTTGGACCATTGCCAAGCACGTTACTTTTGGTTTGAAGGGCTTCGGCGGCAGCGGAGTCGGCCGCTACGCTCCAGGAGGGCTTTCGGACGCCTCCATCAACCCCAACGGCACCATTCATTTGATCAAGAACTTCGAAGGACTGGGCACACTCGAGTGGAAGAGCAAGAAGTTTGACATCTACGGTTACGGCGGCATCGAGTACGCCGCTCGGTCGTATAACTTCGATCGGTTGGCGAACAAAGGCGTAGGAGCCAATGTTGGCTACGGCGCGCCCACGTTCCTCAACACCGGTTGCTACACCGAAAGCGCGCCCGGTTCGGGTGGATTTTCTCCGGGTGGCCTCGCCAATTGCGCCGGCGATACACGTGCTTTGATCGAGGGAACCGTCGGTTTCTGGTACCGCTTCTACAGCGGGCCCAGGGGCAGGTTTCAGTATGGCACGCAGTACTCCTACGTCACACGCAATACGTGGTCGGGAGCGGGCAGATCGCCGAATGGACTCGACGGAATGGTCTTCACCTCGTTCCGCTACTACTTGCCGTAAGACCAAACTGGTCCCGCGTCTCTAGTTCGACGCGGGACCAGTTGGTTTATCGGCTTCGCAAATTTGCTGGTGGAGAGCCGGGCGTCTCGCCCGTCGCTCCACCGTAGGACTCATCAGGTGGCCAGGGTACTAATACCGTGACCGCATGATGATTACGGCCTGGAAAACGAGTAGCGCCGGCATCTTGCCGGCTGTCCCGAGGGCGTCTCGCCCTCGGCGCGGCGGGCGAGGATGCCCGCCGGACAGCCGCCGGGACGGCGGCGCTACTCTCCGTGGTGAAACGGTACAAATCACACGGTCAGGGTATTAGTGGACCTGCTTGAGGGCCGCCTTGACCTTCTCCACCACGTTCTCCGGTAGCGGCGCGTAACTGAGCTGGTTCGTCATCTTCTGACCGTCGTTGACCATCCAGTCCAGAAAATCGGCGATGATCTTCCCTTTCTTCGGGTCCTTGGCCTGCACCGGAATCAGTAGCCAGGTGAAACTGGAAATGGGATACGCCGTCTTGCCGGGCGCATTCGTGATGGAAACTCGAAAATCGGCGGGCATGGTTTTCACCGAGGCCGCCGCTTCGGTCACTCCATCCAGCGAAGCCTTCACGAAATTGCCTGCCGCGTTCCTGACCGATCCGTACGAGATGTTGTTCTGCACGGCATAGATCAGCTCGACGTAGCCGATGGATCCCGACAACTGCCGGACCTGTCCCGCCACGCCTTCGTTGCCCTTACCGCCCAGGCCGATCGGCCACTTGACCGACGTGCCCTTCCCCACAGTACTTTCCCATTCCTTGCTGATCTTCGACAAATAGTCAGTGAAGATATAAGTGGTGCCGCTTCCATCCGAGCGGTGAACCACGACGATGGGCTGGTTCGGGAAGTTCACACCGGGATTCGCTTTTGCGATCGCGGGATCGTTCCAGCTTGTGATCTTGCCCAGGAATATATTGGCCAGGACTTCCTGGGTAAACTTGATTTCTCCGCTTACGCCGGGAACGTTGTATGCCGGGACATCCGCGCCCATCACCGTGGGAATGTGCAAGATCTTGACTTTGGCTTCCTTCAGCTGTTCATCGGTCATTGGACCGTCGGTTGCTCCGAAATCAACCGTGCCGTTCAACACTTGGCGGATGCCGCCGCCGCTGCCGATCGATTGGTAGTTGATCTGCACATCCGGGTGCAGCTTGTTGTACTCGCTGAACCACTTGGAATACATCGGATACGGAAAAGTGGCCCCTGCTCCGTTCAGTTGAGTCTGCCCCAAGACGGGCAGTGCCAGCACAAGACCTGCCAACAGCAGCGCGACGTGTCGTATCACTCGATGAGTCCTCCTCAGGCTAATTTAAGTGTGCAAGTTTCTTTTACGGGCAAAGTATTAAAGGAAGGTTACAACGGAGTAAATATCTGATGAACGCACTTTGTTTTGCAAGAACTTAGCGGCTTACGGTGTAAGTGCGGTTCGTATCAGGGCATGCCTTCAGGCATGCCGCAAGTCTTGCGTTTGAATGCGCCTTTAGGCGCTGGGGCCGGGGATTGGAGTTTCACCACGAGTTTTTAGCGGCTGGCGCCTTGGTCGAGTCGCGTCAGTTCCCGGCCAAAAAGCGTGTTGTCGGGGAAGTCCCGTTGCAGCGCCAGCAGGAGCTCGCGAGCGCGCGGCAGCTCTTTCTCGCGGACGTAGGCGATAGCCAGCAGGATGCGCGCGAATGGGGCGAGCAGATAGCCTTGTGCCGCCGTCGTCTGGAGTTCGGCAATGCCGCCAGCCTTATCCCCTGACACCCCCCCAATGCGTAGTATCCAGCGCACCGGCGCGGCCATCGATCCAACGATGTAACGGCTGACGCCGCCGGCCAGGTGAGCGTCGTAGCAACTGGGATCGACCGCGAGCAGTTGCGCGGCCCAGGCCGTTGCCTCCTTGGTGTAATGCAGCGACGCCAGATTGCGCTTCTCGATGAGCGCGGCAAAGTCGGAGCGCAAGCCATTGGCCAGCGTCATCGCCAGCAGCGCGTCGCGGTCTCGCGAGTCGCGGCCCAGCCTGGACTTTGCCAGGTCTTCAGCCCGGCTGAGCTGCTGCTCGAAACGTGCGCGTTGTTGCGGGCCGGCTTCGTACTTCTTGCGGGCGGCGAAGATCGAGTCGTCTTCATAGAACTGCGCTTCCAGCACGCCCAGCCGGTCGAATTCGGAAAACAAGATGCCCGCCGCTTCGCTCACCGGCCCCATGGGATTCCCGGCGTTCAGTTTTTCCCAGGACTCGAATTCCTTTTGCGCGCCAGCGAAATCCAGATCGTAGAGCCGGCGGAATCCGCGATCGAGCCCCGCCGAGGGCAGATCGGCAAACGCCGGGGGAACAATCAGTAGCAGCAGGAAAGCGGCCGTGGCTAGCCCTGGTCTCAAAAGCCGGTTTTGGGTAGGGCACGGCTTTAGCCGTGCCGCCAAGACCGCCCTAAATGCGGGCTTTAGCCCCTGAGGGCCGCTTTTCTCAGCCCGCAAAACCATGCTTGCAACCCGCTCTGAGAGTCCGATCTTGATCCCCTTTGCACCAGACCCAAACCGGTGTCGAACTCGAATGACTCTGCATCCAAACATATTTGCCGTTAGATGCTCCTTTCCCGCGTTTCGATTTGAAATCGAGCACGAATCCGCATCTTCTGGCAAACTGCTTGGCGGTGAGGACGACCCGTTGTGAGTGATGATCTTCGTTATGCCCCGGGCTGGCCCGGAATCGAACCCCGCTGGACTTCGAGCGCCAAGACGGGCGTGGGCACCGCGCTGAACCTCCACAGCAGGGTTTGGTTCACGCTCAGTCATGGCATTCTCAACGAAATTTATTTTCCCCGGGTGGACCAAGCCTGCACCCGCGACTTCGGCTTGATTGTCACCGACGGTCGCGAGTTCTTCTCGGAAGAGAAACGCCATTGTACCTTCCAAAACCTTCCGATCGAACCGGGAGTACCTGCTTATGAACTGATCAATACGTGCATGACGGGCCGGTACCGGATCGAAAAGGAAGTGCTAACCGATCCGTGGCGAAACGTGGTGTTGCAGAAAATTCGGTTCGTGCCGCTCCAGGGAAATCTCGGCGACTACCGCCTCTACGCGCTGTTGGCTTCGCACCTGGCGAATATGGGATATGGCAATACCGGCTGGGCGGGCGATTACAAGGGCACGCCGATGCTCTTTGCCCAGCGCGATTCCTGCGCGCTCGCCCTGGCCTGCTCCGCGCCGTGGCTAAAACGCTCAGTAGGATTTGCCGGCGTATCGGATAGCTGGCAGGACCTGTCGCAGCATTTTCAGATGACGTGGGAGTACGACCGCGCGGAAAACGGGAACGTCGCGCTGGCCGCCGAAATTGACCTGCCCGCCTGCAACGGCGAGTTCCTCCTCGCCCTCGGCTTTGGCGGAATCTGGGCGGAAGCCGGTCAGCAAGCCGTCTCTTCCCTGCTCACTTCTTATGAAACGATCCGCAAAGATTACGTCTTTCACTGGCAGAACTGGCAACGAACGCTGAAGAACCTCGACGAGAAGCCGCGCGAAAAAGATTTGTACCGGGCCAGCATGGCGGTTCTGCGCACGCACGAATCCAAGGACTTCCTCGGCGGCATCATCGCCAGCCTCTCCATTCCCTGGGGCTTCAACAAGGGCGACGAGGACCTCGGTGGCTACCATCTCATCTGGCCGCGCGATCTGGTCGAGAATGCCGGCGGACTGCTGGCCGCGGGCGCTCACGATGACGCGCTCCGCGTGTTGCATTACCTCGAGGCTACTCAGGAAGCCGATGGACATTGGGCGCAGAACATGTGGTTGGATGGGCGTCCGTACTGGAACGGCTCGCAGATGGATGAGACCGCCTTTCCGATTCTGCTGGTCGATCTGCTGCGCCGCGAATCACCGCGCTGCTTCGGCGACAGCCATCGCTGGTGGCTGATGGTGCGCAAAGCGGCCGCATTCATTGTGGCCAATGGCCCCGTCACGCAGCAAGATCGCTGGGAAGAGGACGGCGGCTATTCGCCGTTCACGCTGGCAGCCGAGGTCTCTGCTCTGCTGGTTGCCGCCGATCTCGCGCAGTCGATGGGCCAGCCTCAGCCTGCCGACTTTCTGCGCCAGATGGCCGACACATGGAATGACAACATCGAACGCTGGACCTACGCGGTGAAGAGCGACCTCGCCCGGCAGGTGGGAGTAGAAGGATACTACGTGCGCATCACGCCTGCGGACGGAGACGGAGCCGCTTCGCCCCTGCAAGGATTCGTTCCCATAAAGAACCGGGCCACCGCCAATTCGAAAGCGCCGGCGGTGGAGATCGTCAGTCCGGATGCGCTGGCTCTGGTGCGCTTCGGCCTGCGCGCGCCCGACGATCCGCGGATGCTCAACACGATCAAGGTCGTCGATGAGTTGCTGCGCGTAAAACTTCCCCAAGGTCCGGGTTGGTATCGCTACAACTGCGACGGCTACGGGGAGCACGAGGACGGCTCTCCGTTCGACGGTACCGGAACTGGCCGCCCCTGGCCGCTGCTGGCGGGTGAACGAGCCCACTACGAACTGGCCGCCGGACGCCCCGCTTCCGCCGAGGCCTTGTTGGGCGTGCTGGAAAATTCAACCGGAGCGAGCCGCCTGATTCCCGAACAAGTATGGGACACAACCGACATCCCGGAGCGCGAACTGTTCGCGGGAAAAGGGTCGGGGTCGGCGTGCCCGCTGGTTTGGGCGCACTCCGAATACATCAAGCTGCGCCGGTCGCTCGTCGACGGCAAGATTTTCGATCAGCCCCCGCAAACGGTAGAGCGTTACTTAAAAAAGAAAGTATCGGCGACATACTTCAACTGGCGTTTCAACAACAAGCCGCGCACGTTGCCCTGCGGAAAGAAGCTGCGCCTTCTGTTGATGGAACCGGCGCTGGTGCATTGGAGTTTCGACAACTGGCAAACCAGTCACGACAGCGAGTCCGAAGAGAGTGGATGGAATCTTCACCACGTCGATCTGCCAACAGAAACTCTCGCCACAGAGTGCCAGATCGTCTTCACGTTCTTCTGGAAGGATGCCGGGCGCTGGGAAGGACGAGACTACCAGGTGACCGTCGAGTGACAGCACCTTGCTCCCGAGCGATGCTGCTAAACTTTCCACGTTCCCGAATTCAATCCGAGGCAACATGCGCACTCTTAGCCCGTTTGTTATGGTCGTAGTAATGACTGTCCTGACGACATCCCAGACCCTGCCTGCACCTCAGGCGATAACCGATCCCAAGCAAATCAGCTCCAAGCCCGATGCCGGCGTGGAAAAGAGTCTTTCCATTGAGAAGCTTTACATGACGCGCCAGGTGGGAGGTTCGACCTGGTCGCCGGATGGGAAAACGGTCGCCTTCGTCAGCAACCTGAGCGGCCGCAATAATCTTTGGCTCGTGCCATCCGAAGGCGGATGGCCGACGCAACTCACGGTGAGTAATGAGCGCCAGACCAGTCCGGCCTGGTCGCCCGACGGCAAGTGGATCGCCTACATGTCCGATTACGACGGCGACGAGCAGTGGGACATTTTTCTGGTGTCTCCGAAGACGGGACAGGTCGTGAACCTCACCAACACGCGCGAGATCGCGGAGGAAAGTCCCACCTGGTCGCATGATGGACGCTATCTCGCCTACATGGTCAAGCCTAAGACGTCGTCTGTGTTCGAGATTGACGTTTACGACACGCTCATGCGCGAGGTGAAACACCTGACCACGGGAACCGCCAAAGACCGCATGAACGTTGCGCCCATCTGGTCGGCGGACGGAAAGTTCATCGTCTATACGCAGGAACAGTCGAAAGGGACGGACTCGAATGTGTTTCTGGTTGAGGTGGCGAGCGCGCAAAGCACGCTTCTGACGCCGCATGATGGCGAACACACTTACTCAGCCAATGACGTTTCGCCCGACGGTAAGAACGTTCTGATCACGTCCAATGCCGGCAACGGCTACGACAACGTCGGACTGCTCGACATCGCGAGCAAGAAAATCCGCTGGCTCACGCAAGATAAATGGGAAATTTCCGGTGAGCGCTTTTCTCCCGACGGCAAGTTTCTGACCTACGCCGCGAACGTGGATGGCAGCACCGACATTTACCTGTATGACATCGCATCCGGAAAAACGCACGCGCTACCCTTGCCCAAAGGAGTGAACTACGCTGCGGGCAGGACTTCGCCCTTCACCCGCGACAACACGCGCTTGCTTTATTACCACACCGGCCCGACCGCTCCCGGCGATTTGTGGGTCTACACCATTTCTGATGAAACGGCAAAGATCAAGAGCACGCGGGCAGGAGTGCCCTCGCCACACGGCCCATCGCATCAACTCACGCACTCGCTGGTGGGCGGCGTGCGATCCGAGGACATGGTCGAACCTCACCTCGTCCACTATCCCAGCAAGGATGGTAAGTGGACGATCTCCGCGTTCGTCTATGTGCCTTACAACCTGCCCCGCAATGGCGAGCATCCCGCGATTGTCTATGTTCACGGTGGTCCTACGGCGCAGACGATGAACACGTTCAATCGCTTCGTACAGTTCGTGGCCAACCAGGGCTACATTGTGATCGCGCCCAACTATCGCGGATCGACCGGCTACGGAAAAGAATTTCAGCAGGCGAATCTTTTCGATATGGGCGGCGGCGATTTGCAGGACGTGCTCGCGGCCGCCGACTGGATCAAACGGACGGGCTACGTCGATCCCAAGAAGCTCATTCTGATGGGCGGCAGCTACGGCGGCTACATGACGATGATGGGCGTCACCAAGGCTCCGGAGATGTGGGCGGCGGGCGTTCCGATTGTGCCGTTCGTGAACTGGTTCACCGAGATTCAGAACGAAGACCCCGTGCTGCAGCAGTCGGACCTTGCGACCATGGGCGATCTCGAGAAGAACAAGGCGCTGTACGAAGATCGTTCGCC
>Ga0074046_10002187_pt1 | contig 17041 bp, 15 predicted proteins | sample BogForMeECP23OM3_FD_94441 | JGI IMG/M metagenome (GOLD analysis project Ga0074046, IMG submission 94441) | Bog forest soil microbial communities from Calvert Island, British Columbia, Canada - Bog Forest MetaG ECP23OM3 | ecosystem: Environmental > Terrestrial > Soil > Wetlands ...
GCCACCTTCGTAGGCGGACAAAAACCTCCGCCGAAGGTCATCTGAATACGCCTTCGCCATCGAAATTATGCTTCGCGGAGCAGCGCCATCTTAAGTATACATCTAAAAGAGAAATGCTCTAGGGGCACTCGCGATCCCTGGCGTAGGGCCCTTCATCGCGGCCGGACCGATTATGGCCACTTTGGCTGGCCTCGGCGCAGGCGGCGCAGTGGGTGGATTGGTGGGAGCCCTCGCGGGTGCGGGAATTCCCGAATACGAGGCCAAGCGGTACGAGGGCCGCGTGAAGAACGGAGGCGTGCTGCTAAGCGTCCATTGCGACACTTCCGATGAGATCAAGCGAGCCAAGGAGTTTCTGAAAGCGACCGGCGCCGAGGATATCTCCTCCTCCGGAGAGGCTTCGGCCGAGAAGCACCAGTATGCCGGTACCACCACGCACGTCTAGTTCTCTGGACCCATGATTTGGTAGTTGTGGATCCGCGTGCCCCAGGTCTCAAAGGCGGGACCTGGGGCACACGCGTTTGTAGCTCCCTGCGTTACTGCGGCTTCGTGGCTTGGAAGCCGGCCATAATCTGCGTCATCAGGTCGTTCACCGTGCCCGGCGAGCTGGGCAGGAAAATCGTCGCCGACTTGCCCATCACGCCGACTTCGCGCATGGTGTCAAAGTACTGGGTGAGAAGAACCATGGCCATGACGTCGCGCGCGGTCGAGCCTTCGACGGCGGATTTGAATTGTTCGACCGAGGCTTGCAGACCCTTGATAATTGCCTGCCGCTGACGGGCCACGCCGTCGCCCTGCAAGGCCTTCGATTCGGCTTCGGCCTCGGCCTGCTTCACCTTGAGAATCTTGTCGGCTTCGCCGCGGGCCTGGGCCGCAATCTGCTCGCGCTGTGCGGCGTTGATGTCGTTCATGGCCGCCTTCACCTTGGCGTCGGGCACAATATCGGTGACCAGAGCGCGGAGAATGTTGTAGCCGAAAGTGTCCATTACTTCATCGAGATCCTTCTTGACCGCGACGGAGATCTGCTGCATCTGCTCGAACGCCTCATCGAGCGTGAGCGTGGGCACGTGGCCGAGGATGGAGTTGAAAACGTAGCTCTCGATTTGGGCCTGCGGATTACTCAGCTTGTAATAGGCGTCAAAAACCTTCTCCTCGACAACCTGGTACTGCACGGAGACTGGAATGGTGACAAAAACATTGTCCTTGGTTTTGGTTTCAACGTTGACCGCGGCCTGGCGCACCTGCAGATCGATGAAGCGCACCGTTTCGCACCAGGGCACCAGGAACTGCAGGCCGGGGCGCGCGATGCGATTGTACTTGCCGAAGCGCTCCACGATTCCGGCGGTATAGGTGCGCACGGTGTACATAGTTTTGATCACCGTGATAAGCACGAAGAGGCCCACGATACCGGCAACGATGAGAAGAAAAGTGAAAAATGCGGAGTTATCCATGAAAATGCCCTCATCTTCCTGCACCGGGCGGCACATTGCAGCGGCCTCCCGGCGGCGTTTTTACGTCGCAGGAATCATACAGCAGAAACATTGCATTGGTTGCCCTGCCCTAAACTATTAAATAATGACCCGGCGCGGGATAAAGGCACGGCCAGCCGCGGAGCGGAAAGCCGCTCTGCTGCACTGGCTCGTCGAAAAGCGAAATCCAGTGGCGTTGCGCAAGGCGCGCGGGCCCTTCGACATCGTGGGTGACGTGCACGGCTGCCTGGACGAGTTGTTGACTCTGATGGAGGCCATGGGCTACCGCGCGGAGCGGGTGGGCAAGGAATTTGCGGTGACTCCGCCTGACGGTCGCATGCTGGCTTTTGTGGGGGATCTGGTAGACCGCGGCCCGGCTGCACCGGGGGTGTTGCGGCTGGTCATGGGCATGGCGCGCGCGGGCACGGCGCTTTGCATTGCCGGCAATCGCGATGCCGAAGTGGTGCGGGTGCTGCGGGGCGGCGCGGCACAGGTGACGCGCGGCATGGCGCGGACCCTGGACCAGCTGGCCGCGGAGCCGGAAACCTTTCGCGTCGCGGTACTGGATTTTCTGCATGAGCTGCCCAGCCACCTGGTGCTCGATGAAGGCCGGCTTGTGATCGCTCATGCGGGGCTGAAGGAAGCGCTGCAGGGCCGTTCCTCCGCCGCGGCGCGCGCCTTTGCCCTGCACGGCGATCTGACGGGCGAAAAAGATGCGGTGGGCTTGCCGGTCCGCAGGGTCTGGGCGGCGGGGTATCGCGGCAAGGCGCTGGTGGTGCACGGGCACACGCCAGTGAGTGCGCCGATGTGGCTGAATAACACCATCAATATCGATACGGGATGCGCCTACGGCGGACACCTGACGGCGCTGCGTTACCCGGAACGGGTAACGCTCTCCATTCCGGCCAGGGCGATTTATTATCCGCCGCGCCGGCCGTTCCCGCCGAACCATACGCTCCACCGCGCGCGGAAGTAAGCGCTGATGCTATCCGGAGCGGCTTCAAACGAGTCAGACGCAGCGTTGTTGGTTTCCCACCCATTCGCAGAAAACGCGAAAGGATGGGGCAACGGGCTACTGCTGTCCGTACTTGTTGTGAAAGACGTGACGGTTGATGTCGGGCCAGAACTCCCTGAACCAAAAGGTGCCTGCATCGATTCCGACGTCCAGGCCCCACTCGGATACGGTGTTGCCAACGGACCGCGAGGCGGAGGGATAATAGAGATTCGAGATGCCCGCGGAAGCGCCGGCGCCAAAGACTTCGCTGATGTTGAAGACTTCGTTTCCCGAGTTGGAGCGGGTGATGACGGCGCGGCTGAGGGCATAGCCCGTGCGTTTGGCGAATCCGCCGCGGCCGAGCGTGTAATAGCGCCCGTCTTCCCGAGTGATGGTGGGAAATATGAACTCGACCCAGTAGTTTTCGCTGGTTTGGTCCACGGCCGAATGCCAAAAATAGCGAGCGTAGCCGGCTCCTCCCTGATGGAACTGGGGCGTTGTGCGCTCGCCCATGTTGTAGAGCGCGATGACCGCCGGGAAGAAGATGGAGGAGTAATCGAACGAATCTTCAGTGGCGCCCATGAACTTGTCTTTGACGGTTTCGGGCGGTAGCTTCTCGTCGGTACTGACAGCTCGAAAGTTGGGGACGATGCCGAGGATGCGCTTGGTCTGCTGGCCGGTTAGGTCCCCAGGCGCACTTTGCGCCAACTGGGTCTGCGGCGCAGGAGTGCTGGCGCCGGCGGATTGTGGCGCAGCAGGGACCGCCTGCGGGGCCGGGCCTGGCGCGGGAGCAGCCGTCGTCGAGGCTGGCATAACGGCCGGGCGCGGTTCATCGGCTTCGGCCTGTTGAGCTGAGAGGCTTGTGCAGGCACTGAGGCCGGCGATCAGCGCAGCGGCGGAAACTCCCAGCGAGAAAAGGCACTGAGAGAGTGATTTCCCAGGGCGAGATTTCGAGGGCATGGGGAAGATCTCCTGGAAAGAATGATTGCAGCGATTTCGAGATGCACAACAGTGGCTTGGATTACAGGAAACAAGCCACTCCGGTCTCGAAGCCTCCGATCGCTGCGGACATTTACTTGAGATGCTCTTCTTACTGAAATTGATTCGTAGCCAAATTGGCCTGCGCGGCTGCTTCTGAACCTCATTGCTGAGTCTTCTGGTCCTCCTCCTGCTGCTTTTTCTGTTTTGGAGCAGCGTCCTGCGCCCGCGCCTGCGCATCGAGACCATTAGTTGGATCTTTGTGGAAGTACCTTCGCGAAATGTCCGGCCAGAACTCCTCGAGGGTTGCGCCAAAAGTGCCCTCTAAGGTGACAGTCATGCCGTTAGCGATGGTCTGACCGAAGTTGCTTTTGCTCCCGTCGGGATAGTAGAAATTGGAGATTTCACCACCGATGATGTTGCCCAGGAGATTGGAGTAGTTGGGCTCCCACTTGCCCGTGTTGTCGTGCTTGCAGATAAAGCTGGTAGCTACGGCATAGAAAAAACGGTGGTGGATGGTGCCGTGGCCGAGACGGTAGTAGCGCGGGTCCTGGTGGAGTATGGAAGGCAAAACCGCGTTGCCGAGCGTGTTGCCGATGACGTTATCGGCGTAAGCAGCGGAGGTGCGCTTTGTGAATCCCAGGGGTCCCCAGCCGAAGCCGGGGTTGGAGTTTTCTGCCTCGCCAAGTACCGCGACAATCGTCGAGATGGCAAAGGTGTAGGGGTCGATGGCGGAATGGTATTCGAGCCTGAATTTTTCCGCGGGGGAGAGAGGGGCGGCATCGCTGTGGTAGGTGACGTTGAACGAGGGCACGATTCCCGCAATCCGCTGGTGTTCCTGCTCCTTAATCTCCTCTTCGGCCTTCTGGTGTTGGGCTTCTTTTGAATTTGGCTGCCGCGCGGAGTTCTGCGAACTGGAGCTGCTTTGCGCGGTTCCGCTTGAAGCCGCGGGAGCTGGGGTGGTTCCTGAGGCCGGCTGTTGAGGATTCTGCGTCTGCCCGGACTGCGGATCGGCGGCAAGAGCCACTTCGATTTGCGGTGCAGGGGCATCCGGAATCCCGGCCTGCGACGGGTTGGCAGCCGTGTCAAGGGGCGTGGCAGGGCCGGTGCCCTGCGCGTAGAGACCAGAAGTCACTCCGAGAAAGGCCATCCCCAAGAAAAACCGCGCAACAACTCGGCGAATACCTGAAACCATTCATTTACCTTTTTGAGAGTCGGCAGCCGATCCGCGCGACTTGCCTCAAGGGCAAACCGGCATGGGGGACGCCGTGAATCATTGATCAGTTCGAATGGGACCTAGACGAGCACTCCGCGAACAGACTGTGCTTGAAGAATCGACAGTTTCCTATGGTTAGACGCATTTGTGCCGCCGCCGGACACAATGATTGGCCTTTCCCGGCCAGAATTACGCACAAGAATGGTAAATCCTCCCGACTTTTCACTGTAGATTATTACAAACAATAGCCTTGCGCGGGTTCAAGGCTGGATTTGCCCGGTCTTTTCGCTCTCCCACCCTTTTTCCGCCTCGGCGGACAAAAAGGATGGGGCACGGACGCGATGGGTATGGCCGTTGTGGAATTGCGTCAAGCCGCAAAGTCGATGAACCCGCGCTCGGGATCAGTGGACACCAGCTTGACGGTAACTCTGTCGCCAACATCCAGGCCTTTGCCGCCTTGCACCAGCTTGCCGTCTACGTGCGGATCGAGGGTACGGACGAAGGTTCCGTAATTGTTCACGCCAGTGACGATGGCTGGGTAACCCTGGCCAATGTGCGGATGGAGCGCCACGGCGGCGATGCGTTTTTGCATGTCGCGCTCCACTTTGCGCGCGCCGTCTTCCATCAGCGTGCAGCGTTGCGCAATCGCATTGAGCTCATCTTCGGAGTAGGTCGCCGCGGAGTGGGTGAGCCAGGATTTGAGCAGGCGTTGCGTGACCATATCGGGAAAGCGGCGATTGGGCGCTGTGGAGTGCGTGTAGTCCTGTACCGCGAGGCCGAAGTGACCGGGCGAGGGCTGGTTGGGCTTCACCAGAATGTACTCGCCGGGGCCTAACAACTTGATGACGGTGAGCGAAACATCGGGAAAGTGGTCGGGATCCTTTTGCTTTTCTGCAAGCAGAACGTCGTTGAGGGCCTTCGAATCGGGCTCGGCGGGGAGCGTGTAGCCCTTGGCCTTGGCCAGTTCGACGATGCGGTCCCAGCGCTTGGGAGTGCGCACCACGCGGCGGATGGAGGCCAGGCCCGCTTGCTCAAACGTGCGCGCGATGACGCCGTTGGCAGCGATCATGAACTCTTCAATGAGCGACGTGGCGCGATTCTTCTGGACGGGCGCAATGCCGATGATCTGATCGGTGACGAGCACCGGCCGCGTTTCGATGGTTTCAAGATCGAGCGCTCCATGCTGGAAGCGGTTGCCGCCCATGCGTTGCGCGGCCGTGTCCTGCAATTTGAGCTGCGCAGTGAGCTCAGCGCTGGCAGCCACCTTGGGCGGCGCGGCGGCTGTGCCTTCCAGCCACGCTCCCACACTGGGATAGGCCAACTGCGCGCGATTGTGCACCAGGGCGCGGTAGATCTTGCCATCGGTGGCGGCTCCATCGGCGTCCACTGAGAACTCGGTGACAAGGGCGGCGCGGTCCTCATTCTCATTAAGCGAGGTGATGCCCTCGGAAAGCGCCGTGGGCAGCATGGGATAGATGGTGACGCCCGCGTAAACTGACGTGGTTTCGCTCTGCGCATGGGTATCGAGAAGCGTACCTTTGTGAACGCGCGCGTCGACATCCGCCACGCCCACCAGTACACGGATGCGGCCGTCGGGCAGCTGCTCGGCCCACTCGATCTGGTCGAGATCTCGCGAGGTGTCGTTATCGATCGAGGACCAGAGCAGATTGCGCAGGTCGGTAAGGCCGTTGGCTGCGGTAAGGGCGGGCTGCGCCTGGATAGCGGCCAGTTCCGTGTCGGTTCCGGGAGGAAAGTCGGGCTGAAATCCGTGCTCGATCATGGCGGCATGCGCCGCGGCAACCAGATTGAAATGAAAGGGATGATTGGAATGCATATGCGATCGTGCTCCTGGGCGCGAAATGCCAGCCTAACATGGCGGGGTCGGCGGCTTGGCGCACTTTCCCACCCTTTCCGCAGAAGCGCGGAAAGGATGGGGCACAGGGGCTGGTCTTGCGGCCGGGGCGGGAACTGCGTTTTTGCGGCCTGTTCGCCGCTATTGAATGCCGAGGTCGGAAAGCACCTTGGGCTTGGCTTCTTCCACGGCCAGCAAGTTGTGGCAGGCCGAGCAATCCTGCGTGATGCTGGTACTGTCTTTGGCCACGTGGTCGCCATCGTGGCAGCGGAAGCAGCCGGGATACTCCTGGTGCCCGATGTGGTTGGGGTGGGTTCCCCAGGTGACTTTCATGTACGGAAACACATTCTGGCTGTACAGGAGATAGAGTTCCTGTCCGGCGGCCTGCACCAGCGCCGCTTTGCCGGTGAGAACCTCGGGATGCTGGCTGCGGTAAAAGGCCTCAAGCTGCTGAGGAATCTGGACCCGCGCCTCTTCCTGGCTGGTGTAGGGACCATTCAGCAGTGCCAGGCCCTCCTTATGGATGAAGGGCAGCGAGGGGCTGATTACGCCTGCGGTCATGGCGTTGTTGATGGCTTCCCCCGCGGTGACAAAGGTGTGCGCTGCGCGGTTGTGACAATCGATGCAATCCATCACGCGCCGCTCGCCCTGGGGCTGCGCGCCGTTGAGGGCCGTGGCGGCATAGGTGGTCAGAGTGCCATCGGGATTGGTGCGCTGGACCCATGGGATAGAAGTCCGCGTGGGATCGGTGGCGATATATTCAATGTGGCCCAGATGCACGCCGTGAATGCCGCTCCGTTGTGAGAACGAGTCCACGCCGCCCAGGTGCAGAATGAGCACCGTCTGCGACTCGGAGTTCTGTTCGTCGTCAGCGAACGATGACTTGACGAGCAATTTGTCGCCGTCGAAGCGAGTGGGGGTGTGGCAGGCCTCGCAGGTATAGCGCGCGGGGCGAAGACTTGTGACCGGCGATGGAATGGGCGTGGGATAGTTGGGAATGATTTTGGGCGCAAGCGGCGCAAACGGGTGGAACGTGACTTCGAGCAGTTGCTTGGTGCCGTTCACCTTGGCGCTGAAATAAGCCTGGGCTCCTGTGCCAATGTGGCACTCGACGCAAGGCACATGGGAGTGCGGGGAAATCTGGTAGGCCGTGTATTCGGGCGCCATCACGTGGCAGGAGGCGCCGCAGAACTTCGGGGAATCCATGTACTCTGCGCCGTGATAGCTGGCGGTGGCGACCACCAGGAAATTGACGATAGTGGCTACCAGCACGATGTCGATGCCGTGACGGAAGATGCGATCGTTGAGATCGATCTTGGGAAATGCGGCGGGAATCTGACCCGCCTTTTGCAACGCCCTGCGGCGCAGGAACACGCCGATGGGGATGAGCAGCAGGCCCAGCAGGAATAGCGCCGGAAGAATCAGGAAAAAGATGATGCCCAGATAGGGATTGTCACTGAGATGGCCCGCGAGCTCGGCCAGCCAGTAGCTGATCATGGTGACGCCGGAGGCGGTGGTGATGGCGCCGCCGGCCAGGCTGATCGGGTTGTTGCCGAAAAACAGCGCGGGACGAAGCCATTCTTCGCGGAATTTTTGAAATGCCGACACGTCGGTTCAGCCTCCATGCGTAGGCGGGCCCGCCATGGGATGGCGAGCCCGCCCTCAATTTACTGCGCCGATTTTAATCGGACGCGTCCACAATGCAATCGCTGTCTCAGGCCGCGCGCCATGCGGGATTTCCTTCGCGGAAACGCCGCTTCGCGGTGAAGCCGTTCGCAGAGATTCATGGCGGACCGGTTCGAGCCTACTTCAGACTCTTGAAGTACTGCGCCACCGCTGTCACCTGCGCGTCGGTCAGTCCGGCCACGGGCTTCATCTTGCCTTTGCCGTTTTTCACGGTTGCGGAGATCTGAGCCACAGTGAGAGCTTGCATCGATGGATCGGAAACGGGCTTGATGCCCATTGCCTTGGCCATCCCAGCGCTGGGTGTGCCCGTGGGGCCGTGGCACATGGCGCACTTGGCTTTGTAGGTCGCTGCGCCGTCCTGGGCGAAGCACATGGCGCCAGCCAGCGATACGGCTGCGGCCAGCACAATTTGGGAACGAAGCATTTTGGTCATGCGAAAACTCCTTGATGTTTGCCGGCCCGTACACGCAGAACTGCGCTTGCCGCGTGGTTGATGTGGAACCTTCAGGCCCATGTTACCCGCGGTTCGGGCTGCATCGGCAATGGTAACAGGAACCCTTGACGCAGACCGGCGCGATCGAGGGTTTGGGTCCGACGACCGCGCCGGCTGCTTTTTGCGCTTGCACTTGCAGTTTCACTTGCTTTACTTCGGAAACCGCGCCCTTACTTGGCGAAGGTTCTGAAGTAATCCACCGACGCCTTGATCTCGGCATCGGAAAGCTTGCCCTTGAAGGCCGTCATCTTGCCCTTGCCGTTCGTAGTGTCTGTAATCATCTGCGCTTCGCTCAGGGACTTGACCGAAGGATCGCTGGCGGGCTTGACGCCCATGGCCTTGGCGATTCCCGGGTTCGGCACGCCCTGCGCACCGTGACAACTTTGGCACTTGGCCTTGTAGGTCGCTTCCCCAGAGGTCTGGGCGAAGCCCACCGCACCGGACAGCAGAATAACCGCCGCCAGCGCCGACTGCATGCGAATGGTCTTGCTCATGGTAGAACTCCAGCAATTCGTTATTCGTGAATCGTGGTTCGTGAATCGTGATTCGCGATCGGTTTACGAATCACGAACCACGGCACACGGTTTGTTTTAGAACTCCCAGTGCACGCCAAGCTCAACGTTGTTGGCGTGGAAAACGCGGGGCGCAGTCGCTCCCGCGGTCCCCTCCGTCATTCCTGTCGGAACGCCGATGGAAGCGCAGGGAGTAATCGTGGCCGTGGTGGACGTCGCCGTGCTGCACAGAGCAGAGCCGGAGACTCCGCCCTCTCCGTATCCGAAGTACTTGTACTCAGCTTTCCAGATCAGCCCGGGATGCATGGTGTAGGCCACGTTGACAAGCGGTGTCTGATACTTGGAGACCATCGAGCCGTTTACGTCGCGCGCGTCATTGAAGAAGCGGCTGCCGTTCACGTCGCTGAGGGTGTAGCCGAGATTGAAACGAAGCTTCACGTCCGGGCTGAGCCCAACCAAGGCCGAAACCAGCTGCGTGGGCGCGCTCATGAAATCTCGCGCGAACCAGGTCGCATTACCCGAGCAGAGGTTCGGAGCTCCAGTGCTCGTTACGGTTGCAGCGCCAGCGACGGCCGGGGCAACCGCAGTAGCGGTCGCCGCTCCGCTCGAGTAGCAAATATTGGTCGCCGCATACACGTCACTATACGAGTAGTTCACATTGAAGTCGTAGTGCTCGTTGGGCGCCAGCACCAGGGCGAAGCTGCCAATTCGGTTGTGGTCGACGTGGTTAATGGGGCCGTTGTAGTTCGCGTCGCCCGCGGACACGGCGGCCTGATTGTTATTGGTGTTGTTGTGGCGCTCACGGTCGCTGTACGAGCCTGAGAGCGTAACCATTCCATTGGGTTTATATATCGTGTGCACCCGGTAAGTCTTGAATTGCCTCTGGCCGACTGCGGTGAAGGCATTGTCGGCATAGCCGATTTCAACCGTGCCGTTCAGGTCCCAGTTCTTGGCGGGACGCAGCGCCGCATTGAAGACTCCAGCATTTTCGTTAATCGAAATGGTTCCGGCCACCGGGTCGCTGACAACAATCGGAATCGGGCCCTGGTGAGGAACGCCCTGGCCGATGTTGCGGTTGCTGTACCGGTAGGTCAGCGCAAACCGCGCTCGGGCCGAAGCATCCCAGCTCACGGTCGCGTTGTTGATGACGTAGTCCTGGCCATAGTAGTTGTAGGTCAGAGTACCGTTGATGCCGTGTGGCAGCGATCCGGTTCCGGTGGTCAGTGGCCCGGAGTAGTTGATGGTTTCGTTACCCTGGTTATTCGTTGGCGGTGGACTCGTTGGATCCTTGGGCGTGTTCAAAGTAACCGGCGCGGGGATGATCGAGTTGCTTGGCTCGTGCGTGCTGGAGTAGGTCACCTGGTCGCCAATGCTGAAGACCGGCGAGATGCGCCAAATCAATCCAAAGTCCGTACCGACCACTGTGTGCTGCGCCGTGCCGTGGCCGCCCGAGGAGATGCCTGACAGAGTCTGACCATTCAGGCCCTGGGAGTTCTCATAATAGGAGGGCATGTTCATGCTGCCGCGGGTATAGTGAACGTTGCCGTTGATGATGAGGTTCTTGACAGCTGTGCTCTGCACCCGCAGGGTTTCGGTCGGGGTCCAGGTGCGGGTCGGCAGCGCACGAAGGTAACTCGTGACGACGGCGCAGGCCGGGTTGATGATCGGCGGTCCGCCGGGCTTGTTCGACGCGGTAAGGATGGAGTAGTTGGTCGCGCTGGTATACCCGCTACCCATGCTGGTGGTGGTGCAGGCAGCGATCGTGTAGGGCGTCAGCGAGGTATAGTTGCCCAGGTAAGCACGCGTTCCGTCGGCTTCCTGCAGATAGAATCCGTTGGGATCGAGCATGAAGGAGGTGTCCGACTTGTAGTGGTTGGCCTGCATCTCCAGGGTAATCTTGGTAGCCGGCTGCGGCTTCCAGTCGATCGCGCCCAGAAAGTCGTCGCTGCCGTTGCGGTCATATTGCTGCAACAAGGCGTTGTACTTCATGCCCATCAGTGTGTAAGACGGGCTGAGCGTCGGGCCTTCAATTGTGGTATGCGAGTAACCTAACCGGACAGTAAACACGGCAAACGGCATCAGGGTCAAGTTGCCGTCGCTCATGCGGCGCACCGTGTTGAACTTGACCGGCGACTCCTTGACTTGCGGCCATGCCTGCGCCGGTGTCGGCACTCCGTTCACCATATTCATGATGGACTGCCCACCGGGGATGTTCGGGTTGGCCAGCAAGTCATAGTTGGAGTACAGGCGGTTGCGCCGGAACAGACCGGAGAACTCGTACAGCTTGCCTTTGTTGGCATTGATTTTGGCGATAGTATAGGGATCGCCGCCGAAGCCGCTGCCGAATATGGAAAGATTGTCGACCAGTGGGTGCTTGTTACCGGGGAGCGCGTGCAACTCGTAGCTCTCACCCTGCATGCGCGGACCTTTCTGCAGGTTGACGAGCGTGTCGTACATGTCGCCGCTTCCCACCAGATCGGACAAACGGCCGCCTATATCAACAGCGTTGTGCGACGTGTATCCGGTCGGCGTGGAGAATTTCGTCTCTGGCGCCGGGGCTGCGGCATTGGACTCTTGCGCGACTGCAATTCCGGTCGCAGCGAGCAGCACGGCGACCGCGATCAGGCAACCGGCGCGGCGAATTGCCGCGCGATTGCGTTGCTGATTCAGAAACTTTGAAGACCATCCAATGAAGTTCATATGAAGCCTCGCTTGAAAAAAAACTCGCTTACCCAAAAAGCTTGAACCCGTAGTGCAGCATCGCTGCAGGTTTGCCGCGCTGCCCTGGGGCGGCGCGACCTGCGCGGTTAGCGGACAAATGCCTGACTCACGTTCGAACCGTGGATCATGGTGTGGCACGTGACGCAGGGCGTCACAGTCGTTGAACCTGCGTCCAGACCGTGCACACCGCCAGCCGAGAGCGGGCTATGGCACTGGTTGCACAGGGTGGCGACCGACGGCATATTCAGCAACCGCGGATTCTGTGAGCCGTGCGGCGTGTGGCAAGTCACGCAACCCTCGGCCCTCACCGGAGCGTGTTCGAACACAAAAGGCCCGCGCTTATCGGTGTGGCATTTTGTGCAGATCTGGTTCTGATCTTCGGTAGACCTTAGATTGTTGGGAAGGAAAGTTCCGTGCACGTCGTGGCAATCGGTGCACTTCACAAGCCCTTCATTCACACGGTGGTGAATGGGCATGTTGAACTGCGCCTTCTGGTCGGCGTGGCACTGAAAGCAAAGTGTGGGCTGCGGAGCCTTCAGCAGCTTCTCTTGTTTACTGTCGTGTATGCTGTGGCAGCTGGTGCAGCCGACTCCGGCCCTGTAGTGCGGCGAGCGCTCGAAGTTGGGATGCGTGCCCGCGTGGCAGCTCAGGCACTTTTCAGTGACTTCCTTCGTCGAGGCTTTGGCGGGATCGAAGATCTTGGTCACGTCGCCGCCGCCGTCCACGTGCTGGCTGCCCGCCCCGTGACAGTTCTCGCAGGTCACGCCGGGATGGTTTCCGGGCATCAGCGCCATCTTGGAATGGGGGTTCGAGGCAAATTTCTTGGACACCTCGGCGTGACAGGTGGCGCAGGTATCTGTGCCCACAAAGTCAGCATGCGCGGCTCCGTTAGAGGGCGCGTTAGAGGCTTTGGCTGCTGGCGCCTGAGCAGCACCCAGGGCCGTAGCCCATAGGATGCCTGCGCTGAGCAGGAATATCAAAAACACTCGCAGTCCCGATAGCTTCCCGGGAGCCGCACCGAACATCCGCGTTACCGGCCTATTTGTATGCATGCAAAATACCGCCTTAGGAAGAACTTCCTGGCACAACCTGAAACCAGCCTCAGCGGCCATTCCGCGCTGAATGTGGCGTTTTCTCCATGTGAGCGTGAGCACCGACGATACCCATTGGCGCCATCATGCCGGTGTGGAGCATCACCACATGCACGTGAGATTAAGGTTTTGTTGTACCGACGGGCGGTGATGTCTGTCACACTCAGTGAGATCGCCGTTCCGGACGCGGAATACCCTTCCCTTGAGCCAGTTGCGGGCCGGGCCGGAACACGATTACGTCCCCGCCATCACAGGCACTTGTCATGTCCCCGATAAACGTGAGGCCCATCACATCCAAAGCCTATCTGGCTCAAGCAAACTCACTTTGGATGCCTGCATCCCCAAGGATCGGCGGGTATCCTGGCCTCAGCCGCAGTCCGTGCAGAGACAAAGATAGCTCGGGATCGGCGGGAGGGCGGGTCGCATCGATGTAGGAATGGATAAGACGATGGCGGACACGCAGTTTACGTTGGAAGAGCAGATCCGGCCAAGACATACTGGCCGGTCATCGCCTTTAGGTTGTGCGGCTTGCGCGAATCGCCGCCCCGGGTGGTTTTGCTCCCTGGGTAGCGCCGTCCTGGCCGACCTGGAACTTGCCACCAGCACCATTTCATTGCCAGCACAGGCTTCGCTCTTTGCGCAGGGCGAAGATGCTCGCTGCCTGTATCTCATTTGCAGCGGCTATCTCAAGCTGACCGCCGGCCGCGCGGAAGACCGGCACATGATCGTGCGGGTCGCCGGCCCCGGCTCCATGCTGGGGCTGTACGCGGTGCTTTCGCACGGGGTTTACGAGGTCACTGCAGAGTCGCTGACACCGGCGCAACTGCGCCCCGTCGAGCGCGAGCGTTTCCTCACCTTCCTCCGCAGCCACAAGGAAGCCCAGTTGCGCGCCGTGCAGTGCATCTGCCAGGAGTACCGTTTCGCATTGCAGGATGCCTGCCGGATTGCACTGGCCGAAACCGTGGCCGCGCGCCTGGCGCGGCTGCTCATCGAACTGTCGCATCAGATCGGCGAGCACACGGAAGCCGGCGAGTACCGCTTCCCGCTGCTGCTGACACACGAGGAGATGGCCTCGATGACCTGCACCACGCGCGAAACTGTCACCCGCACCCTGGGCCAGTTCCGCAAGGAAGGCTGGATCTCCATCGAAGACTCCATCCTGACGCTGCACAGTCCTGACCGGCTGCAAAGCCTTCTGTAGAAAAACAGCGGAGTTGGCGGAGCGTGCCCGCGCTTTCGCAGCCTCTGGAATACACCTCCGCTTCATCCCTGGTGGTCGGAAATGCAAAGCGTCAATTTGCGCCGTGTGCATTCCGGCTAGCTCCGCCAACCTCGGTACACGCCCTTTTTCGCACCCTCCCGCCGCTTTCCCGAGTCAAAGAGATATGATTTCAAAAGAGCAATCCTTTTCGGGGTTGGAGTTTATCCCGCGTATGAAGCGCTATCTTGCCTGCATTTCTGCTGTTCTACTTGCGTGCGGTATTGCCGCCGCCCAGACCTCTTCTCCCGACTTGGCTGCGCCGGCCCCTCCGGCGGCCACACAGCCGGGCGTCACCAGCACCGTCAGTCCCGAGGTGGCGCAGTTTCAGAAGATCGAAGACAGCTGGTCCGACGCCGTCAACCGGCGCGACCAGTACGCGCTGGAACTGGTGCTTTCGCCCCTGTTTGTCGACGTCTCAGCGCAGGGCGACGTGACTACGCGCAATCAGCAAGTGGTGCAGGTGATCAGCGGCCAGGACAAGTCGTTGTACCTCACGCAAAAGGTGATCACCGTGCGCCTGCTGGGCGATATCGCAGTGGCCAACGGCACCTACACTCTGCACCACAAGGTGAACGCGGCAGAGGTGGACGAGAAGGGTATTTTTACGCACGTGTTTGAGCGCGTGCGTGGCGGCTGGCTGTGCATCAACTCGCAGCGCACCGTGCTGCGCCAGGACAACAACAGCAAGCAGAAGAAGCCGTCCACGGCCGAAGAGCCTTTCCACATCCCGTTCTTCTCCAAAGGCGACAAGGGACCGCAATAGAGGGAAGGCTCTCCATTATGCAGTTCATTGAATAAGGAGAAGCATTATTAAAAGAAAGTGACCTTTCTCTTAATCACGGAGCGGCGACTACGCTGGAACACAACTGAAAGTTACAGCGCCGCCAGCGCGTCGGTCTGCGTGGCAAACAACCCCGCGTACTTGGTGATGCCCACCATGGTAAAGACCTTGGTAAAGTGCGTCGAAAGTCCGAAACAATACACTTTCTGGCTCGCGTTCGCAGCTTCGATGAGAAGTTGAATCACCAGGGCGATGCCGCTCGAGTTGATGTAATCGACGCCCGTGAAGTCCAGCAGAATGATCTTGGTGGTTTCCTTCGGCAGCGATTGGTATGCGCCCAGAACCGCATCTTTCGATGTGCTGGCGATATCGCCCTCAAAGCGGATCACGGCAACTGCATGGCCGGACGGAGCGGTCAGCTGGTCAACACGGGATTTGGTCTCACTTTGCACTTGTCGAGTTCCTCCGCTTTCCTCGGCTTCGGGAGCTTGGGTTATTCCGCATCTTTATCCAGCTTAATCAGCAACCGCACATAACTGCTTTTTCCATCCAGGCCGGTCACCCACTCCGCCTCGTCAACCAGAGCCTGAATGAGGAACATACCCATGCCGCGCGGGTCTTCCTCGCCGTGCATCTTGCGATCGATATCCGGCTTGGCCGGCTTCTTTCCGATTCCGATGCCGTCGTCGATCACCTTCACTTCCAGGGCGTCGGGTTCAGCCCGCAACACCACGCCCACCGAAAGCTTCTCGTTGAGCCGGTTGCCATGCTCGATAGCATTGATGCAGGCCTCGGCGACCGCGGTTTTCAGATCTTCGACTCGGTCATTGGGAAAACCCATCAGCCTGGCTACCGAAGCGGCCGTACTCATGGCTACCTTTTCGTAGCCCATGCGCGTAGGCAGCTTTACTTCCACCGTGGTGGTCTTTAGCTCGCTCATTCGGGCATCTCCGCCGCATCCGGTCCCGGATTCGATCCATGGCATAGCGCCAATGCGGTCATGTCGTCCGCCTGTGGACCGCCTTCAGCAAAAGCCTCAATGGCCGTCCACAATGCATCGAGAATACCATCGGCCTTTCGCGATGGGCACCTCAAAAATTCATCCAAAAGTCTTTCCGGCCCAAACTCCTCATCCCCTTTGAAGACCTCCGTCAAGCCATCGGTATAGAAGAGCAACCTGGCTCCGGGCGGAAAATCGCATCTTTCGCCGCTGTAGCTCATGCCGGGCAACAGGCCCAGCGGCGTGCCGGCAGCGTTGAACTGGCGGGGTTCCTTACCGGCCTCGATCAGGAAGCCCGGATTATGGCCGGCGTTGACGATTTCGATCTCGCCCGGCTCAGGATGCAAGCGCAGGAAGATGGCCGTCACATAGCGCCGCCGCGCCTCTTCGCCCTCGGCCCAGTGGTGCTGGTTCATGCGCGTGGCCAGCTCGTCGAGCGGCATTCCCGTCACCGCCATGCCGCGAAACGCCGCGCGGAAGCCCATCGACATAATCGCCGAAGCCAAGCCTTTCCCCGCCACGTCGGCCACAGCGATCAGTAAACTGCCGTCCGGCTGCTCCACAATATCGAGATAATCGCCGCCCACTTCGTAACAGGCGTCGGAGCGGAAGGCCAGCGAATACGCCGGAATGTCCGGCAGCGCCTGCGGCAGCAGCGAGCGCTGAATGCGGCGCGCCGCCTCCAGGTCCTGGTGCATGCGCGCGTATTCCACGTTGCGCTTGTGATTGCGCGCATTCTCGAGCGCCACTGCGGCCTGGAGCGTCAAACCATCAAGGAAATCGGCTTCGTAGAGCGTCAGTTCTCGCCCTTCGGGAGACGCGACCAGCAATTCCGTCATCTTGTTGCCGTCGCGATCGGTGAGCGGATAGATGAGGAGCCCCGCACCGTCGGCCCCTTCGCCGTTGGTCGTGGTGTCGCCGTAGGCAAGGCTGGTGCCAGAAAACGCGGCTCCCGCCATCTCCAGTTCGCGCACCACAATGCGCAGCACA
>Ga0074046_10002188_pt1 | contig 17039 bp, 14 predicted proteins | sample BogForMeECP23OM3_FD_94441 | JGI IMG/M metagenome (GOLD analysis project Ga0074046, IMG submission 94441) | Bog forest soil microbial communities from Calvert Island, British Columbia, Canada - Bog Forest MetaG ECP23OM3 | ecosystem: Environmental > Terrestrial > Soil > Wetlands ...
CGCCATGCGTGACTGGGAGCCGACCTCCTATTGAGGGCGCGGCTCGCTTACGGAGAAGAGCGCGCTTCGTACAGAGTATCCCGACGCTCTGCGCGAGGCCGACCAGCGCAGCGATGGTCGACTGCTACGCTTCGCCACTTCGTAGAGGGGTGAGCCAAGCCCACAGGCTTTGCAGCGGCCCACCTGCGGAGGAGTCGATCATGGCTGTTCGGACCGGTCTCTATTGCGCGCAGCGGCGCCATGTCGCCGGAGCTGTCGTTTAATCGCAAGCGATAAGGACTTCTTGCATGGTTCGGGCGAGGCCCCAAGTTCCGCTACTAAGTCCCCGATCTCAAAGCGCTCTCGCGAGCGCCGCTCGGGTCTGATGCCTGCGCGGCGCGGGCAGACGGGGCGCACGCGCCGAGTACGCATCGCGCGCCTGCCCGGGGCGGAGGATCTTGCGCTGCCGGCGCCCTCGACCCCGGGCGCAGCGGGGCTCGACCTGCCGGCGGCCGTCGATGGCGAGATGGTGATCGAACCCGGTGCCCGCGCGCTCATCCCAACGGGATTCGCGATCGCTGTGCCGCCGGGTCTGGAGGGCCAGGTGCGCCCGCGCAGCGGGCTGGCGCTCCACCACGGGATCGTACTCCCCAACGCACCAGGCACGATAGACTCCGACTATCGCGGGGAGGTGAAGGTCATTCTCCAGAACACGGGTCACGAATCGTTCGTCGTGAAGCGCGGCGAGCGGATCGCGCAGCTCGTCTTCGCACCGGTCGAGTGCATCGCCTGGCGCGAGGTCGCAGAACTCGACCCGACTGCCCGGGGAGACGGAGGTTTCGGCCACACCGGGAGAGCGGTGAATCGCCCCGTCGCGGGCCGCCCGAAGCGGACCCGGCGCAGAGGCCAGCGATGAGCACACAGCCGAGCGAAGCTCCCGAGCCGGCCAGTGACGGTATCCATCCCCGTCCGCCGACACCGGCGCCTCCGACGAGACCCGCGGGTTCGAGCAACCTCGCGCTCCGGCTGGTCACGGCAGCGGTCGTCGTTCCCGCGGTTATCTACACCATCTGGGTGGGCGGCCTGCTCTATCTCGCCGTGATCATGGGGATTGTGCTGCTCGGTCTGCGCGAGTTCTACCGGTTGATCGAGGACAAGGGCGCCCAGCCGCTGGTCGGCTTTGGACTTGCCGCGGGTGTCGCGATCCCGGTCGTCGCATACGTCGGCAACGAGTACCACGCCACGATCCTGATGACGGCGACGCTCTTGGCGGTGATGGTGGGGCAGGTCGGCAAAGCACAGATCACCGAGGCCCTGGCCAGCATCTCCGGGACATTTTTCGGCGTCTTCTATGTGGGCTGGCTCCTCTCCCATGCGATCGTGCTGCGTCAGTTCCACGACGTGGTGTCGGCGAAGTGGGGAGCCACCGCGGCGGCAAGCATTTCGCCCGATGCAGGCATCTTCTACATGTTCTACACGGTCTCGACCGTCGTGATGTGCGATGTCGGGGCCTACTTTGGCGGTCGCGCCTGGGGCCGTCGCAAGCTTGCGCCCCAGATCAGTCCTTCCAAGACCGTGGAAGGCGCACTGGCCGGGATCGGGGTGGGAGTCTGCGCGGGCCTCGTCGTGAAGGGGGTCTTCGACCTGGCTTGGCCGAGCATGTCTCGAGATTTCTCCTGGCTGGTGGCGCTGCTCTTTGGGCTTGTTCTGTCGATCGTCGGCATCATCGGGGACCTCGTGGAATCGCTGTTGAAACGCGACGCTCGCGTCAAGGACACGGGGAGCCTCTTGCCGGGGATGGGCGGAGTGCTGGACCGGATCGATTCGAATCTCCTGGCGATTCCGGTCATGTACTATGGGCTTCTGGCCTACACCTATTTGCGCGTAGGCTGAGGACTCGGAGAGCGTGGCATGATCGATCGTTACTCACGGCCGGAGATGCGCGCCCTTTGGAGCGAGGAGGCGAAGTACCGCCGCTGGCTCGAGGTCGAGATCACCGTGTGCGAGGTCCTCGCGGAGGCAGGCCTTGTTCCCTCCCGGGACGTCGAGAAAATCAAGGCCAAGGCAGCCTTCGACGTCGCGCGAATCGACGCCATCGAGCGCGAAGTACGACACGACGTCATCGCATTTCTGACCAACGTCGCCGAATACGTCGGTCCGGAGGCGCGCTGGCTTCACTACGGGATGACCTCGAGCGACGTTCTCGACACCGCCCTCGCCCTGCAGCTGCGGGACGCCGGGCGGCTCTTGCAAAGCGGCGTCGAGCGCGTGATTTCGGCCTTGCGCCGACGTGCCCTCGAACACCGACGAACGCCCATCGTGGGACGCACCCACGGCGTCCACGCCGAGCCCACCACCTTTGGTCTAAAGCTCCTCGTCTTCCATGAGGAGATGCGACGCAACCGAGACCGCCTCGAGCATGCCCTCGAGGGCGCTTGCGTCGGAAAGATCTCGGGCGCGGTGGGGACCTTTGGGCATTTCGAGCCGCGCGTGGAGGAGGAGGTCTGTCGACGGCTCGGAATTGGCTTCGAGCCGGTCGCGACACAGGTGGTGCAGCGCGATCGCCACGCCGCCCTCGTCACGACGCTTGCGGTCCTTGCATCCTCGCTCGACAAGTTCGCGGTCGAGCTGCGCCACCTCGCCCGAACCGAGGTGGGCGAGGTCGAGGAAGAGTTCGGCGCGGGCCAGAAGGGCTCGTCTGCGATGCCTCACAAGCGCAATCCCTGGCGCCTCGAGAACGTGTCGGGGTTGGCCCGGGTGGTGCGTGGCTACGCCGTTTCGGCGCTCGAGAATGTGGCACTCTGGCACGAGCGCGACATCAGCAACTCTTCGGTGGAACGCGTGATTCTGCCCGACGCGACGCTGGCCCTCGACTTCATGCTGCAGCGCTTCGCGCAGCTCGTCGAGACCCTGGTCGTTCACGCCGAACGCATGCGAGCGAACCTGCAGTCGAGCCACGGTTTGGTGTTCAGCGGGCAGCTTCTCGTGGCGCTCGCTGCGCAGGGTCTCCCACGGGAGGAGGCCTACCGGCTCGTCCAAGGCCATGCCATGGAAGCCTTTGAGACGGGTGGAGACTTTCGGGAGCGCATTCTCGCCGACAAGGCGATCGCGAAGGTGCTGTCCCAGGAGGAGATCAACCGCGTGTTCTCGCTCGACGAAGCGCTCCGCCATGTGGACGCCATCTTCGAGCGCACGCTGCGAGAGGGGGGTGCAGGATGAAGGCTCTCGTGTACGTCACACCGAAGCGTGATGTGCTCGATCCGCAGGGGAAGGCGATAGAGCGCGCGTGCCGCTCCCTGGGCTATCAGCAGGTGACCGGCGTTCGCCAGGGGAAGCTCTTCGAGCTCGAGCTCGCCGCCGGCACCGAGCCCAAGACTGCGGCAAACGTGGTGCGTGAACTCTCAGAGAAGCTGCTTTCGAACCCCGTGATCGAGGACTTCAAAATCGTCGAGATCGCTCCCTAGGCCCGGCTGAGTTCCGCTTTCTGAGTCGCGCGCACTTCCCGCTGCCCCCCGCGGCACACCAAGAGGGGCGAATCTGATGAGCGCAGCACGCGTCTTTCAACTCCTAAACCTTGTGGTCCTCCCGTGGTGGGCCATCTTTCTCGCCGCGCCGCGCTCCCGGATCGCGGGACGCGCGGCGTCTCACTCCGCCATCTTCTTGGGGCTCTCGTTGCTCTACGCTGCGTTTCTCGCCTTGGCCGTCGCCGCGGCCGGAGGCCAAGGCGGGCTCGATTTCGATGGTCTGCGGGGGGCTCTCGGAACTCCGCGCGGCTTCCTCGCGGGATGGACGCACTATCTGGCCTTTGATCTCTTCATCGGAGCCTGGATCGTGCGCGAATCAGGCCGCCTCGGCGTAGAGCCGCGCCCCTATCTCCTCCTCACGCTTGTGGCGGGCCCGATCGGGCTTGGCGGCTTTCTGATTCGGCGCTGGCTTCGGCTGCGTACGCTCGGCCAACTCGGTGAACCGGACCTGATCTAGGCGCGGACTGTCCTACACAGGGGCGAGTCCGAGGTTTCGGCGGATTCGCGGCTGCGGTGGCTCCGTGTTCGGTTCGAAGGCGCGACCGGTGACCTGCTCGAAGGCTTCGATGTAGCGGCGCGCCGCTTCACAGCGCACATCGATCGGGATCTCGGGCACGGGCCCCTCGCCCCGGTAGCCGGTGTCCACCAGCCAGCGTCGCAGATACTCCTTGTCCAGCGCCTCGGGGTCGCGACCCTGCGACATCGCAACCGCGTAGCGATCGCGGTACCAGTAGCGAGAGGAGTCGGGGGTATGGATCTCGTCCACCACCGTGAGCTCTCCCGTCAAATCGAAGCCGAGCTCGTACTTCGTGTCCACCAGAATAAGTCCCCGGGATTCGGCAAAGCGGCTGCCCTCTTCGAAGAGCCTCGTCGTGAGGTTGGCCGCGGCGTCGAACTGCGCCGGGGAGATCAGGCCGCGGGCGATCAGGTCTTCGCGCGAGGCGACCTCGTCGTGGCTGCCGTGGGATGCCTTGGTCGTGGGGGTCAATAGCGGCTTGGGAAGGCGCTCGTGCTTGCGCAGTCCCTCGGGGAGGCGATGGCCGCAGTAGACGCGCTCCCCGCGCGCGTAGGCGGTCCAGATGGAGGTCGAGGTGACCCCCGTGAGATAGGCCCGCATCACAAACTCGACCGGCAGAAGCCGGCACTCCTTCACGATGGAGACGCTCGGGTCAGGCACCGAGAGGAGGTGGTTCGGCGCAATGCCGCGCGTCTTTTCGAACCAGAAGGCAGCGACCTGATTCAGCACCTGGCCCTTGAAGGGAAGGGTGCCTACCACGACGTCGAAGCAGCTCACGCGGTCCGAGACGACGATGGTGCGCTTGTCTCCGCGCACATAGCTGTCCCGAACCTTCCCCTCATAGCGCGCTCCGAGCTCCCCGAGGTCGGTCCGCTCGAGTGTTTGCGCGCACTGCTCGCGTAGCAACCCGACGTCGATCCCCATGCTGCTCCCTCCCCCTTTGACGGACCCATGCTAACACGCGCCCCAGACCCTCCCGAAGATCGCAGCGCTCGCGGGTCGGCACAGAGGGATGCGTTGACCCGAGGGGAGGTCGTCGATAACATCCCATCGTCCCCGACACGAAAAACGACGGTGGTCCTGCTCGCCGTTCCCAGCCGACGGAGGTCGCACCCTCCCCGTGTTCGCAGTGGTCCAGTTTCCGGGCTCGAACGACGATCGCGACATGCACTTCGCGCTAAAGTCTGTGCTGGGAGCTCCTGCCTCCCTCGTCTGGCACAAGGCTGCGCAGTTGCCCCCGGATACCCGGGCTGTCCTCCTGCCCGGAGGCTTCTCCTACGGGGACTATCTGCGTTGCGGGGCCATGGCTCGCTTCTCCCCCATCATGGCCGCGGTGAGGCGCTTCGTGGAGGCCGGCGGTTTCGTCCTCGGTACATGCAACGGATTCCAGATTCTCTGCGAGGCAGGGCTGCTGCCCGGAGCGCTCGTGCGCAACCGGGATCTGCACTTCGTGTGCGACTTCGTCTACGTGCGGGTCGAGCGCGCCGACACCGCCTTCACGAGCCGCGCGCATCCCGATCAGCTGCTCCGCCTCCCGATCAAGCACGGCGAAGGCTGCTACTTCGCATCGTCCGAGCTCTTGGCCGCGCTCGAAGCCAAGGGGCAGATCGTCCTACGCTACGCGACGCCCGATGGCGCGATCGTGCCCGCCGCGAACCCCAACGGGTCGGTCGGCAACATTGCGGGCATCGTGAACGAGGCCGGCAACGTCTTCGGTTTGATGCCGCACCCCGAACACGCCGTCGAGCCCGCTCTCGGCGGGACCGATGGCCGCACGATCCTCGGGTCGCTCCTGGACCGCGTGAAGCGGGAGGCCGTGTGAGCCAGTCCAACGAGATCGTGGTCGATCTTCAGCTTGCGCGGGAGCATGGCCTTACCGAGCAAGAGTACGCATGCATCCTCGAAATCCTGGGCCGGGTTCCCACCTTCCCGGAGCTCGGGATCTTCTCAGTCATGTGGTCCGAGCACTGCTCCTACAAATCGAGCAAGAAATACCTGCGCACCCTGCCGACCGAGGGGGAGCGCGTGCTGCAGGGTCCGGGTGAGGGTGCGGGAGCGGTCGCTATCGGCGACGGGCTCGCCGTCATCTTCAAGATCGAGAGCCACAACCATCCCTCATTCCTCGAGCCGAAGCAGGGCGCTGCGACCGGTGTGGGGGGGATCCTGCGCGACATCTTCAGCATGGGTGCCCGACCCATCGCGAGTCTGGACGCGCTGCGCTTTGGACCCCTCGACGACCCGCGCCATCGGCACCTGCTGCGTGGCGTGGTCGACGGGATCGGGGGCTACGGCAACGCCGTCGGCGTCGCCACCGTGGGCGGCGAGACAGGCTTCCATGACTGCTATCGCGGCAACATTCTGGTGAACGCCTTCAACCTCGGTGTCGTCGAGGCGGACCGCATCTGGAGGGGCAAGGCCTCGGGTGTGGGAAACCCCGTGATCTACGTCGGCAGTAAGACGGGGCGCGACGGGATCCACGGCGCGAGCCTCCTCGCATCCGCGGAGTTCAGTGAGGGCAGCGAAGCCAAACGCCCGACTGTCCAGGTCGGAGATCCTTTCACGGAAAAGTGTCTCATCGAGGCATGCCTCGAGGTGATGGCGACCGACCTTTTGGTCGGAATCCAGGACATGGGCGCGGCAGGTCTTACCTGCTCGTCGTTCGAGATGGCGAGCCGTGCCAGTACGGGCATCGAGATGGACCTTGACCTTGTCCCGCAGCGCGAGGCGGGGATGACACCCTACGAGCTGCTGCTCTCCGAGAGCCAGGAGCGGATGCTTCTCGTCGCGCGAACCGGCGCCGAAGCGAAGGTGAAGGAGATCTTCGAGCGCTGGGAGCTCGACGCAGCGGTCGTCGGGCGCGTCACGGCGGATGGACGGATGAGGATCCGCTGGCACGGCAAGACCGTGGTCGAAATCCCGGTCGACCCCGTGGCGGAGAACGCGCCCGTGCTCGACCGGCCCCTGCGTGAGCCCGCCGAGCAGCGCGCGCGCCAGCGGCTTGAGCTCGGTCAACTGGCAGTGGAGGACAACCCGGCCGCTGCCCTCGAAGCACTCCTCGACTCGCCCACGCTTGGCTCGAAGGCTTGGATCTACCGCCAGTACGACCAGCTCGTGCAGGGCAACACGGTCCTCGGCCCGGGCGGCGACGCCGCCCTCGTGCGCGTGAAGCGCGAGGATGGAACGCCCACCTCCAAGGCGCTCGCGCTTTCCGTCGACTGCAACCCGCGCTGGTGCTGGCTTGATCCCTATGAAGGCACGGTGGCCGCCGCCGCGGAAAGCGCTCGCAACGTGGCGTGCACGGGGGCCCGACCCCTTGCACTCACGAACTGCCTCAACTTTGCCAATCCAGAGAAACCCGAGGTCATGTGGCAGTTCGCGGAGGCGACGCGCGGTTTGGCCGCAGCGGCGCGAGCGCTGGGAACGCCCGTCGTCTCCGGCAACGTTTCTTTCTACAACGAAACCGCCGGTCGACCGATCTACCCGACGCCGACGGTTGCAGCCGTGGGCCTGCTCGAACCGTGGGAGCGGTTTGCGGTTTCGCATTTCCCAGAGGAGGGCCTCGCGATCCTCCTGCTTGGCGAAACGCGCGAGGAGCTCGGTGGAAGTGAGTGGCTCGCGCTGCGCCGTGGACTTGAGGCAGGCCTGCCGCCGCGGGTGGATCTTGCCCATGAGGCGCGGCTCCACGTGTTCCTGGCGGAGGGGGTGCGCACGGGAGCCCTGGTGACTGCGCATGATGTCGCGAGCGGAGGCCTCGCGGTGGCCCTGGCCGAGTGCGGTTTTGCAGGGCCGCGAGGAGTGCGGGTGGGCTGCGAAGTGACGCTTCACCAGTCGCTGCGGCTCGACGTGCTGCTGTTTGGCGAAAGTACCGGCCGGGTCGTCGTCGCGAGCCGCGAACCCGAGGCACTCCTTGTGCTCGCGCAAGAACGGGGGGTTCCCGCCGTGCGGATCGGGACGACGGGTGGCTCCAGTCTGCGCATCGCGCCCAGCCGAGGCACGCCGTGGATCGATGCGCCGCTCGCGCGCCTGGCGTCGATCTGGGAGCGCGCTCTTCCGCGAAGGCTCGAGACGGACGAAGCGGTCGGACTGCTACGCTCGGAGGTGCTATGAGATCCCCCACGAATCCCCACGGCGAGCCGGCCACGGCGGGCGCTCCCCCCGAGCTGCGCGAGCTCCTCGCAGCGCGGGCGCGCGACCGGTTCCACGATGAATGCGGGGTCTTCGGCGTGCATGGCCATGCCGAGGCCGCGCACATGACCTACCTCGGGCTCTACGCGCTCCAGCATCGCGGGCAGGAGAGCGCAGGTATCGTGGCCTCGAACGGCCACGAGCATCTCGCCCACCGGGGGATGGGTCTTGTGGTCGACGTGTTTGATGAAGCAAAGCTTGCCAAGCTCCCGGGCCGCCACGCCATCGGTCACGTGCGCTATTCGACGGCGGGAGAGAGCACGCTGCGCAACGCGCAGCCTTTCTGTGCGACGACCGATGGCGGCCCGGTGGCCATCGCGCACAACGGGAACCTGGTGAATGCCGTCGTGATTCGGCGCGAGCTCGAGGGGCGCGGTGCCATCTTCAGCTCGACGGTGGACAGCGAGGTGATCGTTCATCTGCTGGCACGCTCCCGGGAGGCCACCCTTGAGGACCGGCTGATCGATGCCCTCTCACGCGTGAAGGGTGCCTTCAGTCTCCTCATGCTGACCGACGACGCACTGATTGCCGCGCGGGATCCCTTCGGCTTTCGGCCGCTCGTTCTGGGACGCCTCGAGGGGGCTTTTGTGGTGGCGAGCGAGACCTGCGCCCTCGACCTGATCGGAGCAACCTACGAGCGAGACCTCGAGCCGGGCGAGATGGTGGTGATTCGGCGCGGGAGGCTGCGGACCCTCCACCCGTTTGCGCGCGCTCCGCGCGAGGCCTTCTGCGTCTTCGAGTACATCTATTTTGCACGTCCCGACTCCAATCTGCAGCGCCAGAACGTCTACGCCTTCCGCAAGGAGCTCGGTCGCCTCCTGGCCCGTGAACACCCGGTGCCCGCGGATATGGTGGTCCCCGTGCTCGATTCGGGCACCTCTGCGGCCCTCGGCTATGCCGAGGAATCAGGCATTCCCTACGAGACTGCGCTGATCCGCAACCACTACGTGCGCCGGACCTTCATCGAGCCGTCGCAGTCCATCCGCCACTTCGGCGTGAAAGTGAAGCACAATGCCATCCGCGGCATCCTCGCGGGCAAGCGCATCGTGCTCGTCGAGGACTCCATCGTGCGCGGCACGACGCTCCTCAAGCTCGTGACGATGCTGCGCGGCGCGGGGGCGCGAGAGGTGCACGTGCGCGTGTCCTCGCCCCCGACAATCGGGCCCTGCCACTACGGCATCGATACACCGACGCGCGAAGAGCTGATCGCGCACCACCACTCACCCGAGGAGATCCGCAAGCAGATCGGGGCGGATTCGCTCGGCTATCTCTCGCTCGAGGGTTTGCGGCGCGCGGGGGCACTCACCAAGCATGGCTTCTGTGACGCCTGCTTCTCGGACGAGTATCCCCTGCCGGTCGGTGACGAGGAGGCTGTTCCGCAGCTCTCGCTTTTCCGGAACGTCGCCGAAGCCGACGAGGAGGCGAGCGGATCCGCGCGCGGGCGCGAGCGCGCGTGAGGCAGGGATGAGTTCCCGGCGGCCACTGATCGGCGTCACCACCTATCCGCGTCATGGAACCGATCGGCCTGCATTCTTTCTACCCACGGCGTACGTGGATTGCGTACGTGCGGGCGGCGGAATTCCGCTGTTGCTCGCCCCTGGCGAGGAGCGACCCGAGGACATCCTGAGTCATGTCGACGGGCTCGTCTTCTCCGGTGGGGGGGACCTCGACCCCTCCCACTTTGAGGCGGAGCCTCATCCGACCCAGTATGGCGTCGACGAGGAACGCGACCTGTTCGAGCTCGCCCTCATGAAGAGTGCGCTCGCGCAGGAGACGCCCATCCTTGCAATCTGCCGCGGGCTGCAAGTGCTGAACGTCGCGCGGGGGGGCGATCTGCACGTCCACCTGCCCGACGTCTTCGGGGAGGAGGTGCTGCACCGTCATCCCGAGCGCCGACCCATCGCTCACCCCGTGCGCTTCGATCCCGGCTCCCACCTGGCGAAGATCTATGGCTCAACCGAGATCCGGACCATCTCCTGGCATCACCAGGCAGTGAATCGTCTGGGCGAGGGCCTCGCCGCAGCGGCGTGGGCCCCCGATGGCAGCATCGAGGCCGTCGAGGTGCCGGAGCGGTCGTGGGTGCTCGCCGTGCAGTGGCATCCGGAAATGCAGCTCGAGGAGCGTTGTCTTTTCGCGGCGTTCGTCGCCGCTGCGCGTGAGCGCGCCCGTTAGCTAAGGGAAAACCCCTACCGCCTTTCTCCGGCGCGACATGTTGCGTTAGGAGTGAGCGGCGTCCAGCCGATACGTCGGCTCGGAGGCAGTTTCCTGATGCTCCCCGGGGACTTCGATCCCGAACCGCCTGCTCCGCCGCGGCGGCTCTCGGTGCGCTTCGAGGACGCCTCGGCGTTTCGCGAGGAGTTCGAGCGCAATCTTTCCAATGGGGGCCTCTTCGTGCCAAGCGGCGAGGTCTTCGAGCAGCGCGAGCTGGTCGAGGTCGAGCTCGTCCTCGTCTTCTGCCGTGAGAAGCTCCGCTTCCCTGGCGAGGTCGTGGACTGGCGACCGCCGGAGCTCGCCTCGGCCGGCTGTGAACCAGGAGTCGCAATCCAAATCCTTGAGGCAGCCCGCGAGCTCCGCGCACAGCTTGAGCCCTTCGCGGCACGCGCCCCCGGCGCGAAAAAGCCCCCTGCGCAGCCCACTCCCGAGCGTCGGGACGCCCGCCGGGCTCACGCGCGGGTGCCTGCCCGAGTGACCACCGGAGAGGCGAGCGCGGGTACGCGCACGCGCGATCTCTCCACCTCCGGCGCACTCCTCTCTTCACCTGGCAAAGCCGTCTCCGTGGGCGACGAACTCAAGGTGACCCTCGTTCATCCCACGCGCGGCGAGGAGCTCGAACTCTCCAGCACAGTTGTTCGCCACGTGGCGGGCGAGGAGGGTGTGACGGCGGTCGCCGTGCGCTTTGCTCCGAGTCCTGCCGAGCGGCCTGTGGTCGAGCGCTTCGTCGAGGAGGTCCAAGCCGTCGAGCATGCACGGCGGCTCGGGGGCATTGGGGGAACGATCGCAGAGCTCGGGGTCGCAAACCTGCTCCAGATGTTCGGCACCGGTGCGCAGCAAGGCACGGTCATCTTGAGCGCGAGTGGCAACGAGGGCACGGTCGTTTTGCAGCACGGCATGCTGCTCGCCGTGCGACTCGGCGCCGTGTCGGGGCTCAAGGCATTGGTCCGCCTGCTCGCGTGGCGCGAGGGCACCTTCGAGTTCCACGGGGGCGTCGAGCCCGTGCCCGATGCCGAGCCGCCCCTCCCGCTCGATGCCGCGCTGCTCGAAGCGGTGCGCCAGGTCGACGAAATCGCGCGGGCCCCGCTTGCCGTGCTGCCACCGCGCACGGTGTTCGCGGTTCATCGCGCCCTCCTCGACCGTGAGGCCGAGGCGCTCGAGAAGACCGAGCAGGCAGTTCTCGATCTCGCCGCGGCCGGGGCGTCGATCGGTCGGATTTGCGATGTGATACCGGTGGGGGATGCCGAGATCTACAGAGCCCTCTCCTCGCTCATAGAGCGCGAGGTTCTCGCGGTCCCGGAACCCCGACCGGACCCGCCCCCGCCGCAGAGTCCCAAAAAAGGCTAGTGCGCGGGAGCGCCGCGTTCGTGCGCGGCGTCTCCCTGCAGGAGCTCGGGGTCGATGATTTCACGGCGCACGAGCTTCCCTTTCTCGAAGAAGCTTCGGACGTCGATCTTGCCGTCGCCGTTCAGATCCTCCTCGCGCATCACCACCTCGCCGTCGGCGTCGAATCGTTCGAAGCGATCGAGGACGCCATCACCGTTTGTATCCTGCGCCTCGGAAACGAGGTGCCCTCCGGCATACTCGAACACGCGGACCGCCGTGCTATCGGCAGCGCGCAGCACCTCGATCTTCTGAACGGCTCCATCCCGGCCAAGCACGAAGTGGGCGGTAGGTACCCCGGCGTGTTCGCGGTCCTCCCAGACCTCGCTGCGTCGCCGATCTGTATAGGCAGTCCAGCGTTCGGGCTCTCCGTCCGCACTGTCCTCGCGCAAGACCGGGGGGCCGCCGGCGGTGGGCACGTAGAAGACGGCGAGCGTCCGGCCATCCGGCGCAAAGAGGACGCGCTTCACGACAGATCCGTGCGCCTGCTGTGCCGCGAGGCGTGCACCCGGGGTGTCTTGCCGCTCGAGCTCGGCCGGGCGCAGCGCGGACTCGATCGCCGGGGAGAGCTCGTCCCCATCCCCACCGACTAGAGAGATCGCTGCAAGCAGAGCGTCGCGCCGCGCGCGCTCCTCGGAGAGCATCTGTTCTGCAGCGGCCCGCTGTGCAGGGGAAAGCTCGACTTCGAGGAGGTCGCCGCTCAGTGCGGCCGCGCGGGAGGGCGGAAGGGACGGTTCGAGCTCACGCGCGAGGGCGAGGGTCGCCCGCGTCTCCTCCAGGTAGGCCCGAACGTCCTTGTCGTCTGGATCGATCGCCTCGGCGCGGCGGAACGACTCCTCCGCATCGTTGAGACGCCCGACGGCGAGACGCGTCCGGCCGCGATCGATCTCAGCGGCAAGCCTGCGCCCAAGCCCAGGGAAGAGGGCGCGGATCTCCGGCGAAGGCCAGAGAGCCGCTTCGGCGGGAACCGTTCCCGTAGTGAGGGCGGCCCTCACGTCTTTGTCGGCGAAGACGCGTTCGAGTACGCGGGAGAGCGCCGGATCGGCGCAGTTCTGACCGTTGGGCGGATCGCCGTCCACGACGCGCACGGAGCGGGCGAGCACGGAAAGCCGCTCCGGCGTACCCGCCGACACCGTGAGTGCGGCGAGTGCGAACGGGCCGTCTTTTGCTGAATCGCCGCAGTTCGCACGGTCCACGCGCAGCGACAGCACGGCGCGCGGCGAGCGGCTTCGGAGCCAAGCCCGAGCCTCGGCGACCGTCGCGGGCGAAAGCTCAGTGACGGCCGCATGAGGCAGCCGCCGACGCAACCGCGCGACGAGCACGTCCGGAGCCCGCCGATCAGGCCACTCGTCGGCAAGGCCGGTCGTGGCGGGATCCTCGGGTTCGGGGGGCAGCAGGACGACGAGGAGACCCTCGCTCGCAAACCCTAGGGGCTCCTCCCGGGGCGGCGGGGGAGGGGGATCGACACGATCCGCGCGCTCCCGCAGCGCGCGCGCCTGCTCCTCGTGGCCCGACTCGCTACGCACACGTGCGAGCAGGCGCAGGGCCTGCGGATCGTTGGGCGCTACCGCGAGGGCACGCTCGAGGGCTTGTGACGCCGCATCCAAACGGTTCTGAAGTCGGTAGGCCCGGGCCTCCTCCACGCGCAGGCGCACAAAGCGCTCGCTGTCCGCCGAAGCCGGCACCTCTTCCTTCGGAATGGGATTGATTCCCGGCGCGCAACCCGCAAGCGCGAGCAGGAGGCCACCCGTCGCGAGGGCGAGGGTCCCCATCCAAGAGCAGGCGTGGGCGCGCACCTACCCAGAGAACCCCGCCCCGCCGGCCGAGTCAAGCGCGAACGGCGGGACCCGGCTTGCGTAGGAGCGTATCTTCCAAGAAGTGGGCGTCGTCGCGCTCTGGGTAGTCGAGGGTGTAGTGGAGACCGCGGCTCTCCCGGCGCGCAGTTGCGGCCTCGACCACAAGCTCTGCGATCGTTGAAAGATTGCGCAGCTCCACGAGGTCAGGCGTGAGACGAACGTTCCAGTAGTACTCGGTGATCTCTTCCTGTAGGAGCATGATCCGCCGGCGGGCGCGGGCGAGCCGTTTGTTGGTGCGCACGATGCCCACGTAGTTCCACATGAGACGCCGAATCTCGTCCCAGTTCTGGGTGATCACCACCGCCTCATCGCTTGGAGTAGCGCCGAAGAACTCCCACGCTGGAACGTCGACTTCACGGGAAGGCAGGTGGGAAAGCCGCCGCAGTGACTCCGTCGCCGCCGCGTCCGCGAAGACGACGCCCTCGAGCAGCGAGTTCGAAGCGAGGCGATTGGCACCGTGGAGGCCCGTGTTCGCCACCTCGCCCGCCGCGAAGAGATTCGGAATATCACTCTCGCCGCGAAGATCGGTGCGCACCCCGCCGCAGCAGTAGTGCGCCGCCGGTACCACGGGGATGGGCTCTCGCGTGATGTCGATCCCGAAGGAGAGGCAGCGCTCGTAGATCGTAGGGAAGCGCTCACGGACCCACGCGGGATCGCGGTGCGTGATATCGAGAAGGACCCACTCCTCGCCGGAGCGCTTGAGCTCGCTATCGATCGCTCGGGCCACGATGTCCCGCGGAGCCAGGTCGGCCATCGCGTGGTAGCGCGTCATGAAAGGGTCCCCGTGCTGGGTGCGCAGGATCCCACCCTCGCCCCGAACGGCCTCACTGATGAGAAAGGACTTCGCCTGGGGATGCCAGAGACAGGTCGGGTGAAACTGCATGAACTCCATGTTGGCGAGGGTCGCACCCGCTCGGTACGCCATCGCCATGCCGTCACCTGAGGCGATGTCTGGGTTCGTGGTGTAGAGGTAGACCTTGCCTGCACCGCCCGTCGCGAGGAGTGTGATCCGCGCCTGGAACCGCTCCACCTGTCCCGTCCCGGCGTCGAGCACGTAGGCCCCTAGGGCGCGGTTGCTGCCCGTGAGGCCTGCCTTCGCTGAGGTCAGCAGATCCACCGCAGCATGGTTTTCGAACAGCGTGATGTTTGGATGTGACGATGCGCGAGCGAGGAGCACGCGCTCGATCTCGCGGCCTGTCGCATCCCGGTGGTGCAAGATGCGGCGCCGCGTATGGCCGCCCTCTCGCCCAAGGTCGAACCCGTTGCGCTCGCCAGGAGGGGCTGGCTCGCGGTCGAAATCGACCCCGAGCTTCAGGAGAGCCTCGATCATGGCGGGGCCCCTGCCCACTACGAACCGCACCACCTCCTCGCGACAGAGGCCCGCGCCTGCAACGAGGGTGTCCCGCACATGGTCCTCGAGGGAGTCTTCCCGCGAGGAAACCGCGGCGATACCGCCCTGGGCCCAATTGGTGGCCGAGTCAGCCGCCCGCTTCTTGGTCACGATTCCCACACGACTGTGATCTGCGACACGGAGCGCGAAGAACAGACCGGCGATGCCGCTTCCGATTACGAGGAAGTCGAAGTCGCGGCGGTCAGACACTCGGGCCCCCAGGGGGTTTTGGGACCTCTCCAGCGGCGGATCACTGCGCCCTGCGGCCTCAATCGTTGCTGGCAGGGTTCCGATAAAGGGACGAGCAGGACAATGACGAGTCTACCGGCGGCCCCCCCTGCCGCCAACCGAAGGTGGATCGAATGGCTTTGGCGAGAGCTGCCTATCGCACGCTGCTCACCTGTAGCCTGCTGGTCACCGCCCCGCTGGCCAGCGCGGGGGAACTCTATCGATACATCGATGCCCGGGGCGTAATCCACTTCACGGATAGCCCCACTGACTCGCGCTACCAGCGCGTCATCCTGAGAGACTTCAACCGGCCGAGGCAGGGTTTCGGGCTCAGCTCGTTTGCCCGTCCTCCGTCCCTGTCGGTGAGCGATTTCGACCGTCTGATTGCGCACACCGCCGCCCACCACGGGCTCCCTCCTGCACTGGTCAAGGCGGTGATCGCCACGGAGTCCAACTTCAACGCGACCGCGGTGTCCGCGAAAGGCGCCCTGGGCCTCATGCAGCTCATGCCTGAGACCGCGGAGATGCTCGGCGTCGATCCGTTGCGAGTCGATGAGAATGTGGACGGCGGTACGCGGTATCTGCGGCACTTGTGGGATCACTTTGGCGATCTCACCAACGCCCTGGCGGCATACAATGCAGGCCCCGAAAGTGTCGACCGGTACGGAGGCATTCCGCCGTATCCGGAGACCCAACAATACGTGCGAAGGGTTCTGGCCTATTATCGAATGTTCCGTCCGCCCCGGTGAAGCTCAATAGTCTCCGCCGCTTAACCCCCCGATTTTCCGATCCTCGAACCCCGCAATTCTTTTCTCTCCTTTTCTCTGGGAGCATCCTAGCAGGTGCAGGGGCCTTGGAGTGCAACGAGTCGCGCCCGAAGTTACCGCCACAGTGATCTTGGGCATGCGTGCATGGCTGTTCTCAAGACGCACGCGAACGTGTATTTCTCGAGAATCTCAACGCGCCGGTGTTCACGGGGCGGCGGGGTTGCTGGAGTCGCAACCCCATTTTCCCAGAGGGCCCTGAGTGAACAAGGCTCGTAGAATTCGCACCTAGCGGGCCACTCCTCGATCGTCGTCACGCAGGCGTACGTCGCGTCCACGAATGCGATCAAACGGCGGGCGGCGGTCGAGGCCTTGGACTACTGATGCTACCAGCGTGTCTTCTTCCCTCGCGCTGTGCTCGGCAGGGTGCCGCGCTGGGCGCTGCGGCCTGCGAAGCTCATCCCGGATTCGGATCGAGGCGCATGATCTTCGGCACCCCGCCCTCGATCTGCCAGGTCGGCGCGTTCGAGTTCGAGGTCCAAACGCGCCCCTGCGCGTCGAAGTCGATCTCGCGCGTATAGGTGACGCGCGTCGGCAGCGGGTACACCGTGAATCGCTCCGTGCGAGGCTCGAAGCGGATCAGCGAGTCGCTCTCGGTACCGCAGATCCATACCGTGTCGCTGCGCCGGTCGACGTGGAGTGCGTACGGCGCCTGCGGCTGGTCCGGCAGCTGCCAGCTCTTGAACTCGCGCGTCTGCGGGTCGAAGCGCGCGATGAGTCCGCCCGAGAACGAAGGGATCCACAGCCGCCCCTGCGAGTCGAAACGCAGCCGGCGCGGACCGGGGAAGGGCGTCTCGACCATCTCGATCGCGAAGCTGCTGGGGTCGATCCTGCCGATGCGGTGCTCGTTCAGTTGGCTGAACCAGACGCCGCCGTCGGGGGCGACGTCGATGCCGTAGGGGATCGGGACCGTCATGCCGCCGCCGCCGGCCGCGGCGCCGC
>Ga0074046_10002189_pt1 | contig 17037 bp, 12 predicted proteins | sample BogForMeECP23OM3_FD_94441 | JGI IMG/M metagenome (GOLD analysis project Ga0074046, IMG submission 94441) | Bog forest soil microbial communities from Calvert Island, British Columbia, Canada - Bog Forest MetaG ECP23OM3 | ecosystem: Environmental > Terrestrial > Soil > Wetlands ...
CGCCAGGTACTGCCCCTTGAGGTGGTCGACGGCCTTGTTCGTTTCCGATTGCATCTGGTGGTCAATCTCTTTGATCTGGTTGCTGAGCTGAATGACTTTCGGATAGGAGGGGCCGAACTGGGAGCTTAGTTCGGCCACTTGGATTTTTAGGTTGGCCTCCTGTTCGCGCAACTTGTCCAGAAGCCCGGAGGTTGCGGTGCTTCCATTCCCCGTGGTATCGGCAACGATCGCTGCGGCGATTTCGTCGGGATCATCGGTCTGCGTCTGGCGATAGACGGCTTCCTTCTGCATGCGATCGGATTCGGCCGCGGTCATTTCTTTATTCAGTTCGTCGAGTTTTTGGGTGATGATGTTCGTCTTTTCGTCAGTGCCGAGAATCTCATGCTCCTTCTGGTAGCGTACGAGCTTCTCTTGAGAGGTTTCCACTTTCATCTGCAAGTCCACGAGCTGGTTGGAAAGCCAGTTGGAGGCCTGCATGGTGGAATCGAACTTGGTTTTGAAGTTCTGCTCGACATAAGTGGCGGCGAGCGTATTCACGGCGCTGGCGGCTAGCTGAGGGTCGGTGCTGCTGTAATGAATCTCGATGATCCGGGTGTTGGGAATCAGAGCGACGCGGAGGTGCCCGCGAAAACCACCCAGCAGAGCCGAGATGCGGTTGGAATCCCCCTGCAGCGGATCGGCGACCAGATTCGCTGGTTTCTGATCGGAGTGACCGCCGAACTCGGGACGCCTGTCCAGATTCAGTTTTCCGATCACTTGCAGCGCCAGCAGATCGCTCTGCAGGATGCGGACCTCGGTGTCGAGATCACTCTGGTCGTAATAGTCGACCACTGGCATCGAGTCTTTGAAGGTGATGACGTTGGAATCAGCCTTGTTGACAACGATCTGGCCGGATGCTTCGTAGATGGGAGTCTGGCGCAGGCTGGCCACGGCAACCGCCAGGAAAATGCCCGCCACCACTGCGGTCACCATCCATTTGCGCTTGATGAGAACGCGCAGGTATTCGCGCAGCGTGGATTCCTGCGCCGGCAACACGTTATACAGCGCGGAGCTGATCGGCCTCAAGAATTCAGCCGGTTCGCCGGTGTGGAGTTCGCGCAACCCGTCGCCATTTCGTGGATCGTTACTTCGTGGAACCAGGGGCCCCAATGACATCTTTACTCCTCCGCCTCAAGCCCGATGCTACAGCGCGCCGCACCCGGCACACAGCCTCCGCTACAGCCTGGCTCCCGCAGCGAGCCGGGCAGACAAAAGCGGACTGTTATGGAGAATTTGCCTGATTCTAGCATCATGGGAGCAGGAAACAGGCCCAAAATTTGGAGCTTGCCGGTATTGTCTTGGGTTCTGGTTGCCACGCAGCAGACACCGACGCCGAGCAAAACCACAGCACGGGCGGACAGGATGCTTACGGCTGTGGAGAGGCTCTCCGGCGAAACCGGCCCAAAGTGTGACATATTCTCAAGCTCAGAATTTCGACCGGCCCTGCCCACCAACTTGAAAAGGCTGATCGACGCGTGCCGATTTTTCTCTAGTCTTGCGAGCAAAATGTGGTTACATGCAGGTGTGATCTAGGTCACGGACCTATGCCAGCGTATAGTTCAAAATTGCAACAGTTAAAAATTGCAACAGCGTTGGGTCCAAAAACTCGAATGGAGCTTAAAGATGAAGAAAGCTAGCGTCGCAGTATTGACCCTTGCCACCGTATTGGCGGTTGTTCTTACTCTCTCCCTGTCGGCGAATGCGCAAAGCGCAGGCGAGACGCTCTACAAATCAAAATGTGCCATGTGCCATGGCCCCGACGGAAAGAAGGCGGCCGGCCATGATCTCTCGAGTGCCGACTTTCAGAAACAGTCGGATGCGGACATCTCGGGCGTCATCACTACGGGTAGGCCCCCCAAGATGCCAGCGTACAAGTCTCTGAAGCCGGAAGAGGTTACTGGGCTGGTAGCTTACATCCGTACGTTGAAGAAGTAACCCGGGCCAGGTCCTGCATCAAGGTCAGGTTGATTGCCAAATGCGGCGGATGATCCGCGGCAAAAGCTGGAGTGTGTCTCAGCGACGTTGCATTAGAAAATAATTGGAGCAGCGGTTTCACATGACTCTGCAAGAGCGCATCCAAGAGTGGGCTGAGCCCATCTATTTTCTGGGCCAGAATCCCATCACACTCACGGGCGCCGTGGTGACGACCAGCACGGCGCTTACCACCATCGCCTTCTGGTTCTATGACATCTTCTTACCAGGCCCGCCGCACCCTTATATTGGCCTTCTGGTCTTTCTGATCCTGCCGGGCATTTTTGTACTCGGCTTGTTGTTGATTCCACTTGGAATCTGGCTCAGGCGGCGAAGCCTGCTCAAGAGCGGGGAATTGCCGGGAATTTTCCCCGCCATCGACTTAGGGCTGCCGGTGGTGCGGCGAACCTTGGAGTACGTGGCAGCGGCGACCATGCTCAACCTGCTCATTGTGGGAACCGCATCGTACCGCGGCGTGCAGTATATGGATTCGACGGAGTTTTGCGGGCAGACCTGTCACCGGGTGATGGATCCGGAGTACACGGCTTACCAGAATTCTCCGCACTCGCGGGTGGACTGTGTGGCATGCCACATCGGACCGGGTGCGTCGTGGTTCGTGCGCTCGAAGCTTTCTGGTCTGCGGCAGGTTTTCGCGGTAACCTTCCACACCTATTCGCGGCCGATTCCTTCACCGGTAAAGTTCCTGCGCCCGGCGCGCGAGACCTGTGAACAGTGTCACTGGCCGCAGCGCTTCACGGGCGACAAGTTCCTGGTCAATACCAGCTACAAGGACGACGAAACTAACACACCCCAGACGGACGTGCTGCTGCTGAAAGTGGGCGGACGCACGTGGCAGGGTGCGGTCGGCATCCACGGGCGTCACCTCGCTGACATGGCGCGCATTCGCTACATTTCGACCGACGCCGAGCGGCAGACGATCCCGGCCGTGTATTACACCGACGATAAGGGGAAGACCACCGAATTCATTTCCACCGATGCCAAGCCCACCAAAGAACAATTGGACAAGGGCGAACACCGGGTAATGGATTGCGTGGATTGCCACAACCGGCCCACCCACGCCTTCGATTTGCCCGAAAACGCAGTGGACAAGCAGATGTCCGCCGGGCGCATCAGCCCGGAGCTTCCCTACATCAGGAAGAAGGCGGTCGAGGTTCTCAAGGTGGAATATCCGGCCCGCGATGTGGCGGAGCATCGCATTAAAGAAGAACTCAATAATTTCTATCGGACCAATTACCCGCAGATCTACGCGACGCGGCGCACGGTGGTGGAACAGGCTGGCGATGAGGTGGCGAGAATCTACCTTCGCAACATCTTTCCGGACATGCGCATAACCTGGGGAACGCACCCGAATAATCTCGGGCACAACGATTCGCCGGGCTGCTTCCGTTGCCACGACGGCAGTCATACCAGCGCCGATGGCCAGACCATCACCAATGATTGCAGCGCGTGCCACAACCTGCTGGCGGTTGGGGAAGCGAATCCGAAAGTGCTTGCGGACATTGGCATGAAGTAAGCGCTGACGAGAGCTGGTTTCATGAATCGGTTTTTGGGAAGGGCACGACTTCAGTCGTGCCACTAACGACCGCCAAGAATGCGGGCTTTAGCCCCTGCGGGACGTGCCTTCTGGGCTGCAAAGCATTTATGAAATCAGCGCGAGAATTTGACATGGCTGAAACAGCAAGGGTGCGAAGGAATTGGTTTGCTGGCCTAGCGATCGTGGCGACGATCGTTGCGACGCTCGTCGCCACGGCCTTCCTCCTTCCGCTGCTGCAACGTCCCGCCCGCGCCGCCGACCAGCCTGGGGCAGAATGTCTCGCGTGCCACGGCGATAAGACGATGACCACGGCGCGAGCCGGCAAAACGGTTTCGCTGTACGTGGACGGCAAGAAATTTGCCACTTCCGTACATGCCAGTTTCGGGTGCACGGGCTGCCACGCCGATCTGGAAGGAAAGGATTTTCCGCACGAGAAGCCTGCGCCGGTAAAGTGCGGCACCTGCCACACTACCGAGCAGGAGCAACATGCCCGGTCGCTCCACGGCAAGGCAATTGCGCGCGGCGATGCGCTGGCTCCCCACTGCGTGAATTGTCACGGCAACCACGACATCGTTCCGGTGAAGGACCCGCGGTCGGCGGTGGCGCCGCTGAAAGTGCCGTTCGTGTGCGGCCAGTGCCATCGTGAAGGAACCGCGGTTTCGCGCAATCGCCAGATTGGCCAGGACAATATTCTGGAGAACTACTCCGAGAGCATCCACGGGGAGGCGTTGCTGAAGAAGGGACTGTCGGTGGCCCCGAACTGCGCCACCTGCCACACCGCGCACTTGATCCTGCCGCATACCGATCCGGCATCTTCGATCAATCGCAAGAACATTGCCGCCACCTGCACGAAATGCCACACGCAAATCGAGACGGTCCACCGGAAGACCATTCGTGGAGAGTTGTGGGAAAAACAGGCGAACGTGTTGCCGGCGTGCCCGGATTGCCATCAACCGCACAAAATCAGGAACGTCTTCTATGCGCAGGGTATGGCGGATGCGGATTGCATGCGTTGCCACGCCGAAGAGAAACTGCGCCGCGCGCGCGACGGGCAATCCATGTACGTCAACCTGAGCGAGGTGAACCATTCCCGTCACAGCGAGGAACCTGGCAGGCTTCGGAACGTCGCTTGCAGCCAATGCCATTCGGAGGTCAACGCTTCCCGGGTGCGGCCTTGCGAGACGATCGTCCACGCAGTGGACTGCACCGCTTGCCACGATGAAATTGGCAAGCTGTACGCTTCCAGCATCCACGGACAACTGAACGGCAAGAACGATCCGAATGCCCCGACCTGCAAGGAATGCCATGGCACCCATGGAATCCTGGGCAAACAAGACCCGCAGTCGTCGACTTTTGCGATGAATGTTCCCGGACTTTGCGCGCGCTGTCACCGCGAGGGCCAGAAGGCTGCGGTGCGCTACACCGGACTGCAGCACGAAATCATTTCGAATTACACGGAGAGCATTCACGGGGCATTATTAAAGAATGGGCTGACCGTGACGGCAACCTGCACCAGTTGCCACACCGCTCACCAGATCCTTCCCCGGACCGATCCGGCATCGAGTGTCAACGCCAATAACGTGCCAACCACGTGCGGCCGGTGCCACCACGGCATCGAGGAGCAGTTCGAGAGCAGCATCCATGCCAAGCGAGTGAGCGGGTACAGCAAGCCACTTCCGGTTTGCAACGATTGCCATACCGCTCATGCCATTCATCGCACCGATGAGAGCAGTTTCCGACTGACCGTGATGACAACCTGCGGCCGCTGCCACGAGAAGATTGCCGAGACCTACTTTGACACCTATCACGGGAAGGTCTCGAAGCTGGGATACACGAAAGCGGCAAAGTGCTATGACTGCCATGGAGCGCACGACGTGCTGGCGGTGACGGATCCACGGTCGCACCTTAGTCGAGCAAACGTCGCGGCCACCTGCGGGAAGTGCCATGCGGGCGCGACCCGACGCTTCGCCGGATACCTCACCCACGCCACGCACCACGACCCGCGAAAGTATCCGTTCCTCTTCTACACCTTTTGGGGCATGACCATGTTGCTCGTGGTTACATTCGTGGTCGGGGGCGTTCACACGCTGCTCTGGCTGCCCCGGGCTTTCCAGATGCGGCAGGAGTTGCGCGCCGCGGAAGAGAAATTCGCCGCAACGCTGGACGCGCCCGCGAGCAAGGATAAGGACAAGGAGGGCACCGATGCCTAACGAGCGGCGCCAGTTCGTCCGGTTCAGCCGGTTGCAGCGGATCCTCCACATCTGCATGATCGTGAGCTTCATTACGCTGGCGCTGACGGGGCTGACCCTGAAATTCTCCTACACCAAGTGGGCGGCGGTGATTTCGCATCTGCTCGGCGGATTCGAGAACGCGGGCTACATCCACCGGAGTGCCGCCGTCATCATGTTCGGAGTTTTCATTACCCACCTGGTGGACCTCTACAAGTTGAAGAAACGGGAGCACGATACGTGGTACTCGCTGATCCTGGGGCCGGGCAGCATGATGCCGAATCGCAGGGACCTGACGGAACTGGTGGGGACGCTGAAGTGGTTTGTGGGCCGCGGCGAGCGCCCTGCCTATGGCCGCTGGACGTACTGGGAAAAGTTCGACTATTTCGCGGTGTTCTGGGGAATCGCGGTGATCGGTTCGACCGGCCTCACGCTCTGGTTCCCGGTGTTTTTCACGCGGTTTATACCGGGATCGTTCCTCAACGTCGCCACCATCATTCACAGCGACGAAGCGCTGCTGGCCACGGGTTTCATTTTTACGGTGCATTTCTTCAATACCCACTTGCGGCCGGAAAAGTTTCCCATGGACATCACGGTGTTCACCGGGCGCATGCCGCTGGAAGAATTGGAACGGGATAAGCCCAGAGAGTACGAAGAACTGGTCGCCAGCGGGAAACTAGAGGAAAAAATGGAGGAGCCTTATCAGCCGATTGTGATCCGCACGATACGGGCCTTCGCCTGGACGGCGCTGACAGTGGGATTCTTCATTGTGTTGTGGATCATCTACGCGATGTTGTTCGCGTACCGCTAGTTTGCGGTGGAATTGCGGAGAAGGGTGGAAATGCGCACGACTCGGGTTGTTTTGATGTATGCGGCGTTGGTCCTGGCGTTGGCTGCGGTCTCGTCCGCGGCGGACCAGGAATGTCTGGCGTGCCACGGCGAAGCGGGAATGAAGTCCGGCGCCGGGAAGAACATTTCGATCAATCCCGCCAAGCATGCCGCCAGCGCCCACGCGGTTCTCGGCTGCAGGGACTGCCACACCGCCATCAAAGAGTTTCCGCATCCCGCGAAAATTGCCAAAGTGCAATGCGCCACCTGCCATGCGGACGAAGCCAAGGCTTTCCCCGCCAGCGCCCACTCCATGCTTGGAGAATCCGCGTGCGCTTCATGCCATGGCAGCGTGCACGAACTCAGCACGGCGGAAAAGCTGATTCCTGGAAAGTGCGAGGAGTGTCACGCGGACGAAGTGAAGGCGCTCGCCTCCAGCATCCACGGGCAGGCCGCGAAAAATGGAGACAAAGACGCGCCCAAATGCGTCTCCTGTCACGGCCCCATCCATGCTGTGAAAGCTGCCAGCGAGGCAGACTCGACCGTGGCTCACAAGAACCTGCCGGATACTTGCGCGAAATGCCATAGCGACGCGGGCTTCTTGTCGCGGCATAACATCCCCGTCGCGCATCCGGTGGATTCCTACAAACAAAGCGTGCACGGGCGCGCGGTCTTACTCGGCAAGGATGCGGCAACCTGTTCCAGTTGCCATGGCAGTCATGACATCTATCCCGCTACCGATGAACGGTCCAAGGTCAATCACTGGAAAGTGCCGGGCACCTGCGCGCAATGCCACAAGGAAATTGCGCGTGAGTTCAACGAAAGCGTCCACGGGGAAGCGGTCAATGCCGGGGTACGCGATGCACCCGTTTGCATCGATTGCCACGGCGAGCATCTGATCATGGACCCGAAGAGCTCGGGCTCCCCTTTGAACGCGCAGAATGTCTCGGCGCAGACCTGCGGGCGCTGCCATGGCGATCCCCGCCTTGCCTTGCGCTATGATTTGCCGGCCGATCGCCTGCCATCCTACGCGGGCAGCTATCACGGACTGGCGCTGCAAGAAGGGAAAGTGAGAGCGGCGAATTGCGCTTCGTGCCATGGCGTGCACTCCATTCTCCGTTCGAGCGATCCGCGCTCGACCGTCAATGCCGCCAACCTGCCGAAAACGTGCGGCGCATGTCACCAGGGCGTGGCGGAAGCCAAGTTCACCATCGGTCCCGTCCATGTGCAGACCAACGGCGGCCCGAATCATCCCGTGGTCAAGTGGATTCGCTGGACCTACTGGGTGCTGATCCCGGCGACACTGGGTTTCATGCTGCTGCACAATTTGCTGGATTGGCTGCATAAGCTGATTCGGCGCAGCCCGCGCAGGGAATCCGGCGAAAGGGTGTTGCGGATGAACTTATGGTTCCGCATCGCGCACTGGGGCATCATGGCAAGTTTCCCGACGCTGGTGTTCACGGGATTCGCCTTGAAGTTCCCGGAGTTCTGGTGGGCCAAGCCGCTGCTGAATTGGGAGTCGCAGTTTGGAGTGCGCGGCGGGTTGCACCGCGCCGCAGCCATCGTCATGCTCATGGCCACCGTTTACCACATCGTGCACCTGGCGCTGAAGAAGCGCGATCGTTCTTTCATTTCGGCCATGCTCCCGACCATGAAAGACGCTTGGGATATGATCCACGTCTTCCGCTACAATCTTGGCCTCACCAAACAGGAGCCGAAGTTCGCGAAATTCAACTACGCGGAGAAGATGGAATACTGGGCCTTCATGTGGGGCACGTTCGTCATGGCCCTCTCCGGGTTCCTGCTGTGGTTCAACAATTTCACGTTGCGCTATTTTCCGAAATGGGTGACGGACGCGGCCACGGCGGTGCATTGGTATGAAGCGCTGCTGGCGACCTTCTCCATCCTCATCTGGCATTTCTACCTGGTGATCTTCGATCCCATGGTTTATCCGATGGATACGGCGTGGCTGAACGGCAAGATTCCCGCCGACCATTACCGCCATTCGCGGCCGGAATATTTCCGCGCCCTGGAACGGGCTCGCCTGGTCGAATTGCCGACCGAGCCTTCCGGCTATCGGGATGAGCAGGAAACTGGCGGCACTCCAGGCGACGACCCACACGCGAAGAATTAGGCAGGAGGAACGGGCCGGTGCGGAAGGCCGACCCGTGCGGGACAGCTTTCTCGGGATCAAGCTGCCAAGGAGTGCACCTGACTTACCTACAACGAAGTTAAGGTGTGGCTTGACTATCGGTGGCGCAACTGCCACGCTCTTTCTAGCGTTGACCGTGACGGTGGAAGCCCTAGCAAATCCCGCATTGCTTAGCTGGGCCCGGGAATCGGCGAGCCTGACCCAAGATGCAGTTGCGAAGAAGGTTGGTGTCAAGGTAGATCGCATCCGCGCCTGGGAGGCTGGCCAAGAGCGACCTTCGGTCGCCCAGCTCCGCAGTTTCGCATCGGCTACGAAGAGGCCACTAGCGGTCTTCTATCTCTCGGAACCTCCGCTCACGTTCAATGCTCTTCACGACTTCCGCGCTGCGACTGGCAACGACGTGTCGCCTCCTACGACGCCCGAACTCGCGTTTGAGATTAGGAAAGCCTATGACCGCAGAGAGTGGGCTCTTGAACTCGTAGCTGATCTGCAGCTTGTTCCGGCGTCCTTCGATGTCCGAGTTCAACTAAGCGATGATCCGGAAATCTCTGCCAGCAACATCCGTGCTGCCCTCGGTGTTCAAACCGAGATGCAAAGCCAGTGGACTGTTGACTATGAGGCCTTTCGTGAGTGGCGTTCTCTTCTCGAGCGCTCAGGCATTCTGACGTTTCAAGCCACTGATCTGGAGGTCGAAGAGGCACGTGGATTTTCCATTTCTCTCAAACCACTGCCGGCCGTCGTCGTGAATATCAAGGATGCGTATCGGGGCCGAATCTTCACATTGCTCCATGAGGCGACGCACATCGCCCTGAATGAAGGCGGAATCTGCGACCTCGACGACAATCAGAGGCGAAACGCCAGCGCCCAAATCGAAGCCTACTGCAACAGGGTTGCAGGAGCCATCCTGTTCCCGAGAAACGCTCTTTTGGCTACGAATGAGCTTCGCAGTCACCGCTCAGCGGATATGACTTGGTCTGATGCGGAAATTCAGTCGCTATCGCGGAAATTTGGAGGCAGCAGGGAAGCACTGCTCGTTCGGTTGCTCTCGCTAGGTCGCACCAATGAGAAGTTCTATTACAAGAAACGCGATGCTTACAGAATCGAATATGCCAAGCGGAGGGATCAGAGAAAAGAAGGATTTGCGCCACCTCACGTTGTCTCCTTGTCCAGTGCCGGGCCTCTCTTTACCACTCTGGTCATGGAGAACTTCAACCGCGAGCACATCACGGCTAGTGACGTATCGGATTATTTACGGGTCAGGGTTAAACATCTGCCAGAAATCCAGCGCGACTATGCGAGACCCGAGCTGGTGGGCCAAGGAGAATAGTGGCCTATAGCATCGATTCGAGTGGCGTTCTCGACGTGTTTCGCTACTATCCGCCCGACGTGTTTCCGACAATCTGGGCGCAGATGCATGCCGCGGCGTTCGGCGGCACTATTCTCGCAGTTGATGAAGTCTTTAGGGAACTCGAAAAGAAGGATGACACCGCGTTCCAATGGCTAAAAGCTCATCGCGGAATGGTCGTGGCTCTCGACGCAGAGATTCAGCAAAAAGTCGCTGCAATACTTTCCGTTCATCCGAGGTTGATTGACACTCGACGGAATAGATCCTCCGGCGATCCATTTGTCATTGCGCTTGCCCAAGCGCGAGGGTGCTCCGTTGTCACTGGAGAAAGGGCATCCGGTGCAATCGCAAAACCAAATATTCCCGACGTGTGTGCTGTACTCAAAATACCCTGTATGAACGTGCTCACTATGTTCCGAAACGAAGGGTGGAAGGCTTGAATGCCCTCTCGATGTCCTTCGGCCAAGAAAATTCGCGCTGAAACTCTAAGCCCTCACCCATTGCCCTTTTTCAACTCCCGCTTCCACCCCAGCACCCGCGCCTTGTTCCCTTCCGCCTCAGCCTCGGGAACCATTCCCTTTTTCTGATACAGGATCGAGAGGCTGGTGTGCGCCAGAATGTCGTCGGGATCGATCTCCGAGATTTGTTGGGCAACAGAGATCGCTTCGTCGAGCCGGTTGAGGTCCTGCAGTGCCCGGCTCAGTCCGTGCAGCGCATCGGTGAACCTGGGATCAGCCGCCAGCGCCTGCCGGTACTCGGCGACCGCCTGCTCGTGGCGGCCTTCGAGAACCAGATCAAGCGCGGCGTAGTAGTGATGCTCAGCCAGTTGGCGGGCGGTTTCTGGGATGGCGGGATCTTCGGGGACCGTGCTCATGGCTTGGCTGGGGTCAGTCTAGCACGCGGCTTTTCGCCGACGACTTTAGTCATGTGGCGGGAGCAATATGCCTAGCGCGACGATGCCACCGCGCCGGGCGCTTCTTTGAGCCCAAGCCGCGTGAGTCCTGCGCTGCGATCCTGGGGCAGCAGAGGCTCAAAGCCGGCTCCTTCGACTACCAATTGTCCCTCGGCCGACAACACCCAGCCGCAAAACTCCTTGGCTTCGTGCGGGGCGTTGGGGCTGACCGCCCAATAAACTTCCCGTGTGATGGGGTACTCCCTGGAACGGATGGTGGAGATTGTCGGTTCGACTGCCAGCGACGTGAGTCCGGATTTGATAGAAAGAGCGCGCACGCCCGGGTTCGCATCCAGAGTTCCGTACCCAATGGCATTAGCATCAGCGGCAATTACTTCGAGCAGGGCATGCGTGTTGTTTTTCCCCACAAAAGGATAAGGCTCTTCCCCGTGCAATACCGACTCCTGGAAAAATGCCAGCGTGCCTGTCGTGCTCTCGCCCGCGAACAAATTGATTATGCGGTCAGGGCCTCCCAGCTCCTTCCAGTTGGTGATCTGGCCAAGAAAAATGCTGCGTACCTGCGCCAGCGAAAGCTCTCGAACCGGATTCGTCTTGTTCACGTAGATGACGATCCCCGTGGATGCCGATCGGAAACGCCACACGCTTCCCTATAGCTCTGGACCCTTCGACCTGGACGATGTCGAACTCCGCAGCGTTGGAAGCGGCGTTCCCGCCACCGCGCACAGTGAATTGTGCGCCGGGGTGCTTGGCCCGGTATTGTTCAGCAAAACGCTGGCCCAGATAAATCAGCGTGTCGGAGCCACCGATGCGTGTCGGTTGCGAAAACAGAGGAAAACTACAAATCAGTACAAAAGCACAAACCAGAAACTGCTTGCGAAGTGTCATTTCTTTCCTTCCGCAAACAGACTATCGCGTACCGGTTGTGCGTAGGTTAAAACCCGCATTACGACGATGACACCCGAAGGTAACAACCCACCAGGCTCAGAGCGCGGGATTCTACCCAAGCAAAATGCATTCTCGCTCTGCTGTCACGGCTTCCACCGCAGCACTGGCTTGCGCGCGGCAGCGGTCTCATCCAAACGGGAAATGCGCGTGTTGTGGGGAGCGTCGAGCACGAACTGCGGATCTTCTTCCACCTCTTCCGCGATTGATTTCATCGCTTCGATGAACAGATCCAGTTCTTCTTTCGGCTCGCTCTCGGTAGGCTCGATCATCAGTGCGCCCGGTACGATCAGCGGGAACGCCGTGGTGTAGGGGTGGAATCCGTAATCGATCAGGCGTTTGGCCAGGTCCATCGTCTTCACACCCTTTTTCGACTGCAGCTTGTCGCTGAACACCACTTCGTGCATGGACGGCGTCGAGTACGGCAGATCGTAAACTCCTTCGAGTCCCTTGCGGATGTAGTTTGCGTTGAGCACGGCGTCTTCGGTGGTCTGCCGCAGGCCGTCCGGCCCATTGGCGAAGATGTAGGCCAGGGCGCGGATGAACATGCCGAAATTTCCGTAAAACGCGCGCACGCGACCCACCGACTGCGGACGGTTATATTCGAAACCCAGCGTGCCATCCGGCTTGGTGATGACCACTGGTTTCGGCAGAAACGGATCGAGAATTTTCTTCACCGCAACTGGCCCCGACCCCGGACCGCCTCCGCCATGCGGCGTGGAAAACGTTTTGTGCAGGTTGAGGTGCATGACGTCAACGCCAAAGTCTCCCGGCCGCGCTTTGCCGACCAGCGCGTTCATGTTGGCGCCATCCATGTAGAGCAGGCCGCCCTTGGCGTGCATGAGTTCGGCAATCTTGTGAATCTCCTGTTCGAAAACGCCCAGGGTATTCGGATTGGTCACCATCAACGCGGCGACATCTTCATTCATCTGCGCCGCCAGGGCCGCCACATCCACCATGCCGCGGTCATTCGATTTCAAATTCTCGACCGCGTAACCAACCGTGGCCGCGGTCGCCGGATTCGTACCGTGCGCCGAGTCCGGGATCAGAATCTTCTTGCGCGCGTTGCCTTTTGACTGGTGATAGGCGCGCACCAACAGCAATCCGGTCAGTTCGCCGTGCGCGCCCGCGGCCGGTTGCAGCGTGATTGCGTCCATGCCGGTGATTTCGAGCAGGCAATCGCTCAAGGTTTTGATGATGCGCAAAGCGCCCTGCGAAATCTTCTCGGCCTGATAGGGATGCCCGTTGGCTAGCCCCTCGATGCGCGAGACAAACTCGTTGACGCGCGGGTTGTACTTCATGGTGCAAGAGCCGAGCGGATACATGCCGAGATCAATGGCGTAATTCCACGTCGAAAGCCGCGTGAAGTGGCGGATAATTTCGATCTCGCTCACCTCCGGCATATCGCCCAGATCCTTGCGCTCCGCCTTGCCCAGCAACCTCGCCGTGTCCACTTCCGGGACATCGAGCGGCGGCAATTTCCAGGCCGCCTTGCCGGGTGACGACTTCTCGAAAATCAATCCTTCATTCTGGCTGATGTGACGCGTCGCTTTGCGAGTCATGTGCTTCATCGCGCTACCTCTTCCTCTGTTTCCTTCATACTTCGAACCGAGCGTTCGCTTTCGGCGACCAGGCCGACCGCCGTATCGATCATGGACCGCGTGGTCAATTCCGTGCAGCACCAGAGAGTCGCATTCTTCAACTCGGGATAGAACTTCTTCAGCGGGAAGCCTCCTACAATTTTGTGTCCAAGCAGGCGCGAGTTGATAGCGTAAGGGTCTTCGCTCGACTCGACCACGAACTCGTTGAATCGAGGCGCGCCCGCGAACAGCACTTTGGCATGTTTGCTGAACTGCCCGGCAGCGTAAGCCGCTTTCGCCAGATTCTGTTTCGCCAGTTCCTTGAGGCCGACTTTGCCGTACACGGTCATGAAGATGTTCACCATCAGCGCGACCAGCGCCTGGTTGGTGCAAATATTCGAAGTCGCCTTTTCGCGCCGGATGTGCTGCTCGCGAGTAGCCAGCGTCAGCACGAAGCCGCGTTTGCCGTTCTTGTCGACCGTCTTACCGGCGAGACGGCCTGGCATCTGCCGGACGAATTTCTCTTTGGTGGCGAGAACCCCGCAGTAGGGACCGCCAAATCCGAGCGGCACTCCGAACGACTGCGCTTCCATGGCCACGATGTCGGCGGGGCGAGGCGGCTCTACAATCCCGAGTGACACCGCTTCGGCGATCGAGACAATCAGCAGCGCTCCGCGTTTGTGCGCGATCTCGGCAATCGCTTCGACGTCTTCAATCGTCCCAAAGAAATTCGGCGACTGAATCAGAACGCACGCCGTATCGTCGCCCACGGTCTTCTCCAGTTCTTTCAGATCGATCTGTCCCGAGTCCGTGAACCGAACCGTTTTCAGTGGAATCGCCTGGTGAGTCGCGTAGGTGTTGAGCACTTCCCGATACTCGGGATGCAAGTTCCGCGCGATCACCGCCGAATGCCTTCCCGTGATGCGGACCGCCATCATCACGGCCTCAGCCGCTCCGGTCGAGCCGTCGTACATCGAGGCATTGGCCAGGTCCATGCCAGTGAGTTCCGAGATCATCGTCTGGAACTCGAAGATGGCTTGCAGCGTGCCCTGCGCAAACTCCGCCTGGTACGGTGTGTAGGACGTAAGGAATTCGCCGCGTTGCACCAGCGCATCGATGACCACCGGCCGGTAATGGGAGTAAGCTCCGGCTCCGAGAAAAATGGTGTAACCTTCACCGTGTTCTTTCGCGCGTTCCTTAAACAAATCGACCATTCCCGACTCGGCCCTTTGTCGAGGGACCGCGAGATCGCGCGTCAGGCGAAACTCGGGAGGAATCGGCGAGAAAAGATCGTCCACGGAGCGGATCCCGATCGCCTGCAGCATGGCGGCACGATCCGCGGGGGATTTAGGCAGATATCTCATAGGAGCCTTTGATTGGATGTGAACAGCAGTGGAAACGATTGCAGAGGTCAGAGGTCAGATTGCAGAGGTACAAACCTCGGCCTTCCGCGGTCATCGACGGGCCCGAGGTTCTCACCTCTGCAATCTGACCTCTGACCTCTGCAATGCTTTTAATGGCTCGCCTCTTCGCTCGCAAACTTCTCATAGTCCGCGGCCGAGAGCAGCGCATTCATCTCTGCCGGGTTCTTCACCTTGATCTTGACCATCCAGGCGCCGTGGGCATCTTTATTGACTTGCTCGGGAGCCGTGGCCAGAGATTCATTTACGGCCGTCACCGTCCCCGAAACGGGAGCGAACAAATCGGACACGGCCTTCACCGACTCCACCGTGCCGAAGGCCTTGCCCACAGCGATCTCCGTCCCCACCTTGGGCAGTTCAACAAATACGATGTCGCCAAGCGAGTCTTGGGCATGGTTCGTGATGCCAATGGTGCCATCGGCAGTGATCCACTCATGTTCTTTTGTATATTTGCGGTCGGTTGGGTAGGACATTATGGCTCCTGGCTTTCGGTAGTGCCGGCATCTTGCTGGCTGTCGCGAGGGCGTCTCGCCCTCGACGCGGCGAGCGAGGACGCCCGCCGGACAGCCGCCGGGACGGCGGCGCTACGATTTCATTTTTTTCGGACGCCTATAAAACGGCGTAGGCACCACCCGTGCGATTACACCTTGTCCGCGGACTTCTACTTTTACTGTCGTTCCGATCGCGGCATGCTCGGGCGGAACGTAAGCTAGCGCAATATTCTTCTTCAAGAATGGCGCCGGCGAACCGCTGGTAACGTAGCCGATCTCGCGTCCGCCCTCGTCTTGAACTTTGTATCCATCGCGGGCGATTCCGCGGTCTACCATTTCGAGCCCGACGAGCGTTTTCTTAACTCCCTCAACCTTCGCTTTCTCGAGTGCCGCACGCCCGATGAACTCTGCCTTCTCCATCTTGCAGAAACGATCCAGTCCTGCTTCCCAGACATTGATCGTATCCGAGATTTCGTGTCCGTAGAGCGGCAGCGTGCCTTCGAGTCGGAGCGTGTTGCGCGCGCCCAAACCGCAGGGGACAACCCCAAACTCTTTTCCGGCCGCCAGAATCTCGTGCCAGACCCGCGCGCTGGTCGTCTCGTCCGATGGAATGTAAATTTCGAACCCGTCTTCGGCCGTATACCCCGTGCGGCCCATCAGGATGTTCTTCAGTCCGCAGACCGTCCCGCGCGTCACCCAATAAAATTTCACCGCACTCAGGTCGGCGTCGGTTAGCTTCTGGAGCAGATCCACACCTTTCGGACCCTGAATCGCAATTTGCGTAAAGTCGTCGGAGAGATGCTCGACGGCGCAGTCAAACTGCCGAGTATTGTCGCGCACCCAGTTGAAATCTTTCTCGCGCGTACCCGCATTAATTACCAGCAAATATTCGTCTTTGCCCAGGCGGTGGACGATCACGTCATCAACAAACGTCCCTTGCGGATAGAGCAACGCCGAATATTGCGCCTGCCCGAGCGCCAGGCGTGAGGCGTCATTCATCGAGATATGCTGCACGGCGGCCAGCGCTTTGCGTCCGGACAAACGGATATCCCCCATGTGGCTGACGTCAAAAATGCCCACGCCGGTGCGCACCGCCATGTGCTCGGCAATAATGCCGCCCCCGACCGACGCCGGGTATTCGACCGGCATGTTCCAGCCGTTAAACTCCACCATCTTCGCGCCCATCTGGCGATGGACGGCGTTCAATGCGGTCTTGCGGACAGCGGGAACTGCTTCGACGACGGACAAGAAGAACCTCGGACATCTCTCGGACAGTGGCTGGGCTGCCGGAATCTGGATCTGTTTAACTTAACATCCGAAGGGCAGCAAATCAAAGGCAGGTGTCAGGTCTCAGGGAAACCAAAATCAAAAGACAAGCTCGACCGGGGGTGCTTTTCCTAAGGCCTCAGACCTGCCTTTGGGTGACTTCCGTTATGTTCCTGATCTGCTGGTGACGAACTAAACTCTAACCATGTCCTCCAGACCAGGCTTCAGCCGCATCCTCTGCGCTAACTGCGAGCGCACTGAAGAAAGTTGCTTGTGCGACAAATACTGCGTGTACTGCCAGTCCCA
>Ga0074046_10002190_pt1 | contig 17035 bp, 19 predicted proteins | sample BogForMeECP23OM3_FD_94441 | JGI IMG/M metagenome (GOLD analysis project Ga0074046, IMG submission 94441) | Bog forest soil microbial communities from Calvert Island, British Columbia, Canada - Bog Forest MetaG ECP23OM3 | ecosystem: Environmental > Terrestrial > Soil > Wetlands ...
GCACGCATTTCGTCGCGGGCTGGCTACGAACCTGTATCGGCTCGGCGTACCGGACAAAACGATCCAGGCCATTCTCCGGCACGCAAACCTCTCGACAACTATGAACGCTTACGTGAAGTCGGTTCCGGCGGACGCAACGGCTGCAATGAAGGCTTTCGAGGATCTATGCAACCAACATGCAACTGCGGCGGAGCAGGCTCATTCGGCCGTAATGTGAGGCAACTTGCAAGTCACTGAAAAGAATTGGCGGAAGCGTGTGCGAGTCGAACGCACCATTGACACCGCAAGGCGCCAATCGCCGGTTTTGAAGACCGGGAGAGTCACCGGACCCCCTTCGCTTCCGCAATGGCTGGGCAGGCCCCAGCCGCCAGCCAAATCCTATGGTTCCTCTAAGATAATTTGTCGCGAAAACCCTCGTGCCAGAGTCTCGTAAGTGCTGGGCATCGGAACCGCTAGCGGCATCCGGTACTTTCGCAGTGTACATTGACCGTGGAGCAGCAACCATGTCCGTTCGCAAGTTCCGTTTCGTACAACTTGATGTCTTCACTGACCGCCCGTTGGAAGGCAATCAGCTTGCGGTGTTCTCGGATGCCCGCGGTTTGAGCGACGAGGAGATGCAGAAGCTGGCGCGAGAGACCAATCTCTCGGAAACCACATACATTCTGCCTCGCGAAGAGGCCGTCGAACGTAAGGAAGGCCACAAGGTCCGCATTTTCACCGTCAATGAAGAGCTGCCGTTTGCAGGACACCCGACGCTCGGTACTGCGTGGCATCTGCGCCAGCACTCGACTGCGGATGAAATCGTTCTCGATCTCAAGGTCGGCAAGGTACCGGTGCGGTTTGAGCAGCACGACGGCCGGCTCTTTGGCGAGATGCAGCAAGCAGAACCGCAGTTCGGGCGCACGCACGCGCATTCCGACGTTGCCAGTGTACTCGGTGTCCCAGTCTCGGAGCTGGATGAAAGCCTTCCTATTCAGAGCATCTCTACCGGAATGTCGTTCACCATGGTGCCGTTCCGGTCACTCGCCACCTTACAGAAAATCAATGTCAGTTGGCAGCAGATGGCGCCGTACCTTGCGACTGTCGGTAATCCAGCGTTCTTTTACTTCGTCTGCCGCGAAACCGTTGATCCAAAGGCGACATTGCACGCGCGCATGATCTTCTACAACGGCGAAGACCCTGCCACCGGTTCTGCAGCGGGATGTTGCGCAGCATGGGCGGTAAAGCATGGCGTGCTCGCGCCAGATCAACAGGGACTAATCGAGCAAGGAATGGAGACGCGGCGCCCCAGTTGGCTCTACATCCGCGCAGCGAAGTCGGGCGACACTGTCACCAACGTGCGCGTCGGCGGTAACGTGGTGCAAGTGATTAACGGCGAAGTTACGATGTGAATATTCTGCGGATAACCTGTGCAAGCTGCAAAGCCTTGCCAGGCGCTGGTTTCAGAGTGTCACGTAAAATTTTCTTCACTGCGCGTGGTGCTGTTTCGATTCTCTAAATCGCCCCAAAAAAATCTTCCGATTTGACCATTGCGGTACTTGGCAGACTTGCGTTGCGGACGTACTATCCGGATACGCTACTTGCTCAGGCGGACGAAAAATTCAACCGAAGCCGCTCAGTGACTCGCCGGCGCGACTGACTTAACAGGTTTGCTCAGTGCGTTCGCGCAGCCCATCCGAGAAGGCCCTTGTGGGAAGGTCCATGAAACCGAAACGCACCATCCTCTGCGTGGACGATGACGAACGCTCTCTCTCCATCAGGAAAGTCATACTCGAAACCCGGGGTTACCGCGTCCTTGCTTGCTCCGATCCCGAACGAGCCATCGAATTTATGCGCTGCGGCGGGATCGATCTGGTCATCACCGATTTGATGATGCCCAAATTGAGCGGCGCAAAGCTAATTGACCGCGTCAAGGCTATTTCGCCCTATACGCCGGCGTTGCTGTTTTCCGGCTCGGTCACCGCTTGTGGGGAAGACCATCTCGCTGACTGCTGGCTGTCCAAGGGTGATTTCGCTCCCATGGAACTGCTGGAACGCGTGCGCCAGCTGTTGGTGCGCAAGCGTGGGCCCAAGCGCTACGCGGCGCCGCGTCGACTTGCATCCTGACGTTGTCGCTCCTGGCGAGGTAAGCCCGGGGGAGTCTAGGTCACCGAACAGCAGTTCCTGCCCCGGGCCTTGGCGGCATAGAGTTGCTGGTCCACTCGCCTGATGAGGCTGGCACGGTCGTCTCCGGCAGTGGCCACCACACCGCCGATCGAGACCGTCATTTTCAGGAAGCCGCTGCCAGCCGGCGTCCCTGTCTCCGCAATCAAGACACGGGCGCGTTCGACCACCTGCTTCGCACGTTCAAGCCCTGTCTTGGGGAGCAGCAGAACAAACTCATCGCCGCCCCATCGCCCCAGCATGTCGCTAAAGCGCATCGAGTTCATCAGGGTCTGCGCCATGGTCTGCAACACGCGATCGCCGAATTCATGTCCGTGCTCATCGTTCGCTAATTTGAAGCGATCAACATCGAGCATGCAGAAGGCGAAAGGCTCGGTTACATTACCAAATTCGTGCAGCAGCCGATTCAGTTGTGTTTCGAGGAAATGGCGATTAGGAATGCCCGTGACCGGGTCGACGAAGGCAAGCCGCTCCAGTTCGGCGATGCGGGCCCGCCACTGGTCCGCCTCGCCAATCTCCCGAAAGGTCTCCACCGCGCCAACGACGGTCCCGCTGACATCACGGATAGCGGCCGTGCGAACCGCGACGGGCACACGATAGCCCAGCTTGTGCCTGAGGTAGACAGTCGCTTGTCGTGATTTCGCATCTTGCAGGGTTTTATGCAAAGGACAGCCCGACTTACACAGTTCGGTCCCGTTCTCATCTACGTGAACAAGAATATTATCGGCGCAGCGGCGCTGAAGTAGCTCGTCGGAGGCATAGCCAGTTATGTCGGATGCGCCGGAATTCCACTTCTGAATAATCCGGTTGCAATCGACAAAGTAAACACCCTCGAACATGACGTCGAGAACGTTGTCAATGTTAGCGGTATCTTCAACGATTAACTTCGCAGGACTCTTTTCCGCAGGAACTCTCACAATTTCTTATCATCTCATGCGAGATTTAAGCGCGCTACGGACTAAGGTGTTACGTTCGCCTGTATGACGACATTCGCATACAACTTTCCGGTGAGCGTGTTAGCGGGGGCGCGAGCGAACATGAATTAGATAGAAATGCCACTCTACGCGAGTGGCATTCTTTCATCACGGACTGTTTCCTGCTAGACGGTGGCGACCTTAGTGGACTTCTAAGCCTTCTGTTTTTTCTTGCGCTCAGCCCAGCGCTGTTTCATCATCTCAGAGATACGCTTGCGCGAAGCCGCGCTCATATGGCGTTTTGGACGCTTGGTCGCGGCGTGACTACCGATCGGTCTTCCCCGCCGAGGTCCTCCAAGACCCTGCAACGCAGCGATAGCTCTGTCAATGCGCTCCCGCTCTTTCTTCAGGTCGCCTAAAATGTTCTGGATATCCATGCTTCTCCTTTCGAGGATCACAAACCAGAGGTTAGTGTAACAGTAACTCAAGATTGATGCGAGGGAGATAATTGACCGAATTGACCATAAAATCGATAGCGACCATGAAGTGGCGGATGAAAATAGCACAGAAGTAAGAGCGCCAGATGGCCTTAATAGGCACTATCTGCCGCGACTAATTAAGAGCCCTCGAAGTAGGGGCAGTGAACAATCGCGCTAACCTGAGCAGAGGTTAGACGTAGAGTCACTGGGATGGTATGTTCTTGCCATCGTCGATTTTGTTCGCCGCTTGTGAGGATATATATGACAGTCGAAGAACCCGGCAAGCTTGGGGAGAGTGAGCAGTCGGAGAGCCTGAGACTTGCCAAGAGCCGCCTTGGCAGAAGGTCACAAGTTGGCGGCGGGCTTGCTGTGTTCATAGGCATCCTGTGGCTGGTGCTTGTTCCTCCCGCTCCGCCAGGCGCAGTAGTTGATTTGCACAGGGGCGGGATGGCCTTTCTCGTAGTTGGAATCTTCGGCCTTGCGGTTGGCACTCTTGGTCGCTGGTATTACCTCGATTAGCTTAAACGAGGACGATAATGTCGGTTGAAAACATAGGAGGAAGGCTTGCCACCAGAGAAGAGCTATCACATGACTCCGCAGCAGTTTCGCGAATATGGACGCGCTGTGGTGGATTGGGTTGCGGACTACTACGAACGCATCGAGACACTGCCTGTTCTATCTCGAGCGAACCCGGGCGATATCCGCAAGTCACTTCCCGCCGAAGCTCCCTCCAGTGGAGAAGTTTTCGCAACGATGCTCCAAGATATCGATAAAGTAATTCTGCCCGGTGTGACTCACTGGCAATCTCCTAACTTCTTTGCCTACTTCCCTGCCAACGCCTCCGGCCCAGCCATCCTCGGTGACCTGCTCTCGTCCGCGCTCGGAGTCCAGGGCATGTTGTGGGCCACCAGTCCCGCCTGTACGGAACTCGAGACGCATGTGTTGGACTGGCTCGTACCCATGCTGGGACTGCCACAGAAGTTTCTTTCCACCAGCAACGGCGGAGGCGTGATTCAGGACACGGCTTCCAGTTCCTCGTTATGCGCGATGCTCGCCGCACGCGAGCGCGCCACAAACTACGTCAGCAACCGGCGTGGTTGCGATGGGCGTCTTGTTGCCTATACCTCTAACCAGGCGCATTCGTCGCTTGAAAAAGCCGCAATGGTATGTGGAATTGGCGTGGACAACCTGCACCTGATCGAGGTTGACGAGAAGTTTGCCATGCGCAGCGACGCTCTGCAGCGTCAGATTAGGAAGGACCGCGAGTCTGGTCTAATTCCATTCTTCGTCTCCGCAACTGTAGGCACTACATCCTCCAATGCCCTCGATCCGTTGCCGGCGATTGGCGCGATTTGCCGCAATGAAGGCATCTGGTTTCACGTGGATGCCGCCATGTCCGGCACTGCCGCACTGTGTCCCGAGTTCCGCTTCGTTCAGGATGGAGTTGAACGCGCCGATAGTTACACTTTCAATCCTCATAAATGGATGTTCACCAACTTCGATTGCAACTGTTTCTATGTTGCCGACCGGAAGGCACTCATCGACACGTTGAGCATTCTGCCGGAATACTTACGCAATACGGCAACGGAGTCCGGTACTGTAATTGACTACCGCGACTGGCATATTCCGCTAGGCCGCCGCTTTCGTTCGCTCAAGTTATGGTTCGTCATTCGTCACTACGGCGTGGAAGGGCTCCGGTATCACATTCGCAGGCACATCGAGATCGCACAGCAGTTCGCCCGGTGGGTAGAGCAGGATGATCACTTCGAACTGGCTGCTCCCGCGCCGCTGAACCTGGTGTGTTTCCGGCATTGCGGCGGAGACGAGAGCAATCAGCGCTTGATGGACCGCCTTAATGAGAGCGGCCATCTATACCTCACGCATACTCGTTTGAATGACCGCCTGACGCTCCGCTTCTGTGTCGGCCAGACTAATACAGCCGGGCGTCACGTCGAGCAGGCATGGAGGCGGATTCAGGAAGAGGCGGCAAAACTGTAGAGAGTTTTACTTGGTGTGTCATCCTGAAGGACGAGGTCGCCGTGGCAAACCGAACCCGACGGGGTCACTTGCTATAGCGTCGCTGCTCTTCGACCAGTAATGTTGCACCTTTGGGCAGGTAGCTCTTGCGCCGGAACCAGTCTTCCATCGCGGGTTGCAAGCGGTCCAAAGGGACGCGCGCGCCGATCTCCATTTGCCCATCGCCAGTGGGAATAGTGTCGTCGAACACCTGATCGTTGGTGAAATTGCGCATGCTAAAGCTGTCCAGCCATTTCAGCGGACAGGCGTGCCGCTGCCCGGCTTCCACGTATTCGACTCGTACCTTTCGTGCATACATACTTCGATTGTGACATGACAGCGGCGATTTGCTTCGGATCATCCACCCCCGGGTTCCATTTTGTTACCCTATTAGTTTCCATGAGACTACGGCTCGGGCTGGTTGGGAGTTTTATTGTCGTGGCTGGGCTCGTCGGGTGCGGCACTCCTGGGGCGCCGCAGTTGCCATCGTTGCAATTGGCACGTCCAGTCGAGGACTTAACCGCGACCCGCTCGGGCAATCGGGTGGAACTGGATTGGACGCTGCCGGTCAAGAATACCGATCGCACGTTGGTCAAGCACATTCCCGAGACCCGTATCTGCCGGCGCGAAGGGATCACGCTGATGAGCACTTGCACCGTCGTGGCTGAAGTTCCCACACCCAAGTCTCCGCCGCTGCCCAAGCACAATGGACAGCAACAGCCCTTGCCCCTCCGGATGCAATACGTGGACATTCTTCCGCAGCAGCTCGGACAGGAGAATCCTACCGGCTTCGTAACCTACGCCGTTGAGGAAATGAATTCCAAGGGACGCAGCGCCGGGCTGTCCAACCAAGTGCCCATTCCGGTAGCACCAACTCTACCGGCGCCGAACGAGCTATCTGCTCACGTCAGCGCGGACGGAGTGACGATATCCTGGTCAGGTTCCGTTCTCGCGTTGCCGCCCAAGGGTCTGACTTATCGATATCAAATCGAGCGCAGACCTGTCGGCGGAGCTGCCTACATCGTTGTTGGTGATTCGACGCCCTCGCCTCAAGGTTCGTATCGGGACAAGACCTTCGAATGGCAGCAGAAGTACGAGTATCGCATCACAACGCAGACTGAGGTGCAGTCGGGGGGCGCGAACGCCTTCTTCCCCGGCGACAGCTCAAAGCCGGTCGAAGTTTTCACCAGCGACATCTATCCCCCGGCACAACCAATTGGCCTGCAGGCAGTCTTCTCCAGCGTGGGGCAAAAGCCGTTTATCGATCTTACCTGGGCTCCGAACCTGGAGAACGATCTGGCGGGGTACAACGTCTTCCGCCGTCCGGCGGGCGGAACTGCGGAAAAGTTGAATCAGCAGTTAGTGCATATTTCGTCGTTCCGCGATGAGAACGTCAAGGTCGGTGTGAAGTACATCTACTCCGTCTCCGCTGTGGACTTGCGTGGCAACGAGAGCACGCGATCCGCTGAGGCAAGTGAAACGGTACCTGACAGGTGGTAAAACGTTTAACGAGGTTTCTACCAATGTCGTATTGCCGATTTCAATACCATGGCATCGCGCGTTATGGACTAATCGAGAGCGTGCGTGGCGATGCGACCATCACCCGAACGCTTACGAAAGCTCCAACTTCCTTCGCTGATTTCGAGCAGGCTGACAGAGCTGAAATAATGCTCAGGGCAGTTCGACTGCTGGCTCCCGTCGAGCCTTCGAAGATAGTTTGTATCGGCCGGAACTACCGGGAACACGCAAAGGAATTGAATCATCCCATTCCCACTGAACCGCTCTTCTTCTTGAAACCGCCGTCGTCGGTGATCGGTCCGGGCGACGAGATTCGGCGTCCTAATGCTCTTTCGCAGCGCGTGGACCACGAAGGCGAGTTGGGAGTGGTAATCGGCAAACGCTGCTATCGTTTGCACGAAGGCGATGACGTAAGGCCCTACATTCTGGGTTACACCTGCATCAATGACGTTACCGCGCGCGATTTGCAGGAGAAAGACGGACAGTGGACGCGGTCAAAAGGCTTCGACACCTTCTGTCCCGTTGGGCCGGTAGTTGCTGAGGGACTCGATCCGTGGAAGGGGGTCGGTGTCCAGACCCGCGTCAACGGCCAGCTTCGCCAGAATGGGACCACGGTCGATTTCTTGTTCCCGCTCGATTTGCTCGTTCGGTTCGTCTCACAGGTGATGACGCTGGAGCCCGGGGATCTAATCGCAACTGGTACTCCTGCGGGGGTGGGTCCACTACAGGCTGGAGATACGATAGAGGTCGCAGTGGAGGGAGTGGGGACGCTCACAAATACTGTGGTCAACCTCGACTAGGGTGCATCTAAGAAAGTACAATCACCGATCTTCACATGAATTCAGTTCGTCTTTATCCCATCTTCGCTTTTGGCGCGCTTGCGGCCATCATTGGCTATGCGTTGCTCTCCCGCAAGAACAAGAGATCGGAGGAGCAGATTGAGCGTGAACGAAGGGCCCAGCTCACACTTGGTGGACGCATTATCGACGGCAATGTGATTGACGTGTTGGAGCTGGAGGATGACGAATCTGGCCGGCAGATGATTTTGCTGATCTACACCTATGATGTTGCCGGGGTGACCTACGAAGCATCGCAGGACGTGACTCACTTGCGGCAATTTATCGATCTCTATTCCTGCCGGTTGGGGTTGCTGGCTTCGGTGAAATATGATCCGCATAATCCCGGGGATTCCATTGTCATCTCGGAAACGTGGTCAGGACTTCGGAAACCGTCCATCCGCATGCGGCCACGGAATGCTGCAAACAGCCACACCTTGGTGTAGCGCTTGGGTGTGACTTTTCGCCCTGAGTTGTGTCTAAATATTGACAATTCTGCCTGGTAGCGGAACTTGGGAACATTGTTACAATAAATCACGATGCATAGTTTGCCGTTACCGATTGCCGCATTCCTGGCTGGAATTCTTTCGTTTCTTTCGCCGTGTGTGCTGCCGCTTGTGCCGGGATATGTGTCTCTAATCTCGGGTACCAGTGTGGAGGACCTCCAATCGTCGGAGCATCGAATGCTCCGCACGGTGATGCTGCACTCCCTCACGTTCGTGCTAGGATTCAGTGTGGTTTTCATCGCGCTCGGTGCTGCCGCGACCAGCATCGGTCAATTTGCGGCCGAGTATCATCGCTGGTTGTCGCGGATTGCGGGCATTGTGGTCATCATTTTCGGCCTGCACCTAACCGGCATTTGGAAGATCAACGCACTGTACGCTGACAAGCGGCTGCACGATGTCAAAGGAGGAGCGAGTGCGCTGGGATCGTTTGCCGTTGGCTTTGCCTTCGCTTTTGGCTGGACGCCATGCATCGGCCCGATCCTGGCGACCATCCTGGTTTTCGCGGGAGCGCAGGAAACTGTGTTCAGGGGAATCGTACTTTTGGCGATATATTCTCTCGGTCTGGCCGTGCCTTTTCTGCTGACCTCGCTGGGAGTAGATCGCTTCCTGGCATTCTATGGCCGTTTTCGCCGTCATCTGCGCACCGTGGAAGTCGTCAGTGGAGTATTACTGATTGCCATCGGCGTGCTGATATTCCTCAACAATCTAAAACTGCTTTCCGGCTATCTGTCGTTTCTGAACCGGTTCGCGCTCTAGGGGAATTCGTCTTGAAACGCAACGTTATCGTTTTTGTAATGCTGGTAGTGGTCATCATGGGCATGTTAGCTGCCGGAAAATATCTTGATCGCAACCGCAAACACGGACCCATCAAGTTGGTGGGCAACGTGCAAAATGTGGCGGCGCCCAATTTCGATTTGCCGGCGTTGGATGGTCGCAGGGTGAAGCTGTCGGACTTTCGCGGTCAGGCCGTGCTGCTGAACTTCTGGGCGACGTGGTGTCCGCCGTGCAAAATCGAGATGCCATGGTTTGTGGACATCCAGAAGCAATACGGCAAAGACGGCCTGGTGGTTTTGGGCGTGGCGATGGACGATACAGAATCGGCCAAGATCGCCGAGTTCACCCACGAAATGGGAGTGAACTATCCGGTGCTGCTAGGCACCGACCAGGTCTCGGATGACTACGGCGACGTGCGCTCATTGCCCACCACTTTCTACATCGACCGCAATGGCAATATCGTAACCAAAGCGGTTGGCTTGCTGGGCCGTCAGGAGATCGAGGACGACGTTAAGAAGGCCCTCAGCTCAAGCTACAAGCCGGCCAAGGTAGAACCCAGTCGTGCGGAGGCCGTGGTCAACGCTGCGCAGGCGAAAGAAGCGACGCAATGAAGCGTCTGCTTTTCGGGCTGGCCAGCTTCTTTCTGGCTGCTCTGGCTTTCGCGCAGACGCCGGGCGACCGGCAGCCTTCGGTGATACTAGCGCCGCTCGGGAATGTACAACTGCGCGCCGGTGGTGCCGCTGATCTCACTCTCGACTTTCGCATCGGCGCCGATTTCCATATCAACTCCAACAAGCCGCGGGCTGACTACCTGATTCCCACCGTTCTGAAGCTGAATCCTCCCGAGGCGGTAGAGGTTGCCGACGTTAAGTATCCTGCCGGCGAAGACATGACCTTTTCCTTCGCGCCCAACGAGAAGCTCAGCGTGTACAGCGGGGATTTCAGCATCAGCACGGTTTTGAAAGCGCCCGCGAGCGCGGCAGCCGGTACTTATCCTGTAAAAGGCGAGCTGCGCTTTCAGGCATGCGACCGTAGCGCGTGCTATCCGCCAAAGAGTATTCCGGTACAGTTTCAAGTGACGGTCGTGAAGAAGTAATGGCGCATGGGTGACGGTGACCTAACCGCTCTTCCCTTTCTCTCTCTTCTCGACCTTCGCCCACGTATCTCGCAACGGCACCGTGCGGTTGAACACCAACTTCCCGGGGTTGGAGTCGGTATCCGCGCAGAAGTACCCGAGGCGCTCGAACTGGTAGCGATCGCCCGGCTTCGCGCTCGCCAGCGATGGCTCCAGCTTGGCCTTGGTCAAAACCCCCAGCGAGTTGAAGTTGAGGTTCGCGGTGAACTCTTGTCCGTCGGGGACATCATTTGGGTCTTCTTTGGTGAACAAGTTTTCGTATAACCGCACCTCAGCATCAAGCGCCTGAGCGGCGGAAACCCAATGGATGGTTCCCTTCACTTTGCGTCCGTCAGGCGCATTGCCGCTGCGGGTTGCCGGATCGTAGGTGCAATGGACCTCTACGACCTCGCCCGTCTTTTCGTCCTTCACCACACTGGTGCATTTAATGAAGTACCCGCCGCGCACCCGGACTTCGCGCCCCGGTGACAAGCGAAAGAACTGTTTCGGCGGATTTTCGCGGAAGTCATCCTGCTCGATGTAGATCACGCGCGAGAACGGCACTTTCCTGGTGCCGGCGTTGGGGTCTTCGGGATTGTTCACTACTTCCACTTCCTCGACCTGGCCTTCCGGATAGTTATCGATGACGACCCGCAACGGGCGCAGCACCACCATCGCGCGCAGCGAGCGTTTGTTCAAGTCCTCGCGTACGAAGTGCTCCAGCATCGCAAGTTCGATAGTGCCATTCGTCTTGGATACGCCGATCGCAGCACAGAAGTTACGGACCGCTTCAGGCGTGTAGCCGCGGCGCCGAATGCCCGAGAGCGTAGGCATGCGGGGATCGTCCCATCCGCGCACGTGGCCATCGCGCACCAACTGAAGCAGTTTGCGCTTGCTTAGCAGCGTATACGTCAGATTGAGCCGGTCGAACTCAATTTGGCGCGACGGGAAGATGCCCAACTGCTCTATGAACCAGTTGTACAGCGGCCGATGGTCTTCGAACTCCAGAGTGCAGATGGAGTGGGTAACTTTCTCGATGGAGTCCGACTGCCCGTGAGCAAAGTCGTACATAGGATAAATACACCACTTATCGCGGGTGCGATGGTGCTCAGCGTGAAGAATGCGGTATATCACCGGATCGCGCATGTTCAGATTGCGCGATGCCATGTCGATCTTGGCGCGCAAAGTGCGCGAGCCATCGGGAAATTCGCCGGCGCGCATCCGCTCAAACAGCGCCAGATTCTCCTCGACTGACCGATTGCGGTATGGACTTTCCGTGCCCGGCTCGGTCAGTGTGCCGCGATATTGCCGGACCTCCTCCGCGCTCAAATCGCAAACGTAAGCTTTGCCTGCCTTGATGAGCTGCACCGCCCACTCATGGAGCTGACCGAAGTAGTCAGAAGCATAGAACAGCCGGTCTTCCCAATCCGCGCCGAGCCAGTGCACATCGGCAACGATCGAATTAACGTACTCCTGTTCTTCCTTCTCGGGGTTGGTGTCGTCAAAGCGGAGGTTGGTCTTTCCGCCAAACTCCGCCGCCAATCCGAAATTGAGGCAGATCGACTTGGCGTGGCCAATGTGGAGATATCCGTTGGGTTCAGGAGGAAAGCGCGTCTGCACGCGCCCGTTGTGTTTGTTGGTCTTCAGGTCCTCGATGATGATGTCGCGGATGAAGTTCGACGGCCGTTCGGAAGGTTCGACGCTTTCCGGCGCCGCGGCGGCTGTGGTGGGGCGGTGTGGAGTACTCATGATGTCCTTAGTCACTTCAGCATGAGCGATGCCGTCTCGCGGCACCATCGCCCAAACACCCATTTTACTTAGACACGGCGCGCGTCTGGCGAAGCGGCGGTTTACGGCCAGCAAATTTCCGTCAGCAGCACGGCGACCTGGGCGATGGCGGTATTGTCGGTGCCTATGCCTTCCGGAGTTTTAGCCTTGATGCCAACTCGCGAAGGGTCGATAGCGAGAAGCCCTGCAACATGTTCTTGAATGGCTTTAGCGTGCGGGCCGATCTTTGGCGCAGCGAGAATCAATGTGGAGTCCATGTTCCCGACGACATAACCAGCGTGCTCGATCTGCTTCAGTCCCTCGCGTACGAACACCGCCGAGTCGGCGCCCTTCCACTTGGGATCGCTGGGCGGGAAGTAGGTTCCGATATCTCCCGCGGCGATTGCACCGAGCAGCGCGTCGGCCAAGGCATGCAGCAGAACGTCTCCATCGGAATGTCCCGCGAGACCGCTGTCGTGCGGAATCAGCACGCCGCCGATCTTGAGGGGAATGCCAGGCTTGAACTCGTGGGAGTCCCAACCAAAACCGATGCGGGGAACGCGAAGGGTTTGCGTGTTTGAGGACAATGGTTTCATCCGCCCAGACTCGCCTTGCGGCGGTTTTCCTGCGACAGAAAAAACTCCGCCAGTTCCAGATCGGCGGGCGTCGTAATCTTCATATTCCGCGGCGAGCCCATCACAACATGCACAGCGCCTCCGCTGCGTTCAATCAACGAGGCTTCATCGGTACCCATGAATCCGTCGGCCGCCGCTTCATCGAACGCATTCTTCAGGAGGCCAAAGCGAAACCCTTGCGGTGTCTGCGCCAGCACCATGCGCTCGCGGGGAACGGTCGCAATGACGACCGCACCGTCGGCTGTCCGGTCCACTTGCTTCACAGTGTCAACCGCCGGAACGCCGGCAATAACAGCACCGTATTTCTTCACTGCTTCAATTACGCCCATGATTGTGTCCTGATCCACGAAGGGTCGTACAGCGTCGTGCACCAGCACAATGTCATCCTCAGCGGCCTTAATGGCGGCGAGCGCATTCGCCACAGAATTCTGCCTATGCTCGCCGCCTTCCACGATTCGGATCGGCTTGTCGAATCCTTCGTTCTCGATCTGTTTCTGGAAGACAGCTGCTTCGCTTTTGCGCAGGGCGACCACAATCTCGCTCACGGCGTCGCATTGCGTGAACTTGCGCAGAGTATGCACCAGAATCGGAGTACCTTGCAGCTCGAAGAACTGCTTACTTGTGCTTTTGGGAGCGCCGCGCGCGGCAGACATGCGCGTGCCTAATCCGGCGGCGGGAATGACAACAATGACCTTCATACTGGGGAGCGCAGTATAAATGCCACCAGCGCTCGCTTTCAAATCGAGCTACCAGCGGCGGGAATGCTGTCGAACGAAACACCTCACCTTGAAGCTATTCCGGCTTGGAAGCGTCGGGAATTACGGTTGTCGCCGCCGCCGCGGGTGCGGATGGAATGACTGGCTTCCGAAAGTCCGACCGCGACTCGACGACACGCGGAGCATATGTAGCACGCTCGTCAAACTTGCCGAAAATCATCTTGCCTGCTGTCGTCTGCAGCACCGAAGTAACGGAAATTTCGATGTTCTTGCCGATCATCTTTCGCGCATTGTCCACAACCACCATGGTCCCGTCGTCGAGATAGGCGACACCCTGGTTGTACTCCTTACCTTCTTTCAGGATGAAGACCTTCATGATTTCGCCGGGCAGCACGATAGGCTTAAGTGAGTTGGCCAGCTCGTTGATGTTGAGCACCTGGACACCCTGCAACTGCGCTACCTTGTTGAGATTGAAGTCGTTGGTGACGATCTTACCTTCGTACAGCTTGGCCAGTTCGATCAGCTTGAGGTCAACCTCGCGCACCGCGGGAAAATCGTCTTCCACAATCTGTATGTGCAGCGTCGCCATCTTTTGAATGCGCTGCAGAACATCGAGGCCGCGGCGGCCGCGATTGCGTTTCATGGAGTCGGCCGAGTCGGCCACCAACTGCAACTCTCGCAGCACGAACTGCGGAATCACGATCACGCCGTCGAGGAAGCCGGTCTCGGCGATATCGGCGATGCGGCCATCGATGATCACGCTGGTGTCGAGAATCTTGTAGCTTTTTCGGGACACCTTTTCGCCGCCGAACAGCCCTCCCAGCGCAGCCAGGTTAAGCAAGTCGCCCTTACCGGCGCCGACAATCAGGCCAACATAGGCCATGATCAGCATCACAAAGAGCTGCAGGAAGCTTTGGGTCGGTCCGGGACTAATGCTGTTGCGAATCACCAGACTGAAGAGATAAGCGCCGATGATTCCCAAGATGCTGCCGATAACCGCGCCAATCAACCGTTTCAGACTAACCTGGCGCAGACGAATCTCGAACAGTATGACCGCCGCGCCGAAGATTACTCCGACGCCGGCTGAGGGCCAGCGGTCCAGTCCGAGGGGCTGCAGTTCATAGCAGGCAAGTGCTGTGATGAAGACAAATAAAATACGTATAAGAACCAGGTCCAAGCGACACCTCCCTGCCTGTCCTGGCGTCTACGGCCGGATTCAACGAGCGCCGGAGATATGAAGATTAAGCCGGCGATTCATTCCCGTTCCCAAGACGCGCGGGCGGGCTTAGACTCGTTCGCTCTGTCCAACAACCATTAACAACTATCTTCGGGGCCTTATGAATATGAATCGCGCCCCTATCCGCCGACTCGACGGAATATAAGAGTTGGTAGCCGAAGTATATACCAGTCTTGGACCTCGTCATCCGATCGGGGCGGTTTGACCAGAGCAATCGTCACGATTCGGGCGAACCATACTCTATCGGGTGCACGCGAATTAGAAGCGTGCTTTCTCGAGTTATGGAGTTGCTTGGATCAGCGTTCAGGCAAACATCGCGCCTATTCCTGCTCCTCCCAGAACGACGACAGCCCACCAGCCGAACACCACGGCCATGCAGGTTCCGCGCTTGACTCTCGTCAGGCACGAGTATCCGATTCCTGCCAGCACAAGCGTCCAGATGGTGAACAGGTCGATTGAGCTCGCCACCGAATAGAGAAAGTGCGAGCTGGGATCGACCAGAGCGCTGAGGTTGCTCGCGACTGGATTTTGGAAGGTAAATCCCTCCGCGCCGCCAATGCTCACCACGAGAATGGCGATCAGCGCCTTCAGGATCCCGGGAAGCCATGAATAGAGAGTCACGGCGAGGCAACGATTGAATGTGAGTTCCGCGCCAAAGCCGAAATTGAACGTTCCCAGCAGCACCGCGGCCATGATGACCGCAATAATCAGCGCGATAACCGGATAGGCATAGCTAATCATGCGATTGAACTTGACGATGGTCTCCATTTGGGCGGCGCGCTGATCCGGCGGCAACGCGTCCAACTTCGCGGCCTGCTTGGGCGAAAGCGCCATCTGGTTCTCGACAACCTTCTCCATGCCGAGCTTCTTCTCCACCACAAACACCAATGCGTAGCTAAAGATCGTCAGCAGCACAAACGGCAGCCACCAACTCGCGCTTCGGCGAATGTCGGTGAACGTTTTAGTGGGTGCAATAAACGTGTCAACAACCCGCTCAACCTCAGATAGCGGCTTATCTTCGAGTGGAACAGCAGCAGTGGAAGAACTCATGGCGCTCCTTCAAGTCGGAAACTTCCAGCAAGAGAAAGATGCGGCGAGATTGTATCATCGCAGCAGTAGACCAGAATTCAGCTAAGGCGTGCGCTTCGCGTTCGCCCTTTCGCTGTTCGGCACTTTTACGGATGCATTCCCCCGAAAGACCCCTCCCCCCTTCCCCTCACCTAGAATCAATGACTTAGCACATATACAACCCACAAAATGTTGATTCTGCGTCGCTTACAGATAAAATATTCTAGAATAATGACTTAGATGAGAAGATCACCGCTTCCTACGCGCAATGTACCATACTACTCATACAATGAATCCTCGAAGTTAATCATACTATCAATACAATCGATACAAGATTGCGCCATACTTATCTTACAATCAATGCAACGATGTCGTACTATAGATAGAAATCATACACGGAGAAGCTGACATGCAGGATAGCAAGACTACCCTATTTCAGGTTCGACTCACGGAAGCCGAGAAGCGCCGCATCAAGACCCTGGCCGCAAGTCAGGGTCTGACCCTACGGCAAGCCACGGTACAAGCGTACGAAGCTTGGGCGGAAAAGCTGCATTCGCGCGCTTTGCCTGCGGACCCGGCGCGGGGCGCGCCTGTCGGCGGCGACTTGGAAAGGCCGAGTCAGTCGAAGCGTGGTTCCCAGGTTAGCCCCCAAAAACAGGGTGCGTACCCGGGGCGCCAGACGACACCCAGGCAAGGCCAACGGCGGGCGGAGAGAACGCCGGCCGCGACACCGGGTGGCAGTCAGCCCTCGGACAACGAGCCAGCTTCGCGAGCGTGGCTGCGCCAGGCGGCGCACTTGGATTGGTCAGAGTGTCCGGCGGCGGAGAGGGTGCATGGGAAAACCGGCGACGTCTGGGTGGCTCGCGGAACTCGCGTGCCAGTGGCTGCCATCTTAGGCGCCGTTGCCGAGGGCGAGGCATTCGTGGAAATCGCCGACGTCTTCGAAATCACTCTGCGACAGCTCATTGCCATCCTGCAGTTCGCGGTCGAGCATGTGGTACCTGCGGATCCTGCCAACTAACAACGAGGTGTCGTGCGGAGTGGCTCCCGGGTTAGCGCCCGAAGGAAGGGCGCGAACTGCTGGCAACGCCCTCCAACTCACAGGGCTGAAACCCCATTCCAGTAGTTGTGGAAGTAGATACTTCCACGCATACCAGATGACGACCCCGGACAGCGGAATGCTTGGCTTGACTTTCTCTTGATCAAACGCGCCTAATATCGGGGTGAGGCGATTATGAAGCTTTGGCCGAGCGCCCCAGACAGATCACTGTTAAGTTTCTCAGAAACGTTCC